>Ga0209676_1000382_pt1 | contig 81366 bp, 74 predicted proteins | sample AraplaCvi_mLB_r2_FD_184282 | JGI IMG/M metagenome (GOLD analysis project Ga0209676, IMG submission 184282) | Arabidopsis root microbial communities from North Carolina, USA - plate scrape MF_Cvi_mLB_r2 (SPAdes) (version 2) | ecosystem: Host-associated > Plants > Roots > Endosphere | place: USA...
CGGGAATAGACCCCGTCCTCGCCGTTGTAGCCGTAGGTGACGTCGTACTGGTAATCCATGCCGTCGGTGACGTGGATGTCGACGTACAGGTCGGGCCGGTACTTCACGATCAGGCCGCGCACCGCCCGCATCTCGGGCTGGTCCAGCTTCAGGTAGTCGCGGTTCAGGTTCTGGTTGGTCGCCGTGTTGCGCCAGCCCTGAATGCGCGGTCCCCGTTGGTTCGGGCGGCTGTAGGCGCTGGCCCGCTCGTGCCCATCGACCGACAGGATGGGGATCAGGATCAGGTTGACCCGGTCCAGCAGGTCGTCCTTGCCGTAGAAGGCGATGTCGCGAAGCAGCATCATGCCCGCGTCCTTGCCGTCGATCTCGCCCGGATGGATGCCGGCCTGGGCCAGCAGCACCGGCTTGGACGGATCGAAGCGCGCGCCGTCCTTCGAGGCGATGACGGCGTAGATCGGCCGGCCTTCCGGCGAGACGCCGAACTGCTCGATGCGGATCAGGTCCGAGGCGGCGTCCAGGCGGTCGAACCAGGCGCGGGTGTCGGCGTAGGTCGGGCTGAAGTCATGGGCGGCGTCGGCCTCGAAGGCCGTGACCCACGGGTCCGAGGCGGCGCGCAGCAGGTCGCGGCTGGCGCCGTTCCACTCCGGCGCCGGCGGCAGGAAGGGTTGATCCCACGGCGCGGCGTTGGGGACAGACTGGGACATGGCGGGACTCGCGAACAGAAGGACGGCTGCGATCAGAAGGGGGGTGCGCATGATGCTTCCTCGACCAAATGCTGAACGGCGGCAAGCGATCCGGGCGTCAGCCCGTCACGCCCAGCGCGGGCGACCAGGCGCCGCTGGACAGCAGGTGAATGGCGGACATCGACAGCGTCCACAGGCTGTAGGCCAGAACGATCAGCAGGGCGCCGATCACGGCCCGTCGCCACGGCGCGAAGGCGGCGACGGCGGTCGTGGTGAAGAAGATGCCGAAACCGACCCACAGCCGCGTCGTCGACAGGGCGGCGAAACCCTCGTTCGCGGCCATAAGGCCCAGGAACAGCAGACCGACGATGAGGTTGGCGGTCATGATGCAGCCGAAGACCAGCCGCCGGGACTTCCAGAAATGCTCATCCAGATCGATCCGCTCGTGATGACCCTCGGCGGACACGCGGGGGAAGGTCATGCTGGCGGCGACGTAGAAGGTGGCGGCGATGATCAGGCCGGCGATCAGCAGGGCCTGGCTGAACGGCGCGCCGCGGAAGATGACCCAAGCCTGGTTCCAGAACGTCGCCACATCCAGCGCCACGAAGGTCGCCAGCAGCGGGGTCAGCCAGCCGAAGCGCACCCGTTCCCGCTCCTGCAGGATGCGGGCGAAGCCGCCGACCAGTTCGGCCACCGAGAGGCCCAGCAGCAGGCCGTAGAAGCTGAAGAAGAACTCGAAGGCGCTCATTTCGCGGGCGCCGTCGCCGAGGCGGCCGCCTCCCTGGCGTTCATGGCCTCAAGCATCTGTTCCGAGGAGTTGGGGAAGGCGGCCGAGGCGGCGCCCAGCACCAGATAGATGGCGATGTGGATCCCCGTCAGGGTCGCGAACGCCGCCTTGTTCCGGACGAAGGCGGCCGGGATCACCAGGGCGATGTAGGCGGTCAGGGTCACGGCGTAGTTGGCGATCAGCAAGGAGCCGGCGGGCGCCGCCAGCAGGATCGGCGCGGCGACGATGAGCGCGGCGATATTGGCGGCCGTGGTCAGCAGCAGGACGAGCTTCTTGTTGGCCCAGAAATGGTCGTCCAGCGACAGGTCGTCCTCGATGGCGTGCGGGAAGACAAGCGACGCGGCGATGAAGTAGATCAGGGCGATGGCCAGGCCGACGATCAGCAGGCCGTAGCTGAACGGCAGGTCGCGGAAATTGGTCCAGGCGAAGTCCCAGAAGCTGGCGACATCGAGCCCGACGAACAACGCCAGCAGCGGGGTCAGCCAGCCGATCCGGATTCGCTTGCGATGCTGGATGGCGGTGGCCAATCCGGTGGCGATCACGGTCACCGACAGGCCCAGCACCAGGCCATAGAAGCTGAAGAAGAACTCGAACGCGCTCATGGACCCCCCGACCGGCGAAGCGCGACCCTATGAGCCCGCCGGTCCCGCGTCACCCCTTGGAAAGGCTCCAGAACGAAAAACGGGCGACGATGAGATCATCGCCGCCCGTCTGATTTCGTATGCTGAAGCCTGGGGCTCAGCCGTTCCGCTTGGCGACCAGGCGATCGACGGTGGCCTGGGCCTCGTTGCGGCGCGTGGTGTGGCCGTCGATCTCGGCGCGTTGCGCATCGGTCAGGCCGCCTGCGGCGGCGCCGTCGGCCTGCAGGGATTCGATCGTGGCGTTCAGGTCGGTGACCAGGTCCTGGGCTTCCCAGAGCTGCTGCTGCTCGGCCTGCGACAGGCGCGGCGGCGCGGCGCGGCGCGGGCGCGAGGCGCGCGCGCTATGGCGGCCGGTCAGCACCTGGGCGTCGGCGGGGGCGGGGATGGTGACCACCGGCGTCGCGAGAGCGAGGGCCAGGGCGGCGACGAGAGCGTGTTTCATGGATGGGCCTCCGGGAAGATCACTGACCCTGTTTCTAGATTACCGTTTCGTCATCTGAAAAGCGATTTTTCGACACATTCTGGAAACGATCGCGTCATCGCTGCAACACACGGCTATTTCCAGATCGGCGTTCCGTCCCCGGGCAGTCCCAGACGGCTCCACATCTCCGACACGCGGTCGACCACGTCCGGCTCCATGCGAATCTCCTCGCCCCATTCGCGCTTGGTCTCCGGCTCCCACTTGTCGGTGGCGTCCAGACCGATCTTGGAGCCCAGCCCGCTCTCAGGGCTGGCGAAGTCCAGATAGTCGATCGGGGTGTTCTCGATCAGCGTGATGTCGCGCGCCGGATCCATCTTGGTCGAGATGGCCCACATGACCTGTTTCCAGTCGCGGGCGTCGATGTCGTCGTCCACGACGATCACCCACTTGGTGTACATGAACTGGCGCAGATAGCTCCAGACGCCGAGCATCACCCGCTTGGCGTGGCCGGGGTAGGCCTTCTTCATCGACACCACGGCGATCCGGTAGGAACAGCCCTCGGGCGGCAGCCAGAAGTCGGTGATCTCGGGGAACTGCTGGCGCAGCAGGGGGATGAAGACCTCGTTCAGCGCCTCGCCCAGCACCGAGGGCTCGTCCGGCGGACGGCCGGTGAAGGTGGTCAGATAGATCGGGTCGCGGCGCATGGTGATGGCCGTCACCTGGAACACCGGGAAGGTCTCGACCGAGTTGTAGTAGCCGGTGTGGTCGCCGTAGGGGCCCTCTGCCGCGTGCTCGTCCAGCAGGACATGGCCTTCCAGCACGATCTCGGCGTTGGCCGGGACCATCAGCGGCACGGTCTTGCAGGGGACGAGCTCGGCCTTGGCGCCGCGCAGCAGGCCGGCGAACTGGTATTCCGACAGGGTGTCCGGCACCGGCGTCACGGCGGCCAGAATGGTGCCCGGGTCGGCGCCGAGCACGACGGCGCAAGGCAGGGGGTCCTTCGATCCGGCCTTCTTGTGCCGGGCGTAGTGCTGGGCGCCGCCGCGGTGCGCCAGCCAGCGCATGATGGCCTTGTCCTTGCCCAGCACCTGCATGCGGTAGATGCCGAGATTGAAGTCGTCCTCGCGCGCCTGGGACGGCCCCTTGGTGACGACCAGGCCCCAGGTGATCAGCGGCGCGGGCTCGCCCGGCCAGCAGCCCTGGATCGGCAGGCTGGTCAGATCGATCTGGTCGCCTTTCAGCACGACCTGCTGCACGGGCGCGGTCTTCACGACCTTGGGCCGCATGGCCATCACCGTCTGGGCCAGCGGCAGCATCTCCATGGCGTCGCCCAGACCGCGCGGCGGCGTCGGGTTCCGCAGGAAGGCCAGCAGTTCGCCGACCTCGCGCAGCTCGGCGGCGGTGGTGCGGCTCTTCTTCTCCAGCGTCACGCCCATGGCCACGCGCTTCACCGTGCCGAACAGGTTGGCCAGGCAGGGGATGGGGCTGATCGAGCCGTCGGGCATGACCGGCTTCTCGAAGATCACCGCCGGGCCGCCGTTCCGGAGGAGGCGGGTCTGGATCTCGGTCATCTCCAGGTGGGTCGAGACGGGTTCGCTGACGCGCACCAGCTCGCCCTCGGCTTCGAGGATGTCGATGAAGTCGCGCAGCGATTTGTAGGCCATGGCTTCGCTTAAGCGGCGACGCGCGTCCTGTCACGTCGTCCGATGGTGCGGTCGATCGCCACGATGATCAGGCCGACGACGAGGAACAGGGCCAGCATGGCCGCGAACCAGAAGGCGGCCTTCGCTAGGCCCAGCGCGGGCAGGTCCACGAACCAGTACGGCCACCAGCCCGAGGCATAGCCGTGGATCGTGGTCCAGACGATGTAGACGAGCGGAACCGACAGCCACTTCACCGCGTCGATCCAGCGCAGCCGGCCCTTGGGCGTGAACAACAGCCAGTCCAGCAGGAAGGCGATCGGCATCACGTAGTGGAGCAGGCCGTTCGACACGAACAGCCAGCCCTGCGGATCCCAGACGTGCGAAAGCAGGAAATGATAGGTCAGGCCGACCACGGCGATGAACATGGCCACCGCCGCCCGAACGCCTTCGCTCAGGCTCCAGCGGCCCAGGGCGCTGTTCGGGAATAACGCCGGGGCGGTCAGGGCCAGCGCCACGACCACATTCATCAGGACGGTGAAATAGCTGAAGAAATTCAGCGTAAGCTCGCCGGCGCCCTTGCCGCTGTCGCCGGTCAGCGTCAGCCAGTACTGCAGGCCGATGGCGAACCAGCCGACCAGGGCGAAGACCGCGCGGTAAGCCCGGGCGGCGCCCATCAATAAGCCCTTGAGTCAGACACCAGCGCCCACAGCGGCAGGCGCAGGGCAGCGGTGGCCGCGCCGATGCGCAGGCTGTCGAGGTGCGCCCGGCCGGCTTCGGCGCGGCGCTCCTCCTCGGGGGTCATGTCCAGCAGGCGCGCCATGTCGTCCACGCTCCAGCCGCGCTCTTCGCGCCACCGCTTCAGTCTTGCGCCGACCGCCGCGTCCGACGGATCGACGCCGGGGAAACCCAGCACCGAACCCATGGTCTTCTCCCTTGGCGCTATCGGCGTTCGCCTGCTTGAGCGCCGATACTCCCAGAGGGCGTCCTCTCAGGCGGAACGCCTCAGGCCCATTCTTCATCCCATTGGAAGGCCTTGTCGAGCCAGTCGCCCAGGCGGCCGTCCGGACGGGCCAGGGCGTGGATGCGATCCATCTCCTCGCCCGACAGTTCGAAGTCGAAGATGTCGAAGCTTTCCTCGGCGCGGCTGACCTTGGTCGTGCGCGGGATGGCGATGACGCCCTGCTGGATCAGCCAGCGCAGGGTGACCTGGCCGGCGGACTTGCCGTGCGCCTGCCCGATCGCGTTCAGGGTCGGGTCGTCGGCGATATTGCCCTGGGCCAGCGGCGACCAGGCGGTGATCGACGACCCCAGCGCCTTCGCCGTCGCGATCAGCTTCGTCAGCTTCAGATAGGGATGGTACTCGACCTGGTTGGTGATCAGCTTCGCCTTCGACAGGCTCTGGGCGCGGGCGAATTCGGCCGACGGGAAGTTGGACAGGCCGATGCTCTTGGTCAGGCCCTGCTCCAGCGCCTCGTTGAGCGCGCCTATCGTCTCCTCGAACGCCGGCTCGGCCTTGGGCCAGTGCAGCAGCAGCAGGTCGGGGGTGAAGCCCAGGCTGTCCGCCGACTCCTGCGCCTGTTTCAGCAGGCCGGCGCGGTCGAAATGGGCGACCCAGATCTTGGTGGTCAGCCAGATGTCCTCGCGCTTCACATGGCCGGCGGCGATGGCGTCGCGGATGCCGTCCCCGACGGCGGCCTCGTTCTTGTAGATCCAGGCGGTGTCGATGTGCCGGTAACCGATGCGCAGGGCCTCGGCGACCATGCGGCGCGCGTCGGCCGGTTCGAGGTTCCAGGTGCCGAAGCCCAGCAGGGGGATGGTGTGGCCGTCGACGGTGATCGTGGGCTGGTCGGTCATGGGAACGCTCCGGGAAGGGTGCGCTTACCTATGTGCGGACGGCCCGGGTTCAAGCAGCCAGTCGAACATCTCGTCCCAGAGCCGCTCCATGCCCCTGCGGAACGCGCCCTCGTGACCGATCCGTTTCACGCCGAAATCGGTCGGGGCGTGGACGGTCATCTCGCGCGGGGCGTTGGGGTAGATCTGCAGCAGGATCGGCGAGGTGACGGGCGTGGCGATGGGGTCGTCCGTGAAGATCCACGAGCGGATCGGGGCCGTGACCGCGTCGAAATGGTGCGGCTTCAGCCCGTCCTTCAGCTCGTCGAGGAAATAGGGCTCCTTCAGGCACCAGCGCCGCCAGGTCTCCCAGACGCCGCGCGGCAGGTCGGTCCCGGCCCACAGCCCGCCGCCCTTGATGTAGCCGTGCCGGGCCAGGCTCCATGGGCCGAAGCCGAACCAGAAGAACAGCTCCATCGGATTGTAGGACCGGTGATGCCGCCCCCAGTAGCCGCTGCCGACCGAGACGAAGGCGTGCCTGGCGATGCGGTCCTGATTGGCCATGAAGCCGAGGAAATGGCCGCCGACGCTATGGCCGACGTGGACGACCGGCAGGCCCGGCGCAGCCTCGATAAGAGCGTCCAGCGCGGCGGGCATGTCCAGGCGGCCCCAGTCGACATAGTCCATCGTCATCGCCGCCAGATCCTCGGGCCGGGACCCGGCGATGCCGCGGAAATCATAGGTCAGCACCGCCGCGCCCCGGTGCGCCAGATGCCGGGCGAAGCGGTCGTAGAAGCCCTTGGGGAAGCCGGTCCCGGAACTCATCAGGACGGCCATCGTCGGCGATTGCGCCGAGACAAGCCGCATCGCCAGCGGATAGCCGTCGGTCGCCGGAGCGATGAAGTCGCTGATGATCAGATCGGTCACGGCCATGGTCCGGAATTGGGTCCGTATTGATTTGCAACGAACCTAGTCGATTGACCCCACGTCAGGTCAAGAGCTTGGAGCCGGGCGGCGGACCGGCTAAAGGCGGCGGCTGATTTGCTGAAGAGCCCCACCATGACCGACCTTCCCGACCGCCTGTCCGTCGATCCCGACAGCGCCTTCCACGACGCCGACATCCTGGCGCAGGGCATCGGCGTCCGCTTCAAGGGCGAAGAGAAGACCAATGTCGAGGAATACTGCATCTCGGAAGGCTGGGTCCGCCTGGCCGTCGGCAACCGCGTCGACCGCCGCGGCAAGGCCCTGACCGTCAAGCTGCAGGGTCCGGTCGAGGTCTGGGTCAAGGGCGAGTAGTCGCCCTTATGGCGGCAGCAGGAAAACTGCGGCCGCCGATGCTTCCCGCTCCGGAAATCGCGGTCTAGGGTCCCGGCCTCGTTGCTGAGTCCCTCGGAGCCGTCATGCGCCTGTCCGCCCGCCTTCTCGCCGCCAGCGCGATCGCGCTCAGCTTCGCCGCCCCGGCCCTCGCGCAGGACGCCGCGACCGTCCAGCGGGCTGAGCGCATCCGCGACGCGGCGCTCCAGCAGAACATCGCCCTGGACTACGTCACCCGGCTGACCACCCGCTTCGGCGCGCGTCCGGCCGGATCGAAGTCCGAGCAGGACGCCGCGGCCTGGGCTGCCGGCTACATGCGCCAGCACGGCTTCCAGAACGTGCGTATCGAGACCTTCCCCCTGGTCGGCTGGGAGCGCGGCGAGGAGAGCGCCTCCATCGTCGGCGCTCATCCGCAGCGTCTGGTCGTCGCCGCCCTGGGCCATTCGCCCGGCACCAATGGGGTGATCGAGGCCGAGGTGGTGCGCTTCACCAGCCTGGAGGCCCTGAACGCCGCCCCCGCCGGCTCTCTGGCGGGCAAGATCGCCTATGTCGACGCGGGCCAGATGGTGCGCATGCAGGACGGCGCCGGCTACGGTCCCCTGACCCGCATCCGCGGCGCCGGCCCGGGCGCGGCCGCGGCCAAGGGCGCGGTGGCCTTCATCATGCGCTCGGTCGGTTCGGACGAGCACCGCATGCCGCACACCGGCACCACCCGTTACATCGAGGGCCGCGTGCCCCTGCCGGGCTTCGCCCTGTCGGCCCCGGACGCCAGCCAGCTGTCGCGCCTGATCGCCGGCGGCGAGACCGTCCGCCTGCGCCTATCCTCCACGGCCCACACCTATGAGACGGTGTCCCAGAACGTCGTCGGCGAGATCACCGGCGCCTCGCGCCCCAATGAGGTGATCGTGCTGGGCTCGCACATGGACAGCTGGGACCTGGGCACCGGCGCCATCGACGACGGCGCCGGCGGGGCCATCACCCTGGCCGCCGCCAAGGCCATCGCCGAAAGCGGCCGCCGTCCGGCGCGGACGGTGCGCGTGGTGCTGTACGGTTCGGAAGAGGTGGCCCAGCCCACCGACACCGGCAACGGCGGCGGCGCCTATCTGCGGGGCATCGGCGCGGCGGTGGAGCAGCACATCATCGCTGGCGAGAGCGACTTCGGCGCCGACCGCGTCTACGCCTTCGGCCTGCCGCCCGGCGCCCAGGGCTCGGACTTCGCCCGTATCGCGGGTCGGGTGCTGTATCCGATCGGCGTCCTGCCCTCGCCGGACCCCGAACTGCACGGCGGCGCCGATGTGGGGCCGCTGGCGGAGGCGGGCGTGCCGGTGTTCGGCCTGAACCAGGACGGCACCCGCTACTTCGACCTGCACCACACCGCCGACGACACCCTGGACAAGATCGACCCGGCCCAGCTGAGCCAGAACGTCGCCGCCTGGGCCGCGCTGGTCTATCTGGTCGCCGATTCCGACGTCGACTTCCGCGCCATGCGTCCGGCGACAGCGGCGGCCCACTGAGACCGAACACCGCCGCGGGCGTGGCGAAATGGTAGACGCACCGGACTTAAAATCCGGGTCCTCTGGAGTGTCGGTTCGAGTCCGACCGCCCGCACCAGCTCCCGGTCAGCCGACCAGCGCTTGCCGGTCGCGTTCCAGGAAGGCGACGATGTCGGCCGGCGTCGCTCTCGGCGTGCGGGTGTGCGGATAGGCGTGCGCGGTGCGCGGCTTCCGGTCGAACCACAGTTCATCGACCACCTCCGGCGGACGGGTCGCGGCCAGCCAGTCGATGGTGTCGGCGCCCTCGTCGTCGTTGCGCAGGATCGGAGCCAGGATCTTGCGGAATTTGGGCAGGGAGGTCTTCACCCCCGCCGTGTCGGCCCAGCCCGGATGGACCGCGTAGGTCCTGGCCCCAATGTCGGCGAAGGCCGCGCGCCAGTGCTCGGTCAGCGCCACCTGGGCCCGCTTGTGGGCCGCGTAGGCGGCGAAGCCGTTGAACTTCTCTTCCGGGATGTTCAGCATCGATTTGGTCAGCGGCAGATTGTAGAGGCCGCCCGAGACCACATTGATGATCGCCGCTTCCGAGGCCAACAGGCCCTCGGCGTGCATCTGTTCCGTCAGGATGTAGTGACCCAGCAGATTGGTGGCGTAGGAGGTCTCCAGCCCCTCGGCCGTCGCCTGGTAGGACCGCATCAGCAGGCCGACATTGTTGACCAGAACGTCGAACTTCAGGGCGGCGATCTCCGGCCGGCGGTTCAGGTCGGACACCGCCCGCATGGATGACAGGTCGCAGACGACCGGAACGATCCGTCCGGACGCCCCCGCCGCCGCGGCCTGAAGCGCATCCAGCGCGGCGACATTGCGCCCGACCGCGTACACCGTGGCCCCCTTGCGCACGGCGCGCAGCGCCGCCGCCCGCCCCAGCCCGCCGGTCGCGCCGGTGACCAGCCAGGTCTGTCCGGAATAGTCCGCGCGAACCGGCTTGAACGGCAGGCCGCGGGCGATGTAGCCGACGCGGGTGAATGACGGCGCGAAGCGTGCGTAGAAATTCACAGACTTCATAAGGGCTTGCAGGAAGGGCAGCTCAGCCATCGGATATCCTCCAAAGCGCGTACGCCGTCGCTTTCGTAAACATACTAATCAAGCGGGACGGCTTGGCAACCGGCTTGCGTTTCTGGACTGATGGCGTATCGGTTCGGAATCGCAAGTCACAGGATCCGCTTCGAATGACCAGACCGATCCGCGTGATCCAGTGGGCGACCGGCTCCATGGGGCGGGCCTGCCTACGCGCCGTGATCGACGATCCGCGCTTCGAACTGGTCGGTCTGTTCGTCTATGGCGCGGCCAAGGCCGGGCGGGACGCCGGGGATATCGCGCGGCGCGATCCGACCGGGGTGATCGCCACCCGCGCCATCGAGGACATCCTGGCGCTGGACGCCGACGTGGTGCTGCACTGCCCGATGTTGCCGGATCCCTATGACGGGCATGACGCCGACGTCCGGCGTCTGCTGGAGGCAGGCAAGAACGTCATCTCGATCAACAACTACTTCGAGCCCGCCGCGCTCGGCGCCGACTATGCGGCGACCCTGTTGCAGAGCGCGCTGAAAGGCGGCGCGACCCTGGCCGGGACGGGGGTGAATCCCGGCTGGGTGGCGGAGCGGATGGCGGCCAACGCCGTCAGTCTGTGCCTGTCCCACCGCAACGTCGCGACCCGCGAAATCATTGACTGTGCGACGGTTCCCAACCCCGACTATGTCTTCGGCGCGCTCGGCTTCGGAGCGGATCCGGCGTCGATCGACCTGGTGGACGGCCCGCTGGCGCGAACCTTCGACCGCATGTTCGCCCAGAGTGTCGAGGGGCTGGCGCAACGCATCGGTCTGAAGCTGGACGGCTATGAGTCCGACCACGAACTGCGCACCGCCGAGCTCGACCTCATCGTCGCGGCGGGCATCATCCCTCGGGGCACGGTGGCGGCGACGACCTGGCGGGTGCACGGCCTCGCCGACGGCGTCCGCCGCATCACCCACGAGGTCAACTGGATCATGGACCCGGCTGACCCGGCCTTCGCCGGCAAGCCGCACTGGCGGATCGAGGTCGACGGCCTGCCCGGGCTGAAGATCGCCATGGACCTGGTCGACACCGCGCCGGAGGGCGTGCGCACCAAGCCAGAGCAGTTCGCGGTCGCCGGCATGGTCCTGGACGCCATCCCGCGCGTGGTCGCGGCGCCGCCGGGCCTCCTCCGCCTCTGATGTCAGCGGGTTGCCCGCTAACAAAAGTCATGTCACTTTCATTCAAAGACTAAAAGAACGAACCGAGGAAACGACCATGGCCGACCGTGATCCCGAGGTGCAGGCGCTTCTCGACAAGAAGGCGATCGAGGAGACCCTGCTGCTGTTCCTGCGCGGCTGCGACCGCGCCGACGCGGACCTGGTCGAGCGCGCCTATTGGCCCGACGGTTGGGAGGATCACGGCGGCACCTTCAACGGCCCGGCGTCCGAATGGGTCGCCGTCATCAAGGAGCGCCTGCCCAAGGCCGGGCTGATGAACCACCTGGCCATGAACCTGGTCATCGAGCTGAAGAGCCCGACCACGGCCACGGCCGAATGCTACATCCTCACCGCTTCGCGCCTGAAGGTGAAAGGCGAGCTGTTCGACACCCGCACCCTGGCCCGCTGCGTCGATCAGATGGAGAAGCGCGGGAACGAATGGCGGATCCTGCGCCGCACCATGTGCTGGGAGTGGAACGAGGAACACGAGATCTCGGAGACCTGGGCGCGCGGGGCGATCACCAACGATCCGACCCAGCTGCGCCGCGGCGCCAAGAAGCCCGACGACATCATCTACACCGCCGCCTGAGGGCCGATCATGGAAGTCCAGGGCTGTGTCGCCATCGTCACCGGCGCCAATCGCGGGATCGGCGAGGCCTTCGTCCGCGTGCTGATGCAGGAGGGGGCGGCCAGGGTCTACGCCGGCGCCCGCGATCCCGCCTCGGCGAAACATCTCGAGGATGAGTTTCCCGGCCGCGTTGTCGCGGTGCGCCTCGACGTGTCGAAGCCGGAGCAGATCACGGCCGCGGCCGCCGCCTGTCCGGACGTCTCGGTCGTGGTCAACAACGCCGGCGCCTTCAACAACCAGCTGCTGATCGGGGCCGACGACCTGTCGGCCGCGCGCGAGGAGATGGAGGTCAACTATTTCGGCCCCGTCGCCATGGCCCGCGCCTTCGCGCCCATCCTGAAGGCCAACGGCGGCGGCGCTATCCTGAACGTCCTCTCGGTCGGCGGCATCCTCGCCGCGCCGAACATGGGGGGCTACAGCCCGTCCAAATTCGCCATGCGCGCCGCCGGGACGTGCATCCGCGCCGAGCTGGCCGGGCAGGGCACGACCGTCACCTCGCTGATCGTCGGCTCGGTCGACACGCGCATGGCCGCGCATGTGAAGGGGGCCAAGGAGGCGCCTGAGGACGTCGCCCGGGCCGCCATGCGCGGCATCACCCGGGGCACGGACGAGATCGACACAGACCGCTTCGCCATCGAGATGCGCGCCGCCAAGGCGCGCGATCCCAAGGGGTTGGAGCGGCAGATGGCCAAGGCCGTCTTCGTCAAGGAACCGTCGACCGGCCGCTAGCGCCGGCGCCACAAGGGGAGGGAAGTCCAATGCCTGCTGTTCAGGAGATCGCCACGATCCTGGGGATCAACCTCGGGATCTGTATCGCGTCCTTCGTCATCCTCTGGGCCATCGGCTGCGCGCTGAAGGACGTCACCTTCGTCGACGCCTGGTGGGCGCTGGGCCTGGCCTTCATGGCGGTGACCACCTTTTTCCAGGCCGACGGCGCCGATGCGCGGATGCAGCTCCTGCTCGCGCTCGCCTGCGTCTGGGGCCTGCGCCTGGGCCTCTACATCCTGTGGCGCTGGCGCTCCCACGGACCCGACCGCCGCTACGTGAAGATGCTCAGCCGCGCGCAGGAGACCAAGGGCTGGAGCTTCCCCGTCGCCTCCTGGCGGCTGGTCTTCATGTTCCAGGCCCCGATCCTGTGGGTGGTCAGCATGCCGGTCCAGCTGGGCCAGCTGTCGGCCATGCCCGCGGCCATCGGCACGCTGGGCTGGATCGGCGCCGGCCTGGTCGTCTTCGGCATCCTGTTCGAGAGCCTGGCCGACTTCCAGCTGGTCCGCTTCAAGGCGAACAAGGCCAATGAGGGCAAGGTGCTGGACGCCGGCCTGTGGCGCTACACCCGCCATCCCAACTACTTCGGCGACCTGTGCGTCTGGTTCGGCCTGTGGGCCATCGCGGCGGAGACCGGCCTGATCGGCGTCGCCTCCATCGTCGGGCCGCTGCTCCTGCTGCTGATGTTCGTGAAGTACAGCGGCGGGCCGTCCTACGAGAAGCGGCTGACCTATCAGCGCCCCGGCTATGCCGAGTATATCGCCCGCACAAGTTCCCTCATCCCCTGGCCGCCGAAGAAGGCCGCTCCGGAGGTCGTGTGAAGCGCCCGTCCACCCCACGCGTCATGTCCACCCCCGGGATCGGCGAGATGTCGCCCCGGGGCATGGGCGCCCTCCTGGACATCCACGCGGCCCGCGATCCGGACCGCCCGGCCCTGTCCTTCGAAGGCGAGACCCTGACCCGCGCCGCGCTGGCGTCGCGGGTCAATCGCCGCGCCCGGACCCTGGCGCGGCTGGGCGTGGAGGCGGGAGACTTCGTCGCCATCGCCCTGCCCAACACCCCGGCCTTCCTTGAGCTGGCCTTCGCCGTCTGGGCCCTGGGCGCCACGCCCGCGCCCCTGTCGCACAAGCTGCCGGCGGCGGAGCTGGAGGGCGTCCTCGACCTGCTCAAGCCCCGGCTGGTGGTGATCAACGACGCGGCCAAGGCCGGCGGCTGGCCCGCCTTCGCGGAGGCCGACACCTTCGACGCGGCGGCCGATGACAGCCCCCTGCCGGAGAAGATCGCCCCGCACCTGAAGGCCATCGCCTCGGGCGGTAGCACGGGCCGGCCCAAGGTCATCGTCGACATGTCGCCGGGCGTCGCCGATCCGGACAGACCCCTGCTGGGCATGCTGCCGGACGACGACGTGCTGATGAATCCCGGGCCGCTGTACCACGCGGCCCCCTTCGGCATGACCTGCTTCGCCCTGGGCTGGGGCCTGCACGTGGTGCTGATGCCGCGCTTCGACGCCGAGGAAGCCCTGCGCCTGATCGAGCGCTACAGGGTGCGCTGGCTGTTCCAGGTGCCGACCATGATGCACCGCATCTGGGCCCTGCCGGACGCGGTGAAGGCCGGCTACGACATCTCGTCCCTGGACGCCGTCATGCACATCGCCGCGCCGTGTCCGCCGTGGCTCAAGCAGGCCTGGATCGACTGGGTCGGCCCCGAGACGGTGTGGGAGCTCTACACCGGCACCGAGGCCATGGGCGGAACCGGCATCAACGGCCTGCAGTGGCTTGAGAAGCCCGGCTCGGTCGGCCGGGTCCTGCCCGGCTACCAGATGCAGGTGCTGCGTCCGGACGGCTCGGCCTGCGACGTGGACGAGGTCGGCGAGATCTTCTTCCGGCCGCTGCGAGGGCAGGGGACCACCTATCGCTACCTGGGCGCCGAGCCCAAGGCGGTGGGCGAGTTCGAGACCCTGGGCGACATGGGCCGGCTGGACGCCGACGGCTATCTCTTCCTCGCGGATCGTCGGGTGGACATGATCCTGTCGGGCGGCGCCAACGTCTATCCGGCCGAGGTCGAGGCGGCGATCGACGCCTTCCCCGGCGTCCAGTGCAGCGTGGTCATCGGCCTGCCGGACAACGACCTGGGCCAGCGCGTCCACGCCATCGTCGAGACGGCGGACGGGCGGCTGGACGCGGCGGCGCTGACCGCCTTCCTCGCCGAGCGCATCGCCCGCTACAAACAGCCGCGCACCTTCGAGGCCACCGCTGAACGGCTGCGCGACGACGCCGGCAAGGTGCGTCGGGGCCAGCTTCGGGCGGAGCGGATCTGACGTTTCTCCCTCCCCACAAGGGGGAGGGAGAACTCACCCCGTCGCGGCTGGGTCCTTCATCTGGAAATAGTCGCGCCAGGCGGTGATCTTCCCATCCGGCCCGAACTCGATGATGCCCATATAGGGGTGGGACACCTTCACGCCGTCGGCGTTGACGTAGTCCTCGCGGCCCTCGGTCAGGACCTGGGTCTCGTTCTGCGCCCAGCTGGACAGGACCCACTCGGTTTCGGAGTGGTTGGCCCAGTACCGGGTGATGAATTTGTCGACCCATTCCACCCCGATCAGGGGGCGGGTGCCGACGTGATAGTGGTACTCGATCGCGGGGTCGAAGAAGGCTAGGAACGCCGCCTTGTCGCGACGCCCCGAGACCTCCATCAGCGCCCGCAGGCGCTCGATCGGCGTGCTCACGCCGAGGCCTTGGCGGCGTCCGGCTTGGCCGGGGCGTGCACCTGCGAGGTGTCATAATAGTCCCGCATGCGGCGGATCAGGCCGTCGCGGACCTCGAAGACCTGGACGAAGGGATTGTCCATCTTCACCCCGGTCGAGCGGTCGACCAGGACTTCCATGCCTTCCACGAACAGCACCTCTCCGGCCTCGGCCGAGTGCACGATCCGCCATTCCTGCTGGTCGAAGCCCTGTTCGTAGTTGGCCAGGAATTTGCGCATCTTGTCCTTGCCGATGGCGGGACGTTTGGTGGGGTGCCAGTGGTACTCGATGTCGTCGGACAGGGTGGCGATGAAGCCCTCCACGTCGCGCTTCTTCCACGCGGCCATCATGGCCTCGACCACCTTCATATGCTCGCCCATGGCGTCTCTCCCGTTCTTGTCGTTCGGCAAACGCTAGGACGGTAAGTTTGTTTATGCAAGCGACATGGCGGCACTTTCAAACGTGGACTTTCACGTCCTCGCGAGCGCGTTCGGGATCAGGCGATCGTGTGCCCCTTGCCGGGCTTCAGCAGCACGTCGGCCATCTTCAGCCGGCCCTTGCAGCAGCTGCAGTCGACCTCGCTGCTCAGGGCGGCGCCGCACTCGTGCCGGATGCGGACGGGCGGTCCCGCCTTGTCCCTCAGCCAGGCGTCGGCCCAGGTCAGCATGGTCAGGGCGTGGGGATACAGGTCCAGCCCCTTCTTGGTCAGCCGGTACTCGTACCGGGGCGGGGTGATCTCATAGAGCCGCCGCTCGAAGATGCCCGCGTTCTCCAGCGTTCGCAGCCGGTCGGTCAGGATGTTGGACGCGATGCCCAGCATGTTCTGCATCTCGTCGAAGCGGTGGATGCCGAAATACTGGACGCTGACCACTAGGCCGGTCCAGCGGTCGCCCAGCAGATCGACCAGCTCCAGCACCGGCGTCGTGTCGGTCGGCTGACGCTTGCGGTGCATGCGTTGGACCGGCAGCTTCTCCATCCCCTGGCCGGGACCAGGGACGAAGCTGCAGCTGCGCAGGGTTAGCAGTTCGCCGCAGGCGGTGCAGCGCACCTCGGGCAGCATGGGCTTGCCGCACACCTCGTGGATGAAGACCGTCGGCGCGCGGCGACCGGCCACGCCCCAGCGCACGCCCCAGCCCCACATCAGGATCATGCTGTCGAACAGGTCCAGCCCGCGCGGCGTCAGATGGTAGGCCATTCGCGCGCCCTCGTCCCGGTGCGGGCGCTTCTCGAGAATGTCGTGCCGCTCCAGCGCCTGCAGCCGGCTGGACAGGGTGCTGCGGGCGCCGCCCAGCCGTTCGTGGAACTCCTCGAACCGCGTGGCGCCGAGGAAGGCCTCCTGAACGATCAGCAGGCTCCATCTATCGCCGAGCGCGTTCAGCGCCCGGTTCAGGGAACTCTTTGGAACCAGCCGGGTCTTCGTCGCGCCTTGGGAAACCATGGCTTGTCTTAGCGGTCTCGTTGAACGGGATTCAAGCGGTTGAGAGTTTCTGACGACGAACGGTCAGGCCGGCGGCCTCCCGGTCGAAGGTCTCCGCCGTGATTCCCTCCGCCCTCAGGCCGGTCTTCTGGATCTTGTTGGTGGGGGTCTTGGGCAGCTCCGCCTCGATCCGCACATAGCGCGGCACCATGAAGTGGGTCATGCGCGGGATCAGATATTCGACCAGCTCCCTCGGATCGATCGTCGCGCCCGCAACCGGGGCGACGGCGACCATCACCTCCTGTTCCCCGCCCGGCAGGTCGACGCCATAGGCCGCGGCCTCGCGCACGGCGGGGTGGCCGCAGACCTCGATCTCGATCTCCAGCGACGACATGTTCTCGCCCCGCCGGCGGATCGCGTCCTTCTTGCGGTCGATGAAGAAGAAGCAGCCCTCGGCGTCGCGGCGCATCAGGTCGCCGGTGTGGAACCAGCCGTTGCGCCAGGCCTCCGCCGTCGCCTCCGGATCGCCCAGATAGCCGTGGCTCAGGGTCCAGGGGCTGTCCGCGCGGATCACCAGTTCGCCGGGCTCGCCGTGCGGAACCTCGTTGTCGAAGGCGTCTACGATGCGGCACTCCATTCCCTCGCGCGCCCGGCCGCAGCTGCGCATCACCGTCTCGTTGACCGCGCAGATCAGCGGCCCCGAAACCTCGGTCATGTTGAAGCCCGAGATGTAGTCGAAGCCGAACCGCTCGGCGAGCGCGACCGTGTCCTCGGTGATGGGGGCGAGGGTCACCATGCGCAGCGGATTGTCCCGATCGTCCGGTCGGGGCGGCTCCTTCATCAAGAAGGCCGTCAGGGCGCCGATCAGGCCGCTGCACACGGTCGATTCCGTCTCGCGGATCACGTCCCAGAAGCGCCGGGTGTCGAAAGCCTCGAACAGGGCCACGGAACCGCCGCAGGCCACCGCCGCCGTGATCGCGGCGATGCCGCCGACATGGAACATCGGCAGGTTGACCAGCATCCGGTCGCCGCCGTGCATATAGCCGTAGGTGACCTTCCCGGTCGTCCACTCCTGCACATAGGAGGTCAGCACCGCCTTGGACGGTCCCGTGGTGCCGGAGGTGAAGATGATCACCGGGCTGTCCCATGGATCGGACTCCACCCGCGCATAGGCCGCCGCGTCGCCGGCCAGGGCCGTGGCGGGTTCGACCGCGACGCCCAGGTTGACTTGCCCGGTCGCTTCGCCCGTCAGGATCAGTCCCTCGACGGCGCCCAGCGACAGGCCTTCCAGCCGCCCGACCAGATCGGGGTGCACGATCAGCAGTCGGGCTCCGGTCTTGCCGATCGCATGCTCCAGCAGCTTGCCGCGGAAGCTGGTGTTGATCGGGGCCAGGGCCGCGCCCGCATAGTTCGCGCCGAACCACGAGCGCACCAGCGCCGCCGAATTGGGCGCCCAGGCGGCGACGATGTCGCCCTTCTTCACCCCGCGCGCCTGCAGGGCGGCGGCGGTCTCAAGCGCCTTTCGCCGGGTCTCGGCCCAGGTCCAGGTCTCGCCGGTCTCATAGCGGATGAACACCTTGTCGGGCGTCTCGGCGGCGTAGCGGTCCAGCAGGCGCGGGATCACGCACTCGTCCGCCGTGGGCGGCGTCGGGTCGAACCAGGGCAGCTTCAACCCGCTCACGAGGCGTCCCTCTGCCATTCCTCCGCCTCATCCACGCTGGCGCGGAAATGGGGCAGGGTCTTGATCAGGATGGCCGAGGCGACGGTGATGCAGACGCCGCTGACGATGGCCAGGGACACGCCGATGTGTTTCGGGCCGCCCAGCAGGCCGTCGCTGATCGCCGCGACGATGGTCGGTCCCCCGGCCAGCGAGATCAGGTTGCCGATCAGGAAGTAGATGGCCGTGACCTGCGCCCGGAACTGGTTGGGCGACACCGATTGCAGCGAGGTCGCCGGCAGGCTGTTCATCAGGCCCGCGAAGAAGCTGAAGCCGGCCAGCGAGGCGATGGCCCAGTTCGCGTCAGGCATCAGGGGCGTGGCGATGGCAAAGGGGATGCTGCACACCAGACCGAAGATGGCGGCGACAAGCGGCGCGTCCTTGCGGCCGCGCGCGGCCAGGAAGTCGCTCAGCCATCCGCCGACCAGGACGCCCGGCGTCGCCGCCAGCAGAAGCACGGCCCCGTAGGCGAAGCCGACCTGCGAGGCGTTCCAGCCGTGCGTGCGGATCAGCACCGCCGGGATCCACGCCAGGTAGGAGATGCCGGCGATGCCGAAGATCGAGAAGCCGATGATCATGGCGTAGAAGGTCTTCTTGCGCGCCCACATGAACTTCAGCACGCCGGCGTTCCGGTCGGCCTTGACCAGCCCGTGCCGGGGCGGCTCGCGCACGATCAGGAACAGGGCGGCGATCAGAAGGCCGGGCAGGCCGACCAGGACGAAGGTCTGCTGCCACGGGGCCAGCGTCCCCAGCAGCGGCAGCTCCATCGTCCCGTGACGGGCGATCATGTCGATCGCGCCGCCGCCGATCATCAGGGCCAGTCCGGCCCCGATGTACGGGCCCATCGAATAGACCGCGAGCGCGCGCGCCCGCATGCGCGGCGGGAAATAGTCCGAGATCATCGAATAGGCGGCGGGCGACAGGGCGGCCTCCCCGATGCCGACCCCGACGCGCGCGGCGAACAGGGCCCAGAAGCTGTTGGCCAGGCCGCAGCCGACGGTCATCACGCTCCAGATGACGATGCCGAAGAAGATGATCCAGCGGCGGCTTCCCCGGTCGGCCAGCCGGGCCAGGGGCACGCCCATCAGGGTGTAGAACAGCGAGAAGGCCAGACCCGCCAGCAGGCTGAACTGGGTGTCCGAGATGTTCAGGTCGGCGCGGATCGGCTCGACCAGAAGGCTCAGGATCTGCCGGTCGATGAAGCTGGAGGTATAGGCCACCATCAGGGCCGCGACCGCGAACCAGCCCCACCCGGGATGGGGCCAGATCCGGGGCTTGGGCGTAGCCGCCGCGACGGGTGTTTCAGGGGACGTCGTACTGGTCATCGGCGAGGTCCGGTCCATCAATCAATCTAAAGATGAAAGTGACTTGCCGATCCGATCCCGGCGCGGGGGTGGATTTCGGCAAGGGATTTCGCGGTCCGCGGAAACGGGCCGGGCTGTTCGCTGTGACGTGTGACCGATGTCTCCACGGGTCCGCCTCAACTCCCTGTTATATCGCCGGTTTTCCGGTCTGGTTGGTGTCGTTCGGGCCGCGGATTTCCGTTCTTCCAAACGGGTCTGCGGACCCTGTGACAGCCTTAACCCAATCAAGCACAGATGTTGGTCTGATTACAAAAGCTATTTGACAGTCTCGTTCTGCAAGTTACACCTAGCACTGAAGCACCTCGGCTAAACGGGGGCTCATGGGAGGATAGGGCGTGACCATTCGAGGTTCCATCAGCGTATCCGCATTGCTTCTGGCCGCATCTCTCGGCGCATCGCCGGCATGGGCCCAGACCGCTCCGCAAACACCGTCGCAGGACACCGCGACCCAGATCGACGACGTCATCGTCACCGCGACCAAGCGGGAAGAGCGGCTCATCGATGTGCCCGTGGCCGTCACCGCCATCGGCGCGCAGCAGCTTCAGAACTCCGGCGTCTCGGACATCCGCGAACTGACCGGCCTGGCGCCGAGCGTGCAGTTCCAGACCCCGGGCGGCGGCGCCGACTCGTCGATCCGCATCCGCGGTATCGGCACCACCTCCACCAACCCGGGCCTGGAATCCTCGGTCGGCGTGGTGATCGACGGGGTGACCCGCGCCCGCACCGGCGTGGCCCTGTCCGAGCTCGGCGACCTGGAACGGATCGAGGTCCTGCGCGGACCGCAGGGCACCCTGTTCGGCCGCAACACCTCCTCGGGCCTGATCAACATCGTCACCCGGACGCCCAGCTTCACCGGCGTCGAGGGCCGCGTTGAAGGCACCTACGGCGACTTCTCCAACATGCGCGTGGCCGGGGCCGTCAATCTGCCCCTGTCGGACAACGCCGCCCTGCGGGTGGAGGCCAGTTCGGAAACCCGCGACGGCTTCTATCCGGACGCCAACAGCCAGGAGACCCTGGACAACCTGGATCGCCAGTTCATCCGCGCCAAGCTGCGCTACGAGCCGACCGACAGCCTGCGCTGGATGTTCAGCGCCGACTACACCAACCGCGAAGAGAACTGCTGCGTCGCGGTGCTGGCCATCGCCGGCCCGACCTACGGCCTGGTGAACAGCCTGTCCGCCGCGCGGGGCCAGATCGGCTACACCAGCACCAACCCCTTCGACCGGCAGGCGTCCAAGACCCCCGGGCGCGTGAACTCCGAGAACATCGTCGACTGGGGCCTGTCGGCCCAGGCCGACTGGGACCTCGGCTGGGCCAACCTGACCTCGGTCACGGCCTACCGCAGCTGGGAAGCCTCGCGCTCGCAGGACTTCGACCACTCGGGCGCCGACCTGGGCTTCTTCGCCCCGGACGGCCTGCACCAGAACTTCGACGTCTTCACCCAGGAACTGCGCCTGCAGGGCACGGCCGGCATGGTCGACTGGCTGGTCGGAGCCTATTATTCGGATGAGGATGTCCGCAACGACTCCGCCTACCGGATGGGCGCCGACTATCCGCTGATCTACGGCGGCGCGGCCACCTTCCAGGCCACGACCCTGGCCGCCTTCACGCCCGGCGACGGCGCGCGGGGCGTGGGCGAGCAGAACGGCCGGGACATCTCGGTCTTCACGCACAACATCTTCAACATCACCGACCAGCTCAGCGTCACCGCCGGCCTGCGCTACACCAACAACAAGAAGTCGATCGACTTCTGGGGCCAGAACTTCAACCCCGCCTGCGACAGCGCCGTGGCGACCGGCGACGCGCCGGGCATCACCCGCTTCTGCGCCCCCTTCTGGGACACGCGGATGAACCCGGCGGGCGACACGGATTCGCGCAGCGAGGACGCGGTCACCGGCACCTTCAACGTGGCCTATGAGTTCGCTCCGAACGTGAACGGCTATGTCTCCTATTCGCGGGGCTACAAGTCGGGCGGCTACAATTTCGACCGCGCCGGCTTCACCACTCCGGCGACGCCGAACGCGCGCGACCTGGCCTTCTCGGAAGAGACGGTGGACGCCTATGAGGTCGGCCTGAAGACCGAGTTCTTCGACCGCCGCCTGATCGCCAACATGGCGGTCTTCCACCAGACCTTCTCGGGCTTCCAGCTGATCGAGTACACGGGCGTCAATTTCGTCGTCCGCAGCCTGGAAGAGGCGGTGTCCAAGGGCGCCGAGATCGAGGTGACCTGGCGGCCGATGGACGGCCTGACGATCACCAACGGCCTCAGCTACACGGACGCCTACTATCCGGTCAGCCCCGGCAACTCGACCTATTCGGGCCGGGAGATGGAGCAGTCGCCGGACTGGGTGAACGTGACCTCGGTCACCTACGAGTTCCCGATCTCGGGCGACCTGACCGGCGTGGCCTACATGGACAACCGCTACAGCTCCGAGTTCTTCACCGGCGGCTTCGATCCGAACCGGGTGCAGGAAGCCTTCTCGGTGGCCAACGCCCGCTTCTCGCTGCGGCATGAGGGCGGCGACTGGGCGGTGGACCTGTGGGCCCGCAACGTCTTCGACAAGGATTATTATCGCCGCATCATTCCGGCCACGTTCCAGGCCGGTTCGTACTCGGCCTTCCTCGGCGATCCCCGCACCTACGGGATCACCCTGCGCCGGAACTTCTGAGACTTCCGAAGCGACTGCGTTTTCCTGAAAACTGGGCCCCGCCGATCCGTCGGCGGGGCCTCTTCTTGTTCAGAACCCCATCTGCTTGGCGGCGAGGTCGCGCAGAATCTCTTCCGAGCCGCCGCCGATGACGAAGATGCGGGCCTCGCGGTAGATGCGCTCGACGCGGTTGTCGCCGGTGTAGGCGCGGCCGCCGAGGACCTGCAGGCTCTCGCGGGCGCAATGCTCCAGGGTGGTGGTGGCCTGGACCTTCAGCAGGGCCAGGTCGGCGACCGGCGCCTCGCCGCGCTGGAAGCGCCAGACCAGGATGTCGAGGAAGGCGTAGGCGGCCTTCAGACGCTGGATCATCTCCACGATCTTGTGGCGCATCGACTGGTGGTCGATCAGCCGCTTGCCGAAGGTCTGGCGCTCGCGGGCGAAGGCGATGGCTTCGGCGATGCAGGTGCGGGCCATCGCGAGGGTGGCCGAGATGCCGCTGAAGCGCTCGATGTTGAACTGGCTGGCCAGGCCGGCGAAGCCCCGGTTCTCGACGCCGATCAGGTTGCTGACCGGCACCTCGACGTTCTCGAACTGAAGCCAGCCGTTGTTGCGGTTGTACCACTGAAGGCCGGGGACCGGGCCGCGGGTCACGCCGGGCCGGTCGGTCTCGATCAGCAGCATGGACAGGCCGCCCATGCCGGGGCCGCCGGTGCGCACGGCGGTCAGCAGGAAGTCGGCCTTCATGGCGCCCGAGATCAGGGTCTTGCCGCCGTTGACGACGAAGACGTCGCCGCGGCGTTCGGCCGTGGTGGTGAAGCCCGAGACGTCGGAGCCGCCGCCGGGCTCGGTGACCGCGAAGGCGATCTTCTTCTGACCCGCCAGCACCGGCCGGGCGACGCGGTCCAGCATCTCGGGCGTTCCGCCGTTGATGATCGGCGGCAGGGCGATCCAGGGGGTGGCGAGGTCGGCGAAGACGACGCCGGAGCCGAGCCGGAAGAACTCCTCGGCGTAGATGATGCGGTGGTAGAGGTCGACGTCCTCGCCGGTGCCGCCCAGATCCTCGCGGAAGCCCATACCGGAGATGCCGGCCCTGGCCGCCTCGACATAGAGGCTGTCGGGGAAGTCGGAGGCGGCGTCCCAGTCCTTCAGGTGGGGCGCGATATGGCCGTCCACGAAGCCGCGCAACTGGACCCGCCAGGCGTCGTGCTCGGGCGTCAGGAAGGGGCTGGGCGGCCGCAGGCCGTCAAAGTCCAGCGCCGGAAACACGTGATCCGCCATAGTCCTGTTCTCCCTGTCCGCGCCATTCGCGGCGTCGCTTTCGAATTGATACTAAAAGCCCTCGCCAACGACGACAAGGATGGTATTCTAACGCAACCCACTATGTTCCGGGCGAGCGCCCGCAAGGAGTGATCGATGGGCTTCGAACCGTTCAAGGCGACGCTGCAGCCGAACGAGCATCCCTACATGACCGGCGCCTGGACGCCGCAGCATGAGGAGTTCACGGCCGAGGACATGCCGGTGATCGGGACCATCCCCACCGACATCGACGGCGTCTATGTGCGCAACACCGAGAACCCGGTGCACGACCCGATCGGCCGCTATCACCCGTTCGACGGCGACGGGATGATCCACACCATGGTGCTGCGGGACGGCAAGGCCGCCTATCGCAACCGCTTCGTGCGCACCAAGGGCTTCCTGGCCGAACAGGCGGCGGGACGGGCGCTGTGGGCCGGACTGGCCGAGCATCCGTCGCTGTCGGAACTGCCGGGCTGGGGCGCCCACGGGGGGCTGAAGGATTCGTCCTCGACCGACGTGATCATCCACGCCGGGGCGATCCTTTCGACCTTCTACCAGTGCGGCGAGGGCTACCGGCTGGATCCCTATACGATGGAGCAGCTGCCCAGCGCCGACTGGTGTCCGCCCGAGGGCATTTCGGCCCACCCCAAGGTGGACGAGAAGACCGGCGAGCTGCTGTTCTTCAACTACTCCAAGGCCGCGCCGCACATGCACTACGGCGTGGTCGGGCCGGACAACAAGCTGAAGCATTTCACGCCCGTGCCGCTGCCCGGCGCGCGCCTGCCGCACGACATGGCGTTCACGACCAACTATTCGATCCTCAACGACTTCCCGCTGTTCTGGGAAGAGGACCTGCTGCCCAAGGGCATCCACGCGGCGCGGTTCCACGCCGACATGAAGTCGCGCTTCGGCATCATTCCGCGCTTCGGCGGGGCCGAGGACGTGCGCTGGTTCGAGGCCGACGCGACCTATGTCCTGCACTTCCTGAACGCCTGGGAAGACGGCGACGAGATCGTCATGGACGGCTATTTCCAGGACAATCCGGTGCCCAAGACCAGCCCGGACGCCTGGCCGGGTCATGAGCGGATCATGACCTTCCTGGACCAGAACATGCTGCAACCCAAGCTGCACCGCTGGCGCTTCAACCTGAAGACCGGCGCGACGACCGAGCAGCGGCTGGACGACCGGGTGCTGGAGTTCGGCGTCATCAACAACCAGTTCGCCGGCGTGAAGTACAAATACGCCTACAGCGCCGTGTCCAAGCCCGGCTGGTTCCTGTTCACCGGCCTGGTGAAGCACGACATGGACACGGGCGAGAGCTGGACCGTCGATTTCGGCCCGGAGCGCTACGGCTCGGAGCCCGGCTTCGCCCCGCGCATCGGCGCGACGGAAGAGGACGACGGCTATCTGATCACCTATGTCACCGACATGATCGAGAACCGGTCGGAGTGCGTGATCTATGATGCGCGCAAGCCGGCCGAGGGGCCGGTGGCGCGGATCATCCTGCCCGGCCGGATGTCCAGCGGGACCCACGCGACCTGGTCGCAGGGCGAAACCATCCGCGCGTCGCAGGCCACGCTGGCCTCGCAGGCGGCGGCGTAAGGGAGCGGACGCATGACCTACATCCTGGGCGGCTGGCAGTCGGACTTCGCGCGCAACTACGCCCGCGAGGGGCTGGAGATCGGCGACGGCTTCGCGGAGGCCGTGCACGGGGCCCTGGCGGAGACGGGGCTGGATCCGGAAGACATCGAGGTCGGCCACGTCGGCAATTTCGTCGGCGACCTGTTCACGGGGCAGGGGATGCTGGGCGGCTTCTTCGCCATGGCGGACGAGCGGTTCACCGGCATGCCGGCGTCGCGGCACGAAGCGGCCTGCGCCTCGGGCAGCTTGGCCGTGCTGGCCGCCGCCGCCGACATCGAATCGGGCCGCTACGGCACGGCGATGGTGCTGGGCATGGAGATGATGCGGAATGTGCCGGGCGTGACGGCGGCCGAGCACCTGGGCGCCGCCGCCTGGGCCGGGCACGAGTATCTGGACGCGACCTATCCGTGGCCGCGCGCCTTCTCGGACCTGACCGAGGAATACGATCGCCGCTACGGCATCGACGAACAGCATCTGCGCCGGATCGCGCAGATCAATTTCGCCAACGCCAAAAACAACAAAAACGCCCAGACCAGAAAATACGAATTCACCGCCGCCAGCTTCAGCAATGATGACGAGGCCAATCCGGTGATCGAGGGGCGGGTGCGCAAGACCGACTGCGGTCAGGTGACGGACGGCGCGGCCGCCATCATCCTGGCCTCGCCGGAACGGGCCGCCGAATATGCGAAGGCGCGGGGCATTCCGCTGGAGAGCCTGCCGCGCATCAAGGGCTGGGGCCACCGCTGCGCGCCGATCGACTATGGCCGCAAGATCAAGGCCAGCGAGGGGCAGCCCTATGTCTTCCCGCAGGTGAAGCGGGCCATCGACGACGCCCGCGCCCGGGCCGGTCTGGACCTGTCGGGCATCGATGCGGTGGAGACCCACGACTGCTTCTCGATGACCGAGTACATGGCCATCGACCATCTGGGCCTGACCGCGCCGGGCGAGAGCTGGAAGGCGATCGAGGCGGGCGACATCGAGATGGGCGGCCGGCTGCCGATCAACCCGTCCGGCGGCCTGATCGGCTGCGGTCACCCGGTCGGGGCGACCGGGGTGCGAATGGCGCTGGACGCCTTCAAGCAGACGACGGGAACCGCGGGCGACATGCAGGTCGAGGGCGCGCGCAATGTGCAGACGCTGAACATCGGCGGCTCGACCACGACGACGGTGAGCCTGGTGATCGGGACCTGACGGCCGGACGGTCGTAAACACCGTCCGAAGCGTCCGAAGCGTCCGGATAGAGCTGCGCGTCGGGATGAGCATCGGCGCATCCTGGCACGCGCCTGCGTCAGGAACGGACGGATGGCTCGATTACGTCAGAATCGTCCTGGTCTGCCAGCAGACGGCGGCAAAGGACGCCTGATGCTGCTGCTCAGGCCCAGCAGTCCCGACGTTGGAGCCGCCCCGACGATCACGAGAGGAACGCCGCCGAGGTCCATCACCGTCTCACCGATCTCGGCGCTTGGCGGATAAAGAACGGACGGTCCCACGATCCACGGAGAATGGGCCACATCCATCACCATGTCGCGCGTGGCCGTCCTCATCTGCACGGCATGGGGCTGGGCCGGCAGGAAACGGCATATCGCCGGGCCGAGATCGGGACGGGGCAACACCACGCTGAGCAGGTTCTCGCCGACGCTGGGAACGCGCATCGACGTCTCGCGGATCGTTTCGGCAAAGCGCGTTTCGACCTCTTCGATGGTGCAGTTCAAACCTCCCTCGCCACGCAATGACGCGAAGCGCGCACGGAACGCCTCGGTCGAGAGGCGCGCCCCAATGCTGTGAAGCCGGAACTCCTGTCCCTTGGGCGGGCGGCGAGGCGAACGCCGCACCGTCGTGACGCCGTCCCGACGTTCGATCTCCATGACGATAGGCCGTGCGCCATGTCGCTGCCCCTGCCATCCGGCGAGGGTGAGGTATAGGCCGTGCTTATCGACCGCCGCGGAAGCCAACCCCTTGATCGCGTGTTCAAGATGGGCCGCGGCCTGGCCGATATCGCGAAGAACAGGCGCCGGGCCGAAACTCTTCGCGGGCCGCTTCCCGTCGGGGCCGCGAGGTATGGGGCCGCCCCATAGAGTCCCGGCGATCCAGTCATCCATCGGCACATCACCGACATAGGCGACGCCGGAATAGCCGATCGACACCAGCGCATCCCTGGCGCGGTAGACGATGGTCTTGTTGGACATGACGTCGTGGGGGGCAGGCCCCGCCGTAACGAGACGGTCGCTGACCTGGACTACATAGATCGGGCACATGGCTGTGAGGACAAGCGTCATGGCGTTCGCCCCTTCAGCGACGGCAGCGTCTCACTCCAGATAGTCACCCCGATGACGCTCCGCCTCCCCAGCCATGGGAATAGACGCCTGTTTTGATTCTGGCGGCGCAATCAGCGCCCACGCGCGCGGCGCCGTCATAGGACGATCAGCGGGGAGAGCGGATCGACACCCCGACCGTGCCTTGCGCGATGACGAGGCCGCCGGGGGTGCTGATGGTCGCCTCGACCACGGCCTTGCGGGCGTCGTGGAAGGTCACCCGGCCGACCGTCTCCAGCCGGGCGCAGTCCATCGGGGCGGCGTTGAGGAAGCGCATCGACAGGTCGGTGGTCAGCAGGGTCTGGCCGGGCTCGAGAATGGTCATGACGGCGCTGCCGCCCGCGACGTCCACCAGCGAGGCCAGGACCCCGCCGTGAACCAGACCCACGAAATTGGCGTGGCCGGGATCGAGGTCGCAGACGATGCGGACCAACCCTTCTTCGAACTCGACCGGCCAGGCGCCGAGCCGCTGCGGATAGCCGCCGACCGTGTCCGCCTTGCGCGCCCAGCGGCGCAGCAGTTCGAGGCCGGAAACGGTCGGGTCGAGCTCGAAGTCGACAGGCGCGACGACTCTGGCCGGAGCGGAGGTCACGCCGCGGCCCCCTGTATCCGGCGGGCGCCCGTGCGGGTCTGGAAGCGGGCGATGGCGGCGTCGTATTCGCCGGACAGCTGGTCGACGATCTTGCTGACCGGCTCGACGGCGCGGACGGCCTCAAGCCCCTGGCCGGCGGCCCAGATGTCGCGCCAGCGCTTGGTCGAGCCGCCCGAGGTGTAGTTGCGGTCCGGGGCGGCGCCGAGGTTGTCGGGATCCTGGCCGGCGGCCAGCAGGCTGGGGCGCAGCCACGAGGCCGGGGTGCCGGTGACCGAGGCGGAGACGACCAGATCGTCGGGACCCGCGTCCACGACCATCTGCTTGTACTCCGGCTGGGCCATGCTCTCTTCGGAGGCCAGGAAGCGCGTCCCCATGTAGACGAAGTCCGCGCCCGCCGCGACGGCGCCGGCCACGCCCGCCCCATCACCGACGCCGCCACCGACGGCTATGTATCCGTCGAAGAAGTCACGCACCGCCGAGATGAAGGCGAAGGGCGACAGGTGGCCGGTGTGGCCGCCGGCGCCCGCGCTGACGCAGGCCAGGCCGTCGACGCCCGCCTCGGCCGCCTTCTTCGCCAGCTTCATCGAGACGACGTCGGCGAAGACCAGGCCGCCGTAGCCCTTGACCGTCTCCATGACCGGCTTCGGAGATCCGAGGGCGGTGATCACGACCGGCGGCTTGTATTCGGCGATCAGGCGCAGGTCCTCAGGGAGCCGGGCGTTGGTCGAGTGGGTGATCATGTTGGCGATCCACGGGGCGTCGCCCGGCTTCAGCGCGTCGGTGATCGTGCCCATCCACGCATCCAGGTCCTCGACCGTGCGGCAGTTGGGGGTGGGGAAGGCCCCGCCCACGCCGGCCCTGCAGGCGGCGATGACCAGTTCCGGCCCGCTGATCAGGAACATGGGCGCCGCGAACACGGGCAGGCGCAGGGTGTCGAAGGGAGAGGTCATGCGGACAGGGTCTCGGTGGTGACGCGTTGGCGCAGATCCCGCTTGAGGATCTTGCCGACTGGATTGCGGGGGAGGGCCTCGATGGTCTCGAGGCGTTCGATCTGCTTGTAGACGGCGATCTGGCGGTCGCCGGTCAGGAAGGCGTTGATCTCGGCCAGGCTGGCTTGCTGGCCGGGACGGAAGACGACGAAGGCCGCGAGGCGCTCGCCCAGATTGGGATCCGGGGCGCCGACGACGGCGGCCTCGGCGACGGCGGGGTGGGCCATCAGGTGGTTCTCGATCTCCTCGGAGGAGATGTTCATGCCGCCGCGGATGATGATGTCCTTCAGCCGGCCGACGAATTTCAGGTGCTGCCTGCGGTCGCCGGCCAGCTCGAACAGGTCGCCGGTGCGGAACCAGCCGTCGGCGTCGAAGGCGCGGGCGTTGATCTCGGGCGCGCGCCAGTAGCCGGAGAAGATGGTGGCGCCCTTGACCCGCAGCTCGCCGGGCAGGCCGGCGTCGGTGATCTCCTGCTCCGTTTCCGGATCGACCAGGCGGGTGAAGATGCGGTCGTGTAGCTTGCAGGCCCATGTGAAGCCCTCGCCGAGGCGGGGGAACAGGCTGGCGCGGTCGGCGGCCTCGGGCAGATCCTTCAGCGCCGAGGGGAAGGAGGCCCCCTCGTTGGAGCCGAAATAGTTGACGATCTGGACCCCGTATTTCTCGTGGAAGGTCCGCACCATCCACTCCGACAGGGGCGCCGAGCCCGAGCCGATGGACTTCAGCCGCTTGAAGTCGATGCCCTCCAGCAGGGCTTCGTTCTGGAGGAGCAGGTTCAGCACGGCGGGCGGGGCGACGGTGTAGTCGATCCTCTCGTCGCGCATCTGTTTGAGCAGGACCTGCAGGTCGAACGGATGGTGCTGGATCAGGGCTCCGCCCAGCAACAGCCAGCCGATGAAGGCGGTGGAGATGCCGCCCATGTTGACCATCGGGAAGGGGTTCAGCAGGCGCGCGCCGGGGGCTAGGTCGGCGGCGTCGATGACGCCGTCGCCCATGATGATCCATTCGTTGTGGCTGCGCGGCACGCCCTTGGGCTGGGCCTCGGTGCCGGAGGTCCAGCAGATGGTGACGATGTCATCGGCGGTGATGGCCGCAGCCTTCGCCGCCTTCTGCGCGGCCTTGTGCTGGTCGCGGGTGACGCCGTCCATCAGGGGCTCGAGGTCGAGACCGCCCTCGGGGCAGGTCTGGCCCAGGACAAAGACGGTCTTCAGGGTCGGGCAGGTCGCCTTGAGGCCGACGATCATCTCGCCGTGCATCTGCTTGCCGATGCGGTCGTTGGTGATGGCGGCGACGGCGTCGGTCTGGCCGATGATGTAGCCCAGCTCGTGCTCGCGGTACTGGACCGGGGCGGGGCTGACGATGATCCCCAGGCGCAGGCAGGCCAGGTAGCTGATGGTCAGTTCGGCGATGTTGGGCAGCTGGACCACGACCACGTCGTCCTTGCGGATTCCATGGGCGGTCAGGACGGCGCAGAGGCGATCGACCGCGTCGGCGGTCTGGCGCCAGGTCAGGCGCTCGGCGGTCCCGCCGACGAGGTCCGGGGCGTTGAACGGATCGACCAGGGCCTCGGCGTCCGGATGGGCCTTCACATGCTTCTGGAACAGGTCGTCCAGGGTGACGTCGCCCCACCAGCCGCGGGCCTTCATCTCGCGGATGCGGTGTTCGGGAATGACGATCATGGGCGGACCTCCACGGCGAGATTGGCGTCGGGATAGAGCAGGCTGCGGACCTCGCCGCGCACCACCTTGCCGACCGGGTTGCGGGGCAGGGCGGGCATGAGGTGCAGGCGTTTGGGCGTGCGGACGGGGCCGATGGCCTCGCGCACGAAGGCGCGGATGGCGGCGTCGTCGACGAAGCGGGCGTCGACGGCCACGGCGGCCTCCAGGCGCTCGCCCCAGACGTCGTCGGGCAGGCCGAAGGCGCAGGCCTCGCGCACGGCGGGATGGGCGTTCAGCGCGGCCTCGACCTCGCCGGGATAGACGTTGTAGCCGCCGGTGATGATCAGCTCCTTGGAGCGGCCGATCAGGGTCAGGCGGCCGTCGGGGCCGATACGGCCGATGTCGCCGGTCTTCAGCCAGCCGTCGTGCCGGGTCGCGGCGGTCAGCTCGGGCGCGTCCAGGTATTCGGTGCGGGCCAGGTCGCCGCCGACCACCACCTCGCCTTCGCCGTGTGACAGCACCTGGCCCTCGCGGGTCAGCAGGCCGACGGGCGTGCCGGGGAAGGGACGACCGACGGAGCCGCGCAGGTCAGGGTCAGCCATGTCGGCGGGGCTCTGGCCGGTGATGGCCATCGGCGCTTCGGTCTGGCCGTAGAGGGCCGACAGCACCGGGCCGAAGCGGCAGACCGCCTGGGCGATGCGGCCCGGCGACATGGGGGCGGCGGAATAGGTCAGGTGGCGCAGGCGCGGGAAGTCTTCGGGCCGGAAGTCGGTCTCGCCCATCATCAGGGCGATCAGGGTGGGCGGCATGAAGACGACGGTGGTCCGGCGCTTCAGCTCATCGAGGATGGCGGCGCGGTCGGGCGCGGCCAGCAGGACGTGCGATCCGCCCGCCGCCAGCACCGGCAGGATGTAGTGGGACGAGCCGTGGGTCAGGGGCGCGACGGCCAGGTTCACGTCGTCGGCGGTGAAGTCGTAGAAGCCCTGCAGCGAGCGGAGGGCCGCCGCGCCGCTGGCCTGGGACTGGACCACGCCCTTGGGCACGCCGGTGGAGCCGCCGGTGAACTTCAGCGCGAAGGGTGCGGCCGGGTCGTCGAGGATCGCGGGCGGGGCGGCGTCGGGCAGGCTGTCCAGCCAGGCTTCGAGCGGGAGGGGGCGGGTGGTGGAGCCCAGCGCGCCGACGGAGCCGACATCATGCAGGGTGAGAGCCAGGCTCGCGCGGCGCTGGAAGTCGCCGTTCAGGCCTGCGCCGTTGCGGGGATTGAGCGGGGTCCACACCGCATTGGCGCGCAGGATGGCGAGGTAGGCGACGACGTGGCGCCAGCTGTTGGCGGCGCACAGGCCGACGCGGTCGCCGGGCCGGATCCCGCGCGCGGTCAGGTCGGCGGCGGCGCGCTCGACCAGGGGGATCAGTTCGCCGTGGGTCAGGGCCGTGTCGCCGTCGAACAGGGCGGAGCGAGCGGCCTTGGCGGCGGCGTTTTCGTAGAGGGCGCGGATCGGATGGGTCATGCGGCCCGGCCTTCCAGGACGGTGACGACGGTGGCCGCCTCCTCGACGCCCAGGAAGCCGCCGCCGTTCTCGGCCACGGCGATGCGGGCGTCTCCGACCTGCCGCGCTCCGGCCTCGCCGCGCAATTGGGTCGTCAGTTCGAAGATCTGGGCCAGGCCGGTGGCGCCGACGGGATGGCCCTTGGCGACAAGGCCGCCGGAGGGGTTGACCGGGGTGCGGCCGCCCAGGGCGAAGTCGCCGGCCGCCGCGCGGGCGCCGACGGTTCCGGGTTCGGCGAGGCCCAGGTTCTCGATCTGCTGGAGCTCGGCGTAGCTGGTGGCGTCGTGGACCTCGGCCAGATCGATGTCCTGGGGGGCGACGCCCGCCTGTTCGTAGGCCGCCAGGGCGGCGCGGCGACCGATGTGGTTGTCGAAGTCGCGGGCGTCGCGAGCCCCGGCGCCGGCCAGGACGCAGCCCCGGATACGGACCGCGCGGGCCTCGCCGCCCAGCCGCTTGAGACCGCGCGCGGAGCAGACGATGGCGGCGGCGGCGCCGTCGCTGACCGGGGCGCACATGGCGCGGGTGAAGGGGAAGACGATGGGCTTGTCGGCCAGCACCTGCTCCGCCGTCATCGGCGTGCGGTACTGGGAGCGGGGATTGTGCTGCGCCGCCGTGTGGTTCTTGGCCGCCAGCTGGGCGAGGTCGAGCTGGGTCGAGCCGAAGCGGGCCATGTGGGCGCGGGCCTGGGCGGCGTAGAGGTCCATGAACAGGCTGCGGCCGTCCGTGGGGGCTTCGCCGCCCATGGCGCGGATGTAGTCGAGCACGCCCGCGCGATCGTGGATGTCCGTTCCGCCGGCGAAGGCGGCCGCGACCCGGTCCGGGCGGTCGGGGAAGACCATCTTCTCGACCCCGACGACGAGGGCGATGTCACCTGCCCCCGCGCGGAGCCAGTGGACGGCCTGGAGCAGGGCGGTCGAGCCGGAGGCGCAGGCGTTCTCGACGTTGACGACGGGGATGCCGGTCACACCGAGCGGACGCAGGGCGATCTGGCCGCGCACCGTGTTCTGACCCTCCAGCATGGGCTGGCGGGTGTTGGAGAACCAGGCGGCCTCGATGTCGGCGACGGTCGCGCCCGCGTCGGTCAGGGCCTCGGCGACGGCCTCGGCGGTCAGCGACTTGACGCTGTCGTCCGGCCGCTTGCCGAAGGCGGTCATGGAGACGCCGGCGAGGAAGACCTCGTCGCTCATGCGATCGGCCGCCGTCGCTGGACGATGCGGAAGCGCGAGGCGACGAAGGCCAGGTCGGCCAGGCAGGCGTTGCCCGCCGGGTTCAGGCCGGTGACGTGATAGTCGCTGTAGGCGGCGGCGAAATTGATCCACATCGCGCCGGTCAGATTGATCGACAGATTGGCCCCGGCGGCCTCGTAGGCGGGCGTGGCGCGGTCGATGAAGGCCTCGTCGGTCGAATAGAGGTAGGAGCTGATCGAGCCCCTGGTCCTGGCCAGCCAGGTCGCCTCCATCACCGCCTCGTCGGCGGGGCGGGAGACGAGGAAGAGGACCGGGCCGAAGCGTTCCTCGGCGTAGATCTCGGGATCGCCCGCGCCTTCGATCGCGATGACCAGAGGGGTCAGGGTGCGGGCGTCGGGGAACTGAGGGTGGGCGTAAGCGCCGGCCTCGCGCAGGACGCGGGCGCCCGGCGTGGCCTCGGCGGCGCGGCGGGCCTCGGCGACCACGTCGAGGCTGACCTGCCCCTGGATGGCGCCCATGATCCCGGCGGCCTGGGCCGGGTCGGCGGCGATGGCGTCAATCTGATCCACGATGGCCGAAGACATGGCCTCGAACAGGTCGGGCGCGATGTAGATCACCTGCGGGCTGGTGCACATCTGGGCCGAGAACAGGCTGGACGAGCGGGCGACGGCGCGGGCCACGGCGTCCAGGCCTGCTTGATCCTGGGGGACGCTGTCGATGACGACCGTGTTGACGCCCGCGGTCTCGGTGAACAGCAGCTTGCCGGTCACCGTCCGCTCCAGATGGCCGCCGTATCGGGGGCTTCCGGTGAAGTCGATGATCTGGACGTCCGGGTGGTCGATGAAGCGGCCCGCGACGGGCTCGGCCAGGGTGTCCACGGCCAGGGTCACCAGGTTCGGATCGAAGCCGAAATCGGCCAGGACCTGACGGCAGATCTGGACCACCAGGGCCATGGGCAGGACGGCGATGGGGTGCGGCTTGACGATGACCGGATTGCCCGTGGCCAGGCTGGCGAACATGGCCGGATAGGCGTTCCAGGTCGGGAAGGAGGCGCAGCAGATGACCAGGCCGACGCCGCGCGGGACCAGGGTGTAGGTCTTCCTCAGAGCCACCTGATCGGCGCCGAAGGGGCGGTGGTAGTCGGCGGTCGGCGTCACGTCGCGCATGGCCTTGGCGGCGTAGGCCAGGGCCTCGACGCCGCGATCCAGCGCATTGGGACCCGAGCCGCTGAAGGCCTGGGTGTAGCTTTGACCCGCCACATGCATGACCGCGTGGGCCATCTCGAAATTGCGGTCGTAGAGCCGCTGCGCCATCTCCAGGCACAGGGCGAGGCGGAGCTCGAAATCGACCTCGCGCCAGTCGGTCATGGCGCTGACGGCGGCGGCGATCAGGGCGTCCGGGTCGCTGACCGGATAACGGATGTCTAGGGGCTGCTGCGTATAGGGCGAGACCTCCTCGCCGACCGTGGCGCCGGTCGCGCCGGGCTGGTCCAGGTCGAAGGCCGTTCCCAGCCGCGCCTCGAAGGCGGCCTTGCCGGCGGGCGGCTTGTCCGGGCCGTGGATCTTCGTCGAGGGCGAGTCGCTGAACGGGCTCCAGGCCTGGCGCGTGCGCACAGCCTGGATGGCGGCGTCCAGCGTCGCGGCGTGGCGCGCGATCAGTTCGGCGTGACGGTTGAGCGGGCCCCCGTCCATGGTCAGCCGATCCGTTCGACGATCATGGCCGCGCCGACGCCCTGGGCGCCCGCCGCGACGACCAGGCCGTAGCGGCCCTCGGCGACGTCCAGCGCATCGAGCAGGGACGACAGCAGGATGGCGCCGGTCGCGCCCATCGGGTGCCCCTTGGCGAGGTGGCCGCCGCCGACGTTGACCCGGTCGACGTCCACGTCCCGCTCGCGCAGGAATTTCACGATGGTGACGGCGAAGGCCTCCATGAACTCGATGCGGTCCATGTCGCCCAGCGTCAGTCCGGCCTTGGCGAGGGCCCGGTCCATGGCGGTGAAGCCGGCGGTCAGCGAGGCCTCGGGGTCGCCCCCGGCCTCGGCGTAGGCGACGATCCGCGCGCGCGCGCCGTCGGCGGCGGCGCTGACCAGGGCCAGGCCGGCGCCGTCGCACATGGGCGGGGCGTGGGCGACGGTGTGGCGGTGGTCGATGGTCCGGCCGCCCAGGGCCTCGGCGTACTGCTCGCCCAGCGGGGCGAAGGCGGCGGGCATGGCCGCGAGGCTTTCGGCGGTGGTCGAGGCGCGGGCGGGCTCTTCCCTGTCGAGGCCGTTCAGCGAAATGCGCGACTTGGTCAGGGCCGTGCCCTCGGCGGCGGCGGTGCGCTGCTGCGAGCGTAGGGCGGCGTCGTCCATCTCCTGACGCGACACGCCGATGTCCTCGGCCAGGCGGTCGGCGGCGACCACGACGGGGATGTAACGGGTGCGCAGGGGGAAGCTGGCGTCCTCATAGTAGTCGGCCTTGTCGCCCATGAAGGGGACGCGGCTCATCATCTCGACCCCGCCCGCCAGCGCGGTCTTCGCATCCCCGGCGGCGATCATGTTGGCGGCCTGTCCGATCGCGGTCAGGCCCGAGACACAGTAGTTGTTCAGGCTGAAGGCGTAGGCGTCGTCGGGCAGGCCCGCGTGCATCTTGGTCACGAGGGCGACGTTGGCGCCCTGGGCCCCGACCTGGCCCACGGCGCCCAGGATCAGGGCGTCGGCCCTGTGCGCCGCGCCGCCGTTACGGGCGTCGAGCGCATCGATCAGGCCCGCGACCAGTTCGTGCGGCTTGAGGGACGCGAGGCCGCCGTCGGGGCGGGCCTTGGCGCGGGGCGTGCGGACGGCGTCGACGATGTAAGCAGTCATACTGATCCTCAGGCGGCGACTTGTGCGCCGGGCGCCCAGGTGCCGTGGAAGCCGGCGGGGACGCGGGCGGGCAGGGGGATGCGGGCGATGGGGCCGGCCTCGAAATCCTTGGCCGCGATGACCTGGACCTCGGAGGCGCCCGTGGCCTCGTCGGTGGTGAAGACGATGACGTAGCCGTCGTCTTCGTCGACCGCGCCGACGCGGGGGGCGAAGGCGGGCTCGGAGCCGCCGACGCCGGGCGCGAAGTCATGCGTCTTCGCCGCGCCGGTGTTGAGGTCGTACTTGATCAGGCCCGAGAAGCGCTGCAGTTCCTGCTTCGCCATCGAGACATGGTAGGACCAGTTCGTCTTGCGGCCGGTGTAGTCGAGGTTGACCACCGGGAACTCGCCGATGCGGTCGTCCAGCCGGCGCTTCTTCACTTCGCCTGTGACCATGTTCATGCGCCACTCGACCGGCACGGCGTTCAGCGCCAGCACGTTGACCATCGAGGCGTAGGGGCCATAGGCCGGGTTCGGCGGATAGCCGTTCGGCGTCATCATGCAGGCGGTCATGACGACCTCGTCGCCGTCCTCCCAGGCGTTGACGACGTGGTAGATGTAGCAGGTCTCGGTCTCGAACCAGCGGACCTGATCGCCGGTCCCGTTCTTGGGGACGACGCCGAAGCGGGCGGGCTGGTCGGCGACCTTGATCTGCCACATCGAGTTGCGCAGTCCGGCCTCGGTGAAGACCACCGGCAGGTCGTGCAGGATGATGTAGTTCTCGGTCAGGCCCATGTCGTGGGGCAGGCGCGGTCCGGGCAGGTCGACCTTCTGGAAATTGGTCAGGTTGTTCTGGGCGTCGACGACGCCGAAGGTCATCCACGGCTCGTAGAGCGAATAGTCGAAGAAGCAGAACTCGCCGGTCTTCGGATCGACCTTGCCGTGGGCCGAGACGTGGCGGGGCAGGGCGCCGCCGAAGGTCTCGTTGCCGATCGTCTCCAGGGTGTGGGCGTGGACCCGCACCGGCTTGCCCGAGATGTACCAGAGCGCCATCAGCGAGCCGTTGTGGAAGACCAGATCGGTGTTGGCCGTGTCCTTGTAGACGAGATCGCCGCGCTGCGACCCCGGACGGGTCCGCGCCGAGGGGGCCATGACCCCGCCCGCGTGTATGTCGAGCCCGGCCTTTTCGGCGCGGTAGTCGTCGGTTCCGACATAGCGGTTGCGGTATTCGGCCTTGCCGTTCTCGAACCAGATGGCGTGGACCATGCCGTCGCCGTCGAACCAGTGGTGCAGGCCCGCCGGCGCCTGGGCCGGGTTGGGACCATTGCGCACGAAGGCGCCGTACAGGTCTTTGGGAATCTCGCCGATCACCGGAAGGTCCAGCGCCGTCGTCTCGGTCGCCACAGGCTCGTAGAGGCCCTGCAGATAGGGGTTCAACTGGTTCAGCGGGGTGAGTTCACCGGTCTCGATCCGGCGCGCCGCGGTCGCGTCATCGGCCATGGTTCGGCTCCTTGGGTCTTGAAATGCAATCTGCTCTTGCCGGTCCGTTTGTGCAAGTCATGATAGGCGCACGGCGGTCGCCGGACGGGCTTTCAGGAAGGCTTCGAAGGCGGCGTTTCCGTCGGTCGGCAGGGTCCAGTCCTCAAGCGACATCAGCGGGCCCATGGCCGCAGTCAGGTCGTCAGGAGAGACTTCGCCCGGCGGATCGAACTGGACGCCGGGACCCTCGATCCGCGCGGCGCGGCGCACCTTGCCGGCGCCCGCGACCAGGGTCTCGCCGTTCAGCGGGCAGGCCGCAGTCATCAGCCAGCTGACCACCGGGGCGACGTACTCGGGCGGCATCGCCCGGCCGACCTCGTCGGTGACATAGGCCTCGGTCATGCCGGTCAGGGCGTAGGGGGCGACGGCGTTGGCGTGCACGCCCTTGGAGGCGCCTTCCAGGGCGATGACCCGCATCAGGCCGATCAGCGCCGCCTTGGACGAGGAATAGGCGGCCATGCCGTGCACCCCGTGCAGGCCCGCCGCGGAGGTGGTGATGACGATCCGCCCCGCGCCCTGGTCGCGCATGTGGCGGTAGATCGGCAGGGTGGCGCTGACCGTGCCGAAGAAGTTGATGTCGAAGACGGTCCGCAGCTCGGCCAGGGTCTGTTTGTGCAGGCTCCTGGCTTCGGGAGCGCCGGCGTTGTTCACCAGCCCGTCGATGCGGCCGAAGGCGGTGAGAGCGGCCTCCAGCAGGCGGTCGCCGGCGTCATCCTGTTCGACCCCGAGCGCGCAGGCGACGGCCTGGCCGCCGGCGGCCCGGATTCGCTCGACCACGGCCTCGGCCGAGGCCGGCTGGCCCGAGGGGCGGGGCCGGGTGTTGACCACCACCTTCGCCCCGCGGGACGCCAGATCCAGCGCATAGGCCAGGCCCAGGCCGCGCCCGGCGCCCGTGACCACGATGACCCGGTCCTTCAACGACCGCTGTTCCATCCGCCCCTCCATACTTGCGTAAAAAGACTTGCAAACTTGGTCCGTTGGCGCAAGTTACTATTCCTGTCGAGCTTTCGATCAACGAGAGCCGCTGCCCTGGGGAGGGAAACGCCAATGAAGTTCGTTCACGCCACAACCGCCTCCGTCGCCGCCCTGATGCTGGGCGCCGCGCTCGCCGCGCCCGCCGCCGCGCAGGAGGCGCCGCCGCAGGACGCCGCCACCCTCGACGAGGTGATCGTCACGGCGCAGCGCCGCGAGCAGAGCCTGCAGGACGTGCCGATCGCCATCACCGCCTTCAACGCCGAGACGCTGGAGCGCACGGCGGCGACAGGCATCCAGGACATCGCGGCCAAGGCGCCGGGCGTGACCCTGACCCAGTTCAACATCGGCGAGCCGCAGCTCTACATCCGCGGCGTCGGGTCCTCGAGCGACTCGGCGGCCAGCGATCCCTCGATCGGCGTCTCCATCGACGAGGTGTCGATCGGCCGGTCGGGCGCCAGCGCCCTGGCCTTCCTCGACATCGAGCGGGTCGAGGTCCTGCGCGGGCCGCAGGGGACGCTGTACGGCCGTAACGCCTCGGGCGGGGCGCTGAACATCTACACCCGCAAGCCGGTCTTCCAGAACACCGGCAGCCTGACCGCGCGGATCGGCAGTTTTGATGAATACGGGCTCGAAGGGGTGGTGAACCGCCAGCTGGACGACGAGACTGCGATCCGCTTCGCCGCCCGCTACAACACCAACGACGGCTATGCCGAGAACGTCCCGACCGGCCAGGGGCTGGAGGGCGGAACGTCCTGGGGCGCGCGCGTGTCGGTGCTGAAGGAGGCGGGCGACTGGAGCCTCCTGCTGAGCGGCGACTATTCGAAGGACGACATGGACGGGCACGCCCGCATCCCGGTCACGACCTCGGCCACCGCGCCGGCCTTCGTCACCCTGATCAATACCCTGCGGACAGGTCTGGACCGGCGGCAGAGCTTCTCGTCGCCGGACAACTATCAGGACCGCACCAATTTCGGCGTGACGGCGCGGGTCGAGCATTCCGGCCAGGCGTTCGACTTCGTCTCCCTGACCTCGTTCCGGGACAACGACTACAGCTGGCGGGACAATCTGGGCGGCCTGCCGTTCCCGGCCTTCCCGCTGGAGGTGGACGACCGGGCCTCGGAGAAGGCGCGCCAGTTCAGCCAGGAGTTCCGGCTGGCGTCCAAGCCGGGATCGGACATCAACTGGGTCGCCGGCGCCTATGTGTTCCAGGAAGACATCCTGCGGAGCGAGCGCTTCATCGTGAACACGGCGCTGCCCATCGCGCCGCCGTCGTTCGGCGGCGACACCACCTTCATCCAGGACGCGACCAACCGCAGCTTCGCCGTCTTCGGCCAGGCCAACATCCCGTTCGCGGACATCTGGGAACTGACGCTGGGCGCCCGGTGGACGCATGACAAGCGCGAGATTCACCAGATCGCGATCGACAACGAGGGCGGCGCCAATCCGCCTCCGGGCATTCCGCTGGGGCCGGGCGGCGCGCCCTACAACGTCAGCGGCGACGAGAGCTTCAGCGAGCCGAGCTGGAAGATCGCCCTGGCGGTCGAGCCGGTCGACAACGTGCGCCTCTACGCCAGCTATGACCGGGGCTACAAGGCGGGGGCCTTCCCGTCGACGGCCCAGTCCGGCGCCCAGGCGCTGACGCCGCTCGCGTCGGAACTGCTCGACAACTACGAGATCGGGGTGAAGTCGACCCTGATGGGCCGGCTGCGCTTCAACGCGGCGGCATTCAAGCTCGAGTACACCGACCTGCAGGTCTATGAGCTGCTGGGACTGGCGCTGGTCACCTCCAACGCCCAGGCCGAGGTGGACGGGTTCGAGATCGAGACCGCCCTGGCGATCACCAACAACCTGACCATCGGCGGCTCGTACACCAGCCTGGATGCGAAGTTCACGTCGAACGCCGCATCGGGCGCGCTGGTCCTGCCCTACAACGGCAACACCCTGCCGCGCTCGCCGGACAGCCAGTACACCCTGTACATCGACAGCGAATGGGACGTGGCCGGCGGCGTGCTGGCGGCGCGGGCCGACTATCAGTGGACCGACGCCTTCTACTTCGATCCGTCGAACAACCCCGAAGTCCTGTCGCCGGAGCACGAGCTGGTCAGCGCCTTCCTGTCGTGGGAGTCGCCGTCGGGCCTGAAGATTTCGGCCTACGGCAAGAACCTGACGGACACCGAGTACCAGACCCACATCATCAAGAACGTGGGCGTGGGCTTCAGCGTCTTCGGGGCGCCGCGCTCGTTCGGCGTGGCCCTGAGCCAGAGCTTCTAGGGAAGAGGCTGGGCGGCGCCGGGGGTTCCCGGCGCCGCCTCGACTTCCCAGCGGATGTTGCGCGGGTCCAGCAGGCGGCCCGTCGCCAGGTCGCAGACGACCGGATGGATCGCCTCGCCGGTGCGGGTGTCGACCAGTTTCAGCGGCGGCCCGTCGGGGCAGAGCCAGCGCTCGCTCCAGCCGTGCATGGCCATGATCATCGGGAACAGGTCCAGCCCGGCCTGGGTCAGCCGGTACTCGAAGCGCGGCGGCGCCTTCTGGTAGAGCTTCTTTTCAAGCACCCCGTGCAGGACCATGCGGTTCAAGCGGTCGGCCAGGATGTTGGTGGCGACGCCCAGCGCCTCGTGGATCTCGTCGAACCGGCGCATGCGGAAGAAGGCGGCGGCCAGCACCGCCCAGCTCCAGTAATCGCCCATGATGTCGGTCGAGCGGTCGATGATCGCCCGGTCCGTCTCCATCGGCTGGGTCCGGCGCCGGCGCGACGTCGGGGGCGCGATCGGGACCAGCCCCTCGCCGACCTCGCCGCGGACGAAGTGCGGATCGACCGGCTGACCGCCTTCATGATTGAAGATGGCCGGGGTCACCGGCTCGCCGGTGTGGCGGTCGTAGAAGGCGAGGGCGTAGCGCTCCTGCAGGGGCGAGCGCGCCCACTTCCGCTCCCACTGGCCCTGCATGACGGCGGTGCCGAACATGTCGAGCCCCATTTCCGTCAGCCGGTACTCCAGGCGCGTCGGCGACTCCTTCGCCGGGCGCTGCTCGAACAGGCCGGCGGCGACGAGGCGGTTGAGCCGGTCGGTCAGGACGCTGCGCGGCATGCCGAGCCGGTCGCGCCACTGCGAGAACCGCCGCGCGCCGTAGAAGGCCTCGCGCAGGATCAGTTGCGTCCAGGCGTCGCCCGTCACCGCGAACGCGCGGGCGACGGGGTTCCCCATGATCAGATCGCGTGTGGAAATCTGGTCCACGAGCCCTCGTTTCAATCCTGCTTCGGACCCTGTCTAGCACTCCGCACACTGAATCGCAGGTCCGGTGACGCAAGGGCGTGATCAGGGCGATAAATCCTGTTTTGCAAGTCAGTCTTGAGGGCTAGAATGAAGGCCGATCCGGAACACCGGACGTGTATGGGAGAGTGGCGTGCTGGATCTGGTCGAGGACTTCCATCGGGCGCCGTGCCGGCCCATCCGGTTCGGCGATGTGGGGCTGGAGATCGAGCGCCGGGACGACGGAACCCTGATCCTGTCGGCCCGCGCGCCGCTGGCGCCGTATGAGCGGAATCTGCTGCGACGGTTCTGGTCGCACGGCGAGACGCAGGCGCAGAAGACCTGGATCGCGGAGCGGGACGGCGAGGGCTGGCGGCGGCTCTCCTACGGCCAGGCGCGAACCGACGTTTCGGCCGTGGCGACCTGGCTGAAGGCGCAGGGCGTTGCGCGTGGCCGCTCGATCCTGGTCCTGTCCGGCAACACCCTGGCCCATGCCTTGTGGATGTTCGGGGCCATGGCCGCGGGCGTGCCGATCTGTTCGGTCAGCACCAACTATTCCCTGCTGAGCGCCGACTTCGAGCGGCTGCGCCATGTGGTCGATCTGGTGAAGCCGGTGGTGATCTTCGCCGAGACCGCCGACTATGAGCGCGCCGCCGAGGCCATCGCGCCGGACGATGCGATCATCGTCACCGGCGCCCCCGGCGCCTTCGCGGGCGAAGCGGTCGACATGGCCGAGGTGCTGTGGGCGCCGGACGTGGCGGGCGTCGGCCGGGCCGTCGAGGCGCTGGATCCGACGGCGCCCGCCCGCTACCTGCTGACCTCCGGCTCGACCGGGCGGCCCAAGGCGGTGATCCACACCCAGGCCATGATGACCGGCAATACGGCCAGCGGGGCGCAGGCCATGGGCGACGCCTTCGACTGGGGCGGGGTCATGCTGGACTGGCTGCCGTGGAGCCATATCGCCGGCTCGTCCCTGCTGACCAACATCACCTGGCTGGGCGGGACGCTGCACATCGACGACGGCCGTCCGACGCCGGCGCAGTTCGCGGCGACGCTGAGGAACCTGCGCGAAATCCCGGTTCGCTTCTACGGCACCATGCCTTCGGGCTACGCCATGCTGGCCGATGCGCTGGAGGCGGACGAGGCGCTGCGCCGGACCTTCTTCAGCGAGCTGAGGGTCATGCTGTTCGGCGGGGCGGGGCTGCCCCAGCCCCTGCACGACCGGCTGCAGCGGCTGGCGGTCGCCACGACGGGGCAGCGGTTCATGTTCGTGTCCGGCTACGGCTCGACCGAGACCGGCTCGGCGATCAGCTACACCTGGTGGGAGAGCACCCGCGTCGGCATCGGCCTGCCGGTGCCGGGGGCGTCGCTGAAGCTGGTGCCGGCCGACGGCGCCTATGAGGTGCGGGTCAAGGCGCCCAGCGTGACGCCCGGCTATTTCGGCGACGACGACCGGACGCGCGAGGTCTTCGACGAGGACGGCTTCCTGCGCATGGACGACATGGCCGACTTCCACGACAGGGACGCCCCCGAGCTGGGCCTGTTCTTCGCCGGGCGGCGGGTGGAGCAGTTCAAGCTGGCCAACGGCACCTTCGTGGCGGCGGGCCGGCTGCGCAGCGACCTGCTGGAGGCCCTGCCGGGCGTGTTCCGCGACGTGGTGATCTGCGGCGAGGGGCAGACGGCGTTGAAGGTCCTGGCCTGGGCCGATCCGGAAGGCGTGCGCCGGCTGGGAGATGCCGCCGCCGTGCGCGCCGCCGTGGCCGAGGGCCTGCGCCGCTACAACGCGACCCACACCGGCCAGAGCGAGCGGCTGGCCGGCCTGCTGTTCCTCGACACGCCGCCGGACGTGGAAGGCCACGAGGTCTCGGACAAGGGGTCGATCAATCGCAACATGGTCCTGCGCAACCGCGCCGGGGACGTGGCGCGGCTGTATGCAGACGATGCCGAGGTGATCGTTCCCTAACGCGCGCGTTGCGCCTGTTCCCACGCCAGCCGCGCCAGTTCGGGGAACTCGTCCGCGCGCTTGCGGGCCTTGGGCGAGACGGCGTTGCCGCGGATGACCCGGCCCCGGATGCCGTGGATGATGGCGGCGAAGCGGAACATGTTGAAGGCCACGAAGACATCGAGATCGGGCAGGGCGCTGCGCCCCGTCCGCCGGGCGTAGGCCTCGACGTAGTCCGCTTCTTCCGGGATTCCCAGGGCCTGGAGGTCGCGTCCGGCCAGACCGCCCAGATGCGGCGGCATGCGGTACATCATCAGGTGATAGGCGAAGTCGGCCAGCGGATGGCCGAGCGTCGACAGCTCCCAGTCGATGACCGCCGCCACCTCGGGCCGGTCGGGCCGCAGGATCAGGTTGTCGATGCGGAAGTCGCCGTGGATGACCGAGGTCTCGTCGGACAGGTCCCGTTCGGCCAGCCAGTCGATCAGGGCGTCCATGTTCGGGTCGCGCCCGGCGTCCACGTCCTCGCGGTACTGGCGGGTCCACAGCGCCGTCTGCCGCGCCACGAACCCGCCGCGCCGGCCGTAGTCGCCCAGGCCCAGGGCGTCGATGTCGAGGGCATGCAGGCCGGCCAGGGTGGCGTTCATGGCGTCGAACGTCGCGGCGCGTTCCTGCGGGGAGGCGATGTCCGTGGTGGGGTCCCAGACGATCCGACCCTCGACATGGTCCATCAGATAGAAGGCCGTGCCCAGCACCTGCGGGTCCTCGCAAACGCCGAGGATGCGCGGCACGGGGAAGTCGGCCTGGCCCAGCGCGCCCATGACCCGCGCCTCGCGCAGCACGTCGTGGGCGCCCTTGAGCAGGGGGCCGGGCGGCTTGCGGCGCAGAACGAAGCTGCGGTCGCCCGCCTGGATGCGATAGGTGGGGTTGGACTGGCCGCCCGAGAACTGGCTGATCCGCAGGATGCCGGAGGGCAGGTCCAGCCGCGCCCGCATCCATGCTTCCAGCGCCGCCGCGTCCAGTTCAAACCCGGCGCGCACGCCGCCGTCAGCACTTACAGGGCCGTCGCTCACAGAGATTGGCCGTCGTCGATGATGAAGACCCCGCCGGTGATCGGGGCGGCCTCGTCCGAGCCCAGCAGGATCAGGGTCGGATCCAGTCCGTCGCCCGGCATCAGCCGACGGCGCGGGAAGCCCCGAATCTGTTTCTCGCCGCCGGGGCTGGAGAACCAGTCCGAGTTCATTTCGGTCTCCAGATAGCCGGGGCAGACCGAGTTGACGTTGATCCCCTCGCGCGCCCATTCGCGGGCCAGCGACTTGCCCAGGGAGACGACGGCCGCCTTGGACGCGCAATAGCCGCTGAGGCCGGGAAGCTGCTGCTGCGCGCCGATGGAGGCGATCAGCACAATGCGGCCGCGACCGGCCCCGGCCGCGCCGTTGGCCTTCATCGCCCGGGCCGCCTCGCGGGCGGTCAGGAAGGCGCCGCGCACGTTGACGGCGAACATCTGGTCGAACTCGGCGACGGGGGCGTCCAGCGCCAGTCCCGGCAGGCCTATCCCGGCGTTGGCGTAGGCGGTGTGCAGCGGGCCGAGGGCGGCCTCCGCCGCCGCGACCCCGGCCACGACCGAGGCCTCGTCGGCGACGTCCATGGCCACGGCGAAGGCGTCCCCGCCTTCGGCCCGGATGGCGTCAACCACGGCGGCGAGGCGGTCGGTGCGGCGGGCGGCGACGGTGACCCTGGCTCCCTCGCGCGCGGCGACCCGGGCCAGGTGTTCGCCGATGCCGGACGAGGCGCCGGTGATCAGGACGTGGCGGTCGGAAAGGCGACCCGAGGGGTGGGCGTCAGCGGGCATGACGCAGCCTCGCCGAGCGATCCACAGTGGCGACGGAGGCGGGCGAGGTCCCCGCCCCCAGGCCCTCCAGCCCGCCGGCCTCCAGTTCGTCAATGGCGGCGCGCAGGTCCCGAAGGCGCGCCTCGGCGGCGGCGATCTCCGACGACAGGAAGCGGGTCACGATCTGATCGCCCGAGGCTGCCGTCAGGGCGGCGTCGATGTCGGGCGTCGGCATGCCCAGGCGGCGCAGCCGGGCGATCAGCGCCGCCCGGCGCCGCTGCTCCGAATCGTAGCACCGCGCGCCGGAGGGGCGGCGTCCGGCGGTCAGCAGGCCGATGTCCTCATAGTGCCGCAGCGCCCGAAGGGTCGTTCCTGTCCGCGCCGCCAGTTCCCGAATGCTGATCGCCGGGCTCGCCGCCGCGGTTCTGGCGGGTCTCGGGGGCAGGGGCACGACCGTCATGGCTCTTTCTCCGTCACTTGCGTAACCGAACCTGCAATGATCAGTCCGGATTTGCAAGCCACATGGGCGCGCGCCTGTCACCCTCTGTGGAGGGTCGGGCGGCCGAAGGCGAACGCCTGCGGGCGGTCACTCCGCCTGGGCGGGCTTCAGCAGGAAGTGCGGCAGGAGGCCGGCGATGACCCGGCGGCTCGAGTCTTCGTCCTGATCCAGCATATCGCGCAGGGGCGGGCCGATCAGGGCTTCGCCGAAGGCGCTGAGCGCGATGAACAGGACGGCGCCCGAGATGCGGGCGTGGGCCTGTCCGTCGGGATCGCCGAGCTTCTCCTGGATGGCGTGCACCAGGCCGGTCACCGCGTCCCGGACGGGCTCCAGCTGGGAAAGGTCGCCCTTCAGAACGATCCAGGCCGCCAGCTTGCCCGCGCCGCCCTCCGCGAAGGCGTCGAACACGGCGTTGACCAGCTCCAGCGGCGCGCCCTCGTCGGTGCGCAGGCGCACGATGGCGGTGTCGAGCGCCTGGGCGAGGTCCGCGACCATCGAGCCCATCAGCGCCGACTGCAGGCCGGCGGCCGAGCCGAAATGGTGGATCAGGTTGGTGTGCGTCACGCCGATGTCGTCCGCCACGGCCTTGAGCGTGACCGCATCCGGCCCGCCCGAAAGCAGGCGCGCGCGCGCGCACATGATCGCCTCTAGGCGCGCTTCTTCAGGCGTGCGGCGGCGGCGGCGTGGAGATGGTATTGACATCTATGTAAGTTACATCCATGTAGATAAGCGGCTTGGTTAAGCCCAGCATGCGGAGAGAGCAAGTGACTGCCGAATCAATGGTTGGGGAAATGGCGTTCGATCGCAACGTGAGCCCCCCGACGCGGCTGAAGCCCCGCCGTGTCCAACCGGTCCGCGCCTGGCGCGCCCTGCGCCGGCTGATCGCGGACAAGGAAGACACCACCCAGGTCTTCGAGATCATGAACGCCCTGGCGGGCGGCTCGGTCCGCCGCGGCTACCAGCAGATGCTGGACCAGGCCGACGGCGGACGCCAGGCCTTCCTGATGACGGAGCTGGCCGACCGGTTGCAGGACAAGGACTGGCTGCGCGCCTTCCCGGAAGGCAGCGTTGGACGGGCCTATCTGGCGTTCATCGAGGAGCGCAATTTTTCCGCCTACGGACTGGCCGACGAGAGCCGCAAGGTGGCCGACACCGATATCGAGGCGGCCCACCCCCACGCCTGGTACGCGCGGCGTCTGCGCGACGTGCACGACATCTGGCATGTGCTGACCGGATACCGGACCGACGCCCTGGGCGAAGCCTGCGTGGTGGCGTTCTCGCTGCCGCAGACCCGCAGCCCCGGCTTCGGCGTGATCGCGGCGGGCGTGGCGGTGGAGTTCGTGAGGGCCAAGACCGGCTATCCCTGCGGCCGCGCCATTCTGCAGGCCTGGGTCCGCGGACGCCGGGCGGCCTGGTTGCCGGGCCTGGATTACGAGGCCCTGTTCGCCGAACCGCTGGACAGCGCCCGCGCGCGGCTGAACCTGACCGCGCCGACCGTGTATGAGCGCGTGCCGGTCGAGGCCCGCAACGCCTACGGGAGGATGGGGTGATCCGGGCGGCCGTCGTCGGCGCCCTGATACTGGTTGGGGCGACATCGCCGGCGGTCTCGCAGGAGGCTTCGATCCTCGGGCGCTGGCGTACGCCCGCCGAGGGCGGGGTGGTCGAAATCCAGCGCTGTGGCGCGACCCTGTGCGGACGGCTGGTCGACGCCGCGCCGCTGCGGCGCGATCCGAACCAGAGGGACGTCCGCAATCGCGACGCCGCGCTTCGGGACCGGCCCCTGCGGGGACTGGCGGTGCTGCAGAACCTCACCGGCGGCCCGACCGAGTGGCGGGCCGGCCCGCTGTACGACCCGAACAGCGGGCAGAGCGCCGCGACCGGCACGGTGACCCTGGCTGGCGACTCCCTGGCCGTGCGGGGGTGTATCGCGCGCCTGCTGTGCCGCACCCAGACGTGGCGCAGGGTCCGGTGACGCTGGAGCTCCTGGAAACGACGACCGTCGCCGGGGACGCCGCCGCCGACGCCCTGTGGAGGGGCCGGTTCTGGACGGCGGCCTATCGGCCCGGCGTGCCCGCCTGCATCGAGGACGACCTGGCGCGCTGGTCGAGCGTCCATCAGCTGTTCGAGGCGGATTCGCGCCGTTTCGCCGACCGCGTCGGGTTCGTCAGCCTGGGGGCGGAGGTGACCTACGGCCGCGCCCTGGCGGACGCGAAGGCCTTCGCGGGCTGGCTGCAGTCGGTGGGCGTGGAGCCCGGCGACCGGGTCGCCCTGATGATGCCGAACTGCCTGCAGTATCCGGTGGCCCTGTTCGGGGTCCTGTTCGCCGGGGGCGTGGTGGTCAATGTGAACCCGCTCTACACGGCCCGGGAGCTGAGGCATCAGCTGGCCGACAGCGGGGCGGTGGTCCTGGTGGCCATGGACCTGTTCGCCGCGACGCTGGAAGAGGGGGTGCGCGACACCGCCGTCCGTCAGGTCCTGCTGACCGGCATGGGCGACATGATGCCGGTCCCCAAACGGTGGGCGGTGAACGCCATGACGGCGCGCGCGCCGGGCCGGAAGACGACCGGCGTGCTGAAGGCCGAGCGCTGGGGACGGGCGATGGCGCAGGGACGGCGGACGGGGTTCCGGCCGGTCGAGCGCCGCCCGGACGACCTGGCCTTCCTGCAATATACCGGGGGCACGTCAGGCGTCGCCAAGGGCGCGATGCTGAGCCACCGCAACGTCCTGGCCAATGTGCTGCAGGGGCGGGCGTGGGTGATGAGCCAGATCCCGCCGGAGCAGGCAGTGGGCAACGTCACCATGCTGCCGCTCTACCATATCTTCTCCCTGACGGCGAACCTGCTGATGTTCGTCGGGGTCGGCGGCCGCAACATCCTGATCGCCAATCCGCGCGACGCCAAAGGGGTGGAATGGGTGCTGCGCAAGGAGCGGTTCACCGGCATGGCCGGGCTGAACACCCTGTTCGCCGGCCTGCTAAGCACGCCGGGCTTCCGCACCCGGGACTTCTCCGACCTGAAGCTGACCATCGCCGGCGGCATGGCGACCCAGCGCGTGATCGCCGAGGCGTGGCAGACGGCCACCGGGGCGCCGCTGATCGAGGGCTACGGCCTGACGGAATGCTCGCCGGTGGTGTGCATCGGCTATGTCGACCTGGACCAGCCCGGGAGCATGGGGTTCGACGGGACCGTCGGCCTGCCCGTGCCCTCGACCGAGGTGCGGATGCGCCGGGAAGACGGCGGCTGGTGCGGCCTGGAGGAGCCAGGCGAACTGTGCGTGCGCGGGCCGCAGGTCATGCAGGGCTACTGGAACCGACCGGAGGAGACGGCGAAGGTGCTGTCGCCGGACGGATGGCTGGGCACCGGCGACATCGGCGTGATGCAGGCCGACGGCCGGGTCCGCCTGGTCGACCGGATCAAGGACATGATCCTGGTGTCGGGCTTCAACGTCTATCCGAGCGAGATCGAGGACGTCGTGGCCGCCCACCCGATGGTCGAGGAGGTCGCCGCGATCGGCGTGCCGGACGCCGTCCAGGGCGAGCGGGTCAAGATCATCGTCGTGCCGCGCTCCGACGCCCTGACGCAGGAGGCCCTGATCGCCCACTGCCGGGAGCACCTGACCGGCTACAAGGTCCCCCGGCTGGTCGAGTTCCGCAGCGAGCCCCTGCCCAAATCGGCGGTCGGCAAGGTGCTGCGGCGCGAGCTACGCGGCTGAGGCGGCCCGCCGCCGGGTGATCCACAGTCCGAACAGCGCCGCCACCGGGAACATCAGCACCCCGTAGACCGCGGCCGGCAGCGACATGTCCGGCCGCCCCAGCACCGCCTGGGCGACGACGATGGCGAGGGTGGCGTTGTGAATGCCGACCTCGAAGGCGCTGGCGACGGCCTGCGGCTGTTCGATCCGCAGCAGGCGGGGCACGACGTAGCCGACCGCCAGGCTGAGACCGCAGAAGGCGACCGAGATCCCGCCCAGCAGGGCGAAGTTGGACGCCAGCAGGTCGAAGCTGCTCACCGACGCCCCGGCGATCACCAGGACCAGGATCGCCACCGAGGCGATCCGCACGGGCTTGTCCATGGCCTTGGCGAAGGCCGGCTTCAGCGCCCGCACGGTCATGCCCAGCGCCACCGGCGCCAGGACGATCAGGAAGACCTCCAGCGTCTTCTTGAACTGCAGGCCGACGGACAGGTCGCCGGGCTGGAAGAAGGCGATGGCCAGGTTGGTGATGACCGGCAGGGTCACCACGGCGATGACGGAGTTGATCGCCGTGAGCGAGATGTTCAGCGCCACGTCGCCCCGGAACAGGTGGCTGTAGAGGTTCGCCGTCGTTCCGCCGGGCGAGGCCGCCAGCAGCATCATCCCCACCGCCAGGATCGGCGGCAGGCGGAACAGCAGCACCAGGGCGAAGCAGAGCGCAGGCAGCAGCAGCAGCTGGCAGGCGAGGGCGACGCCGGCCGCCTTGGGCTGTCTGGCGACGCGGGCGAAGTCGGCGGGCGTGAGGTCCAGCCCCAGGCCGAACATGATCACCCCGAGGGCCAGGGGCAGTGCGACGGCGGCGAATTCCATTCAGGGATCCCTCAGACGGTGGCGGCCATGGCCCGGCCCGCGGCCCGACCGGAGAAGATGCAGCCCCCCAGGAAGGAGCCCTCCAGAGCGTTGTAGCCATGCAGGCCGCCGCCGCCAAAGCCGGCCGCTTCGCCGGCGGCGTAGAGGCCTTCGAAGACGGCACCGTCCGGGCGCAGGACCCGGCTGTCGAGATCGGTTTGCAGGCCGCCCAGGCTCTTGCGCGTCAGGACATGCAGCTTGACCCCGATCAACGGGCCCGCAGCCGGATCGAGGATGCGGTGCGGCTTGGCGACCCGCGCCAGACGATCGCCGGGATAGCGGCGCGCGTTGTGGATGCCCTGGATCTGGACGTCCTTGGCGTAGGGGTTGGCCATCTGGGCGTCGCGGGCCTCGATCTGGCGGCGCACCAGGTCGGGGTCCAGCAGCGACGTCGGCGTCAGCGCATTCATTCGCGCGACCAGGGTCTCGAGATCGTCCGCGACCACGAAGTCGGCGCCCCGGGTCTTGAAGGCCTCGACCTCGGGCGACGCGCCCTTGCCGAGGCGTGTCTTCAGCACGCGCAGCCAGCTGCCCGAGGTGATGTCGCCGTTCTGTTCGGAGCCCGAGAGGGCGAACTCCTTCTCGATGATCTTCTGGGTGAGGATGAACCAGGAATGGTCGTGCCCGGTCAGGTCGGGCGTGGTGCGCAGATGGCGCAGCGTCGAGACGGTGTCGTAGCCGGGCAGGGCGGGGAAGGGCAGGCGCCGTCCCAGCGCATCCAGCCAGATCGACGACGGCCCGGGCAGGATCCGGATGGCGTGCCGGGGCCAGACCGGGTTCCAGTTCCGGACGCCCTCGACGTAGTGCCACATGCGGTCCCGGTTCACGAGGCGGGCGCCGGCCTGTTCGGCGATATCGAGCAGCCGCCCGTCGACATAGGCCGGCACGCCGGTGAGCATCTCGCGCGGCGGGGACCCGAGCCGGTCGGGCCAGAAGCGTCGCACCTGATCATGGTCTCCGCCGATGCCGCCCGTGGCGATCAGCACGACAGGCGCGCGCAGGGCGAAGGCCTCGACCTCTGTCCGGTTTGACGGCGCGCCCCGCGGCGCATCGTCCGGCTCAAGCCGCGCGCCCGAGACCCCGGTGACGCGTCCCGCCTCCACGATCAGCGCATCGACGCGGCAGCGATGGTGGAAGGTCAGAAGGCCGCGCTTCGCCGCCTTGAGCGCGCGCCGGGCGAAGGGTTCGGACACGCCGGTGCCGGTGCCCCAGGCCACGTGGAACCGCGGGACGGAATTGCCGTGACCGTCCGCCCGGCCGTCGCCCCGCTCGGCCCAGCCGACCATGGGGGTTAGCCGGATGCCATGGCGGCGCAGCCAGTCGCGCTTTTCGCCCGCCGCGAACTCGACATAGGCGCGGCCCCAGCGCGCGGCCCATTCGTCTTCGGCGAGAGGGCCGTCCAGCCGGTCCCATTGGGCGCTGCCCCGCCAGTCCGACCAGGCCAGGTCTACGCTGTCGCGGACGCCCAGCCGCCGCTGCTCGGGACTGTCGACCAGGAACAGACCGCCGAAGGACCAGTAGGCCTGACCGCCCAGGTTGGCGGGGTTCTCCTGATCCACCACGGCCACGCGGCGGCCCGCCTGGACCAGTTCGTTGGCCGCGACCAGGCCGGCCAGGCCCGCGCCCACGATGATGGCGTCATAGTTCATCCGATCCTCCCCCGTCGGTAGACCATCGCCAAGATTTACATTGATGTAAATAGTATGTGGGAAGTTGCCGTAAGGTCAACGCACATCGCTGTCAGTAGGTATTGACATATGAGTTAGTAGTGCGAAGTTGCAGGCAACCGCTGATGGTCCCGTCCCATCACGCGGAAAAGACCAGACGGGAGGAAACGTACATTAGCGCGCTGTTGGGGAATGGCGCGTTTCGGGAGGGACACCATGGCTTCATCGGCCTGTATTCGCGCGCGTCTGGCTATCACCGCCTCGGCTACCGCCTTGTTCATGGCGGCGGGGCCGGCCCTGGCCCAGACCGCCGAACCGCAAGCCGATCCGGGAGCCGCCACCCTCGATGAGATCATCGTCACGGCCCAGAAGCGCGAGCAGGCGATCCAGGACGTGCCGATCGCGGTGTCGGCCTTTTCGGCCGAGGTTCTGGACGATCTGCGGATTGAAGGGGGTTCGGAACTGCTGCGCGCCGTCCCGAACGTCAGCTTCTCCAAGAACAACTTCAGCATGTACAATTTCTCGATCCGGGGGATCGGGACCAAGGCCATTTCGGCCGCTTCCGACCCGGCCGTGGCGGTCAGCTTCAACAACAGCCCCCTGATCCGGAACCGCCTGTTCGAGCAGGAATACCTGGACGTCAGCCGGGTCGAGGTGCTGCGCGGACCGCAAGGCACGCTGTATGGACGAAACGCCACGGCCGGCGTGGTCAACATGATCCCCAACCTGCCGGGGCCGAATTTCGACGCCATGGCCCGGTTCGAGTTGGGCAACTACGTCTCGACCCGCGGCCAGGCGATGATCAACATCCCGGTGACGGACACCTTCTGGATCCGCGCCGCCGGGTCGTTCACCGAACGCGACGGCTTCGACCACAACACCTTCCTGGACACGGACGTGAACGGCCGCAGTCTGTGGGCGACCCGGGTGTCCGCGGCGTGGGAGCCCAACGAACGCTTCAACGCCAACCTGATCTGGGAGCATTTCGAGGAGGACGACAACCGGTCGCGCACGGGCAAGCAGCTGTGTACGCGCGACCCGGGCCCGACCCAGGTCGGGGCGCAGTCGGTCACCAACGTTTCCCTTCGGGGACGGATGAGCCAGGGCTGCCAGGCGGGCTCCCTGTATGACGACGCCGCCTATGGCGTGCCGAACGGGGCCGGTCTGGCGCAGATGTTCCTGGCCAGCGCCTTCGGCGTCTCGAGCGGCTTCACGACCCCGGTGGCCGCCACGCGCAGGTCCTTCACCTTCGTCAATGCGAACCAGGACCCCTACGAGGGGCTTTCGCAGAGCCGGAACCTGAGGGAGATCTCGACGTCCTACGATCCGGTGTTCCGCGCCGAGAACGACGTGTTCCAGCTGAACATGGAGTTCAACCCGACCGACACGATCCAGATCGTGTCCCAGACCGCCTACACCAAGGACAATTACTACTCATCGCAGGACTACAATCGGTACGTCACGAATCCGATCTTCAATGACAGCTCGATGATCTACAATCGTCAGGGCGTCCTGATCCCGAACCCGGCGACGCCGGGCGGCATCTACACCGATCCGCAGCTCGGCCCGTCGAACCGGATGCTGTCGGTGGATCTCAGCCGGTCCGAGAACAACCAGTTCTATCAGGAGCTCCGGCTGCAGACGAATTTCGACTCGGGCGTCAACTTCAATATCGGCGCGAACTACCTGAAGTTCGAGACGAAGGACGACTACTTCGTCTTCAACAACCTGTTCAGCTTCCTGGCCGAGTATTTCTACAACGGCGCGCTGTCCAACCGCATTCCGGTCACCTGCGACGACAGCGTCACCAACTTTGAATGCATCTATGTGGATCCCAATCCCCTCGGGAACATAAACGGCGAGGGTCACAACTATTTCCGCAGCAAGAACGAGGTCGAGACCGAGTCCTGGGCGATCTTCGGCGAGTCCTACATCGATCTGAGGGACGATCTGAAGCTGACGCTGGGCCTGCGCTACACCAGCGACACGAAGACGACGACGCCCTATCCGAGCCAGCTTCTGCTGGGGACCTGGACCCAGCTGGGCTTCGGTCCGTCATCAGGCGGCACGGTGCGGCGCGGCTTCGTCGCCGGGGATCCGATCGAACAGAGCTGGGACGCGGTCACCGGACGGGTGGTCCTGGACTGGCACGTCAACGAAGACGTCATGGTCTACGGGTCCTACGCCCGCGGCTACAAGGGCGGCGGCACCAACCCGCCCCGCGCCGACATCAACCCGGCGGTGATCCAGTACCAGCCCCTGGCCGAGGTCTTCGATCCGGAATACGTCGACGCGCTCGAGATCGGCGTGAAGGGCGATTATTTCGACGGGCGGGTGCGGCTCAACGCGACCGCATTCTACTATAAATACAAAGACTACCAGGTCTCGCAGATCGTCGACCGGATCTCCCTGAACGAGAATTTCGACGCCACCTCCATGGGGCTGGAGCTCGAAGGCATCTTCCAGGTCACCGAGAATTTCCGCATCGACGGCAATCTCGGTTTCCTGAAGACCCGGGTCGGGGACGGGGAGCAGTCCATCGACGTGATGAACCGGACGCAGGGCAATGCGGACTGGACCCTGCTGCGGCCGTGGATCCAGGTGCCGTCGAACTGCGTGGCGCCGACACGGCACGTGGAAACCATCCTGAGGATGCAGCCCGATCCGAGCCAGGCGTGGAACGCCCTGGCCGCCCTGTGCGCGGGTTCGTCGCGGTTCGGCACCTTCACGCCGGCGATCCAGAGCAGCTTCCGCTTCTATGAGACCTACGGCTTCACCTACAATCCGCTGACGGACGCCCCGAACGGCGGGCGCGGCTTCTACGACGACCTGAGCGGCAATGAGCTGCCGAACGCGCCGCGCTGGACCGCCAACATCGGCGCCCAATACACCTGGTTCATGGGGGATTGGGAAACGACGCTGCGCGGCGACTACTACCGCCAGGCCGAGAGCTACTTCCGTGTCTACAACACCGAGTACGACCGGATCAAAGGCTGGGACAACCTGAACCTCTCGATCTCTGTCGAGAACGTCCAGAACTCTCTGGTCCTGAGCGCCTACGTCAAGAACGTGCTCGATAACGAGTCCATCGTGGATGCATTCACGAATAGTGATGACTCGATGCTGACGACGAACGTGTTCATCAACGACCCTCGCATCTTTGGATTCAACGTCACGAAAAGATTCTAGAACCCTGTTCAGAAATCGATGTCGCCTCGCAGGGTTTATTCTCTGCGAGGCGATGAATCGTGCAACGAATACTTTATAGCTAAGGTTGTAAAGATAGTTAAAATCCCGATTTCTGGTTGAATACTTTCATGGGTGTTGATAGCGTTCTGTATCCGCACTCAACGCGGAGACAAGGGAGGTTCTGATGATTATTCGTACCGCTTCAGCCGTTTCCTGTTTCGTGGCCGTCATGGCGGCCGCCTCGTTCGCTAACGCCCAGTCGTTCAGCCCCGCCGGCGCCTTCGAAATCGTGGACTCCGAGTTCATCGTCCAACAGACCCAGGAACTGACCTGCCATATCGATGGCTTCGCGGGTTCGGTGCCGAGCGGCGGCGCCAACGCGGTGATCGACGTCAGCCCGCCCAACACCCTGCTCGACGGCGACAGCCTGTGTGACAACGTCGGCCTGAACAACTCCAACTGGACGATCACCCCGACCGGCGGCACCAACGTCACCGTCACGGGCATCTCCGCCGTCTCGCTGCTGGGCACCTGCGCCGGCACCGTCACCGGCACCTATGTCGGCAACACCCTGACCATCCCCCGTCAGGGCATTGCGGGCACGGTCTTCGGCTTCCCGATGACCTGCTACATCGAGGGCTTCGCCACGACCGGAAACTCCGCGATCACGCTGTCGTAATCCGACAGTCCTATCGCTGATAGTTCGCCAGGCCTTCCACACGCGCCGCCTTGGGGTTGTGCGGGAGGTCTGGCGACGCTTTTTGGGATCATGTTGCGGCCTGGACGGTATTCCGGTCTTCTCGGAGGCGTTTCGCCCGGGACCGGCGGCGTCGTAGCCAAGGATGGATAGTATATGGCGCCCTGGCTTTCCGTCCTCCGCCCGCTCCATCATCGACGAATGCGCCCGCAGCCCGGCGCCGATCCGGCGCGACGCCGCTAGGCCGTCGGCATGGCCTTGCTGCCGCTGATCTGTGTTGTCTCCAGCGTGCTGGGCGCGCCCCAGGCCGCCGCGCCCCAATCCGCCGCACCGCCTTCCGGCGCGACCGCGCCTGACGTGCTTCCCCGAGCCCCCGTCAGCGAAGAGCCGCGGGCCGCCGTCCAGGATCCCGGCGTCGTCGACATCGAGGGCATGGTGGTCGTGGGCCCGCGCCGCGGCGCGGCGGCCCTGGCCCCCGAGATGGAGCTGGATGCGACCGAGATCGACAACCTGGGCGCCTACGACATCGGAGAGGCGCTGGGGCGGCTGAGCCAATCCCTGGGCTTCGACGAAACGCCGGCGATCATCGTCAACGGCCGCCGGGTCGTGAACGCGCGCGACTTCCTGCGCTTTCCCACCGACGCCCTGGTGCGGGTCGAGGTTCTGCCGCAGCAGGCCGCGTCGCTGTACGGGGAGGCGCCGACCCGCCGGGTTCTAAACATCGTCCTGCAACCGCGATTCACCAGCCGCGACGGCTTCGTCAGGGCCTCGGCGCCGACGCAGGGGGGGAACTCGTCCCTGGGCCTGGACGCCCGCCAGTCCGAGATCGTGGAAAGCGACACCCGCCAGTTCGGCGTCCAGCTGACCCGGGACACCTCGCTTCGCGCCGACGAGCGCCCGGACTATCTGCGCGACCATCCCGAAAGCGCCGGCGTCACCCTTCGGCCGGCGACGGACGCGGTCAACGCCAACTTCTCGATGACGAAGGCGTTCGGCGACTGGTCCAGTTCCCTCAGCGGGGACGCCCGGGCCCAGCGCGACCGCTTCACGTCCCGGGCCGGGACCGAGACCGTCGAGACCCGGCGAAGCGTCGACAGCCTGGGCCTGTCCGGCGGGGTGACCGGCGACGCCGCGGGATGGTCGGTTCAGGTCGGCCTGAGCGGGGCGATATCGGACGCCGAGCAGGAGGGGATCGCGAATTCCCGCTCGCGCAACCTGTCCATGGGCGCGGACGTGAAGGCCAACCGTCCCCTGATCGAGCTTCCGGCCGGCCCGGTCATCACCACCCTGGCGGCGCGATATGGCCGATCCCGCGTGACCCGCGACGCGGCCGACGCCCGCTCGACCCAGTCCCTGGATCTGAGGGGCAATCTGGCGATCCCCCTGTTCAAGGCCGCGTCGCCCGGGGAAGACGGCGGCCTGTCCCTGGGAGACCTGTCGCTGACGCTCGGGGTCACGGCGGACGGCTTCTACGACGACGCCGGAAGGGGCGATGGGGTGAACGTCGGCCTGGCCTGGGCGCCCGTCCGCAAGCTGAGGTTCAACGGCCTGTGGTCCCGGTCCACCGACAATCCCTCGTCGTCCCAGAGGTTCGACCCGGTCTATTTCGGCCCGCCCCGGGTGGTGTTCGACTTCCAGACCGGCGAGTCCGTGGAGGTGCTGCCGATCCTGGGCGGCAATCCCGATCTGCGGGGCCAGACGCTGGAGCGGTTCTCCCTGTCCGCGTCGGCGGGTCCCTTCACCTCATGGGGCGTGCGCGGCCGTGTCGGGTTCCAGCGGAACCGTTCGACCGACGGCATCGGACCGGTTCCCGATCTCACCCCGGCGGTGGAGGCGGCCTTCCCAGAGCTCTTCATACGGGAGCCGGGCGGTCGGCTGGTCAACATCGACCAGAGGCCGATCAACCTCGGCTCGACGCTGTCGGAAACCCTGACCTCGGGCCTGAACTTCAGCGTTCCCTTCGGAGGCGGGAGGCGGCGCTCGGGCGCGCCCTCACTGCAGTTCGGGATCAACCACACCTGGCAGCTGGCCAGCACCGCCATCCTGCATCCGGGCCTGCCGGAGCTGGACCGCCTGGCCGGCGACGGCGGCGGGGCGCCGCGGCAGCAGGTCAACCTGCAGGTCGACGGCCGTCGGGGGAACTGGGGCCTGAACGCGAGCGCGCGCTGGCAGAGCGCGTCACGCATCCGGCGCGACATCGGGGTGGATGGGCCGAACGATATCGAGCGGTCCGCCTTCGCGGCGATCGATCTCAAGATCAGCTATCTTCTGGAGCGCGCCGCCCCGGCCGCCCAGGACGGCGCCAGGCCGCGGCGGGACGGCGGCGTGCGCATCGAGCTGCAGATCGACAATCTGTTCGACGCTCGGCCCGAGGCCACGCGCGGCGATGGCCGACCGGTTCCGGGATACGGCCGCGACGATCAGGACCCGCTGGGGCGCATGGTCCGCCTCAGTCTAAGCCGGCGCTTCTGAGCCTCGCCGCCGACGGTTCCGGTCGGCCGGGCGCGCGCAGGGCCCGGGCGTAGGCCGAGGGGGTCGTGCCGGTCAGACGGCGAAACAGCCGGTACAGGTGCGACGGACTCAGCCCCACGGCCCGGGCCAGATCGCGCGAGGGCGGGGCGGCGCCCCTGATCTCGATCAGCCTGCAGGCGGCCTGGATCAGGTCCCGGTGGTGGTCGCCCAGCGAGGGGGCTTCGGGACGGCAGCGCAGACAGGGGCGGAAGCCGGTCGCGCGGGCCTCGTCGAGGGTGTCGTGCAGCCGGATGTTCTCGGGCCGCGCATGCCGGGCCGGACAGGTCGGGCGGCAATAGACGCCGGTGGTGACGACCGAATACCAGAACCGGCCCTCGGCGCGCGGGTCGCGCCGATAGAGTTGGTCAAGGCGGCTCCGGCGCGGCGCGTGCGCGCCGACGGTGTTTGAAGCGTGTTCCATGATGTGGGGGAGGATGGGCGCGCCAATCGGGGGCTATGCAGCGCGCCCATCCCTTCATTCAGAAGCGGCGAAGATCGCCGGTGGGGCCTTGGGGGGCTGGGGTGACCCGCGACCCGCCGGTTCTGAAGAAGTCTGTGATCCCACGGTCGGCGGTGACGAGCGCCGAGGCCGCGATGACGGTCTTGATCATGAAATACTCGCACTGAAGTCGCCGCCCTGTTCTAAGGACGCCGCGTCGCGCGGGACGCCTTACGGCGTCGGTCCGAATTTCTTCAGAAGGCGGCGTCGAAGGTCAGCCGGAGCGTCAGCGGCCGGACCGGGACGGCCTGCGGCTCGGACAGCTGGTAGGGCGAACCGATGCCGTAGCGGATGCCGGTGGTGTCGAAGGGGTTGGACAGGCGCAGGGTGACCGCCCGGCGTTCGTCGCCCAGCCGCGCCGTCAGCTCGGAGCGCAGGTAGCCGCCCTGGGGCACGTCCAGCATCGGGCCGACGCCGAGCCTCGAATGGCCGATGTAGCGGAAGTCCGCGCCCAGCCGCAGCGGCAGGGTCGCGATCCGCCCCGCCTCCCAGTCGACGCTCATCTGGGCGCCCACCGGGGCGACGTTGGGGATATCGGTCGTGCCGCCGCCGATGGTGCTGAAGCGGGTCCGGGTCAGGCTGCTTTCGTTGAGGAACACGCCGCCGGACACCTCGAAATTCGAGGCCGGTCGCCAGGCCGCCTTCAACGAGATGAAGTGGATCACCCCGTCGCCGACATTGTCGGTGACCAGATCGCCGCCCTCGGTGACGATATCGGCCTGCACGTCGCGCCAGTCCATCCAGCCCACGGACACCTCACCCGACAGGCCGTTCCAGTCGTCGCGGGTGCGCGCGCCCAGCTCCAGCAGGGTCACCCGGTCGCCCTGGTAGCGGGCGAAGGCCCCGCCGGCCTCGTTGACCCCGGCGGGGCGCACGGCCTGTTCGAACCGGCCGAAGACGGTGACGGCGGGCGACACGTCCCAGCGCGCCGACAGGCTGGGGGTCAGGCGGTAGGTGACGCCCCGGTGATCGCTTCCGACCCGCAGATTGACGACGACGTCGTGAATGTCGCTGTCGATGCGGACGGCGGACAGACGGGCGCCGAGGGCGACGCGCCAGTAGGGCGTGGGCGCGAGCGCCGCCTCGCCGAAGGCCGCGACCTCCGCGAAACTGCGCTTCAGGTCCGCGCCGCCGGCCTTGGCGTCGGTCGGCGACAGCGTGAGCCGCCGGCGCTCGACCAGGGTCTCGCCCAGGGCGACGGTGCCGCCGCCGGTCAGGGTCCAGCCGTCGCCGGACGTGATCTCGACCCGCGCCTCGGAAGCGAGGGCCGTGATGGTCTGGCGCCGGTCGACCGCGCTGGGGAAGGGATCGCCCGGTTGGCTGGCGTCGAACCGTTCGATCAATTCCTGCCGCGACACGCTGGTGGCCGAGGTCAGGGTGGCGCCGCCCAGCCGGCGGCGGGCGGTCAGTCCGGCGATGGCGATGGTGCTTTCGTACGGTTCGAGCACCCGGCTGGAGCGACTGAAGCTGTTGTCGTCGACGGCGACGATCTGGGCGTCGTCGGCCGAGACGCGCTGGGCCAGGCCGACCAGGTCGATGGTCCAGGTCTCGTCGGTCCAGCGCAGGGCGACGCGGCCGCCGATGGTGTCGACCCCGTCCATCTGGCGGCCCCGGCCGGGGTTGTCGAGGAAGCCGCCGTCGTGGCGGACGTAGGCGACCAGCCGCGCGGCGGTCTGATCGCCGAGGGTCTGGTTGACCACCAGCGACGCCTCGCCGCTGTTCGACCCGCCCGAGGTCGCGCCCACGCCGGTGGTGAGGCGGGCCGAGGTTTCGTACAGGGCCGGGGATTCAGGCTGGATGCGCAGCACGCCGCCGATGGAGCCGGCCCCGAAGCGGGTGCCCTGCGGGCCCTCGAACACCTCGATCCGGCGAACGTCGATCAGGGCCAGGTCGGGGTCGGGAGAGCCGTAGCTCAGCCGCAGGTCGCCCAGATACTGGCCGACCGTCGCCTGCAGCGGGCCGTTCATGGCCGAATCCGACAGACCCCGCACGAATAGCTTGTTGCGGCCGAGGCCCTGACGCGTGGAGTCCACCGTCGCGGACAGATCGGCCACGGCCTCGCTGGCGGCCGCGCCCGCGACCCGGTCCAGCGCACCCGGCGCCAGCAGGCTGCGTCCGGCGCCGTCGCGAAGCCCGACCGGCGGAACCGCGGTGACCACGACCTCGCTCAGCGTCGTCGGTCCGGGGGGCACGGGTTGGGGCGGGGGCGGGGAGGCGGGGCGCAGCGGCGCGCGTGGGGCGGTTTCGATCCGGTAGACGCCGTCGCCGATCCGTACGGCGCGGGCGCCCAGCGGACGCAGCAGGCGTTCAAGCGCCGCTTCCGTCGTCATCCGCCCGCGCAGCTCCGGCGTCCGCCGGGCGGACAGGTCCGCGGCGATGACCACGTCGATCCCGGCCTGGGAGGCCAGACGGTTGATGGCGGGGACAGCGGGGCCGGCCCGCACGTCGAACGTCTGTGGCGCGCCTGACTGAGCCGTCAGCAGCCCGACCGCCAGCCAAGCGGCGACCGTCACGGCGCCCGACGCGGCTCCAGCCGCCAGCCCTCGCCCGCCTCCGTGATGGTGACGCCGAGCAGCAGTTCCAGCCGCGACTTCTGGTCGGCGGTCGGGGCGGTGGTGGTCAGGCTGCCGCTGAAGCGGCGGTCGGCCAGCCCGGGGGCGACGGTGACCGGCCGGTTCAGGGCGCGGCCCAGGTCCTGGGCCACCACGGTCATGCGCTCGTCGTTCCACGACAGACGACCCTCACGCCAGCTGTCCACGTCTTCCGGAGCCACCGAGCCGCGCTCGAGGCCCCGAAGGCTGGAGACCACGCTGTCGCCGGGATTGAGGACCGTCCGGGCGGATCCGGCGTCGACCTGGACGCTGCCTTCGGACACCGAGACGCGCGCGCCGTCCTGCAGGCGGGTCACGTCGAAGACGGTGCCGAGGTCGGTCAGGGTCGTGTCGCCGACCGCGACGAGGAAGGGGCGGGCGTCGTCGTGCTCGACCTCGAACAGGGCGCGTCCGGCCTCCAGCGACACCTGGCGTGGCTTGCGGCGATCCAGCGTCAGCCGGGTCGCGCCGTCCAGCACGACCTGGGAGCCGTCGGCCAGGGTGACGGTGCGCTGCTCGCCGGGCGCGGTCTCGATCAGCCACGGCTGCGGGCGGGCGCTCCAGCCGATCCACGCCACGCCGAGGGCCAGCACGCCGACCGCCGCCGCGATCACGGCCCGGCGGGGCAAGACGAAGCCGCGGCCGGCCCGCATCGTCGGCAGGGTCCGCGCGGGAGCCGTCTTCAGCGCCTCGACCGCGTCGCCCTCGGCCTCGGCCAGCCGCCAATAGATTTCGGCGTGGCGCGCGTCGGCGGCCAGCCAGGCCTCCCAGGCGTCCCACTGATCGAAGTCGGGATCGTTGACCCGGACCAGCCAGTCCAGGGCGTCACGTTCGATAATTCTGGTCGTGGCGCTCATCCCCATGCCCCCGGGACGCCGCCGAAGCCGATTCGCCTCATGCCCCGTCCCCCTCAAGATCCAGAAGCGCTGCATAGACCTTGCGCAGATGCTTCTCGATGGTGCTCAGGCCCATGCCGAATTCCTCGGCCAGCCGGCGCTGGGTGACGCCGTCGATGCGGTGCCGGCGGAAGATGGCCGCGGCCGGATCGCCGACGGCGGCCAGGCGCGCCTCGACCGCCGCCAAGGCCTGGACCGCGATCAGGCGGCGTTCCGCGTCCGCTGGTTCGACGGCGTCCTCGGGCAGGTTGGCCGGGCTGGCCCAGGCCGCGTCCCGCGCCGCCGTCCGCCGCGCGCCGCGGCGCCGGTCCAGCACGGCGGTGTAGACCATGCGCAGCAGATAGGCCTGGGGGTTGGCGACCGGCCCGTCGGCGTTGCCGATCTTGAGCCAGACATCCTGGACCACGTCCTCGGCGTCGCCGCCCGCGCCCATGGCCGACGCCCGCCGGATCAGCGCCGGGCGCATCTCGATGAACACCGCTTCGAGGCCTGCGGCCGGGATATCGGGCGACGCGTTCATGCGCGCGGGCCATAGCCTTTCAATAGGGACGAAATCTAGACAAAACCGCCGTTGCGCCAGTCGAGCCTTTCCTCGCTTCCGCGAGCGCCTATTTCAAGACGGAAGCCGCGCCGCGAGGGCGCGCGAAGAAAGGACCGATCATGGGCAGCGAGACGACCGAGCGCGCCGTTCTGGCGGGAGGCTGCTTCTGGGGCATGCAGGATTTGCTGCGACGCTACAAGGGCGTGATTTCGACCCGCGTCGGCTACAGCGGCGGCGACGTGCCCAACGCCACCTACCGCAACCACGGAACCCACGCTGAAGCGATCGAGATCGTCTTCGACCCGAAGGAGATCAGCTATCGGCAGCTGCTGGAGTTCTTCTTCCAGATCCACGATCCCACGACGCTGAACCGGCAGGGCAACGACCGGGGCCTCAGCTACCGCTCGGCCATCTATTACGCCGACGAGGATCAGAAGCGCATCGCCGAGGAGACCATCGCCGATGTGGAGGCGTCCGGACAGTGGCCGGGCAAGGTGGTCACCGAGGTCGAGCCGGTCGGGCCCTTCTGGGAGGCCGAACCTGAACATCAGGACTATCTGGAGCGCTATCCGGAAGGCTACACCTGCCACTTCGTGCGCCCGGACTGGACGCTGAAGCCGGCGGCCTGAGGCGCGGTCGGCGGATGCGGTCCCGATGGGGCTGCGTCCGTCCGACCGACTTCTTCAGGGAACGCCTTCCATGACCGACACGCTCGACCTTTCGCACTGGATCAACGGCGAGCGGACGAGCGGCGATCGGCCCGCCGAGAGCATCAATCCGTCGGACACCCGCGAGGTCGTGGCCCGCACGCCCGACGGCTCGGCTTCGGACGTCGATGACGCGGTCGCGGCGGCCAAGGCGGCCTTCCCGAGCTGGGCGGACGCCTCGCCCGAGGTGCGCTCGGACATCCTGGACCGCGCCGGCAGCCTGTTGATGGAGCGCCGCGAAAGCGTCGGCCGACTGCTGTCGCGCGAGGAGGGCAAGACGCTGGCGGAAGGCGTCGGCGAAACCGCCCGCGCCGCCCGTATCCTGAAGTATTTCGCCGGCGAGGCCCTGCGCCTGCACGGCCAGAACCTGGCCTCGACCCGGCCGGGCGTGGAGATCCAGACCTATCGCCAGCCGGTCGGCGTCTACGGCCTGATCACGCCGTGGAACTTCCCCATCGCCATCCCCGCCTGGAAGGCCGCGCCCGCCCTGGCCTTCGGCAATACGGTGGTGCTGAAGCCCGCCGGTCCGACCCCGGCCACCGCCGAAGCGCTGGTCGCCATCCTGCACGAGGCGGGCCTGCCCAAGGGCGTCATGAACATGGTCATCGGCCGTGGCCGTGTGGGCCAGGCCATCGTGGATCACAAGGATGTCGTCGGGGTCTCCTTCACCGGCTCGCAGGGCGTCGGCGCGGGCGTGGCGGCGGGGACGGTCGCGCGCCAGGCCCGGGTGCAGCTGGAGATGGGCGGCAAGAACCCGCTGATCGTGCTGGACGACGCCGATCTGGAGCGGGCGGTGAACATCGCCCTGGACGGCTCCTTCTTCGCGACCGGCCAACGCTGCACCGCCTCCAGCCGTCTGATCGTGCAGGACGGAATTTACGACCGGTTCGTGGCCCTGCTGGCCGAGAAGGTCGCGGCGCTGCGCGTCGGCGACGCGCTGGACCCGAACACCCAGATGGGCCCGGCGGTCAGCGAGGCCCAGATGGAGACCGCCTACAGCTACGTCGAGGTCGCCCGCGGCGAGGGCGCCCGGATCGTCACCGGCGGCGACCGTCTGAAGCTGGACAAGCCGGGCTGGTACGTCCAGCCGACCCTGATCGCCGACACCCTGGCGGACATGCGGATCAATAATGAGGAGATCTTCGGACCCGTCGCCTCGACCATCCGCGTGAAGAGCTACGAAGAGGCGCTGGAGATCGCCAACGGGGTCGAGTCCGGCCTGTCGGCGGGCATCGTCACCAGCTCGCTGAAGCACGCGCGCGACTTCCAGCGTCGGGCGAAGGCGGGCATGACCATGGTCAACCTGCCGACGGCGGGGGTCGACTATCACGTGCCGTTCGGCGGGACGAAGTCGTCCAGCTACGGGGCGCGCGAGCAGGGCTTCGCGGCGGCGGAGTTCTTCACCCAGACCAAGACCAGCTACAGCGCGGGCTGACCGACGGACCGTCGGGGCTAGCCGAAGGCGGCGTCTCACGGTAGCGGTCCGCCGCTGTCGCAGAGCTGTCGCGCGGACAGGCTAGGCGGCGGCATCGCAGGAGACGCCCGAGTGAACCGAGTTCGAACCGCCCTCGCCGCCGTGAGCCTTCTGGCGCTGGGCGCCTGCAGCACCGTTCAGGGCTGGTGGCCGGCGGACGCCGCTGCGCCGTCGGAGCCCGCGACCGTCGCCGCGCCGGTCGCCGAATCGACCGCCCGGCCGACGCTGGTGGTGACCATCGTCATCGACCAGTTCAGCGCCAATCTGTTCAACCAGTATCGTGACGACTTCACCGGGGGCCTGGCCGTGCTGGCGCAGCAGGGCCGGGTCCACGCCAACGGCTTCCAGCAACACGGCCTGACCGAGACCTGCCCCGGCCACTCGACCGTGCTGACGGGCATGAACCCGGCCCGCACGGGCATTCCGGCCAACGACTGGGTCGATCCGGCCACGGGGAAAGAGGTCTACTGCCTGGCCGCGCCGGCCAACCATCTGGCCCATGGCGACGACACCAGCGACAACGGTCCGGTCGGCCCCGGACAGCTGGAGGTCACGACCCTGGCCGACTGGCTGAAGACGGCCAGCCCGCAGAGCCGCGTCTATGCGGTGTCGGGCAAGGATCGCGGCGCCATCAACCTGAATGGCCACCTCGGCGACGGGGCCTTCTGGTACACCGACGGCTTCGGCTTCACGACCTATGTCAAGCCGGGCCAGACGCCCACGGCGCGGCTGGCGCCCGTGGCGGCGCTGAACGCCCGCATCGCCGAGCGGCTGCGCATCACGCCCGCCGCCTGGACCTACACCCACGACGTCTGCCGCCGCCTGACCGGCGACTGGCGGATCAACGGCCGGACCTTCCATTCCGACCTGCCGCCCCAGAATTTCGCGCTCGACACCTCGCCCATGCTCGACGAGCTGACGCTGGAGGCCGCGACCGAACTGCTGGAGACGAAGCAGCTGGGCCGCCGCGGCGTGGTCGACATGCTGGGCGTCAGCCTGTCGGGGACCGACCGCATCGGCCACAGCTTCGGCACCCAGGGACCGGAGATGTGCGAGCAGATGTACCGCCTCGACGCGGCGCTGGGCCGTTTCCTGCAGCGCCTGCCGCAGGGCAGCATCGTCGTCCTGACCGCGGACCACGGCGGCTCGGACTTCGTCGAGCGGCTGGCCGTGCGCGGCTATCCGCACGCCCATCGCGCCGATCCGCAGCGGCTGGCGAACATCAACGGCGCGCTGAAGGCCCGCTTCGGCCTGGACTACGACCCCCTGTCCTCGGGCGGCAGCGGGCTGATGGTCGGCGACAAGGATCACAAGGGCCTGCCGGAGCCGCTGCGCACTCGCATCATCGAGGCGGCCCTGCCGCTGCTGCGCGCCAATGCGGACGTGGCCTTCGCCGAGAGCCGCGACGTGCTGCTGGCCGAGCCCCTTCCGCCGGCGACCCTGACGCCGGACCTGATGACCGTGCGCCAGCGGATGCGGCTGTCGACCGTGGCCGAGCGCTCGCCGGACCTGATCATCGCCCTGGCCGAGAACGTGGTCTCGGGCGGCCGGGTCGGCGGCACCATCGCCAACCACGGCACGCCCTGGGACTATGACCGCCGCGTGCCGATCATCTTCTGGTGGCCGGGCGCGCAGGGGCAGGAGCGCTTCCTGCCCATCCGCACCATCGACATCGCCCCGACCCTGGCGCCGATCATCGGGGTGCAGACCCCGGCCGGCCTGGACGGCCGCTGCATCGATCTGCAAGCGCCCGGCGGCGCGACCTGTCCGCTCGGATAGAGCTCAGGTTCCCATGGCCGCCAGCGCCGCCATCAGCTGCGCGACGGAGGAGATCAAGCCCAGCACCGCGACCAGATCTGTCAGGTCCGCCAAGGCCGTCTGCAGTTTCGTGTTCGCGTCTTTCAGCGCCTTGAGCGTGTTCTTGACGAAGCCGTCGCCCTGGTCGAAGGCCTTGCTCAGGGCGAGATAATAGGCGTCGCGCGCGCCGTCCCGGTCGTCGAGCAATCGCATCCGCGCCTCGGCCGTCGGGGCCATCATGCTGAGATCGTCGAACCGCGCCCGGATGATGAACCAGGCGGATTCGATCTCCTTGAACTCCGGCGTGGCGCTTCTCATTCCTCTGCCTCCTCAGGTCCCAGAAGGGTGGCGATGGCCGTCAGTCTGTCGATCAGGGCGTCCATGTGGGCGATGGACATGCCGTCGCCCTTCTCGAACCGGTCGTGAAGGCCGATGAGGGCGTCCACCACGTCGATCTGGCTCTGATAGTCGCTCGCCGCGGCGTCGATCCGCTGGAGCTTCTCGGTGTCCAGGTAGGTCTGGATGGTCCGGCAGGTCCCCTCATCCGCGGCGTTGAACCGAAGATCGGGCGAGGCGGGCAGCACTGTCAGTTCGCCCGCCAGCCCGAGGTTGGCGACCAGGGTGTTGGCGTCGAGATAGCCGCGCCGCCACAGAGCCACCGTCAGGTCGTAGCGCTGTCCGACCTGATTGCTCATGACCGAGACCGTCGGGACCGCGCCGACGGCCAGGGCCTCGCGGTATCCCTTCAGCGCCGCGCTGATGTCCCGCGACGAGCTCAGCAGGCGCTCCGCCTGGTGGTCGCTGGCCCAGGCGCCGGCCAAGCCGCTGGCGATCGCGCCCGCGCCCTTGGAGATCGGTTGCAGGTTCCATTGCGCCCGCAAGGTGTTGGCGGCGCTTACCACGCCATCGACGCCGGCCTGGACCTGGCCGTAGGCGTCGTAGTCCGCCAGGCTGTTCCAGCTGGCGTAGGTCTGGACCAGCGACCTGGCCAGGTTTGTCCTCGCCCTGAGCGAGGCCGCGACGCGATCGACAGCGGGATCCGGGCTGGAGACGGGGACGGCGGTGATCACCGGCGGGCCCGGCGGAATGTAGCAGGGCGGCGTCTGGCCGGGTGCGAGCCGTACGAACGGCGTCTGGGTCTGCAGGGCCCGAAGGAAGCGATCCTGTCGCAGGGATTCCTGGAACCCGCTTTCGACGCTGGTGGCTGAGGTCAGCAGGCCGGCGCTGGCCTCCACGCCCGCGACGCCCAGCTTCTGCGCCGCCGCGATCTTGGGTGAGACGCAGCCGCTGACGGCCAACGCACCGATGGACAAGCCGACGATCAGGACCCTGGTTTTCATGAACGCCTCCCGTGCAGATAACATTGATATCCATTTTTGGTTGAAATCAAGCCCCGAGATTCACTCATAACTTCGTGTTTCGGGAACCGGAGCGGCCTTACCCGCTCCGCGTTTCATAGGCACAAGAGGCGCTCGATCCTCTCACAGGCCGGAACCACACGATGAACAGAGCCCGGCGCGCGCGCATTGTCGCCACCCTTGGACCGGCCAGCCGGGCGCCAGGTACGGTGAAGGCCCTCGCCCAGGCGGGGGTGGACGTGTTCCGCCTCAACTTCAGCCACGGCTCGCACGAGGACCACGCCGCCGCCCTGAAGGCCGTGCGCGGCGCCGAACTGGCGCTGAAGCGTCCGCTGGGCGTGCTGGCCGACCTGCAGGGGCCCAAGCTGCGCCTGGGCCGCTTCGCCGAGGTCGAGATCGACGTGAAGCCGGGCCACAAGATGCGCTTCGACCTGGACCCGACGCCCGGCGACGAGACGCGGGTTCAGATGCCCCACCCCGAGATCTTCAAGGCGCTGCGCACCGGCATGCTGCTGCTGCTGGACGATGGGCGGGTGCGGCTGCGCGTCGGCGAGCGCCATGACACCTGGGCCGAGGTCACGGTCGAGAGCGGCTCCAAGCTGTCGGACCGCAAGGGCGTCGCGGTGCCCGAGGCGGTGATCCCGGTCTCGGCCCTGACCCCCAAGGACCGCGAGGACCTGGCCTTCGCCCTGCGCATCGGCGTGGACTGGGTCGCCCTCAGCTTCGTCCAGAAGGCCGAGGACATGGCCGAGCTGAAGCAACTGGTGAAGGGCCGGGCCGCCTGCCTGGCCAAGATCGAGAAGCCGCAGGCCCTGGCCCAGCTGGAGAGCATCCTGGACTACTGCGACGGCGTCATGGTCGCCCGCGGCGACCTGGGGGTCGAGCTGGAGCCGGAGGAGGTCCCGGTGGCCCAGAAGCAGATCATCCGCGCCGCCCGCCAGCGCGGCGTGCCGGTGATCGTGGCGACGCAGATGCTGGAATCGATGACCGCGTCGCCGGCGCCGACCCGCGCCGAGGCGTCCGATGTCGCCAACGCCGTCTATGAGGGCGCGGACGCGATGATGCTGTCGGCCGAGACCGCCTCGGGCCAGTATCCGCTGGAAGCCGTCGGCATCATGAGCCGTATCATCGAGCGGGTGGAGCAGGATCCCCTGTGGCCCAGCCTGATGGACGCCGAGCACGCGGGCATGGAGGAACACGACGTCGACGCCCTGGTCGCCGCCGCCCGCAAGGCCGCGGACTCGCAGGCGACGGCCTGTATCGTGGTCTTCACGACCCTGGGCGGGACCGCTCGACGCATGGCCCGCGAACGGCCGCTGCAGCCGATCCTGACCCTGACGCCCAATCCCGACACCGCGCGCCGGCTGGCGCTGGTCTGGGGGCTGGAGACCCGGCTGGGCAAGGAGCCGACCTCGCTGGAGGACGTCACCGAGGACGCGGTGAACAGCGCGATGACCTACGGCCTGGCTGAGCCCGGCCAGCGCATCCTGATCCTGGCGGGCACGCCCTTCGGCGCGCCGGGGGCTGCGAATCTGCTGCGTCTGGCGCATGCTCCGACCAAGAAGGGCGGCAAGGGCCGCGCCTGATCCCTCGCGAAGGGGGCGTCTTGATCAAATACATCGGCTCCAAGCGCGCCTTGCTGGGCCAGGTGACAGCGACGGTCGCGACCCTGCTGCCGCAGGGCGGGACGGTCTGCGACCTGTTTTCCGGCTCGGCCCGGGTGGGGCACGCGCTGAAGGGACAGGGCTTCCGGGTCTGGTCCAACGATCACAACGCCTACGCCCACACCCTGGCCACCGCCTATGTGCAGGCCGACCGCGAGTGCTGGCTGGAGCGGGCCGAGGCCGTGCTGGCCGAGCTGCGCACGGTCACGCCGGCGCGCGGCTGGTTCACCAAGGCCTTCTGCGAGGACGCCCGCTTCTTCCATCCCGACAACGGCGCGGTGGTGGACGCCATGCGCGACCGGATCACCGCCCTGGCGCTTGAGCCGGAGTTGGAGGCCATCGCCCTGGTCGCCCTGATGGAGGCGGCGGACCGGGTGGATTCCACGGCGGGCCTGCAGATGGCCTATATGAAGACCTGGGCCCCGCGGGCGTTGAAGCCGCTGGAACTGCGCATGCCCGACATCCTGCCCGGCGTGGCGGGCGGACCGTGCAAGGCGACCCACGCGGATGCGGTGGCGCTCGCACCGCAGATCGAGGCCGACCTCGTTTACCTGGATCCGCCCTACAACCAGCATTCCTATCTGGGGAACTATCACTGCTGGGAAAGTCTGGTGCTGTGGGACAAGCCCGAGACCTATGGCGTGGCCAACAAGCGGATCGACGTGAAGACCCGCAAGAGCGCCTTCAACAGCCGCCCCGGCATCGGCCCGGCGCTGGAGGCGGTGATCGGCGGGCTGAAGGCGCCGAACCTGGTCGTGTCCTTCAACGACGAGGGTTATCTGAGCCGCGAGCAGCTGGTGGCCATGCTGTCCACGCGCGGCGAGGTGCAGGTGATCGAGATCGCCCGGCCCCGCTACGTCGGCGCCCGCATCGGCATCCACAGCCCAAAGGGTGAGAAGGTCGGGACGGTCGGACGGTTGCGCAACGTCGAATACCTGTTCGTGGTCGGCGAGCGGCGGCTGGACCTCGCCGACGCCGCTTAAGGGAACGGTCGGAGTCCGGGGCCGTTGTGTCCGCCATGGAACCGTTGTCGATGACCCCCTCGCACCGGCTGCACGGCGCCCGCGCCTATGGCCAGGCCGCTGACGCCTTCGAGGCGGTGGCGTGGAAACCGCCCACCGCCGCCCGCTTCCGCACCGAGATCGCCAACGACGCGCCGGTCGTATCCGAGCCGACGGTCGGCGACATGGTTCGCGCCATCCCCGGCTGGGCCGTGATCGTCGGCGGCGGAGTCGTAGCCGCGCTGATGGGCGCCCTGCTGGGCGGGGCGCTGCAGATCTAGAGTTTAGCTTTCCAGCAGAGCCTTCACCGGACCCCAGCTGCGCCGGTGTTCGGGGCAGGGGCCGTGCGTCTGCAGCGCTTCAGAGTGGATCGGCGCGTTGTAGCCCTTGTGCCGTGCGAACCCGTAGGCGGGATAGAGCGTATCAAGCTCGATCATCACCCGGTCCCGCGCCGTCTTGGCCAGGATCGACGCGGCCGCGATGGACAGGCTGAGGCCGTCGCCGCCAACGACGGTCTGGATCGGGCAGGGCAGCTTGAATCTGTAGTTGCCGTCGACCAGCGCCGCGACCGGGGGAATGGCCATGGCCTCGATGGCCCGGCACATGGCCAGGCCGGTGGCGCCGATGATGTTCAGTTCCTCGATCTCGCGCGCCGAGGCGAAGCCGACGCCCCAGGCCAGCGCTCGGGCCTTGATCTGGGGCTCCAGCGCCGCGCGGCGCTTTTCAGTCAGGACCTTGGAGTCGTCCATGCCTTCGGGGAGGTCGTCGGGGTTCAGGATCACCGCCGCCGCCGAGACGGGACCGGCCCAGGGTCCGCGCCCGGCCTCGTCCACGCCGCAAACCAGGCCGCCGCTGGATTGGGCCAGCAGGGTCTCGAGCGCGAGGGTCGGGAAGGTGCGGTCAGAACTCACGGGCGGGGCATCGCACGAACCTGGGCGTGACGGAAGCAGGTCGTCTGGTGATCGTTGACCATGCCTACGGCCTGCATGAAGGCATAGACGATCACCGGGCCGCAGAAGTTGAAGCCGCGCTTCTTCAGCGCCTTGGCCATGGCGACGGACGCTTCGGTCTGTGTCGGCGCGTCACGGAAATCGGCCCATTCGTTCTGGATCGGCGCCCCGCCGACGAAGGACCAGAGCCAGGCGGAGAAGTCTTCGCCATTGTCGCGCATCTCCAGCCAGATCTGCGCGCCGCGGATGGCGGCGTTGATCTTGGCGCGCGAGCGGATGATGCGGGCGTCGCCCAGCAGGCGCTGGATGTCGTCCTCGCCGTAGCGGGCGACGACCTCGGGATCGAAGCCGTGGAAGGCGTCGCGCAGGCCTTCGCGCTTCCTCAGGATGGTGATCCACGCCAGCCCGGCCTGGAAGCCGTCCAGCACCAGCTTCTCCCACAGAGCGCGGGCGTCGTACTCAGGCACGCCCCATTCCTCGTCATGATAGGCGATGTAGAGCGGGTCGGCGGTTCCGCACCAGCCGCAGCGGCCGTCGGCGTGTGAGTCGGTCATGGCGCGGAGGATGCCTCCGACGCCGCGTCAGTGAAAGGCGGAGGCCGTCAGGCCGCCTCGTCCTTGGCGGGCATGACCTCGCCGACGGTCATGCGGCTGCGGTCGTGGATCAGCTGGATGTCGCGGGGGCGCACGATCTCGTTGCAGTGGCCGCAGGCGATCCGGGGCGACAGGTCGTGGCCGCATTCCTTGTGGACCATGGTCAGGCCGGCGTTCTCCTCGCCGTAGACATGCTTGGCGCCCCAGGCGTGCAGGGTGACCAGCACGCCGTACAGGTCCTTGCCCTTGGCGGTCAGGACGTACTCGTTGCGCGGCGGGCGTTCGGAATAGAGGCGGGGCTCCAGCACGCCGTGCTGCACCAGGGTCTTGAGGCGGGCGGCCAGCACGTTGCGGGCGACGCCGAGACGCTCCTGCCACTGTTCGAAGCGGCTGACGCCGTTGAAGGCGTCGCGGATGACCAGCATCGTCCACGGGTCGCCGATCACCTCGAGGGTGGCGGCGACGGTGCAGCTCTGGCGAGAGTAGTCGGCTGTGCGTCCCATGACGCAAAGGTGACGCCGCGTCAGCCGATTTGCAAGAGGGTTGCCAATCTGAACCCACTAGGTCAGTCTTGTTTGGCTACGGACACGTTCCGGCGCATGCCCGACGTATCCTTATCCCTCGACTTCCGGGCGGAAGATTCCAGTCTTCCGCCCGCTCTTTCCTGCCGATAGACCGATCGCATGACGCACCAGACCCTCGACGAAGCCCTGACCCTGACCGAGGACGGACAGGGCGGCCTGATCGCGCCGATGACCGGCTCATTCTCCAATGCGCCGACGGCGTGGCCGGCCGAGAAGGGCTCGCCCTTCGGCGGGCTGATGGCGGCGCTGGCGGCCAAGGCGGCGCGCGAGACGCTGGGGATCACGGCGCCGCTGCGCACCGTGGCGACCCAGTTCCTGATCGGGGCCAGGTTCGAGCCGCTGACCATCACCAGCGAGCTGCTGCGCGGCGGCCGCTCGGCGGCCTACGCTTCGGTGCGGGCGGGGCAGGGCGACCGGCTGGCGATGAGCGGCCTGATCACCTTCGGCCAGCCCGGCGACGGGCCGGAGCTGCGCGCCGCCTCTATCACCCCGCCGCCGCTGCTGGAGCAGCCGCTGACGCCGATGGACCCGCAGTTCGGACCGCACTTCATTCGCCATGTGGAGCACCGTTTCGTCGGCGGCATCCAGCTGTTCGGCAAGAACGAGACCGACCGGATGGGGGTGTGGATGCGCACCGTCGACGGCAAGCCGCTGGACGAGGCGCGTCTGGCCTTCCTGCTGGACGCCACCTTCCCGGTCTACTGGACCATGCTGCCGCCGCCGCCCGCGGTCTCGGCCACGGCGGACCTGCGCTACGACTTCTTCGGCCCGGTGCCGGAGGACGCCGCGCCGGACGGCTGGACCTATTTCGAGTTCGTCTCGCGCGACAGCCACGGCGGCTGGACGGTCGAGGACGCGACGGCCTGGGCCCAGGACGGGCGGCCGCTGGCGGTCGGGCGTCAGCTTCGCAAGGTGCTGGCCTCGCGGGCGCCGAGAGCCTGAACGACGAAAGCCGGCCGCGCTTGCGCACGACCGGCCTCCGTCATCCCTTCACGCACACCACTTGCCGCAGGGTGTGCACGACCTCAATCAGCTCGGACTGGGCCGCGATCACGGCGTCGATGTCCTTGTAGGCCATCGGCGTTTCGTCGATCACGTCCGCGTCCTTGCGGCACTCGACGCCCTGGGTGGCGCGGACGTGGTCCTCCACCGTGAAGCGGCGCTTGGCCTCGGTCCGGCTCATGGCCCGACCGGCGCCGTGCGAGCAGGTGCAGAAGCTTTCCGCATTGCCCTTGCCGCGCACGATGAAGGACTTGGCCCCCATCGAGCCGGGGATGATGCCCAGTTCGTCCAGCTTGGCCGACACCGCGCCCTTGCGGGTCAGGAACACGTCCTTGCCGAAGTGGCGCTCCTTCGAGACGTAGTTGTGGTGGCAGTTCACCGCTTCCTGCGTCGTCTCCAGATCCGGCCAGAACGCGCGCAGCACGTTCAGGACGCTGTCCATCATCACCTCGCGGTTGGCCCGGGCGTACTTCTGGGCCCAGGACACCGCGCGGACGTAGTCGATGAAGCCTTCTGACCCTTCCGCGAAATAGGCCAGGTCCTGATCCGGCAGGTTGATGAACCAGCGCCGCATCTCGTGCTTGGCCCGCTCGATGAAGTAGCTCCCGAAGCGGTTGCCCACCCCGCGCGAGCCGGAGTGCAGCATCACCCACACGTCGCCCGCCTCATCGAGGCACAGCTCGATGAAGTGGTTGCCCGTGCCCAGCGTACCCAGGTGGCCGAAGCCACGCGGGTGTGCCGCCTTGGGGTGCTTGTCCACCACGGCGTCATAGCCGGCCTTGAGGTCGGCCCAGCGGGTGACCGCCGCGGCCGGGGGCTCGTCCGCCCAGGCGCCCTTGTCGTTGCGCCCGCCATTGTCGGTGCGGCCGTGCGGAACGGCCGCCTCGATGGCGGAGCGGATGGCCGACAGGTCGTCCGGCAGATGCTCGGCGCGGATCGAGGTCCGCACCGCCATCATGCCGCAGCCGATGTCCACGCCCACGGCGGCCGGAATGATGGCCCCCACGGTCGGGATCACCGACCCCACGGTCGCGCCCATCCCCCAGTGCACGTCCGGCATGACCGCCACGTGCTTATGGATGAACGGCAGCGAGGCGACGTTCTTGAGCTGCTTGAGCGCGGCGTCCTCGATCGGCACGCCACGGGTCCACGCCTTGATGCGCGCGACCGGGCTGTCGATCACGTCATAGTCGCGCATGGGTCTCTCCTTTCCTTTCTGATCCTTCCGGACCGGCGGGAGAGCCTTCTTGCGGATACAAGAAACCCCTCCGGCCGGTTGGCGGGAGGGGTTGCTTGAAAACCGAAGCCGTTACGGCCCTGTCGTTCCCTACACACCCTCCGCGCACGCGGCCTTGCCCTCGACCGGATTGCGGTCGAGCTGCATGGGCAGCCGCGAGGTGGGATAGGAGCAGGCGAACATGGGTCGTCTCGTTTTCGGGAGGGCGCTGATATCCGAACCTTGGCCGGAAAGCCAGCCCCGAAATTCCGTCAGTGCGGAAGGCCGCGCAGCTGGATCAGGGGGATGACGATGTCTTCCTCGTCCTCCAGATGGCGCAGCAGCAGGGGCGCGCCGGCGTCCAGCACATCGCCCAGGCGCGCGGCGCGATCGGCAGCGTCGGGCGCGTTGGCCGAGATCGCCTGATGAAAGGCCAGGCCCGACTGGAACAAGGTCTCCAGTTGGCCGTGGATGACGTCGTGGTCGCGGTCCAGCAGGTTGATGCCGTGTTCGATCCTGGGCTCAATCTTGCGCATCATGGGGAAGTACTGGCCGCTTTCGATGCGGTGATGGCCGTCCAGATGCTGCAGGAAGGATTGCAGCGCCGGGATCAGCTGGCGGTGCAGGACGCGGATGTCGCCGCCCGCGCGCCACTGGCTGACCAGTCCGTCCATATGGCCCTGATGGCCCCGGAAGCTGCCGTGCATCTGCAGCCAGAAAGCGGCGGTCTGATCCAGGCCGGGCTCAGCCCAGCGGTCGCGGGGGTACTCGTCGCGCAGGTACAGCATCTCGACCGGCAGGCCGTGCCGGATGGCGAGCGCGAGGGCTTCGGGAGAAGGCTCAGACAACCGCGGTCGTCGACTTGATGAAGCCGCCGCCCAGCAGGCGGTCGGGATCGGTCGGATCGTACAGGGCGCAGGCCTGGCCGGGGGCGACGCCTTCCTCGCCCGTGTCGAAGACGATGCCGACCACGCCGTCCGCCAGAGTCAGACGGGCGGGGGAGGGGGCGCGGGTCGAACGGACGCGGGCCAGCACCGGCGCTTCGGCTGCGGCGGCCGCTTCCATCGAGGGTTCGTCGCCCAGCCAGTTGGTCTCGTCCAGCGTCAGGGAGGCGGTCAGCAGGGCTTCGCGCGGGCCGACGATGACGTGGCGCTTGGCCGGATCCAGCTTCGTCACGAACAGGGGCTCGCCCACGGCGACGTTCAGACCGCGGCGCTGGCCGATGGTGTAGTCGGTGATGCCTGAGTGGGCGCCCAGGACGCGGCCGTCCATGTGCACGATCTCGCCGGCTTCACGGCCTTGCGGGCGCAGCTTGTCGATCAGGGTGCGGTAGTCGCCATTGGGGACGAAGCAGATGTCCTGGCTGTCCGGCTTGGCGGCGATGCGCAGGCCCAGCTCCAGGGCGACGCCGCGCACTTGCGGCTTTTCCAGATCGGCCAGGGGGAAGCGCAGGAAGTCGAGCTGCTGCGCCGTGGTGGCGAACAGGAAGTAGGACTGGTCGCGCGAGTGGTCGACGGCCTTGCGCATCTGGGCGCGGCCGTCGGCGCCGACGGCGCGGCGGACGTAGTGGCCGGTGGCCATGGCCTCGGCGCCCAGGTCGCGGGCGACGTCCAGCAGATCGCGGAACTTGACCGTCTGATTGCAGCGGATGCACGGCACCGGCGTCTGGCCCGCCAGATAGCTGTCGGCGAACTGGTCGATCACGGCGTCGCGGAAGCGGCTTTCGTAGTCGAGGACGTAGTGGGGGATGCCCAGGGTCTCGGCGGCCAGGCGGGCGTCGTGGATGTCCTGACCGGCGCAGCAGGCGCCCTTCTTCTTCAGGGCGGCGCCGTGGTCGTAAAGCTGCAGCGTGACGCCGACGACGTCATAGCCCGCCTTGTGCAGCAGACCGGCGACGACGGTGGAGTCCACCCCGCCCGACATGGCCGCCACCACGCGAGAGCCGACGGGCAGGCCGACGGCCTTGCGCGCGCTCTCGATCGCCGCGTCCATGTCCTGCTGCGAGGCCATGGGGGCGATGTTCGGAACGGGGCAGATGTCCTCGGCGAAACTCATGGGCGCCATTTAGTGCGCAAGCCGCGCAATTTCGAGGCCTGCTGAAAACGACAACGGCCGCCCCGTTTCCAGGGCGGCCGCTGCAGGCGTTACGCGGGGGAGTCTTAACCGCGGTAGTGCTGGATGCGCGTGGTGCGCAGGCCCTGCATACCCCATTTGTCGATCGCCTTTTGCCAGGCGATGAACTCTTCCGCCGTCAGGCGGTAACGGGCCAGCGCGTCTTCCAGGCTGATCAGACCGCCACGAACGGCGGCCACGACCTCGGCCTTGCGACGGATGACCCAGCGATCCGTGTTGGCCGGCGGCAGGTCACGCAGCGTCAGCGGCGTGCCGGTCGGACCGACCACATATTGTTCGCCTCGATTATTCAGGCGTCGCTCTTGCAACATGGGCTTATGCCTCATTCACCACCACCATTGAGCGTGCAAGGTAGCGCTGGGCCGCTAAGGGCCGTTTAAGCGTCGTGGTGAAGGAAACGATAAAATTCCCTCCGACCACGCCCCCTATATTCAACGAAGTCTTCATTGAGACTAACCGTCAGTTACTTGAATATCAGCGTTTGATGCTGATCAGCTCGGCGAGCATTTCGTCCGCGGTGGTGATGATCTTGGACGAGGCGGAGTAGGCGCGCTGGGTGGTGATCAGGCCGGTGAACTCGGCCGATAGGTCGACGGTCGAGGCTTCCAGCTGGGACGAACCGATGGTGCCGGCGCCGCCCGAGCCCGCCGCCTTGAGGTTATAGGTCCCCGAGGTCTGGCTGACGCGGAAGGCGTTGCCCGACGCTTCCGACAGGCTGTCGGGGCTCGGGAAGGTGGCCAGGGCGATCTGGGCGATCTTGCGGGTCACGCCGTTGTCGAAGATGGCGGTGACGAAGCCGGTGTCATCGATCTTCACTTCCGACAGGTTGCCGAAGGTGGTGCCGTTGGTGACCACGGCCTGGACGACCGAGGCGCTGTCATACTGGGTCAGGCCGCCGGTGGCCGCCGACAGGTCGAAGGCGAGGACCTGGTCGTCGATGCCGAGGCCGGCCGCCCACTTGGTCTCGCCCGCGGCCGGAGCGCCGGCGTCAGACGAACCGAAGCTCAGGGAGGCGTTGGCCGGGTCCGGGAACAGCCAGCCGCCGGTGGGAGGCGTGTTGGCCGGGTCGCTCATGTAGTTGACGTCCAGACGGCCGTCCTGGGTGAAGCGGACCGAGCCGGTCTTGAGCTGGCCGTTGGTCAGGCCGGCGCCGGTGACGACGTCCGAGGCCGGGACGGCGCGGATCTCGGTGTACCACTCGTTGGGCACGTTGCTCTTCAGGAAGGAGATGGCGATCGTGCGCTGGCCGCCCTTGGAGTCCGAGACCGGGATGGTCAGTTCGAAGTCGGGCTTCACGCCGGCGCCGGTTTCCGGATCCCACATGGCCATCGAGTTGGTGGCGGGGTTGTAGGCGTCCGCGCCGGGGGGAACGGTGGCGCGGGCGGCGGCCTCGGCCGAGACGGCCTGGCTGGACTTGATGTTGGCGTTCAGGCCGATCCGGGTGGTGGGCTCGGCGGTGCCGCCGACGGAGCCGACGTTGATGGTGCGCAGTCGGTTCAGGTCGGACGGATCGGCGTTGACGTTGCCGTCGGCGTCGACCGGCCAGCCCTGCAGGTAGAGGCCCGAGGTGTTCTTCAGGTAGCCCAGGTCATCGACGCGGAAGGCGCCGGCGCGAGTGAACAGGCGCGGATCGGTGATGGTCAGGTTCTCGGGCTTCTCGGTCACGACGAAGAAGCCCTGGCCGGCGATGCCGAGGTCGGTGTTCGACGTCGTGCGCTGCAGCTGGCCGTTCTGGCTGATGAAGTGACGGGCCGAGGCGAGCGTGCCGCCCGCCGAATAGCCGGCGCCGACGGCCTGGGTGTTGATGACGGTCTGGAACTCGGCCGAGGTGCGCTTGTAGCCCACCGTGTTCACGTTCGCGATGTTCTGCGAGATGGCGGCGAGGGCGGCGGAGTTGGCGGTCAGGCCGGACACGCCGGCCAGAAGGGCGCTGTTGATGCTCATGGCGTGGGCTCCTTAGGAAAACATTTTGAGAGGATTGAGCGACGACATGATCGAGGCCATCAGGCTCTCGTCCGGCTCGTCGCCCGAAGTGTCGGGAGTGGTGGTGTCGCCGGTGGTCACGGCGTTGCGGACCTCTTCCAGCGAGATCACGGTGGACAGCGGCATGATCGAGTTGCCGATGGTGAGGTAGGGCTGGTCCTCGTACATCTCGACGCCGGTGACCCGGCCGCGGATCAGGACCTGGGCGTCGACGGTCTGGTTCAGGCCGTCCTTGGCGATGACCTTGAGCGTGTAGACCGAGCCCTCCTGGGCGTTGCCGCCGGTGGTGGTCTTTCCGTCCCAGCTGAAGTCGTGCACGCCGCTGGTCTTGTCGGGGGCGTCGCCCTCCCAGACCACCTTGCCCGAGCCGTCCAGGACCTGGAGCTTGGCGGTGGTGGCGTTCGAGCCCAGCTCGTAGCTCCAGTTGGCCTCGCCGTCGGTGAACTTTGTGGCTGACCAGACGGCGGTGGCGTCCTTGCCGATGTAGGTGGAGGCGCCGCCCAGGCTGTTGCTGCCCTGGCTGGCCAGCAGGCTGGTCAGCAGGTCGTTGGTCAGCAGCTGCTGCTCCACGCCGGCCATCTGGGTCAGCTGGGCGGTGAACTGATTGGAGTCGACCGGCGACAGCGGGTCCTGGTTGCGCAGCTGCGCGGTCAGCAGGCTGAGGAAGGTCTCGAAGTTCGAGGCCAGCATGCCGGAGCCGGCGTTGACCCGGCCGGCGGCTTGGTTGGCGGAGACGGCGTCGACCATCGATCAGACCTTCATGTCCACGCCCGCGGGCGTGAGGGAGAGCGCCGTCCAGCGGGGAGGCTGGGCGACGACGTCGGCGTCAGCATTCAGACGAGAGGCGGCGGCGAAGGCGCGGGACTGGCCCTGACGGGCGTCCTGGCCCCGGTCGAAGGCGCTGGAGCCGCTGTCGCGCTGGCTGAACTCAAAGGCGTCGTCGGCGACGTGGAAGCCCTGTTGCTCCAGCTGACGGCGCAGCTCGTCGGCGCGGCCCTTCAGGTCGGCGGCGGTGGCGGGATTGTCGAAGGCCAGGCGGGCGGCCAGGCGGCCCTCGGAATCGATATCCAGCTTGACGTCGACACGACCCAGCTCGTCGGGGGTCAGCGACATCTCAAAGCGGGTCGAGCGGCCTTCGAGGCGGCGCAGGATCTGGGCGGCGATCTGGGCGGTGGCCTCGACCGCGACGCGCGACATCGCCGGGGCGGCGGCCTCGCGGGCGGCGTGGGCGGTCTGGGCCGAAGGGGCGGCGTCGGGCGCGGTCGCCTCGACCGGCGCGTCGC
>Ga0209676_1000384_pt1 | contig 81053 bp, 69 predicted proteins | sample AraplaCvi_mLB_r2_FD_184282 | JGI IMG/M metagenome (GOLD analysis project Ga0209676, IMG submission 184282) | Arabidopsis root microbial communities from North Carolina, USA - plate scrape MF_Cvi_mLB_r2 (SPAdes) (version 2) | ecosystem: Host-associated > Plants > Roots > Endosphere | place: USA...
GCCGCCGTCGAGCGGCACCAGCGGGCGCAGTTCGGGCGGGATGACCGGCACGACTTCGAGGATCATCCACTCGGGACGGTTGCCCGAATCGATGAACGATTCGACGACCTTCAGGCGCTTGATGATCTTCTTGGGCTTCAGCTCCGACTTGGTCGTCGCGAGCTCTTCCATCAGGTCGACGCGTTCCTGTTCGAGATCGAGATTCTCGAGGAGCACGCGGATCGCCTCGGCGCCGATGCCGGCCGAGAAGGCGTCTTCGCCATATTCGTCCTGCGCGTCGAGCAGTTCGTCTTCGGTCAGAAGCTGGAACTTCTCGAGCGGGGTCAGGCCCGGCTCAAGAACGATATAGGCTTCGAAATAGAGGACGCGCTCGAGCTGCTTCAGCTGCATGTCGAGCAGCAGACCGATGCGCGACGGCAGCGACTTCAGGAACCAGATGTGCGCGACCGGCGCGGCGAGCTCGATATGGCCCATGCGCTCGCGGCGGACCTTGGTCACCGTGACTTCGACACCGCACTTCTCGCAGACGATGCCCTTGTATTTCATGCGCTTGTACTTGCCGCACAGGCACTCGTAATCCTTGATCGGACCGAAGATGCGCGCGCAGAACAGGCCGTCGCGCTCGGGCTTGAACGTGCGGTAGTTGATCGTTTCGGGCTTCTTGATCTCGCCGAACGACCACGAGCGGATGCGCTCGGGGCTCGCGATGCCGATCTTGATCATGTCGAAGGTTTCGGGCTTCGCGACCGGGTTCATGAAGTTGGTAAGCTGGTTCATATGTCTGCTCCATCTTCCCCTCTCGCGCGCCGCGAGAGGGGTGAGGAAAAATCTTATTCGGCGGCTTCGGGAAGGGCTTCCGGACCTTCGTCGGAATCTTCGTCCGTGTAGGACGAAAGCTCGACGTTGAGGCCCAGCGAGCGCATTTCCTTGACGAGCACGTTGAAGCTTTCGGGAATGCCGGCCTCGAAGGTGTCGTCGCCCTTGACGATCGCCTCATAGACCTTGGTGCGGCCGATCACGTCGTCGGACTTCACCGTCAGCATTTCCTGCAGCGTGTACGCCGCGCCATAGGCCTGGAGCGCCCAGACCTCCATTTCACCGAAGCGCTGGCCGCCGAACTGCGCCTTGCCGCCCAGCGGCTGCTGGGTGACGAGGCTGTACGGCCCGATCGAACGCGCGTGGATCTTGTCGTCGACAAGGTGGTGGAGCTTCAGCATGTAGATGTAGCCCACGGTCACCTTGCGGTCGAACTTGTCGCCGGTGCGGCCGTCGTACAGGTCCGACTGACCCGAGTCATGCAGGCCCGCGAGGGTCAGCATGTTCGACACGTCGGCTTCCTTGGCGCCGTCGAACACCGGGGTCGCGAACGGCACACCAACGCGGAGGTTGTCGGCCAGTTCGACGATGCTTTCGGCATCGCGCGACTTGATGTCCTCGACATATTCATTGCCATAGACATGTTCGAGCGCGTCACGCACGGCTTCGGGCATCTGCCCGCCGACCGCGTCGGGATTGGCGTCGCGCCATTCGTCGAGCGCCTGCGTGACCTGCCGGCCCAGACCGCGCGAAGCCCAGCCGAGGTGCGTTTCGAGGATCTGCCCGACGTTCATGCGTGACGGCACGCCCAGCGGGTTCAGCACGATGTCGACATGCGTCCCGTCTTCGAGGAACGGCATGTCCTCGTTCGGCAGGATGCGGCTGATGACGCCCTTGTTGCCGTGACGGCCTGCCATCTTGTCGCCCGGCTGCAGCTTGCGCTTCACCGCGACGAACACCTTGACCATCTTGAGCACGCCGGGAGCGAGTTCGTCGCCGCGCTGCAGCTTCTCGACGCGGTCTTCATACTTCGCGTTGATCCGCTTGATCGCGTCGTCATACTGCGCCTTGATCGCTTCGAGGGCGGTCTGGGCATTGTCCTCGACGACGGCCAGCTTCCACCAGTCGGCGCGATCGAGGTCGCTCAGCATCTCGCCGGTGACGACATCGCCCTTCTTCAGGCCCTTCGGAACCGCGCTGGTCGTCTGACCGATCAGCAGGTCCTTGAGGCTCGAGAAGGTCGCGCGGTTCAGGATCGCGCGCTCGTCGTCGGCGTCCTGCTTCAGGCGCTCGATTTCCTCGCGTTCGATCGCGATCGCGCGCTCGTCCTTGTCGATACCGTGACGGTTGAAGACGCGGACCTCGACGACCGTGCCCGACACGCCCGGCGGCAGACGCAGCGAGGTGTCGCGCACGTCGCTGGCCTTTTCACCGAAGATCGCGCGCAGCAGCTTTTCTTCCGGCGTCATCGGCGATTCACCCTTGGGGGTGATCTTGCCGGCCAGAATGTCGCCCGGGCCGACTTCGGCGCCGATGTAGACGATACCCGCCTCGTCGAGGTTGCGGAGCGCTTCCTCGCCGACGTTCGGGATGTCACGCGTGATGTCTTCGGGCCCGAGACGCGTGTCGCGCGCGGTGACTTCGAATTCCTCGATGTGGATCGAGGTGAAGACGTCGTCCTTCACGATGCGTTCGGAAATGAGGATCGAGTCCTCATAATTGTAGCCGTTCCACGGCATGAATGCGACGAGCACATTCTTGCCGAGCGCCAGTTCGCCCAGCTCGGTCGACGGACCGTCGGCGATGATGTCGCCGCTCTTGACCACGTCGCCCACCTTCACCAGCGGACGCTGGTTGATGCAGGTGTTCTGGTTCGAACGCTGGAACTTCTGCAGGCGATAGATGTCGACGCCCGACTTGCCGGGTTCGACCATGTCGGTCGCACGGATGACGATACGCGTCGCATCGACCTGGTCGATCACGCCGCCGCGGCGCGCCGCGATGGCTGCGCCAGAGTCGCGCGCAACCGTCTCTTCCATGCCGGTGCCGACGACCGGAGCCTCTGCACGCAGCAGCGGCACAGCCTGACGCTGCATGTTCGAACCCATGAGCGCGCGGTTGGCGTCATCGTTTTCGAGGAACGGGATCAGCGAGGCGGCGACCGAAACGAGCTGCTTCGGCGACACGTCCATCAGCGTGATCTGGTCGCGCGGCGCCATCAGGAATTCACCGGCTTCGCGCGCCGAGATCAGTTCGTCGATGAAGCTGCCGTCGGGGTTGAGGTCGGCGTTCGCCTGCGCAACCGTGTGCTTCGATTCTTCCATCGCCGACAGATAGACGACCTCGTTCGTGACCTTGCCGTCGACGATGCGGCGGTAGGGGGTCTCGATGAAGCCGTATTTGTTGACGCGCGCAAAGGTCGCGAGGCTGTTGATCAGACCGATGTTCGGGCCTTCGGGCGTTTCGATCGGGCAGATGCGGCCATAGTGCGTCGGGTGAACGTCGCGGACTTCGAAGCCCGCGCGCTCGCGCGTCAGACCGCCCGGCCCGAGCGCCGACACGCGGCGCTTGTGGGTGACTTCCGACAAGGGGTTGGTCTGGTCCATGAACTGCGAGAGCTGCGACGAACCGAAGAATTCGCGCACCGCGGCGACCGCGGGCTTCGCGTTGATCAGGTCGTTCGGCATCACGGTCGACACGTCGACCGAGCTCATGCGCTCCTTCACCGCGCGCTCCATGCGGAGCAGGCCGACGCGATACTGGTTTTCGAGCAGTTCGCCGACCGAACGGACACGGCGGTTGCCGAGATTGTCGATATCGTCGATCTCGCCCTTGCCGTCCTTGAGGTTCACCAGTTCCTTGACGACCGCGAGGATGTCCTCGCTGCGCAGCGTGGTGACCGTGTCCTCGGCGTCGAGACCGAGGCGCATGTTGAGCTTGACGCGGCCGACGGCCGACAGGTCGTAGCGCTCGGGGTCGAAGAACAGGCCGCCGAACAGCGCTTCCGCGGTCTCGCGCGTCGGCGGTTCGCCGGGGCGCATGACGCGGTAGATATCCGACAGCGCCTGGTCGCGGTCTTCGGCCTTGTCGGCCTTCAGCGTGTTGCGGATCCACGGACCGGTGTTGTTGTGGTCGATGTCGAGCAGCACGAGCTTGTCGAGGCCTGCGGCGTCGATCTTCTCGAGATTGTCGGCGCTCACCTCGTCGCCGGCTTCGATATAGATCTCGCCGGTGGCTTCGTTGATGAGGTCATAGGCCGAATAACGGCCGAAGATTTCCTCGGTCGGGATCAGCAGCGTGTCGAGACCGTCCTTTGCGGCCTTGTTGGCAAGGCGCGGGCTGATCTTGTGGCCGGCGGCGAAGACGACTTCGCCGGTCTTCGCGTCGACGACGTCGAACGCGGGCTTCGCACCGCGCCAGTTTTCGACGACGAACGGAACCTTCCAGCCGTTCGCGGCGCGTTCGAAGACGAGGCGGTCATAGAAGTGGTTGAGGATTTCCTCGCCCGACATGCCCAGCGCATAAAGCAGGCTGGTGACCGGCAGCTTGCGCTTGCGGTCGATACGGACGTTGACGATGTCCTTGGCGTCGAATTCGAAGTCGAGCCACGAACCGCGATACGGGATCACGCGCGCGGCGAACAGGAACTTGCCCGACGAGTGGGTCTTGCCGCGGTCATGGTCGAAGAGCACACCCGGCGAACGGTGCATCTGCGACACGATGACGCGCTCGGTGCCGTTGACGAAGAAGGTGCCGTTCTCGGTCATGAGCGGCATGTCGCCCATGTAGACGTCCTGCTCCTTGATATCGAGGACCGAACGGGTGTCGGTTTCGCTGTCGACCTCGAAGACGATCAGGCGCAGCGTGACCTTCATCGGCGCCGCATAGGTGATGCCGCGCTGACGGCATTCCTCGACGTCATATTTCGGCTCTTCGAGTTCGTAATGGACGAAGTCGAGCTCGGCGGTGCCGGCGAAATCGCGGATCGGGAAAACGCTGCGCAGCGTCTTTTCGAGACCCGAAACATAACCGATCGAGGGATCCGAGCGCAGGAACTGCTCATAGGATTCGCGCTGCACCTCGATGAGGTTGGGCATTTCCACCGCTTCGTGGATGTTGCCGAACAGCTTGCGGATTCGCTTGCTTGCGGTTGCCTCGAGGGCCTTGCCCACCGACTTCGCCTTGGTCGCCATAAGTGATTGTCTCGCCTTAGAAAAATAGCTCGCGAGCGCAGGAGAGACGCAAAAAGGCCGCGACGAACCGTTGCCGGTCTACCGCAGCTTTCCAACGCATCTCGAAATCCCGAACGCCCTATCCGTACAGCCTGCCGCGCAAAGTCAGGCTCTATCTCGGACGATCGGGTATGACGGCCATATAGGATCGGGGGCCTCCAGTGTCAACGGCACCGCGGCGAAGTGTCGCTTGAACAACAGCTTTGGGGTGGGGAACTGCCGCTGATCTTAACCGTCGCCCCCGCGGAGGCGACGACTGATATCGGTCGAAAACCGCCACCTAAAACACACCCTTCAGCAACGCCGCCGGGTCGCGCCGCAGCGCCGCCTCTTCGCCCGCCATATAATGGAATATGCCCTTCAACGCCTGATCGGTCACCGACCGCGTCAACCCGTCGCGCGTCAACCCGGCGGACGCAAACAACTGATTGCCCTTCGACAGCTGGTCGAGCTGGCGAAAGGCGCCGACATTGTCGAGCGCCGATCCGACGAGCGGCGACACCTTGCCGAACAGCACATCGCCCGCGCTCCGCTGCAGATATCGCGTCGCACCGTCATTCTTCGACACCAGCCCCGGCGCATCGGTCCAGCGCAGATTGTCGATCGCGGCGCGAAACACCGGCTTCGCCTCGCCCGCCGCCCTGCCCCCGGCATCGTTCAGGCTTTTGGTCAGATTGGTCGTGAGACCCAGCTTGTCGCCCATGCCGAACAGCTTCGACGCCAGCTTGCCGTTCGCGCCAGGCAACAGGATGCGCACCGCGGTATCGCGATAGAAGGCGCCGGGCTCCGCGAGCTTGTCGAGTGCGCCGTCGGACGCATTGCCGATCAGCCCCTTGACTCCGCCGGCGGGCAATCGGGCGAAAGCCCACGGCGCATTGGCGAGCGCGACCATCCCGGCGACACCCGCGAGCACCATCCGTCGTGCCATGATTTCGTTCAACGCCATAGCCTGTCTCCGCTGACCGGTCCCCGGTCGCGCAACCTTATCACCAAAGCCGTCAGAGCAAAGCCTCGATCGCCGCAGCGAGCTTCGCATCGCGCTCCGACAATCCGTCGGCGTCGTGCGTCGTCAGCAAGATATCGACGCGGTTGTAGACGTTCGACCATTCGGGGTGATGGTCTATCTTCTCCGCGATGATCGCGACGCTCGCCATGAAGCCGAAAGCCTGCGCGAAATCGTCGAATGTGAACCGGCGAACGATCGCATCGCGCTCCGGTTCGTGCGTCCATTCGGGAAAGCGGGCGAGGAGCGCGCCGCGCTCGGCATCGTCGAGTTTCCGGACCATCTTCTTTCTCCCGCTGGTCAATGTCGTGCCGTCGCCATAAGGAAGGTCGCGATGAGCGACAAGACAAGCCTGCCCCCCAAGCTGCCCGCCGGATGGACCGGCACTGCCCCCGACGCCGACGCGCTGTTCGCAATGGCCGAAGCGGCACTGGCGACGATGCCCGACACGTTCGGGCCGCACATCGGGGACCTCGTCATTTCGATCGAGGAGTTCGCCGACGACGAGGTGCTCGCGTCGCTCGATATCGAGCATCCCTATGACCTGACCGGGCTTTATGAAGGTCGGCCGCTAACCGAACGCAGCATCGGCGAGAGCGGCGGGATGCCCGATCGCGTCACCCTCTACCGCATCCCGATCCTCGTCGAATGGATCGAGACGGGCGAAAAGCTCGAATGGCTGGTGCGTCATGTGCTGATCCACGAGATCGGTCACCATTTCGGCTTCTCCGACGACGACATGCACGCGCTTGAGGATATGGCGTGACCGGGCTGCTGCGGCTGGACAATGTGGCGTGCATCCGCGGCGACCGGCTGCTCTTCGAAGACCTGTCGCTGACCCTCGGCCGCGGCGACGCGCTGTGGCTGCGCGGCCCCAATGGCGCAGGCAAATCGAGCCTGATCCGCCTCGCCGCCGGTCTGCTCCACCCTGCCGCCGGCACGGTCGAACGCCGCGAGCGCGTCGCGCTGATCGACGAGGCATCGGCGCTCGACGCCGAGCTGCCGCTCCGCCGCGCCCTCGATTTCTGGGCGCGCGTCGATACGGTCGACGGCCACACGGTCGACCGCGCGATGGAGGAGATGGCGCTGGCCCCGCTCACCGAGGTGCCCGTATCGATGCTCTCGACCGGCCAGCGCAAGCGCGCCGCAATGGTGCGCGTGATCGCGAGCGGCGCGCCAATCTGGCTTCTCGACGAGCCCGCCAATGGCATGGACGATGCGGCGCAGGCGCGGCTGGTCGCGGCGATTGCAAAACATCGCGCGAACGGCGGCGCGGTGCTGCTGGCGTCGCATTTCGCGCTCGGCATCCCCGATCTGGCCGAACTCGACATGGGCGCGCTCGCTTGACCGCCCTCATTGCCCTGTTCTGGCGCGACCTCCGCCGCGCATGGGGCAGCGGGGCGCTGTGGCTGCCGGTGCTCTTCTTCCTGCTCGTCGCGACTGCCTTTCCGTTCGCGGTCGGCCCCGACGCCCCGCTGCTGCGCCGCGCGGGCGGCGGCATGGTGTGGGTCGCGACGCTGCTCGCGGCGTTGCTGCCGATCGACCGGCTGGTAAAACCCGACAGGGACACCGGCGTCCTCGATCAGCTCGCCGTGCGCGGCTTCGCCGACGAGGTCATCGCGGCGTTGAAGATCGGTGCGCATGCCATCGGGTTCGGCCTGCCGCTCATGATCGCACTGTTCCCTGCGTCTGCATTGCTGGCGCAGGATAGCGCGCGGGTGGAACTTCTTGCCACCGGCATCGCCATCGCGATCCCCGCACTCGCCTCGCTCGCGGTGCTCAGCGCAGCGCTGACCGCGAACCACAAGGGTGGCAGCGCGATCGGCGGACTGCTCGTGCTGCCGCTCGCGGTACCGATGCTGATCTTCGGCGCGGGGATGCTCGACCCGTCAGGCCGCGGCGCGATCAAGCTGCTGGCAGCGACGAGCTTGCTGCTGACGGTGATCGGGCCTTTCGCGGCGGGCGCGGCGCTTCGGGGCCTGCGCGAATGACGCGCCAGTCGCTCGCGCATGTCGCGCTCGTCGTGCGCGACTATGACGAGGCGATCGACTTTTACGTCGGCACGCTCGGCTTCACGCTCGTCGCTGATGATTATCAGCCGGCGCAGGACAAGCGCTGGGTCCTCGTCGCCCCGCCGGGCAATCCGCCAGGCGGTGCGACGATCCTGCTCGCACGCGCCGCAAACGACGAGCAGGCGAAGTTCATCGGCGATCAATCGGGCGGACGCGTCTTCCTGTTCCTGCAGACCGACGATTTCTGGCGCGATTACCAGCGCCTGCTCGACCGGGGCGTGCGGATCGAGCGCGAACCGCTGGAGGCCGACTACGGCACGGTCGCGGTGTTCCTCGACCTCTATGGCAACAAGTGGGATTTGATCGAGTTTCGGAAGCCGGCCTGACCGCTTTCGAGCGGCTATCGCCGTTCCCAAGGAGGTTGAAGGAATGCTCATTTGCGGACATGTTGCCTCGCTCACCACATGTGAGCGAGGCAACATGATCGATCATATCACGTTCGGCGTTTCCGACTTTGAACGGTCGACCAGCTTCTACGATCGCGCTTTACGACCGCTAGGCATCAAGCGGCTGTTCGACGATAATTCTGGCCCGAGCAAGGCAACAGGATATGGCGACGTGCGGCCGCGCTTCTGGATTGCCGAACATGACCCAACCCACGGGAAGCTGCACATCGCCTTGACGGCCGGCAGTCGAGACGAGGTTGATGTTTTCTATGCGGAAGCGTTGGCTGCTGGAGGGGCGGACAACGGGAAACCGGGTTATCGTCCGCACTACCATCCGGGCTATTATGGCGCTTTTGTGCGCGATCCGGATGGGCACAATATTGAAGCCGTATTTCACGATCCATCAAAAACTTGAATCCGGCAGGATACCGCCGCTTTTGTTCTCTGATGTTCGGAAGTTGCTGGTCTGGAATCCACCCCAAGACAGACACAGGAAAAGGGCCGGAGTTTCCCCCGGCCCTTCCCTAAATCATGTCGGTGCCTATCAGGCGCCGGCGACGTCGGCCGTATCGACCTTCACGCCGGGGCCCATCGACGACGACAGCGCGATCTTGCGGACGTACTTGCCCTTCGCGCCGGCCGGCTTGGCCTTGACGATCGCGTCGACGAAGGCGTCGAAGTTCTGGCGGAGCTTTTCCTCGCCGAACGACAGCTTGCCGAGACCGGCGTGGATGATGCCGACCTTTTCGACGCGGAATTCGATCTGACCGCCCTTGGCGGCCTTCACGGCTTCGGCGACGTTCGGGGTGACAGTGCCCAGCTTCGGGTTCGGCATCAGGCCCTTCGGACCCAGCGTCTTGCCGAGGCGGCCGACGATGCCCATCATGTCCGGCGTCGCGATGACGCGGCCATAATCGAGATTGCCCGCGAGCATGTCTTCCATCAGGTCTTCGGCACCGACCTTGTCGGCGCCGGCGGCCAGCGCCTTTTCGGCGTTGTCGCCGCGCGCGAACACGGCGACCTTGACGTCCTTGCCGGTGCCGGCGGGCAGCGTCACGACGCCGCGGACCATCTGGTCGGCGTGGCGCGGATCGACGCCGAGGTTCATCGCGATTTCGAGCGTTTCGTCGAACTTGGCCGAAGCCAGCTCGCGAACGGTCTTCAGCGCTTCGTCGACGGTGTGCAGCTTGAGCGCATCAACCTTGCCCTCGAGGGCCTTCTGCTTCTTGGTCAGCTTTGCCATGGGGTCAGCCCTCCGTCACTTCGAGGCCCATCGAGCGGGCGCTGCCTTCGATGATCTTCGTCGCCTGTTCGATGTCGTTGGCGTTGAGATCCTTCATCTTGATCTCGGCGATTTCGGCGAGCTTCGAGCGCGCGATCTTGCCACCGCTGATCTTGCCCGGCTCCTTCGAACCCGACTTGAGGTTCGCGGCCTTCTTGATCAGATAGGTTGCCGGCGGCGTCTTCGTGACGAACGAAAAGCTCTTGTCGGCAAAGACGGTGATGATGGTCGGGGTCGGGGTGCCCTTTTCCATGGAATCGGTCGCGGCGTTGAACGCCTTGCAGAATTCCATGATGTTGACGCCGCGCTGACCGAGCGCCGGCCCGAGCGGCGGCGAGGGGTTGGCGGTGCCGGCGGGCACCTGCAGCTTGATGTAGCCGCTGATCTTCTTGGCCATGATGGCCTCCTTTCTTTCTGTCGGTCCGCCGCGAGCGGCGAACCTCAAAATAAGCGGTCAAGCAGAAGGGCATCACCCCTTCCTCCCGCGCGGAATCACGCCCTTGTCTGACGCGAAGCGGCGCCCATAGAGCCAAAGGCGCCGGAAAACAAGCCTTATTGGGGGCGGTAGCGGATCAGCCCTTCCTGCGCGACCGTTGCCATCAGGGTCCCGTCGCGGCGATAGATCGATCCGCGGCAAAGCCCGCGGTCGCCGCCCGTCCACGGGCTGTCCATTACGAAGACGAACCAGTCGTCGACGCGCACGTCGCCGTGAAACCACATCGCGTGATCGAGGCTGGTCGACACCATGCCGGGGGTCCAGAAGCCGAGTCCGTGCGGCAGCATCGCCGACGACAGCAGCCCCATGTCCGATGCAAAAGCGAGAAAACCGCGGTGCAGCAGCGGATCGTCGCCGATCGGCGATGCGACGCGGAACCATTGATAGTGCTGCGTCGCCTTTTCGGAAGCCGGCGGACGGAAACTGCGCACCTCGAACGGCCGGCTGCGCGCCATATGCCCGAGCTGCTGGTCCGAAATATGCGGGTCGGCTGCGATGAAATCGGTGAAGTCCCAGCATTCCTCGGGCGGCAGAAGTTCGGGCATCGCGATCTGGTGCGACAGGCCCTCGGCAGGGACCTGGAACGAGGCAGTCAGGTTGAAGATGACCTTGCCGTCCTGGCGCACGACGACGCGGCGGTTCGAGAAGCTGCGGCCGTCGAAGTCGCGATGCAGGCGAAAATGGAGCGGCTTCGTCTCGTCGCCGCCGCGCAGGAAATAGGCGTGGAGCGAATGGACCTGCTTGTCGGGATCGACCGTGCGCGCTGCGGCGGTCATCGCCTGCGCGATCACCTGCCCACCGAAAATCCGGTCGCGCGATGTGGTCGGCCGCGCGGGAAAGGTGAATTCGTCGTCGACCCCCGGGACCGCGTCGAGATCGAACAGCCGCGCCACGGCGCCGACGACCGTGCCCGCAGGCGTGCTCGCATTGATTTCGCGCGCGAGGTCGATGCGCGCCTGCATCTCTTCGGGAGTGAGGCTCATGCGCATGTTCCGTCCGCTGGGCCGCGCCCGCAAGGGCGCGCGGCGCTGTTACTTGAAGCGTTCGACCTGCTCGAAGTCGAGCTCGACCGGCGTGGCGCGGCCGAAGATCGACACCGACACCTTGACGCGCGCCTTTTCGAAATCGAGTTCCTCGACCAGCCCGTTGAAGCTGGCGAAGGGGCCGTCGAGCACCTTGACCTGATCGCCGATTTCATAGTCGACGCGGATTTCGGTCTTCGGACGCGCCGCGGCCTCTTCCTTGCTGTTCAGGATGCGCGCAGCCTCGGCCTCGCTGATCGCCTGCGGCTTGCCCGACGAACCGAGGAAGCCGGTAACCTTCGGCGTGTTCTTGACGAGGTGGTAGACATCGTCGGTCATCGTCAGCTTGGCGAGGACATAGCCGGGAAAGAATTTCCGCTCGGCCTGTACCTTCTTGCCGCGCTTCACTTCGGTGACGGTTTCGACCGGAACCTCGACCGCCTCGACGAAGTCGGTGAGGCCCATGCGTTCGGCTTCGGCGAGCACCGAATCGCGAACCTTGTTCTCGAAACCCGAATAGGCGTGAATGATGTACCAGCGCGCCATGTGTATCCGTATCCTGTCCCTGTAACCGCGGGCGTTAGCGCGCGAGCGACGTCAGCCAGCTGACGATCGCGTTGAAAACCGTGTCGACGCCAAAGAAGAACAGCGAAAGGATCGTCGTCATGATCAGCACCATGATCGTCGTCTGCACCGTTTCGCGGCTCGTCGGCCACACGATCTTGCGGGCTTCGGCGCGCACCTGATTGATGAACTCAGCCGGGCTGGTCTTCGCCATGTCGATCGTCCTGTCCTTCATGCGTCAATGATCCGGGCCAGATGGGTTGCCGCCCCCGACGCGTCAAGCGCGCTTTGGGCAATAGTCCGCCCACCCTCCCCGAGCGTGTCGGCGAAAGGCGGAAGGAGAACGGCGCATCTGTCCGAATGAAAGCGGCCTTTACTTGGGCACAGCGGCGATTGCAAGTGCAGGCGCGCGGGCGAGTTCACGCTGCATCGCAAGCAACAGGACCACCATGACCATCCAGCTCGCCGTCGGCTGCAATGCGAAGATGAGGTGCAGGGCGCGCGCCGTCGCCTCGCCGTTTCGCGGATCGAAACCGACGAGGTCGAGAAGGAGATAGCTGACCGCGATCGCCGCGGCGACGCCGAACTTCTGCATCAGGTTCAGGAGCGCGAACAGAAAGGCCGAACGGCTGCGTCCGCAGCGCTCGGCATCGCGCGGGATCAGGTCGGCGAGCATCGAATAGGTGAAAAGCAATCCGACGAAGCCCGTGCCGAGCATCAGCGAGAAACCGACCGCCTGTCCCAGCCCGCGCGGCTCCTGCGCCAGCGTGGCGACGAGCAAGCCCGAAATCAGCAGCCCCATCGCCATCATCATCGGCGGCTTGCCGAACCGGCGCGCGAGAAAGGTCCACACCGGCGACGCGAGCGCGCCGCCGACGAAGCTCGCAAAGAGCAGCACCGCGCTCTGCGCATCAAGATCGAGCACCGCGGCGGCGAAGAAGACGAAGAGCGCGGTCAGCGAGCCGAAGGCGAAGCTGTTGAGGAATTGCACGCCCAGCAGCAGCATGAGCGGCGGGAAAGACAGCGACGCGCGTATCTCCTGCCGCCAACCGATGCCCGGTTCGGCGACGACGGCTCGGCGCGGGACGAGGCGGATCGCGAACAGCGCGATCGGCACCATCAGCAGGAAGAGGCTGGCATAGGCCATGATCCGTCCCTGCAGACTGATACCCGGGACCAGCAGCTGCGCCGCCGCGGGCGCGGCGAAAGCAAGGATCAGCGCGATCTTCGCGAACCAGTCGCGCATCCCGTAAAGGAGCGCGCTGTCGGCGGGCGTGCGCACGAGCGCAGCGCCCCACGCAAGCTGCGCAACCTCGTAGAGGCTGTAGCTCGAATAAAAGAGCACCATCATCAGGAAGAGCGCCGCAAAGGGCATCCGGTCGCCGACCGTCACCAGTGCGAGCAGCAGGGCGGACAGCGGCACGAGCGCCATCAGCATCCAGCGCCGGTGCGCGCCGGGGCCCGTGCGCACACGATCGACCATCGTCCCGATCAGGGGGTCGACGACGCCGTCCCAGATCGTCGTGAGCGAGAAGAGCAGCCCGACAAGCGCTACCGGAATCACCTCGCCCTCGGCGATATAGGGCGGCAGATAGACGCTGAACGGCAGCCCGAGAATCACCGTCGGCCCTGCGGTCGCCGCGTAGACGGCGACCGTACGGGGGCGCAGCGCCGGCGTTTCACCGGCCGATGCGGCCGAAGGCAGGGCGGTACTGGCCAAGGCGCGACACTCCCGAAGCAGGAGGCCGCAGGCTTTCAGCTATTTACAACAATGTCAACAGCTTCGCGGCGACCGGCGAGAGACCCTACCGGATCTTGAAATGCGAAAGAAAAGGCTGAAGCCGCCAGTCGATCTGTTCAGGATCGAGCCATTCGTCCTCGATCCCCATCAGCATGCTCAGCATCGAATCGCCGACGACGATATCGAAGAACAGGCGCGCCGCGGCCTCCGGGCGATCGATGTCGGCCTTGCCCGTCGCCGCCCATTCGGCGAACAGCTCGACCAATTCCTCGAGCGCGGGAACGTGAAGATCATGGTAAATCTGCATCGCGAACTCGTGGTCGCGCAAGCTTTCCGATATCAGCATACGCATCAGCGCGACCGCGTGCGGTGATTCCATCAGCTCACTCTGGCGGTGCGCGTAGCTCTTCAGGATTTCGACGGTCGACAACCCCCCGACCGCCTCCTCGTCCAGCGACCTCAGCATCGCCTCGTCGCACCAGCGCGTCGCGATTGCGCGAAGCAGGCCCTGCTTGTTGCCGAACAGCTCGTAAAGCGTCGCGAGCGAGCCCCCCGAACGCTTCACGATTTCGGCGAGGCTCGTCCGTTCATACCCCTGTTCGAGGAACAGCGCCTCCGCCGCGTCGAGAATCGCGCTTTGCCGCCGCTCGCGTGGCGATGACCTATCCATTTGACATATAGCCGTTTCCGACGTGTCCATTTTGTGCCCCTCTTCCCTTGCTCTTTTCTGTAATTTAAATTACACGGCGTGCAAGCGCAAGCTTTTGCGTATAACCAAATCCCGCACAACTGCGATTTTTCAGGGGTTCATATGAGTCGCGTCCGCCCTCTCAGCTGCGCCGTCGGCGCTGCGCTGGCCTTGCTGCTGGCATCCTGCTCGTCCGAGGCACCGCCGGCCCCGCCGCCGCCCGAGGTCAATATCGTTACGGTCAGCACGCAGGCCGTACCGAATGTCATCGAACTGCCCGGCCGCGTGCAGGCCTATCGCACGTCGGAAGTGCGCGCCCGCGTCAACGGCATCGTCGAGCGTCGCCTGTTCAACGAGGGCAGCTATGTCCGCGCCGGGACCCCCCTGTTCCGGATCGATCCGCGCGAGCTGATCGCAACCTCCAACGCCGCCCGCGCGCAGCTTGCCCGTGCACAGGCGACCGCCGCCAATGCACGGCAGGTCGTCGGCCGCTATCAGCCGCTGCTCGCCGATCAGGCGATCGGCAAGCAGGAATATGACGCCGCGGTCGCTACGCAGCGCACCGCCGAAGCCGATGTGGCGGCGGCACAGGCCAACCTCGAGTCCGCGCGCCTCAACCTCGGCTATGCGTCGGTCACGGCGCCGATTTCGGGCCGCGCGCGCCGCGCCGAAGTCACCGAGGGCGCGCTGGTCAGCGCTTCGCAGGGCACGTTGCTCACGACGATCGAACAGATCGACCGGGTCTATGTCAATTTCGGCCAGTCGAGTTCGGACCTGCTGGCGACGCGCCGCGACCTCGAGGCCGGCAAGGTCAGCGCGCCGCAGCTCGACCGCGTCGAGGTTCAGCTCATCCTCGAAGACGGCACCGCCTATCCGGTCACCGGCCACCTCGACTTCTTCGACCTGTCGATCGACGAGGCGACGGGTACCGCCGCACTGCGCGCCGAATTCCCCAATGCGAATGCCGCCCTGCTGCCCGGCCAGTTTGTGCGTGCGCGCATCTTCGCCGGCAACCGCGCCAACGGGATGCTGATCCCGCAGCGCGCGGTCAAGCTCGCTGCCGACAACGCAAGCGTGATGGTGCTCGACGCCAAGAATGTCGCGACGCCGCGCCCGGTGAAGCTCGGCACGATGGTCGCGGGTCAGTGGGCGATCCTCGACGGGCTGAAGCCGGGCGACCGGGTGATCGTCGACGGGCTGCAAAAGGTGCAGCCCGGCCAGCCCGTACGTATCGCGCAGCCCAAGGGAGCGGCGTCGACCCCCGCGACGAAGCGCTGATCTGACATGACCCCCCGTTTCTTCATCGACCGGCCCATCTTCTCCTGGGTCATCGCCATCGGCATCCTGCTTGCCGGGATCATCGCGCTGCGCGGGCTTCCCGTGGAGCAATATCCCTCGGTCGCGCCGCCGTCGCTGACCATCGGCGTCACCTATCCCGGCGCCGACGCCAAGACGCTCGAGCAGAATGTCACGCAGGTCATCGAGCAGGAACTGAACGGGGTCGAGGGCTTCCTCTATATGGCCTCGACCAGCGAATCGAACGGCACGGCGTCGATCAACCTGACCTTCGAGGCCGGCACCGACATCGACAATGCCCAGATGGAGGTGCAGAATCGCCTGCGCCGCGTCGAACAGCGGCTGCCCGAAGACGTCCGGCGTCAGGGCATCTCGGTCACCGAAGCCAATTCGGGCTTCCTGCTCATCGTCGCGATCACCTCGAAGAGCGGCAACACCGACCCGATGGAGGTCAACAACTTCGCGAACACGCGCGTGCTCGACGAGCTGCGCCGCGTGAACGGCGTCGGCAATGTTCAGGCGTTCGCTCCCGAATATGCGATGCGCATCTGGCTCGATCCGCAAAAACTCGCCTCGCACAATCTGTCGCCCGCCGAAGCGCTGGGCGCGGTGCAGGAGCAGAACAGCCAGACCCCGGGCGGCCAGCTCGGCGACCAGCCGATCGCCAAGGGCGCGCAGCTCAATGCCGTCATCACAACGCAGGGCCGCTTCACCAAGCCCGAGCAGTTCGAAAGCATCATCCTGCGCGCCAACCCCGACGGGTCGGCGGTGACGCTGGGCGACGTCGGGCGCGTCGAACTCGGCGCCGCGAGCTATCTCTTTTCGTCGGAACTCAACGGCAAGCCGATGGCGGGTCTCGCGGTCCAGCTTACCCCCGGCGCCAACGCACTGGCGACCGCCGAAGGCATCCGCGCGCGGATGGACGAGCTGTCGAAGGGCTTCCCGCCCGACATCACCTGGTCGATCCCGTACGACACCACCCCCTTTATCAGCCTGTCGATCGAAGAGGTGGTCAAGACCCTCGCCGAGGCGATGGTGCTCGTCTTCCTCGTCATGTTCCTCTTCCTCCAGAACTGGCGCGCGACTGTCATCCCGACGGTGGTCGTCCCGATCGCGCTCGCGGGCGCTTGCCTCGGCCTCTGGATGTTCGGATTTTCGATCAACGTGCTGACCCTGTTCGGCATGGTGCTGGCCATCGGGATTCTCGTCGACGACGCGATCGTCGTGATCGAGAATGTCGAGCGCATCATGAACGAGGAACATATGTCGCCCTATGACGCGACGGTGAAGGCGATGGGCCAGATTACCTCGGCGATCATCGGCATCACGCTGGTGCTGATCGCGGTGTTCATCCCGATGGCCTTCTTCCCGGGATCGACCGGCGGCATCTATCGCCAGTTCTCGATGACGCTCGCGATCTCGATCGCTTTCTCGGCGCTGCTTGCATTGACGCTCACGCCCGCGCTGTGCGCGACGCTGCTGAAGCCGCACGACCATACCGAACGCAAGGGGCGGATCGGCGCCTTCTTCGACCGCTTCTTCGGCCGCTTCAACGACTGGTTCGGGCGCACGACCGACCGTTATCAGGGCAGCGTCGGCAAGATTCTTTCTGCGCCGCTGCGCTGGCTCGGCATCTTCATCGCGATGGTCGCGGTGACCGCGTTGCTCTTCACCCGCCTACCCGGCTCCTTCCTCCCGCAGGAAGACCAGGGCTATCTGATCACCGTGATCCAGGCGCCCCCGGGCGCAACGACGCAGCGCACCAGCGACGCGACGAAGCAGGCCAAGGCCTTCTTCGCCGAACAGCCGCAAGTCGCCAATATCGTGCTGGTGAACGGCTTCAGCTTCTTCGGCCAGGGCCAGGCGAACGCGATCATGTTCACCCCGCTGAAACCGTGGGACGAGCGCAAGGGCGAAGGCGACAGCGCCGACGCGATCGCGGGCAAGGCAATGGGCACTCTCATGGGCATCAAGGAGGCTTTTGCTTTCTCGCTGAGCCCGCCGTCGATCCCCGAACTCGGCACGTCGAGCGGCTTTACCTTCAAGCTGCAGGACCGCGGCGGCAACAGCCGCGAGGCGCTGGTCGCCGCGCGCAACCAGATGCTCGGCGGTGCAATGCAGAGCAAGCTGCTCGCCAACGTCCGTCCCGAGGGGCAGGAGGACGCGCCGGTGCTCAAGGTCGATATCGACCGCATCCAGGCGCGCGCGCTCGGCCTGTCGATCGGCGACGTCAACGCGACGCTCGCGATCAGCTTCGGCAGCGCCTACGCCAACGACTTCACCCGCGAGGGCCGCGTGCTGCGCGTGCTGCTCCAGGCCGACGCTGCAAGCCGCATGACCCCGCAGGACGTTCTCGACCTCCGCGTGCGCAGCGCGAACGGCGGTATGGTGCCCTTCGGATCGTTCAGCACCGCCGAATGGTCGGCCGAGGCGCCGCAGCTCCAGCGCTATAACGGCTATCCCGCGATGACGATCTCGGGCGAACCCGCGCCGGGCCAGTCGACCGGCGAGGCGATGGCCGAAATGGAACGCCTCGCGTCGCAGCTCCCCGCCGGCTTCTCCTACGAATGGACCGGCATTTCCTACGAGGAAAAGCAGTCCGCCGGCCAGATCGGCATGCTGCTCGGCCTGTCGCTCGTCGTCGTCTTCCTCCTGCTCGCCGCGCTTTATGAAAGCTGGTCGGTGCCCGTCGCGGTGCTGCTCGTCGTGCCGCTCGGCGTGCTCGGCGCGGTCCTCTTCTCGATGCTGCGCGGGCTTTCGGCGGATATCTATTTCAACGTCGGCCTGATCACGATCATCGGTCTCGCGGCGAAGAATGCGATCCTGATCGTCGAATTCGCCATCGAGCAGGAAGCCGAGGGCAAGTCGACGCTCGACGCGGTGATGGAGGCGGTCAAGCTCCGCCTGCGCCCGATCATCATGACCAGCCTCGCCTTCATCCTCGGCATGGTGCCGCTCGTGATCGCGAGCGGTGCGGGCGCCGCAAGCCGCATCGCGGTCGGATCGGGCGTGATGGGCGGGATGATCGCCGCGACCTTGCTCGGCATCTTCTTCATTCCGCTCTTCTATCTGTCGGTGCGCAAATGGCTCAGCCGCAAGCGGCCCCCTGCCCCTGCCGAGAAAGGCCATCATGAGGAACCCGGCCATGCGTAACCTGATCGCGCTGCTCGCGGCGACGACGCTCGCCGGATGCGTCAACATGGCGCCGAAGCACGAGCGCCCGCCGCTGTCGACCGCGGCCGACTATCCGGCCGAATTCGCGGGCGACGTCACGCTCGGCCAGCGCGCGACCGACGTCGCGTGGCGCGACTTCTTCGCCGACCCGCAGCTCGAGCTGCTGATCGCGCAGGCGATCGAGCGCAATCGCGACCTCGCCGTCGCGATCGCACAGATCGAGGAAGCGCGCGGCCTCTACCGCATCCAGGACGCCGACCGCCTGCCGACCGTGGGCGCAAGCGCCGAGGCGACGCGGACGCGCGGACCGTCGCTGACGGGTCCGGGAGCCGACACGACGAACCGCTATTCGGTCGGGGTCGGCGTGACCTCGTTCGAGCTCGATTTCTGGGGCCGCGTCAAGAATCTCTCCGAAGCCGCGCGCAGCCAGTATCTCGCGACCGAGCAGGCCGAACGCGCGTTCCGCCTCGCGCTCGTCCGCGACGTCGCTTCGACCTATTTCGCGTCGCGCGGCGCCGATGAGCAGATCGCGCTCGCCGAGGCGACGGTGACGAGCCGCAAGGAAGGGCTGCGTATCGCGAAGCGCCGGCTCGACGCGGGCGTCACCTCGGCGCTCGACTATCGCCAGTCCGAAACGCTGCTGACGCAGGCCGAAACGCAGCTCGCCAGCCTCAAGCTAGCCAAGGCGCAGGCCGACAATTTCCTCGCGGTGCTGACCGGCGGCCCGGTTGCCGGCCCGCTGCCAGCACCTCTGCCGCTTGTCCAGCAGGGCCAGTCGCCAACGCTGACCGCCGGCCTGCCGTCGGATCTGCTCGTTGCGCGTCCCGACGTCGTCGCGGCCGAGGAGCGGCTGCGCGCCGCACGCGCCAACGTCGGCGCCGCGCGCGCCGCCTTCTTCCCGTCGATCTCGCTCACCGGCAATCTCGGCTTCGCTTCGGGTTCGCTCGACAATCTGTTCAGCGATAACGGTTTCGGCTGGAGCTTCGGCCCGTCGATCAGCCTGCCGATCTTCGACTTCGGTCGCAACAAGGGCAATCTGACCGTCGCCGAGGCGCGCGAGAATATCGCGGTCGCGACCTATGAACGCACGGTGCAGGGCGCCTTCCGCGAAGTCGCCGACGCACTCGCCGGACGCCGCTACCTCGCCGAACAGGTCGAGGCGCAGGAACGCGGAACGCTCGCGACACGGCGTATCGCCGACCTCGCACGCAAGCGGTATCGCGAGGGCGTGTCGACCTATCTCGAAGTGCTCGACGCCGAACGCAATCTGTTCGCATCCGAACAGACGCTGATCGAGCTTCGCCGCGCGCAGGTCGACAATCTGGTCACGCTCTATGTCGCGCTCGGCGGCGGGCTGGTCGAACGGCAATAGCGGCCTGGCGCCATGACCGGTGAAACGCCCGCCCTGCTCAAGGATATTCTGGGCCCGGAAGCGCTGGAGACGATCGCCGATGCCGGGGCCGCTGCGACGTCGCGATTTGACCGCGTCGTCTTCCTGTCCGCCGCATCAGACGGGCTCGACGCTCTCTCGATCATGGAGCGCGTCCGCCATATCGCCGACGCGCTTCGCCCGGCTCTTCCGGACGACTATCCGGCGGCGCTCGACATCATCCGCGCGATGGCGCCGCACTTGCGCCACGGCTTTCAGGCGATGGCGGTCACCGAATATATCGCACGCCAGGGGCTGGGCGACTTCGACCGGTCGATGGCTGCGCTTGCCGACATGACGCGCTTCGGAACGGCCGAATTCGCGATCCGTCCGTTTCTCGCGCAGGACACGCCGCGCGCGCTCGCGACGATGCGGCAATGGACCGGCAGTGACGACGAGCATGTGCGCCGGCTCGCGAGCGAGGGAGCGCGGCCGCGACTGCCGTGGGCGACACGCGTCCCTGCACTCAAAGCCGACCCGACGCTGGCCTCGCCGATACTGGAAGCATTGAAGGCCGATCCCAGCCTCTATGTGCGCAAATCGGTCGCGAACCACCTCAACGATATCGCCAGGGACCGCCCCGACTGGCTGCTCGCGCGCCTCGCCGGATGGCCGCAGGACGATGCACGCACCGTCTGGATCGTCCGCCACGCGCTGCGCACATTGATCAAGAAAGGCGACCCCGCCGCGCTAGCGCTGATCGGCGTCGGCCATGGCGCAGCGGTGACCGCGCGGGGCTTTGCGGTTTCTCCGGCGACGGTCCGCCTTGGCGACCGGATAACGATCGCCGCCGAGCTCGTCTCGGATGCCGCCGACGCGCAACGGCTGGTCGTCGACTACCGCGTCCATTATGCCCGCGCGGGCGGCAAGAGCGCGCCCAAGGTCTTCAAGCTCAAGACCTTCGAACTTGCTGCGGGACAAGCCGTGCCGCTCGCCATCAACCAGACCATCCGCGATTTCAGCACCCGGCGCCACCATCCGGGTCGGCATGAGGTCGATCTGATCGTCAACGGAAAAACGATGGCGACCGCGGCGTTCGAACTCCTGCCGCCGGACCGGTCGCCAGTCTAGCCGGTCGGAGGCGAAGGCTCGGTAATGGTCACGGGCGGGGGACTTCCTTCCGTCCCGGTCGGGCGTCCCTCGCGGATCGGCAGCCGCAGGTCGATGCGGCTGCCGTTGATCTCGGTCGAGATCACCGCGTCGCCGCCCTCGATCCCGACGCGCGTACGGTCGCCCACGGGAATGTCGCCGATATCGGGAATATCGAGCGGTTCGACCGGGCCGGTGGGGTCGGCGGGTTTCGGCCGCGGCGCCGCGGACTTGCCCGACGCCTGCGTCATGAAATCGCGCCAGATACGCGCCGGCAGGCCGCCACCCGAAACCCCCTGGAGCGGTGTATTGTCGTCGTTGCCGATCCACACACCGACGACGAGGTCGTTGGCATAGCCGACGAACAGCGCATCACGATTGTCCTGGCTGGTTCCGGTCTTGCCGAAATTCGCCTGCGGCAGGCGCGCCGCGCGCCCCGTGCCGCGATTGACCGCCGCGCGAAGCATCTTCTCTATCGCCTCATGCTCGTCCGATCCGAAGCGCGACGGCCCCGAAATCAGATTCTCGAACCAGCCCTTCTCCTCCGCCTCGAACGCATGCGGTTCGACCGGATAGCTGTTCGCCGCAACCGCCGCATAGGCGGCCGTCAGTTCGAGCAGGGTCATGCTCGACGTGCCGAGCGCCAGGCTGGGATCGCCCTTGGCCATCGGCGCGGTCACGCCGAGGTCGCGTGCCATGTCGATCACCTTGTCGTCGCCGATCTCGCGCAGCAGCCGCACCGCGGCGACGTTGCTCGAGGTGGCGAAGGCATCTTCGAGGCTGATTTCCTTCGAATAGGCGCCGCCCGAATTCTTGGGCTGATAGGCCCCCGTCTCGATCGCTTCGTTGCTGATCATGTCGTCGGGGTCCCAACCGGCCCGAAGCGCCGCGAGATAGACGAAAAGCTTGAAGGTCGAGCCCGGCTGGCGCTTTGCCTGCGTCGCGCGGTTGAAGGGCGAGGCGGCATAATCCTTGCCGCCGATCATCGCGACGACCTCGCCGTTCGGGCGCATCGCGACGAGCGCGACCTGCGCCTTGCCCAGTCCCGCCCGGCTCGTGACGCGGCGTGCAACCGACTGCAGCCGCGCGTCGAGCGTTGTCGTGATCGTCTGGCGCGAATAGCCGACGTCGCTCAATTTGCGCGCCTCGGGCAGCGCCCAGTCGGCGAAATAGGTGCCCGTCGGCAGCGTGTTGCGTGTGCGCACGTCGATGCGCGGGGTGCGGATCGCCTTCGCCTCCGCCGCGGTCATATGACCGGTGTCGACCATCGCGTTCAGCACCAGTTTCATCCGCTTTTCGGCGAGGTCGGGGTTGCGCGTCGGCGCGAGCCGCGACGGCGCCTGCACCAGCCCCGCGAGCATCGCCGCCTGCGCGGGCGTCAGCTTCTCGGGCTGGCGATAGAAATAATGGAGCGACGCGGCGCGCAGACCATAGGTGTTGTCGCCGAAATAGGCGTTGGACAAATAGCGTTCGAGTATCTCGTCCTTCGTCAGCCAGGCTTCGAGCCAGAAGGCGATCAGCGCCTCGCGTGCCTTGCGGCCGAGCGTGCGCTTCGGCGTCAGAAAGGTGAATTTGGCGAGCTGCTGCGTGATCGTGCTGCCGCCCTGCGTGCGCCCGCCGGTCAGGTTGCTCCAGACGGCGCGCGCGATGCTGCGCGGATCGACGCCCCAATGTGTGTAAAAGCGGCGATCCTCGATCGCCAGAAAGGCGCCGGTCACATGCTTCGGCAGATCCTTCGTCTTGACCGGCGTGTCGACGATCGCGCCGATGCGCGCGATCGGCGTGCCGTCGGAAGCGAGTAGCGTGATCTGCGGCGGCGCGATCGGTTCGAGCGATTTCGACAGCGGCGCGGTGAGCGCCAGCCACCCCACGAGCAGCAGGAATATGACGCAGAAGATCGCGAAGCCGCGCGAGATGCGACGCATCCACTTGCGACGCCGCGTCTCGGGAACGGGCGGCTGCGGCGACGGGGCGATGTCGGCGAACGGTCCGCCCGGCGTCACGGCGAGGGTCGGATCGGGGCCTGCGGGTTTACGGAACCATTTCATGCGCGCCGCCCGTATTACAATTCCAACACAGCATAAGCAAATGGCTTGTGGATATTCCCGGCCGCACCTTGCCCGATGTGCCGGAATAGGCGAGACATCCGGGGCCCCTGTACCCCCGGAGAGGAACACATGAGCCAGACAGCCACCCGCTATTGCGACCTGGTCATGAAGGGCGGCATCACCAGCGGTGTCGTCTATCCGAATGCGGTGCTCGCGCTCGCGCGCGATTTCCGGTTCAAGAATATCGGCGGAACCTCGGCGGGTGCGATCGCCGCGGCAGCGACCGCCGCGGCGGCGCTCGGCGACCGCAAACATGTCGCGTCGGGTTCGGCCGCCCCCTGCCCGCCGACGCTCGGCTTTGCCGGTCTCGAGCGGGTCGCCGCGCAGCTTTCGTCGCAAGGGTTCATCTTCGGCCTGTTCCAGCCAGCCCGCGGCGCAAGGAACGCCTATCGCCTGATCGTGACGCTCGCGGGCAATGCCGGACCGCTCCGCAAGCTGCTCGCCGCGGCAGCGGCTGTGGTGGCGATCGCGCCGCTCGATACGATGCTCCTGCTCGGCCTCCTCCTCGGGTTCGGCTTCTGGCTTGGCGGGCTGCCCGGGCTCGCCGCGGCGCTTCTGCCCTCGGCAGTCTGCGCCTATCTCGGCGCGGCGATCTTTGCCGTCCTGCGCGTGGCGCGCGTCGCGCGGCGCAATCTGCTCGGCCTGTGTTCGGGCCTTGCCGCGCGCGAAGGCAGCGGAAAGCCCGCGCTCACCGAATGGCTCCACGAGGTCCTGCAGTCGCTGTCGGGCAAGCCATTGTCGGATCCGCTGCTGTTCGACGACCTCTGGGCCGCGCCCCGCTATCCGGGCGAGCCGCACACCGAAACGGCGATCTCGCTCCAGATGATCACGACCGGCGTATCGCATCACGAGCCGCGCACCCTGCCCTTCACCGACGCGGGCTTCTGGTTCCGGCGCGAGGAATTCGACCTGCTGTTTCCCCGGAGCGTCGTCGATGCGATGGTCGCCACCGCGGGCCCGCCCGACCGTGTCGACGGGAGCGATTATTATCGCCTGCCGGTCAGGGGCCGGATGCCGGTTCTCGTCGCGATGCGGATGAGCCTGAGCTTTCCGCTGCTCATCAGCGCGGTTCCGCTCCACGAACCCGTCGCGCGGCGAACACGCCGTGCCGGGACCGAAGGCGAAGCGTTCGACGAAGAGGGCGACGAAAGGGAAAATACGCTGGGCCAGAGCACCGACGGGCTGACCACCGGCGGCGAGGCTCCGGTCTCGTCGATCGAGCGCTTCCGCATCTGCTGGTTCTCCGACGGCGGCGTATCGAGCAATTTCCCGCTTCACCTGTTCGACGCGCCATTGCCCCGCTGGCCGACCTTCGCGATCAACCTCGTCTATCCGCAGACCGACGACGGCGCGCCCTCCGCCGCGAACCCCGAACCGCCGAATCCGCACGACCGGGCGGAGGCCGCCGTATGGCTCCCGCTTCACAACAATCGTGGATGGCAACGCAGCTACAGTCCGATCGCCCGCCGCCTCGCGCTCGCCGAAATGTCGAGCTTTCTGTTCGGCATTATCAGCACGATGCAGAACTGGCGCGACCTGCTCCAGTCGCGGGCGCCGGGCCAGCGCGACCGGATCGTCCATATCGCGCTCGACGGGACCGAGGGCGGCATGAACCTCGACATGTCACAGGAGATACTCGACAGCATTTCGCAAAAAGGCGCCGCCGCCGGCGAGCGGCTGTACCAATTCTCCTTTGCCAATCATTATTGGGTGCGGTGGCGCAACGTCGCGTCGGGGCTGCAACGCTATTCGATCCGGATCGCGGCAAGCGCCAACACCGTCCCGCCGATCCCCGCCTATGAAACAGCTTTCGAGGCGGTGCGCAGCGGAATTCCGGCCCCGCTGTCCTACAAGTTCCGGTCGGCGGCCGCAGAGGCCGCGTCACAAAAACTGTACGCCGACCTCGTCGCGCGCGGTAGCGAATGGGCCGATCTTGGCCCCGATCTCAGCGACGGGACGCCGCGTCCGCTCCCGCAGATGCAGATCACGCCGATCTATTGACCGGCGACACCGTTCCGCGCCCTACCGGTCGGCTGCCGCGTGACCGGGACACAATAATCGTTCTGCACTAGGCTGACGCTTCATCCCCGGGCGTCGCCCATCCCGCCTCGGTCGGCTCGAAGCGCGATCCCGTCTCGAGCGTGCGATGGACCGGGCAACGATCGGCAACGCTGATCAGTTCGGCATGCTGCGCGTCGTCGAGATCGCCTTCGATCTCGACCTGGCGACTGAAGACATCAGGCTTTTCCTGATCCTTTTCCTTCCTGTGCGTCACACCGGTGCGGATCCGGTCGACCGCCCAGCCCTTGCGATCGGCATAGAGGCGCAATGTCATCGTCGTGCAGGCCGCAAGCGCCGAAGACAGCAGGTTAAAGGGCGTCGGCCCCGATCCGAGGCCACCGGCGCTTTCGGGTTCGTCGGCAATGAAGGCAGCCTTGCCCGCACGCATCGCGAGCTGGAATTTGCCGAGCCGCGTTTCTTCGGCTTCGGCGTCGAACCGGCTGGCGGCAGTCGGAGGCATCGCGGGCAGATAGCGGCCGGCCCAGGCCGAAATCATGTCGGCGGCGAAATCGGCATCACGGGCATTTGTCAGCAGATGGTCGGCGCCGTCGAGCGAGACGAAGCTCTTCGGATGCCTGGCCGCAAGGTACATGCTGGTGACATTTTCGATCCCGACGACCTGGTCGACCGGCGAATGGAGGAGCAGCAAGGGCCGCTTCAGCTTTGCGAGGCGCGCGCCCTGATCCTGTTCGCGCAGGCTGTCGACGAACTCCTTGCGGACCGTGAAGGGCCGGCTGCCGATCGCGACGACCCCGCTCCCTTCGCGCTCGATCGTTTTCAACCCTTCGGGGTCGAACTGGTGGAGCGCATGCTCGACGTCGAAGGGCGCCGCGATCGTCGCAACGGCGTGGATGCCGGGCAGCGATGCCATTGCCGCGATGACGGCCGCGCCGCCCAGACTGTGTCCGACGAGCAGCTTCGGCGGCATGCCCGCGGCGGTCATCGCTTCCGCGGCCGCGACCAGATCCTTCACATTATGGCTGAAACCCGACGATCCGAATTCGCCTTCGCTGGCGCCCAGCCCCGTAAAGTCGAACCGCAGGACGCCGATGCCGGCACCGGCCAGGCGGCGCGATATTCGCACCGCCGCCTTGTTGTCCTTCCCGCAGGTGAAGCAATGTGCAAACAGCGCCCACGCCCTGGTCGAGCCGACAGGCAGTTCGAGGCGGCCCGACAGGCAATCGCCGGCGGCGTTATGGAAGTCGAAGGGACGCGTCGGCATGATCTTCTCCGGTATCGCAGCGGCTGACCGACCGACGCATAACAGAAAGCGTCCGGATGCGAGAGCCGCCGAGGCGCTCGCAGCCAGGCGGGCCACTCTGCCTTCAGCGCCGCCTGCGCCGCCCGACGCGCATTCAGTCGGTCGTGGGTCGCGGCGGCGCCTGCCGGGCGTCGGCGAAGGCCCAGAAGCTCAGCAGCGCAGTGATGATCGCCGGCAAGGTGACCGCGGCGAAATCGCGGACGAGCGCATCGGGCCCGCAGATACCCACCGCGACCTCCCAGAAATGGAAAAGCGCGTGGCCCCAGAGCCAGAGTGTCGCCGTCGTCCACAGCAGCGCACGATATTGCGGGCGGAAAGCTCCGGCGAGGAGCGCGGTGCCGACGAACAGGAAGATCAGCCCGATATCGCGGATGAAATGCTGGTTGAACGGGCCGGTTGTCGTGACCCCGGGAACCGCAAGATACCAGTCGCCCGGCGACCAGAGCATGAAAAGCCCGTTCGCCGCGGCACCGATGCCGAGAATGATGGCGGTCCGGATACAGATCGTCTTGAGCATGCCGATTTCCCCTTCATTGCTGGCACCTCGACTTCTCCGGCGGCGGCGGAATCTTTTCAAGCCACGAGTCGAAGCGCGTCGCGCCAAGCCCGGCGTCGTGCCCCGGGATCGGCGTGTCATCACCGGGCCGCAGGCGCCGCGTGGATGATCATATAGGGAATGCCGCGCTGTCGCGGATCAGCTTTTACCGCGCCTGTTTGGCGAGGAAACAGGGGCCGACGGCCATCTTTTCGGTGCCGACGACCGACGGCGCGATATGATGGCCGGCGAATTGACAGGCGAGCATCTGACCTGTCCGTCCCCCTATTCCCTGAAGGAGCTATGATCCGTTCGCGAGCGTGTCGCGCGCGACGCGCTGCAGCGCCGCGGCCTGCGCGTCCGAAAGCCCCAGTTCGTCGGCGCCCTTTTCCTTTGCGCCAAGCGTCGTCGGGTCGATGCCCGTAATCGCACCGAAGGTCACGAGCGCCGAGAGATAATAGCCCGCGACGCTCGCGTGATAATGATCATAGGCCCACAGATCGAGCTGGCCATAGCCGATCCCGTCATAGGGGTTGGGGTCGGCGACGCCCGTCGTCATCGCGCGGTTCCAGGCCTGGCCGACCGGCACGACACCCGCCACGGACGGATTGGCGGCGCGTGCGCGGTCGGCCGCGGCGCGGAGGTCATCGGCCATCGCCGTCACCGGCTTGCCGTACCAATGCCCCCCGGTCCTGTATGTCTGGTCGGCGCGCGTCCACGTAGCGGCGAGGCGAATGTCGACCGCCGGATTGCGCGCCTTGAACAGCGTCGCGAGCCGGTCGACATTGTGCATATAGTTCGCCGGATCGCCCGGCTTGTCGCGGTCGAGCGTGCTGAATTCCTGCAGCACGACGATGTCCCATGCCTTGTCGAACAGCTGGCGGCGCTCGTCATAATGGAAACCCAGGGACTTGCCGCCCTGCGTTTCGAGGCTGACCCGATAATCGAGCCCCGCCTGCTCGGCGAAAAGTCCGAACAGCGCGGGGACGCCGCCGTAGCCGGCGTTGTTGAGGTCGGTGACCGAACCCGCGCGCCAGTTGCGCGCCGCCGAATGGGCGCCCTGCGTGAAGCTGTTGCCGATGAACAGGATCGTCTTCGGCGCTGCCTTCGATGCGGGGGCAGCGGAGGTCGCGCCGGCGGCGGTCGGCGCGGGCGCGCTCTCCTTTGCCGAAACCGCCGGCGCGACGGCGAGCGCGGCAGCGCCGATCGATAACCAGATGCCGTGCCCGTATTTCATGTCAGAACTCCGTGGTGACCGAGCTGTACCAATAGCGACCATAAGGGTTGTAGAGCGAGCCCAGATAGCCCTCGGACGACAGCGGCGGCTTTTCGTTGGTGATGTTGCGCACGCCGACGCGCCAGCGCATGTCGCCGCCGAAACCCCCGGTATCCTTGATGCGCACCTGCGCATAAAGATTGCCCGTAAGCTGCGATTTGACGCGCCAAGGGTTGCCATCGGCATCGACGAACGCCGTTTCGTCGACCGCCCCGGTGTAGCGCGCGAAGGCGCCGATCTGGAACTGCCCGAGCGACCAGGTCAGCGATGCCGTGCCGCGCCATTTCGGACGGCCGTTCGCCTCGATCAGATTCTCGGTCTCGGGCAGCGGCGTCCCGGCGTTGATGTCGCCGGCCTCGCGCGCGGCAACGAGCATGTCGACCGCGTCACCCGGCGCGCGCGAGAATTTGAGCAACCGCGTCGCGTTGACCGAGAAATCGAACTTGCCGATGTCGGTCTTGGGGGATTGCCAGTAGAAGGCGAAGTCGAGCCCGCGAACGGTTTGCGGCTGCAGGTTGATGAACTGGTCGCGCACCGTCGTGATCGCGCCCACCGGCGCGATACCGGTCCCCGCAAACTCGGCGATATCATCGGCGTCGGGCGCGGCACGGATGACATTCGGGTTCGACGACCCCTGCAGGCGCAGCAGATAGTCGAGCGCGACCGCGGTATCATTGCCGAGGATGCCGACGATGCCCTTTTGCTTGATCGACCAGTAATCGACCGTGAAGGTCATGCGACCGAGATCGGACGGAATGAAGGTCGGCTCGAACACCGCGCCGAGATTATAGTTGGTGCTCTTTTCGGGTTTCAGGTCGGGATTGCCCGAGACGCGGCGCGAATAGCCGACATTATTACCGCAGGCGGCAAAGTTGGGGATGCGCCCGGCACGCAGATCGACCTCGCAGCGCAGGAAATCCTGGCTGGTCGCAAGTCGTGCATATTCGACCGCATTGACCTGTTCGAGGTTCGGCGCGCGGAAGCCCTGCGAGAAGGAGCCGCGGAGGCGGAACCCGTCGACGACATCCCACGCCGCCGCGATCTTGGGCCGCGCGACGCTGCCGAAATCGCTGTAATGCTCGAAGCGACCGGCGAGCTGGACGTCGAAGCGGCGGACGAGCGGGATGTTCATTTCCTCCGAGACGAGCGGCACCGCGAGTTCGGCATAGCCCGCAGCGACCGTCCGCTTGCCATAGGTATCGGGGTTGTCGCTGACCGCCGCGGCATCGCTGATCGTCACCGCGCCCGACACGGCGTCGATGAAGGGCCTCGACCCGTCGACCGCGGAATCGCGGTCGTCGCGCTGCGTCTCGCGCCGCACTTCGAGACCAAGGGCGATGCCGACCTCCCCGCCCGGCAGCGTGAAAAGATCGGGGCGCGAGGCGCGGAAGTCGCCCATCGTCAGCGTCGTCTTCGACCGGCGCCGCAGCTGGAAGGTGATCGCGTCGATCGCCGCCTGCGAGCTCGGCGTGCAGTCGCCGTAGCTCAGCGTGTCGACGCAGCCGCCGTTGAACGGGTTGTATGCGTCGGGGGTCGACAGCGCGAGGCTCTGCTGGAGCGCCGAGCTGCGCACCGCGACGCTGCTGTCGACCGCCGAGGCTTCGGAATAGACGAAGGCGCTGTCCCATTTGAAGCCCGCCGCCTCGCCGCGCACGCCGATCAGCCCGCGCAGCTGCTCGCCCTTGACCTTCACCGTCTGCGGCCCGGTGTCGACGAAGCGATAGGTGGTCAGCAGCACCGGTAGGCCCGCGGCGGGCACATTGGTCAGCCCGGGCAGGCGGTTCGGGCTGCCGACGGGGCCGAACGGATTGTAATAGTTGCTCGCCGGAATCCAGATCTGGTTGAGATTTATCACCGGCGGCTGGATGCGAACCGTGTCCGACCGGTAATAGCCGAACTCGCCGAACAAGGTCAGGTCGTCGGTCAGGTCATAGTGACCGTTGACGAAGGCGTTGTAGCGCTTGACGCTCGGCATCACCGTCGTCCCCACCGCCGTGTCATAGCGCAGGTCGCGGAACGCGTTGTTCGTCGCGAGCGCGGTGTTCACGAGGCAGAGGTCGGCAGTCAGCGCCTGGGTGCAACCGCCAAGCCGGGTCGGGCGAACGGTGAAGGCTCCCGCCGCGGTGGTCAGGTTCGTCGTCCCGCGGCGCGGCCGCCCGCCGGTGACGGGGACCTGCAGCGCCGGCCACGCCCCGCGCGTTGCGCGGGCGTCGGGCGTCGTTGAATCGGCGAAACCCGGATAGTCGGCGAACAGCGGCCGAAGATTGGCCGAAGCTGTGAAATCCTGATCCTCGGCACGCAGCGCCGAGCGGTCGGTATATTCGAACGACAGCGTGATATTGCCGCGATCGAAGCTCTTGCCGGCAAGGATATTGCCCTGGAATTCGCGCAGATGCGTGCCCTCGGCGCCGCCATATTGCGCCTGCAGGCGAAGGCCGTCGTAATTGTCCTTGAGCACCGTGTTGACGACGCCCGCGACGGCATCCGAACCGTAGAGCGCGGCGGCACCGTCGAGCAGCACCTCGAGCCGCTGGAGCCCCGTCGTCGGGATCGCGTTCGAATTGTAGCTCAGCACAGGCACCGTCCCCGTGTCCGACAGGCCCTGGCTCGCCGGGTGCGTGACGACACGCCGGCCATTGAGCAGCACCAGCGTGTTGCCGACCCCGAGCGAGCGGAGGTTGACCGAGCCGACGTCGCCGCGCGCGGCGTTGCTCGTCTGCGCATTGTTGCCGGGGTTGAAACTGACGTCGCCCATCTGCGGGATGTTGCGGATCAGTTCGTCACCGCTGACCGCGCCGATCGCGTCGAGCTTGTCCTGATTGACCACGACCACCGGCAACGCTTCGGTCACGCGCGCGCCCTCGATCCGCGTGCCGACAACGACGATATCCTCGGCAGGCACTTCCGTGTCCGCGGTCGCCGCTTCACCGGCCTGCGTTTCGGGAACGGCTTCCTGCGCGCGCGCCGGCGCCGAAGCCAACAGCGTGATCGCCGTACTCGCCAGCAGGATCGCCGAAATCTCTTTCCTCATTGTCATCCTCCCATTTTGTTTTTTGCGGCCCCTGCTGGAGCTCAATCGCTGTCGGTTTCCACCGGTTCTGCTGCGAGCGGCGCTGGCTCGCCGCGGAGCGCGCGGTCGAGCGCGTCGCGATCGAGCGCCTTTTCCCACATCGCGACGACGATCGCGGCGAGCGCGTTGCCGATGAAATTGGTGAGCGCGCGGCATTCGCTCATGAAGCGGTCGATGCCGAGGATCAGCGCGAGCCCCGCGACCGGCACCGTCGGCACCGCGGTCAGCGTCGCCGCGAGCGTGATGAAGCCCGCGCCGGTGACGCCCGCCGCGCCCTTCGAGCTTACCATCGCGACGAGCAGCAGCGCGATCTGGTCGCCAAGGCTCAGGTCGATCCCCGTCGCCTGCGCCACGAACAGCGCCGCCAGCGTCATATAGATATTCGTGCCGTCGAGGTTGAAGCTGTAGCCCGTCGGCACGACCATGCCGACGACCGACTTGGCGCAGCCCGCGCGCTCCAGCTTCTCCATCAGGCTCGGCAGCGCGGCCTCGGACGAGGAGGTGCCGAGCACAAGCAGCAGCTCGGCCTTGAGATAGGCGATCAGGCGGAAGATCGAAAAGCCGCACAGCCGCGCGACCGATCCCAGCACGACGACCACGAAGAGCAGCGACGTCAGATAGAAGGTCGCGATCAGCGCGCCGAGATTGACGAGCGATTCGACGCCATATTCGCCGATCGTGAAGGCCATCGCGCCGAACGCGCCGATCGGCGCAAAGCGCATCAGCATGCCGACAAGATGGAAAAAGACGGTCGAGAGCTTCTCGAGCATCGCGAGTATCTGCGCGCCCGCCGCGCCGGTGTGCGACAGCGCGATGCCGAACAGGATCGCCGCGAACAGCGCCTGCAGGATCGATCCCGAGGTCAGCGCCGAGACGAAGGTCGTCGGGATGATCGCGAGCAGGAAACCGACGAGCGACGTGTCGTGCGCCTTCGCGTCATATTCGGCGATCTTGGCGACCGCGTTCGGATCGAGCGTGCCCGGGTCGATATTCATCCCCGCGCCCGGCTGCACCACATTGGCGACGATCAGCCCGATGATCAGCGCGAGGGTCGAGAAGAAGAGGAAATAGGCGAAGGTCTTGGCGGTCAGGCGCCCGAGCGTCTTGCCGCTCCCCACCGATGCGATGCCGGTCGAGACGGTCAGGAAGATCACCGGCGCGATGATCATCTTGACGAGATCGATGAAACCCTTGCCGAGCGGCTGGAGCTGGACCCCGATTTCGGGCCGGAAATGGCCGAGCAGCACCCCGCCCGCGATCGCTGCCAGCACCTGCACATAGAGGTGCGACCACCACGGTCCGGTCTTCGCTGGCACCTGCGCCGCATTCATGTCGATCGTGGCTGCCACCAGCCTCTCCCCATATCTTGCGCCCATCGACGCCTTCGCGCCGTTCGACGGCCTTTGCGTGACTTTACGGAGCGCGCAGACGCGGGGTCAAACGGCGGAAGATGGCCACTTATATATCTGAAAAAGATCGAATTTTATCGCCGGAAAAACGGCTGACCATCATGATTTGTGCAAAATTCCGCATACGAACCCGGGTATTTGTGCAATAATCCACACATGTTGCTCAAAGGCGATTCGTCCCTCGTCGGTCCCCTCGCCAACCGCAGGCGCCTGATCATCGCGGTTGCGGCGGGGCTTGTGATCCTCCTCGCCGCGGGGTTGGGGCTGGCGCAGTGGGCGGCCGGCCGTGCCGGCGCGCAGGCCGATATCGAGGCGCGGCAAAACGCCCGCGCGCACGCGAGCCTGCTCGAAAGCGAGCTGCAGAAATTCCGCCTGCTGCCGCGCGTGCTGTCCGAATTCCCCGACGTGCGCACGGGGCTCGCCGACAAGAGCGATGCCGCATCGCGCCGTCTCGACCGCGAACTCGAGCAGCTGGCCGCGCGCACCGACGCCGCCGTCATCTATGTGATCGACGCCGAGGGAACGACGGTCGCCGCGAGCAACTGGCGCGCGCCGACAAGCTTCGTCGGCGAAAATTACCGGTTCCGCCCCTATTTTCAGGGTGCGATGCGCAGCGGCGAGGCCGAACTCTTTGCACTCGGCACGGTCAGCGGCCGCCCCGGCCTGTACCTCGCGCGCCGCGTCGACGTCGACGGCCGGCAACTCGGCGTGATCGTGGTCAAGGTCGAGTTCGACAAGCTCGAATCGCGCTGGGCCGATTCCGCCGCGGCGACGATCGTGACCGACGCCGAGGGGGTCATCGTCATGACGAGCGAGAGCGGCTGGCGATTCCGGTCGTTCGATGCGATTTCGGCGGCGAAGCAAAAGCGGCTTCGCGAGACGCGGAGCTATGGCACGGCGCGGCTCGACCCGCTGCCCGTCCGCCGCGACGGCAGCAACCTCGAAATCGGACCCGATCCCTATCGCGAGGCGAGCGAACGCGTGTCGCTGCCCGGCAGCACGCTCCGCCTGCTTCAGCCTGCGGGGCCCGCGCTCGCCAGCGCCAACGCCACCGCACGCGTTGCCTTCCTCGTCCTGCTGATCCTCGTCGGAGCGGCAATCGTCACTTTGCTGCGCCTCGTCGAACGGCAGACGCTGCGCCAGGCGGCGCACGAGGCACTTGAGCGCGAGGTCGCCGCGCGCACGCAGGACCTGCGCGCTGCGAACGACGAACTGCGCCTCGCGTCCGACCGCCAGCACGAAACCGACCGCCGCTACCGCGCCGCGCGCGAGGAGCTCGCGCAGGCGAGCCGGCTCGGGTCGATCGGACAGATCACCGCAGGCGTCGCGCACGAAATCAACCAGCCGATCGCCGCAATCCGCACCTTTGCCGAAAACAGCCTGCGCTACCTCGAACGCGCGCAGCCCGACAAGGCGCGCGGCAACCTCGACACCATCGTCGAACTCACCGCGCGCGTCGGCGCGATCACCAACGAACTGCGCAATTTTGCCCGGCGCAAGCCGACCGCGCTCGGCCCGGTAGAGCTGCAGTCGGCGCTCGAGGGCACCAGCCTGCTGATCGGCGACCGGCTGCGTGCGCAGGGGATCGCGCTCGATATCGCGGTCGACGACCCGGCGCAGCGCGTCCACGCCGACCGCGTCCGGCTCGAACAGGTGCTCGTCAACCTGCTGCAGAACGCCGCCGACGCGGTGCACGATGTGAAGGAGCCGCACATATCGCTCCGCGCGCATGGCAGCGATCCCGTCCATATCGATATCTGCGACAATGGTCCCGGCGTCCCGGCCGACCTGCTGCCGCAGCTCTTCACCCCCTTCGTCACCGGCCGCCCCGACGGACTCGGCCTCGGGCTGGCGATCGCAAGCGACATCATGGCCGAATTCGGCGGTTCGCTCACCCTCATCCCCTCGCCGCTCGGCGGCGCGGGGTTCCGCCTGACGTTGAGGCCGGCATGAGCTTTTTCACCGGCGAGCAGGCGATCTTTTTCGTCGACGACGATGCCGCGCTGCGCGAGGCGAACGCCCAGACGCTCGACCTCGCAGGCCTTGCGGTCGAGGCCTTTCCCGATGCGCAGAGCGTCCTTCCGCGCATCGAAGCGGGCTTTTCCGGAATCGTCGTCACCGACATCCGCATGCCCGGAATGGACGGGCTCGAACTCCGCGCCGCGATCCACGCGATCGATCCCGACATCCCCGTCATCCTGATCACGGGCCACGCCGATGTCGCGATGGCGGTGCGCGCACTCCACGACGGCGCGTTCGATTTCCTCGCCAAGCCCTTCGCCGCCGATCATCTCGTCGGTGTCGCGCGGCGTGCGCTCGCACACCGCGCGCTGATTCTCGACAACCGGCGCCTGACCGCCGCCGCCGCGGCGATCGACAGCCCGCTGATCGGCGAGAGCCCGGCGATGATGCGGCTGCGCGACACGATCGCCCAGCTCGCACAGGCCGACATCGACGTGCTGATCGAGGGCGAGACGGGAACCGGCAAGGAAGTCGTCGCGCACATGCTCCACCGCCAGAGCCGGCGCAGCGCCGCCTCGCTGGTCGCGGTCAATTGCGCCGCGCTGCCGCAGGAACTCGCCGAAACCGAATTGTTCGGCAGCGACCTCGTCGATCGGGCGACGGGCAAGCTCGGTCAGGCGGGGCGCGTCCGCGCTGCGCATCGCGGCACGCTCTTTCTCGACGAGATCGACACGATGCACCCCGCCGTGCAGGCCAAGCTGCTCCGCGTGATCGAAGAGCGCGAGGTGCAGCCGGTCGGCGCAGCCGCGCCCGAACCCGTCGACCTGCGCGTCGTCGCGGCGACCAAGACCGACCTGATGGATGCGGTGCGCGGCGGCGATTTCCGCGAGGATCTCTATTACCGGCTGCACGTCGTGAAGCTGCGTATCCCGCCGCTGCGCGAACGCCGCTCGGACATTCCGCAGACCTTCGCCTTCTTCCTCGACGAAGCGGCGGCGAAGATGGGGATGACGGGGTTCCGGATCGACGACGGCATCCGCCGCCACCTCGTCGAGCACGACTGGCCGGGCAATGTCCGCGAACTCAAGAATTTCGCGTACAGCGTCGTGCTCGACCTGCCGTCGGACCCCGGGCTGTCGGCGATGCCCGCCGACGCGCCGCTCGCCGAGCGCGTGCGCCGGTTCGAGGCGACGATCATCCACGACACGATGGCGCAGACGCGCGGCAATATCGCCGAAACGATGGCGCGGCTGGGGCTCCCGCGAAAGACGCTCTACGACAAGATGGCGAAGCTCGGGATCGACCCCAAAAGCTTCCGCGCCTAGCTGGCCGCCGGCTTCCCCTGCGCCGCGAGGACGCGCAGGATATTGCCGCTCCACATCTTTTCGATATCGGCGTCCGAATAGCCCGCAGCCTTCAGCCGTTCGGTGACCTTGGGCAGCGCCGAAATATCCTCGATGCCCGGCAGCCCGCCGCCGCCGTCCCAGTCGGCGCCGAAACAGATATGGTCGACCCCGCCGACCTCGATCGCGCGGAGCACCATCTTCATATAAGCGTCGAAATCCGCCGCCCATAATTTCTCGGTCTTGTCGAGTTCGCGCCACTGGCGGTTGAGGTCGGCCTGCTCGGCGGGCGTGATCTGGCCGATCCGCTCATATTTGCCGAACAGTGCGGCGCGCGCGGGCGACATGTTCATCTCCGACATGAAGATCGTCGAGATGCACATCGCGCCGCCCTTCGCCGCGAGCGCCTTCAGCCGCCCCTCGTCGAGGTTGCGCGGATGGTCATAGGCCGAGCGCAGACTCGAGTGCGAAAGCAGGATCGGATATTTCGACAGCGCAAGAATCTGGTCGAACGCCGCGTCGGACGAATGGCTCGCGTCGATCACGATGCCGAGGCGGTTCATCTCGGCCACCCATTGCTTGCCGAGCGGGCTCAGCCCCTTCCAGCGCCCCTCGCCCGTCGCGCTGTCGGCGAACTGGTTGTCCTTCGAATGCACCGGCCCCGCGAGGCGTAGCCCCTTGTCGTAGAATTCCTTGAGCAGCGACAGGTCTTCGCCGAGCGGATAGCTGTTCTCCATCGACTTGAAGGCGATGAGCTTGCCTTCCTTGTTCAGGCGCACCGCATCGGCCGCGGTCAGCGCCCGCGCGATCGAATCCGAATTGGCGGCGATGGTCTTGTCGATCAGGTCCGAGCGCCCCCGCGCAAAGGCGAGCGCATCGGCATAGCCCTTCGGCGTCAGCGGTCCCTGATCGGTATAGATGGCGAAAAAGCCGCCATCGAGATTGCCGTCCTTCATCCGCGGGATGTCGAGCTGCGCCATGTCTTCAGCCAGCGCGTGGCGGTCGGCGAAGCTCCAGCCCGCGCGCTCGAAATGGAGCGGCGTGTCGAGATGCGTGTCGAGCACGAGCATCCGGCTGTGGAGCGGCGCTTCTGCGACTTTGGGCTTGTCGCCAGAAGAACAGGCCGTGAGCGCCGTCGCGGTCAGCAGAATGGCGAAACGCTTCACTTCTTGTCCTCCACGGGCTTCAGATCGAGATCGTGATAGTCCCAGCTGAAGTCGGCGATCTTGCTTACCGCCTTCAACGTCACGCCGGTAATCTTGCCGTCGGCGTCGAGCGCGAAGGTGACATAGGCGGGCTCGATCGCCGGATCGTCGAAATCGGTGACGAAGCTGTCGTACTGCCAATGTTTGAGCCGCCCCGCCATCCGCGGCGTCGAGGTGAAGTCGATCGTCAGCCCGTTCGCGCCCGATCCGATCACGATGTCGCCGTACCACGGATCGCGGTAGCGCCCGGCATAGCCCGCGAGCGCGAGCGACGGGCCCGACTTCGCGGGCGACGCCTTCGATTGTTTCAGAAACTCGACCCCGCCCGCAAGCCGCGACTGATACCAGTCCTCCCATTTCTGGATCCAGCCATAGTCGGGCTGATCGAGATAATGATCGAGCAAATCGTAGGTGAGGCCGAGTAGCATGCCGCTGTCCTCGCTGTTCATCATGATCGCGAAGCCGACATTTTTGTCGGGGATCATCACGACGCGTGTGATCGAACCAAAGACGCCGCCGCCGTGCTGGATGATGCGGTGCCCCCGATAATCCTGCACCTGCCAGCCGAGCGCATAGGCCTGCTGCGTCGGCTGCGCGGGCTTGAGCTGGTCGGGAAGCGGCGTGATCGGCATCGGCGTCACGGGCGCCCACATCTCGTCGGCCTGCTTCTCGCTGAACAGCCGCTTGCCGTCCGGCAGCGCGCCATGTGCGAGCTGGATTTTGAGCCACGCCGCCATATCGTCGGCGCTGAGCGCGAGCCCGCCCGCGGGCGCGCCGTTGCGACCGAGTTCGTCGCGCTCGTCGAGCGCCTGCTGCGGGCCGAGCCCGCGGAGAGCGCCCGACAGCCGCGCGTGCGGCCATGACCGGTTCGGGATGCGGAAGCGGTCCTCGCTGTCGCTCGTCGCATTCTTCATGCCCCCGGCCCGGAGCACGCGCGCCCGGATGAAATCCTCCCACGTCTGGCCGGTAACCTCTTCGATCAGCTGCCCGGCAACGGCATAGAGGATATTGTCATAGGCATAGGCCGAGCGGAAACTCGTCTGCGGCTTCAGATAGGCGACGCGCTCGACCGTCTGCTTGCGCGTCAGATGCGTGCGCGGCACGAACATCAGGTCGCCCTGCCCGAGCCCCAGCCCGCTGCGGTGGACGAGCAGGTCGCGGATCGTGATCTCACGCGTAACCCATGCGTCGTACATACGGAACCACGGCATATGCTTGATAACGGGATCGTCCCACGCGATCCTGCCCTCGTCGACGAGGATCGCGAGCGCCGCGGCGGTCATCGCCTTGCCGGTCGAGCCGGTCTGGAAGATCGTCTGTCCGTCGACTGGCACGCGCTCGCCGATCTTGCGCACGCCCCAGCCGCGCGACAGCGTCGTCCTGCCATCCTCGACGATCGCGATCGACACGCCCGCGGCGCCGACCTTATTGCGCAGCGCCTCGACGCTTTCGCCGATATCGGCGGGCGGTTCGGCCCATGCGGGCGCGGCGGCCGAAAGCATCAGCGAAAGGGCAAGCAGGCGTTTCATGACAGGGCCTCCATATGGGGAGCGGTCGACGGGCGCAGCAGGCGCCACGTTCCGATGGTGAGAAGCGGCAGGACGAACACCGCGAGGAACAGCCACGCGAGGAAGCGATATCCGCTCGCGATCAGGTCGACGAGGCCGACTTCGCCCGCAACGAACATGCATCCCGTCAGGATCACCGCGCCGATGATCGCGCGTGCGCCGGTCGTGAGCGGCGGCCGCCCGCGGCTTTCGACCGCACCCGAAATCCGCTCGTTGATCGCATGCACCGCGCCCGCACCGCTTTCGAGCAGCGCGGCGAAGATCATCACCTGAAAGAGCACATGAAATCCGGGCACCGTCATCTGGCGCAGCAGGAAATCCGACGGCAGCGTCTCGGCGCCGATCGCCGGGTAAAAGGCCATCATCGCGACGAAAAAGAGGATCGCGGGCAGCATCGACAACGGCCCCGCGATCAGCCCCGCGACGACCGCGTCGCGCTGGCTCGTGAGGTGGCGCAGCACGGGCAGGATCACCACCGCGCCGACGATATTGTACGTCGCATAGGTCAGCCCGCCCGCCATCCAGTTCCCCGACGGCGGCGGCGCGCTCGCGAAGCCCTGCCCGATCAGTCCGCCGAAGCTGGCGAGCGCAAGGATCAGGAACAGCCCGTAGACGGTGTAGAGCAGGATCGAGACATATTTGAACATCTGTTCGACCACCGCCGTGCCCCATGCGGTCACCGCGACGATCGACACCGCGAGCAGCACCGTGCCCGCAAGCTCGGGCCAGCCGAAGGTCGCCGCGCCGATCGCCCCCGCCGCCGCGCCGAACACCGCGAGGATCAGCACCACGAAGATCAGATAGGCGACCTCGAAAGCGACCCAGCCGGGGCCGAGAAGTCCCTTGAAAAAGGCGCGATAATCATAGGCGCCCAGTTTGCGGGCGAGCGCGAAGGTCAGCGCCGCGACGACGCTCCAGATCAGCGTCGCGAGCAGCATCGCCGACAGTCCGCCCCATGGCCCCGACGGCACGAAATATTCGGCCAGCTCGCGTCCGGTCGCATAACCACCGCCGATGATCACGGCCTTCAGTGCAAAACCGGGCAGCAGGAAGCGCTGGAACCAGCTCGCCCTGCCGCCCGTCTCGCCCACACTCATGCGAGAATATTTTCGACGAGCGCCTCGAACGCCGCGCCGCCGCGGATCGGATCGGCGACCGGAAGCCCGAGGCGTTCACGTTCGGCCGCCATCAATTTTTCGGCCGCTTCGGCGTCGAAGGCCGAGGTGTTGAGGCTGATGCCGCCGCAACGGATCGCGGGATTGGTGCGGCTGCCGAGGCGGATCGTCAGGTCGATCACCTCCTCGACGCTCGGCAGCGCGAAGCTTTCCATCCCGAGGATCACCTTGCGCGTCGGATCGTGACAGACGACGAAGACGTCGGGCTGGCTGCCATGGAGCAGGCCGAGCGAAACCGGGGCGTAGGCGGGATTGAAGATCGACCCCTGCCCTTCGATCACGTCCCAATGATCCGCGGGTGCGTCGGGGCTGAGCATTTCGGCCGCCCCCGCCTCGAAGTCCGAGATGACCGCGTCCATCGGCATGCCGCCGCCGGCGATCATGATGCCCGTCTGGCCCGTCGCGCGAAAATCGGCATCGAGACCGCGCTGGGCGAAGGCGCGGTGCACCGCAAGCGCGGTATATTTCTTGCCCAGCGCACAGTCGGTACCGACGGTGAGCACGCGCTTGCCCGTCCGCTTGCGCCCCGTCCCGACGCCGATCGATGGCGGCGGGGTGCGGATGTCGATGAGCCGCCGCCCCGTGCGCCGCGCCGCCTCGACGAGCACGGGAACGCTGGTCAGCTTCGTGTGGAGGCCGCTGACGATGTCGAGCCCAGCCTCCATCGCCTCGACAAGCACGGCAACCCACGCCTCGCCGATGACGCCGCCCTGGTTCGCGACGCCGATCACCAGCGAGCGCGCACCCGCCGTGCGCGCCTCGGCGGGCGACAGGCGCGGCAAGCCGGTCGATACGGTACAGCCCTCGATCGTCCATTCGCCGGTGCAGCGATCGCCCGCCCAGTCGGCAAGCCCCATGGCGGTCTTTGCATAGGCCGCGTTGGTCGTATCGCCGAGAAACAGCAGATAGGGGGACGGCAGGGTCAGGCTGTCGGCCAGCCTGCCGATAGGCGCGTTCATTTTGTCCAACTCCCGTTCGCTCAGAAGGCCATGTCGAGCGCAACGCCGATCGTCCGTGGCTGCAACGGCGAGATTGCGAGGAAACTCGGCCGGTTGAGCCCGTCGGCGAGCGTCGAGCGCGCCATCTCACCCTTGTTGTCGAGCAGGTTGCGCGCGTAGGCACGCAACGTCCAGTGATCATTGAACGAGATCGAGGCGTTGAGGTCGACCGACGTGTACGGCTTGGCGCGCGCGACCAGCGGATCGCTCTCGACCAGCGACAGGCGGCTGCTCGCGTGGCGGACACCGACCCCGAAACTGCCCTCGTTGCCGCCGCCCAGCTCGAATGAATAGTCGGCGCGCAGCGCGCCGCTGAACTTCGGAACCGCGGGCAGGCGATCGCCGTCGACCCCGCTGATATCGGGAACATCCTCGCTCAGCGTCGCGTCGGTGTAGCTGCCGGTCGCGCTGATCGTCAGCCCCGGCGCCGGGCGCAGCGCAAGGCTGCCCTCGAAACCCTTGCTCGTCGCCTTGCCGCCGTTCGCACCGCCCGACACGCCGCCGAATGCGCGCGTGACCTGGATATCGGTCCAGTCCATCCAGAAGAAGGCGGCATCGACCGACACCATCCGGTCGGCGAAATCGGCCTTCAGTCCGACCTCGTAATTGGTCATGCGGTCGGCATCGACGCTCGGCGGGACGTTGGGGACGATAACGTTCGGGCCGCCGGGACGATAGCCCGTCGCGACGCGCGCATAGAGCATCGCATCCTCGTTGATGTGGAACTGCGGGCTGACCGAGAAGGTCCAGACGCTTTCGGCGGACTCGCCCGGATCGTTCGCGGTCGGGACGATCGCCCCCGAACTAATCTGGGTGAAGGTCTGTTCGTTGCGCGCCCAGCGGAGCCCGCCGGTGATCTCGAACTGCTCGCTCAGCTTGAAGGTCGCGTTGCCGAAGACCGCATATTCCTTGTAGGTCGCGGGCAGACCGACGATCGCGAGCGGGTCGAGCGGCGCGATCGGGTTTCCGGCCATGTCGTATGAGCGGACGAGCTGCGCGTTGCTCGTTTCCTCGTCGGTGAAGAAACCCCCGATCATCCATTCGAAGCGCCCGCCGCTCGGCGAGGCAAGCCGCACTTCCTGCGTCCATTTTTTCAGCCCGAGGTCGAGCGAGAAAGGCGTGATGCCCGGCGGAATCGCACCGCCGGTGAGCAGCGGGAAGAGCACGCCGAATGCATAACTCGCGTCCTGCACCTGCCGGCTCTGCGTCTTGCTGTACGTCGTCGCCGAGGTCAGCGTCGCAGCGCCGAAATCATAATCGATCGTCGCCGCATAATAGTCGAGGTCGATATCGTAGGATTCGGGCACATAATTGTTGAACGAATGCCCGTTGCCGAGCCGCCGCCCGGTGAGGTCGGCGGCATAGGTGCCGTTGCCGTCGGAATCGAGCGACTGCCAGATGCCGGCAAGCCTGATGCTGAGTTCGGGGGTCGGCTGCCACAAAAGCGCGGCGCGGCCGCCGCGCTGTTCATAATCATTCTGGTCCCTCAGCCCCGCATTGTTGACGCTGTCGACCCAGCCCGGCGTCTTGCGCCACGCGAAGCTGGCCGAAATCGCGAGCTTGTCGGTGACGATCGGCGCATTGGCATAGACCTGCCCGCCCCAACCGAGCCCGCTCGCATCCTTGATCGTGAAGCCCTCGACACCCGCACGCACCCTGAACTGCGTCGTGTCGGGCTGGACGGTCACATATTTGACGAGGCCGCCGATCGAGCTCGCACCATAAAGTGTCCCCTGCGGCCCCTTCAGCACCTCGATCCGTTCGAGGTCATAGGGCATGAGGTCGATCGTGAAGGCCCCCGCGCGATTGTACAGCGCGCTCGACCCCACCGGCGCGTCGTCGAGATAGATACCGACCGTCTGGGCCGAGTTCAGCGGCGCCACGCCGCGCAGCGTGATCGTCGTCTGTCCCGGCGTGCCGCCGTTGCTGACGTTCATGCCGGGAACATAGCCCGCATAGTCGACGAGCGATGCCGAGCCCTGTTCCTGCAGGTCCTCGCCGCTGACGACCGCGATCGAGATCGGAACGTCCTGCACATTCTGGACGCGCTTCTGCGCGGTCACGACGATTTCGCCGGCGGATTCCACCGCGGCGGCTTCCTCCGCCTGTACCGGCGCCGCGGCGGCGACCGCGACCATGCTTGCTGCGACAAAGAGTCCCTGTTTCATCGTCTTACCCCCAGACTTGGGCGAGCAGGCGGCGGAAATTGCCGCCGAGCACCGCCCGGATGTTTGCATCGGAATATCCCCGGCGAATGAGTTCCTCGGTGAGGTCGAAGGTCTTCAGCGGATGGTCGAAGCCGTCGATGTCGATCTTGTCGCGAAAGGCGTAGCTGCCCTTGTAGCTGCCCTTGAGCAGCGCATATTCGTCGGGCTTCATATCGTCATAGCCGTGGAGGTCGGCGTCGGATCCGATGCCGACATGGTCGATCCCGACGAGCTTCGCGACATGGTCGATATGGTCGGCCATATGCCCGACGTTGGTCGGGTCGGTCGTCCGCACGAACATGCGCACGCCGGTAATCCCCATCACCCCGCCCTTCGCCGCGAGCGCCTGGATCGCCGCGTCGGTCTTGACGCGCGGATGATCGACCAGCGCGCGCGCGTTGCTGTGCGTGATCGCGATCGGCCCCTTCGCGATCTCGATTGAGTCGAGGGTCGTCTTGTCGCCGCAATGCGAGACGTCGACGAGCATCCTCTGCTTTTCCATCTCGGCGATGATCGCCGCGCCATAGTCGCTGACGCCGCCGTCGACGCGCTCGGTGCTGCCCGACCCGATCATATTCTGCGTATTATAGGTGAGCTGCGCACAGCGCAGGCCAAGGCGGCGGAACAGCGCGACATCCTCGACCTTCTCGAAATGCTCGGCATTCTGGATGCCCATGATCACGGCACATTTCTTTTCCGCCTTCGCGCGGTCGAGATCGGCGACGCCATCGACGAGCGTGAAGACATGGCTGTTGCGCCCGGCAAAGCCTTGCCAGCCAGCAAGAAATTCGAGCGCCTGCGCCTTCGCGCCGGGCCCGCCAAGGCCGTACGCGTTGTGAAAACCGGTGATGCCGGAAGCCTTGAACTCGGCCGCCTCGGCATCGGTGAGCCGGTGCGCGACATAATTTTCGTCGAGCGTGATCTTGAGCGGCGCGAGCATGTCGATGACGAGCGACGAGGCGACAAGATCGACCGCGCGGCGCGAGTAGGTGCGCGCGGGCGCCGCGGCGAAAGCGAAAGCGCCGCGATTGATCATCGGCGCGGACAAAGCGACCCCGACCGCGCCCGCGAGTGCCGCGCGGCGCGTCATTGGAAATGACCCCGTCATTCCAACCTCCCTTTTATAGTTTCAGTTTTGACTATTGTCCTAATCGGAAAATTGTCAACCCATTTGGGACATCAAATTGTCATGAGCCCCAAATTTCGCCGGGGCAGTGAATCATCCCGCCGCGATATTCGACGCCGGGCGAGCGATCGCGCGCGAGGAAGGTCGGTCCGTCGAGGTCGACGATGTCGCAGAGCTGCCCGAGCACGAAGGAGGGCGCCACCGACAGGCTGGTCCCCATCATGTTGCCGACCATCACGTCGAGCCCGAGCTTCTTCGCCTGCCGCGCGATCGCGAGCCCCTCGGTCAGCCCGCCGCACTTGTCGAGCTTGATGTTCACGATGTCGAAGCGGCCGACGAGCGAGGCGGTATCGGCGAGCGAAAGCGAGCTTTCGTCGGCGGCGAAGGGCAAGGGCCGTTTCAGCCCGTCGAGATCGGCCTCGCACCCGCGCTTCAGCGGCTGTTCGAGTTGCGCGACGCGCGTCGACACCAGCACCGGCAACAATTCGGTCAGCGTCGCCCTGTTATAACCCTGATTGGCATCGACGCCGATCCACGCATCGGGGCGCGCGGTGCGGATCGCGACGACGCGCGCGATATCGTCGGCAAGGTCGCCGGTCAGCTTGACCTTGACCGGCGCCTCGGGATCGATCGCGAGCGCGGCCTTTGCCATGACCTCGGGCCTGTCCGCGCCCAGCGTCAGCGTCGAGCGCAGCGCCCTCGGCTGCTCCAGCCCGGCGAGTTCCCACACCGGCCGTCCCGTCTGCTTCGTCTCGAGATCCCAAAAGGCGCAATCGAGCGCGTTGCGTGCCCCGCCCGGGGGCAGCAGATGCTGCAGCTCGCCCCGCGTCGAGCCGCGCTCGATATCCTCACGAACCCGCGTCGCTTCGGCCAGCATATGATCGATATCGTCGCCCAGATAATAGACCCCCGCCCCCTCGCCGCGTCCGACATGCGTGCCGTCGGACAGTTCGGCGACGAGCAGCGCGGTTTCGGTGAAGACATGCCCCGAAATGCGAAAGGGCTGGTGATAGGGAAAACGCTCGACCCGAAGGTCGAGCGTCAGGTTCCGCGTGCTGTGCGTCGCCATCAATAGACCATTCCGAACCCGTAGAGGTGGAAGGCCAGCGTCACCCAGACGAGTACCAGCGCGGCGAGGATCAGCAGCACCGCACCGAGCTTCATCGTCCAGCGGCGCTTGTCCCTGATGCCGAGCCACAGGTGCCAGCCCGCGGTGGCGAGCAGGCCGAAGGCGGCGAGCGGCGTCACGATGCGCAGCAGGTTGATCAGCCAGTCGAGCGGGCCGCCGATGCTGCCGATATCGGCCGAGAAGGCCGCGATCAGCCCGATCCACCCCGCGAGTGCACCGATCGCGAGCCACGCGAAGACGCGCGACAGGCGATAGGCGCGAAGCGACTTGCCCGTGAACGCGAATTCGGCCTTGAAGCTGCGGCGCACCAGCGCGCGGACCGGCCACGCGAGCGCGGCGAGCAGGATGATACCGAAAGCGAAGATCAGCGCCGGGTTGAGCCACGCGGCGTTGACGCCGGCGGGGGCGGGTTCGAACACCATGAACGGCGATCCGGCGTCGATGCTCCAGCGCACGACGCGGCCGTCCTTCACCTCGGCGGCAAGGCGTTCGCCCGTGCCGGTGTCGCGCCACACAAACGGCTCGACCTCGATCCAGTCGCGCGGGCCGGCGCCCAGCCCGTCGAGCGCGGGCAGCGTGATCCTGCCGTCCTCGGTCAGCCCGATCGTCGTCTGCCCCAGAAGCCCGAACAGGCTCATGAAATTGGTGAAGCTGCCGCGGCTGCTGATGTAGTTGCCGACCATCATCTGCGCATGCTGCGCGGCGGTCTTCGCATCGACCTGTCCGGGCTTGTCCGCGCCGGGGAGGTAACGGTCGGCGAATTTGTGGAACAGCGCGCTGCGCACCGCGCCCGCCGCGCCATCCTTGCCCGCGCTGTTCATCGAGATGAAGACGCCGGTATCGGCGTCGGGGAACAGCCACAGATAGGAATGGAACCAGACGGTGTCGCCGCCATGCGCGATCGCGCGATGGCCGTTGACCCATTGCTCGTAGAAGCCGAGCGCCATGCTGTTGAGCGGCCCGACGCCGGGTGCCTTGAAATCATGCATCATCTTCGCGGTTTCGGGCTTCATCAGCCCCGCCCCGTCGTTGAGGTGTGCGATCATGAACTTCGCCATATCGGCGCCGCTCGCCGACAGGCTTCCCGCAGGCGCCGGAACGACGATCTCGAACGGCTGCGCCTTGCCGGTGACGTCGGGATAGCCCTTCGACATATGCGGCGCGAGACCGGCGGGAAGCGGCTGACGGAAGCTCGAATGCGCCATGCCCAGCGGCTTGAAGATATGATTGTCGACATAATCGTCGAAATCCTCGCCGCTCACCCGCTCGACGATATAGCCCGCAAGCGCGGTCGCATAGTTGGAATAAGCCGGCGTCGTGCCCGGCGCGAAGACGCGGTCGGGCAGCGCGAGCGGCATCTGCTTCTTCAGCGTCATCACCGCTTTCGGATCGCTGCTGATCAGGTAGCGCACCGATTCCTGGAACCCCGCGGTGTGCGTCATGATGTTGCGCATCGTCACCGGCTTGCCCTGATAGGGCGGAATCTTGAAATCGAGATACGCGTTGACGTCCTTGTCGAGGTCGATCTTGCCCGCCTCTACCTGCTGCATCACCGCGGTCCAGGTGAAGAGCTTCGACACCGATCCCGGGCGGAAAAGCGTCGTCTCGGGGAGGACCGGCGCGCGCTTGGCGACGTCGGAGAAGCCATAGCCCTTTTCGAGCACGACCTGCCCGCCGCGCACGACCACGACCACCGCACCCGGGATACGCCCGCGTTCGAGCGCATAGGGAAGATAGCCGTCCATCCACGCCTCGAGATCCTTGGGATCGAGCGTCGCGGGCGCCGCGGGCGGCTCGGCCGCCGGAGCGGCTTCGGTGGTTTTCGCAGCGGGCGCGGGCACCGGCCCCTGCGCCGCGAGCGGCAGCGCGGCAAACGCCGCGAGCCCGATCATTGCCTTTCGGATGAAACGCATCGCTTTCCCCTTTTCTGTTGCGAGGCCTGTCACACCTTGCAGCAAGCCGCGCGACCCCTTACCAAGGGACCAACAACTGTTAGCCCAATAGGGACATAATGATCCTGATTAGAAAATTGTCAAATATGGAATGGAAAAACTGATGGCGGACACCGCAACCCCGCCGACGCTCGGCGCGGTCATGAAGGGCATAAGGGGACGCAACGGCTGGACGCTCAAGGAAATGAGCGAAAAATCGGGCATCCCCGTGTCGACGCTGTCGAAGGTCGAGCATGACCGGCTGACGCTGAGCTACGACAAGCTGCAGCAGCTGAGCCAGCGACTCAACATCCGCATGTCGGACCTGTTCGCCGAGGACGATGAGGATACGACCCCGCGCGTGACGGGCCGTCGCAGCATCGGGACGATCGAGCGCGCCGCGCGGGTAACGACCGACAACTACGACTATCACTATCTCTGCACCGACCTCCGGCAAAAGCGGATGATCCCGATCATCACCCGCATCCGCGCGCACAGCGCGCGCGAGTTCGGCGAACTCGTCCGCCACCAGGGCGAGGAATTCATCTATGTCCTCGAAGGGCGGATCGAGGTGCACAGCGAATTCTACGACCCCGTCACGCTCGACGTCGGCCAGGGCATCTACATCGATTCGTCGATGGGCCACGCCTATGTCGTCGCCGACGGATATGAGGAAGCACTCGTCCTCGGCGTCTGTTCGAGCGCCGACGACGGACTGATGGACTCGCTGATGAGCCTGCATGGATGAATGGCGGGACAGCGTGGGGTGGGAAGCCGACGATGATCCTTCCGGCTTCGTCATCCCGGACTTGATCCGGGATCCATAGCCACGCTGGTCGCCTGGCCCCCGGATCAAGTCCGGGGTGACGAGGAATTGGAGGCCCGCAACCACTCGAACAACACGTTCGAACCTCGAACGCTGCAAAGGATAGAATCGCCATGGTCCAGCATCCCGCCTTTTGCTCCGCGCTGCTCGCCGGCACCCTGCTCCTCGCAGCGCCGGTCGCCGCGAAGACGGCAGCGCCCGCTTATGACCTGATCATCCGCGGCGGGACGATCTACGACGGATCGGGCAAGGCGCCGGTCGTCGGCGATGTTGCTATCAGGGACGGCCGCATCGTCGCGGTGGGAAAGGTTGCGGGCAGCGGGAAGAGCGAGGTCCAGGCGAAGGGCATGGCGGTCGCGCCTGGCTTCATCAACATGCTGAGCTGGGCGACAGAATCGCTGATCGCCGATCCCAAAAGCCAGAGCGATATCCGGCAGGGCGTGACGCTCGAGGTGATGGGCGAAGGCTGGTCGATGGGTCCGATGAACGCCACGATGAAGGCGCTCGAGACCGAACGGCAGGGCGACATCAGGTTTCCGATCGAGTGGACGAGCCTCGGCGATTATCTGTCCTATCTGGAAAAGCGCGGGATTTCGACCAATGTCGCGAGCTTCGTCGGCGCCGCGACGGTGCGCGTCCACGAGCTCGGCGAAGGCGACGTCGACCCGAACCCCGAACAGCTCGCGCGGATGCGCGCGCTGGTGAAGCAGGCGATGAACGAGGGCGCGATGGGGGTCGGCAGCTCGATCATCTATGCCCCCGGCTCCTATGCCGAAACCGGCGAACTCGTCGCACTGACGAGCGAGGCCGCCAAATGCGGCGGCATGTATATCAGCCACATGCGCTCCGAAGGCGACCGGATCGAGGAAGCGGTCGACGAACTGATCGAGATATCGCGCCGCTCGGGCGCGCCCGCCGAAATCTATCACCTCAAGATGGCCGGGCGCAGCAACTGGGGCAAGCTCGACACGATCGTGAAGAAGATCGAGGACGCGCGCGCCGCGGGGCTGCGCATCACGACCGACATGTACACCTATACCGCGGGCGCGACGGGGCTCGACGCCGCGATGCCGACCTGGGTACAGGCCGGCGGGCTCGAGGAATGGATCAAGCGGCTGAAGGATCCCGCGATCCGCGCGCGCGTCGCCGCCGAGATGAAGCAGCCCGGCAGCGACTGGGAAAATCTCTATTTCGGCGCGGGCGCCGACAAGATGATCCTGTCGGGATTCAAGAATGACGCGCTGAAACCGCTCACCGGCAAGACGCTGGCCGAGGTCGCCGCGATGCGCGGCAAGTCGCCCGAAGAGACCGCGATGGATCTCGTCGTCGAGGACGGATCGCGCGTCGGCACCGTCTATTTCCTGATGTCCGAGGATAATGTGCGGAGGCAGATCCGGCTCCCGTGGATGAGCTTCGGCTCCGATGCCGCGTCGCAGGCACCCGAGGGCGTCTTCCTCAAATCGGGCGCGCATCCGCGCACCTATGGCAATTTCGCGCGACTGCTCGGCCGTTATGTCCGCGACGAAAAGCTGATCCCGCTCGAACAGGCGGTGTATCGCCTGACCACCCTGCCCGCGACAAATCTGGGCATCAAGGACCGCGGTGCGCTCAAGCCCGGCTATCACGCCGATGTCGTCGTCTTCGATCCCGCGACGATCGGCGACCGCTCGACCTTCGAGAAACCGCACCAATATTCGGTCGGGATGCGCGACGTGTTCGTCAACGGCGTCGCGGTGCTGCGGAACGGCGAGCATAGCGGCGCGACGCCCGGGCGCGCGGTGCGCGGCCCCGGCTTCGGGCGCTGCTCCTAGGCCGCGACCCGAAGCCCGGCGAGCAGGCGTCGCTGCCCGGCGGGTGACCGGAACAGGAAATCATGCGGCAGGCCGAGCCGGACGCTCGCCTTGCAATGCGGCGCCGCGCGGTCGACGTGGCGGTCGGCGAGCCGGCCGGCGATACGCAGCGCAGTACGGTCGAAGCGCGTCAGATCGAAGCGCGGCCCCAGATCGAGCTTCCGCCGGATATGATCCGGCAGCAGCGACACCGCCGCGCGCGCGATCGCACGGTGCAGGAAACGCGGCACACCGGGTGCCGCCTTCCCCGACTGGATAATATCGAGGAATTCGAAGATGATCGGGTGCGGCTCGAAGCGCGGTTCAAGCTCGTCCATCATCGCCATGAAGGCAGCAACCGTCGGCGGCGTCCGCCGCGCACCGAACTCGCGCCCGATCGCGTCGCCATCGCGCATGAAGCGATCCTTGTCGGCGTCGCCCAGCGGATGGACGAAACGGTCGTACGCCATCAGGAAACCATAGGATGCGGTCGCCGCAACCCAGTCGAGCAACACCGGATCCATCGCGCGATATTTGTCGCCCGCCGGGGTTTCTCCCTTCACCTTGCCGTGCATCCGGTTGACCTGCCCGATCACCTGCCTCGCGGTGCTCGCGGGGCCGTAGCAGGCGAGCATCGCGACGAGCCCGGTGCGGCGCGAACGTCCGATCGGATCGGCCTTGTAGGTCGAATGGTCCCACACCCCCGACCGGATACGCGGCTCGGCGAATTCGAGCAGCACCGCAGCGATCCCGCCGATGCCGAGCGCGATCGGATTCTTGTACACACGCCACTGGACGCTGTCCGGCGCGAGCAGCGCGGGTTCGCCGACGGGCGCGGCAAAATCGATCGCCGTGCCCAGATAGTCGCTCTGCATCGGCGCACGCACCATTCTCGCCGCCTCCTCTAGAAGTCGTAACCCAGCGTCAGACCGAAGGTTCGCGGCTGGTTGGCGAAACGCACGACGACATTGGCGTTGCTCGCGACCGCCGACCAGTAATATTTGTCGAACAAATTCTTCGCCCACAGCGACACCGACCAGCCGCTCTCGTGCTTGAGGCCGAGGCTCGCGTTGACGGTGCCATAGGCGTCGACCTTGTAGAGATCGATATCCTCGAAAATCGTGTTCGATTTGCTCTGATAACGCGCGCTCACGGCGCCGGTCAGGTTCAGCGTTTCCGATACCGGCGTGTCATAAGCCAGCGTGATGCTGCCCTGGAATTTCGGGCTGTAGATGAATTCGGCCCCGTCGAAATTCTCGGGCTGCCCCGCAGCGTTGGTGCCGTTGTAATCGTTGATCCGCGTTTTCAGATACAGCGCGTTGGCGGCGATCGTCAGCCCCGTCGCCGGCCGGATCGTCAGTTCGCCCTCGACCCCGTAAGCCTCGCTGTCGGGCACATTGTCGAGGCGCGAGAGCGCGGTGTAGATCGGATCGGCGAAATAAGTGCTGATCTGCTTGTCGGCATAATCATAATAGAAGGCCGAGAGATTGGCCTGCACCAGCCGATCGGCGAGTGTCGCCTTCACCCCCACCTCGTACGCGGTCAGCTTTTCCTGCTTCACCGGCGCATTCTGGCGCGCGAGGTTCGCGGCGTTGATCGGCGTCGTCCCCGACTTGTAGCCGCGCGATACCGACGCATAGAGCAAGGTGTCGTCGTTCGGCGACCAGTCGAGCGCGACGCGCCACGCGACATTGTCCTCCTTGAGCAGCGACCGCACCTCGCCGAACGTCCCCGTCGCAGGGTCGAACGTGTTGCACTGCCCCTGCGAGATCTGCGGCGCGAGCACGCCATAGGTCTGGAGGTAAAGCGCACGGTTCACGACATTGACGTTGGGCAGCATATTGCCGTTGAAGTCGCGCGAACAGCCGTTGTAGCGCTGCTTGTCCTCGGTGTAGCGTACCCCGACGGTCAGCTTCAATTGCTCGGTCAGCTCGGTATCGGCATTGGCGAAGACGCTCCACGTCTTCGTCCGGATACGCCCGAAATCCTCATAGGTACGGAACGCCTGCGAAAGCTGCAGCGGCGTGTAGCCGCCCGAATTGAAGATCGGGCTCGCGAGCAGCGGCGCACCCGCGGCGCGGATAAGCCCGACATTGGCATTCTGTCCGAGCAGCGTGCGGTTCGAATCGATGATCCGGTCGTTGGCGTAATAGGCGCCGACGAGCCAGTTCACCGCACCGCTTTCGCCCTCGACATGCAGTTCCTGCGCAAAGCTCTTGATCCGTCCGACGGTATTCTGGAGCAGGATTTCGAACGGCGCGCCGCTCCAGTCGGAAAGCGCGTTGCGCTTGAAGTCGTTATAGCTGGTGAGCGAGACGAGCTTCATGGTGTCGCCCAGATCCTGATCCCAGCGCAGCTTCAGCCCCCAGAAACGATTGTCCTCGGCGAGCGGGCCGTCGAGCCCGAGCCCCGTACCGATATCGGCCGAACGGTTCGCCTCGGGCGCCCAGTCGGCCTGGCTCGCCTTGGTCGGGAAATTGTTCGCCAGATAGGTCGCGAGCCCCGGCGCGTTGAAGAAGCGCGAGTTGCTGGTGCCGCTGACCGGGTTGGTCGCGGGGGTGAAACCGATCCCCTGCCCCGCGACCGTGTCCGACTTGTTCCGCCACCATGTGACCGACAGGTCGAAATGCGTCCCCGGCGCCGGATCGATCGCGAGCGAGCCGCGCACCCCGAGCTTGTCGACCTCGCCGAGCCTTTCGCCGCGCGAATTGCTGATCTGCCAGCCCTTGTCGCTGTTCTCGCTGCGGAAGGCGATCCGCGCCGCGATGCCCTCGCCGAGCGGACCCGAGATATGGCCGCCGATATTGTACGTCTGATAATTGCCGAGGTCGGCCTTGATGCTGCCCTCGAAGCTGTCGGTCGGCTTGGCGGTGATGAAATTGATGAGGCCCGCGGTCGTGTTGCGGCCATAGAGCGTGCCTTGCGGGCCCTTGAGCACTTCGACGCGCTCGAGGTCCATGACGGGCCCCGTGTTCATGATCGGATAGGCATAGGCGACCTCGTCGACATAGGTTCCGACCGTCGAGGTCGACGACAGGTTGATCGTGTTGAAGCCGATCCCGCGCAGCGTATAGGTCGGCACGCCCTGATAGCTTTGCGAGACGGTGAAGCTCGGCGCCACCGTCGTCAGGTCGCGCATGTCGGTCACGCGCAGGCTTTCGAGCGTGCCGGCGTCGACCGCCTGGATCGCCATACCGACGTCGTTCATCGATTCGGCGCGGCGCTGCGCGGTGACGATGATGTCGCCTTCGACCGCGACCGTATCGGCGGGCGCTTCCTCGGCCGCAAACGCCGGCGCCGCGAGAGCGAGCCCCATCGCCGAACCCGCACCAAGGAAAATACGCATTGCCTTCATCACTCATCCTCCCTCAAACGACTTGCCGCCGAGCTCGTCTTTGTGCGAGCGTCGCGCGAAACCGGACCGTGACAGAACAATGGATTGCGGCCGCACGAACAAGCTGACACCTGTGTCAGGGAGCGGAGGAACAGGCGCGTGAATGACGCAAGTGCGGAAAGCTGGGCCGAAATGCCGGCGCTGATCGCAGCGGTGCAGGCGGCGGGCGACGCGATCGGCCTGCCCTATGTCGCGGCCCAGGCCGACCTCGGTGACCCCGAACCGATGAGCGACGAGGAAGGCCGTCCCTATGCAGAGACGAGCTTTCACTGGGTCGACCCGAGCTATGCCTATTGGCGCGACCGAAAGCTGGCGCTGCAACTCGCCTTCCTCACCGCAGCGCGGTTGGTCGCCGAACCCTTTTACTACAGCGACGGGCATCTCGGTACGTGGCGCTCGACGCATCTGCTCGACGAGGTCGACTGTTCGCAGGCGAAGAACACGCCCAATTTCGGCGAGGCGATCATCGCGCCGGTGCATCTGCCGCGCGGGCTTGTCGGCGCGGTCTTCTGGTGCTCGCGCGAACCGGTTGGCGTCGAGACGATCTTCGCGGAACATGCGGGGCATTTGCACAATCTGGCGGTAAAACTGATCGCCACGCACAACGAGGCGCGCGGGCGGCCGCGCAACGCCACCGTGCCGCAGACGCTGACGCGGCGCGAAGTGCAGTGCCTGCGCTGGGCGGCGGCGGGCAAGACCGATGGCGAGATCGGGATCATCCTGTCGCTGTCGGTATCGACCGTGCGCTTTCACCTGCGCAACGCCGCGGCGAAACTCGGCGCGACGGGGCGTGCGCAGTCGATCCAGATCGCTGCGGGGCTCGGCTTCGTCGGCGCGCGCGCCGCCTGATGCAGGTGCCAGCTTGGCCCCGCCCTGCGGCGGCCTACAAACCGGCGTCATGGACATGCTGAACGACCCGGCCCTTGCGGCCTTTCGCGAAGACGTTCGCGCCTTTCTCGCCGCGCATTTGCCCGATGACATCCGCCGCGGCGCGGCGCGTGCGACGAGCGTGTTCATCGATCCCGCCATTTCGCTGCCGTGGCAGCGCATCCTTCACGCGCAGGGCTGGGCGGCGCCCGACTGGCCCGCCGAATATGGCGGTCCGGGCTGGAGCGAGATCGAACGCTATATCTTCGCCGCCGAATGCGCTGCGGCGGGCGCGCCGAACCTCGCGCCGATGGGGCTCAAGATGGTCGCGCCGGTGATCATGCATTATGGCAGCCCCGGGCAGCGCGCCCATTATCTGCCGCGCATATTGTCGGGCGAGGATTATTGGTGCCAGGGCTTTTCGGAGCCCGGCGCGGGGTCGGACCTTGCCGCGCTGCAACTCCGCGCGGCGCCCGACGGCGACGACTATGTCCTCAACGGCTCGAAAATCTGGACCACCCACGCGCATTTCGCGAACCGCATGTTCGCGCTCGTACGCACATCGAGCGAGGGCAAGCCGCAGGCGGGAATCAGCTTCCTGCTGCTCGATATGGCGACCCCGGGGATCACCGTGGAGCCGATCCGCACGCTGGCGGGCGATCACGAGTTCAACCAGGTCTTTTTCGACGATGTCCGCGTGCCGCAGGCGAACCGGCTCGGCGACGAAAATGCGGGCTGGTCGGTCGCCAAGCATCTGCTGACCTTCGAACGCGGCGGCAAATATGCACCGGGACTGATCGGACGGCTCGAACGGCTGCGCGCCCGCGAAGACATCGATCCCGTGCTGCGCGCGCAGCTCGACCGCGAGGCGGTGACGCTGAAGGCGCTGCAGGCGCTCGAGCTGAAGGCGATGCGCGGCGTCGGCGGCAGTCCGGCGCTTTACGCCTCGGCGCTCAAGATCCTCGGCACCGAAGCGGCGCAGCGCATCGACACGCTCGCGTGCGAGGCCGCGGGCCATGCGGCATGGGCCGACGCCGACGGCCAGACGCCCGCCGACCTTGCGGTCGCGGTGCCGCGCTACCTCAACGACCGCGCAGCGACCATCTATGCGGGGTCGAACGAAATCCAGCGCGACCTGATCGCGCGAACGATGCTGGGTTAATCGTCGCCGCCGCGAAGGGCGTTTCAGAGTCACGTGCCTCTGGACGCGGCCGTCGGCGAGGTAGCGCGAGGCCGCAAGCGGCCCCCGCCTTCGCGGGGGCGACGGTTGTTTCAGACCCCGGTCAGGAGGCCGCCCCGGCAAAGCGCGCGAGGTGACCGGCGCGCGGCCCGAACGCCGCGGCGATCGCCAGTCCGCGCTTGAAATGGCCGCCAAGGCTCAGTTCCTCGGTCAGCCCCATCGCACCATGGATCTGCACCGCGCTTTCGCCGACGATCCGCACCGCATCGCCGACCTCGATGCACGCGGCGCTGACCGCCTGCGCGCGGTCGGCACGGCCCTGATCGACCGCGAGGATCGCGGCTTCGGTGAGCGCGGCGGCCTTCATCGCCGCGAGTTGCATGTCGGCCGCACGGTGGCGCAGCGACTGGAAGCGTCCGATCGGTGTGCCGAACTGCGTGCGCTGGCCGAGATAGTCGATGCTGTCGGCAATCATCCGCTGCATCAGACCGACCGCTTCGGCGCAGCGCCCGGCGAGGATCAGGTCGTTCGCATGGTCGGCCCATGTGCGTGCCGCCTCGCCGCTCGCGAGCAGCATAGCGTCGCCGGGCTTGAGCGTGAAGGCAAGGTCGGCCGAAACGCTGCCGTCGTGCATGATACGATGGCGCTGCTCGACCTTGTCGCCGTCGGCGGCGATCAGCAGCAGCGCCTCGTCGCTCGCGAGCAGCAGCAGGTCGGCCTCCGCCGCGCCCGCGACCAGCGCCGCGCTCCCGCGAACCAGCCCGCCCTCGACCACCGGCATCGCCGCAGTCGACGCCGTACAGACGACCGCGATACGCCGGCTGCCCGCCGCCAGTTCGGCGAGCGCCGGATGATCGGGTGCGATAGGTGCGAGGAGTGCCGTCGCCGCGACATGCGAAAGCCAGTCGGCACCCGCGAGCGCCGGGCCGAGTTCGGCCATCACGACCGCGATGTCGATCATCCCGCCGCCGAAGCCCCCGACAGTCTCGGGCAGCACGATGCCGGCAAGGCCGAGCGCTTCGCACAGGTCGCGCCAGCCGGGGTGCTCATTGTCGGCAAGGAAGCGCTGGACGCTGTCGCGCAGCATCTGTTGCGCCTCGCCAAGCGGCAGGTCGAGTTCGGCCATGTCAGATCCCCCGCCCGGCCGGCCGCGTCTTTGCGTATTTTTGCGTCATTTTCTCTCCCGCGCCCCTCCTGCAACCTGCCGCGCCGCGGGTCTAGCTGATTGGCGTAGCAGGTCGGGCGCGGCGACCGGTGCGACACCATATACTTAGTATTAAAACTATTGCATGGGGGCCGCATGCAAAGCTCGGGGCGAGTCGGAAACGCGGAACGGGACGCGGGGGCGGGATGAACCCGATCTGGCTTCCCGCATCGCTGTTCGGCGGTCTGTTGCAGGCGTGGCGCACCGCGCTGCAGCAGCGCCTGCGCGCCGAACTCAGCATCAGCGGCGCGGGGCTCGTCCGCTATCTTTACGGCCTCCCCTTCGCCCTCGCCTTCGCGGCGATCTGGCTGACGATCGGAAACCAGGCGGTCCCCGCGTTCGGCACCGTTTTCGCGGGCTTCGCCCTCGCGGGTGCAATCACCCAGATGGCGGGCACGATCCTGCTGATCATGGCGTTCGGCCATCGCGGCTTCGTCGTCGGCACCGCCTTTTCGAAGACCGAGGCGGTGCAAGCGGCACTCGTCACCGCAATCTTCCTCGGCGAAAGATTGCCGTTTCTCGCATGGCTCGGCATCGTCGCGGGCGTTGCCGGCGTGCTCGTGCTCGCACTCGCCGGACGCGGGGTTTCGGCGCGCGAAATCTTGCGCGCGCTCGGCCAGCCCGCGGCGCTCTGCGGGCTCGGCGCGGGGTCGATGTTCGCGCTCGCCGCCATCGCGGTGAAGCTCGCGACCGCCGAACTCGAACATGTCGACCTGATCGGATCGGCGCTCGTCACGCTCGTCGTCGTGATGGCGATCCAGACCGGGCTGCACATGCTTTGGGTCGCGCTGCGCGACCGCGATACGCTGCGCGCGGTTTTCCGGACGTGGCGCAATTCGAGCCAGGTCGGCTTGCTGTCGGCGCTCGGTTCGGCCTGCTGGTATATCGGCTTTGCCGCGGCGCCCGCGGCGCTGGTGCGGATCGTCGGGCAGGTCGAGGTCGTCTTCACGATCGGCTTCGCGCATTTCTATCTGCGCGAACCGGTGCGCTGGCACGAGATTCTCGGCCTGCTGCTCGTCGTCGGCGGCGTCGTGATGGCGCTGCTCGCGACCTTTTAGGGGAAGGCTGGCGCCCTGCTGACCATCGCCGGCAAGGGACGCCCCATCACGCCCGTCAGCCAGTCCGCCGCCCCGACGACCTGCGGCAGCGCCACACCTGTCGCTATACCGCTCCCTTCGAGCATGTAGATCACATCCTCGGTCGCGACGTTACCCGCCGCGCCCGGCGCGAAGGGACAACCGCCGAGCCCGCCGAGCGATGCGTCGACCGTCGCGGCGCCCTCGTTCACCGCCGCCCAGACATTGGCGATGCCGGTGCCGCGCGTGTTGTGGAAATGGACGCGCACGGGCAGATCGCCGACCGCCTCGCGCACGCGCCCGACCATCTCCGACACCTGCGCGGGCACGCCCACCCCGATTGTATCGGCGAGCGCTATTTCGCGCGGGCTTGCGTCGGCGGCGCGCTTCGCCATCTCGACGACACGGTCGATCGAAACCCTGCCCTCGAACGGACAGCCGAAGGCCGTCGCGATCGTGATCTGGCCGCCGCGCCCTGCGTCCTTCGCCAGCCCGACGATCCCGATCGCCGCAGCGAGAGACTCGTCCGAGCTTTGCCCCTGATTGCGGACGCCGAACGTGTCGCTCGTCACGCACACCGCGCCGAGCTCGTCGATCCGGCCGGTGGCAAGCGCGCGCTCGGCGCCGCGGCGATTGAGCACGAGACCGATATACGTCACATCGTCGCGGTCGGGCAGCATCGCCGCCAGCTCTTCGGCATCGGCAAGCTGCGGCACCTTCTTCGGATTGACGAAGCTCGTCACCTCGATACGCCGGATACCATAGTCGATCGCGCGGCGGATCAGCTCGAGCTTGTCGGCGGTCGATATGATCGCCGCCTCATTCTGCAGCCCGTCGCGCGGGCCGACCTCCACCAGTTCCACGGCTTGATTTTTCAACATCTTGCGTCCTGATTGATTCGAGTCATTTAGCAGGTTGAAAATTACATAGCATTCTAAGTATACAAAGGCCATGGGCGAGGCAGGCCGTCTTACCAGAGTCGGCCGCGAAAGGAATGATATGAGCGAAACGGGCAGCGGGGGCGCGCTGGAAGGCATCAAGGTGGTCGAGATGGGGCAGCTCATCGCCGGCCCCTTCTGCGGCCAGCTCCTCGGCGACATGGGCGCCGAGATCGTCAAGCTCGAACCGCCGGTGACGGGCGACCAGATGCGCAACTGGGGCCAGGGCGACCGCCCAAGCTGGTGGCGCGTCATCGCGCGCAACAAATATTCGGTCGCGGTCGACCTGCGCAGCGAAGAAGGCCAGGCGCTCGCGCGCGAGCTCATTGCCAAGGCCGACATATTGATCGAGAATTTCCGCCCCGGCACGCTCGAAAAATGGAACCTCGACCCCGCCGAGCTGCGCAAGAGCAACCCCGGGCTGATCGTCGTGCGCGTGTCGGGATACGGCCAGACCGGCCCCTATTCGTCGCGCGCGGGTTTCGGCGGTATCGGCGAGGCGATGGGCGGCTGGCGCGGCATCGTCGGCTATCCCGACCTGCCCCCCGCGCGCATGGGCGTGTCGATCGGCGACACGCTCGCCGCCACTTACGGCTGCATGGGTGCGCTCGCCGCGCTCCACCACCGCAGCAGGACCGGCGAAGGCCAGATCGTCGATTCCGCGCTCTATGAGGCGGTGCTGCAGGTGATGGAATCGACCGTGTCCGACTATTCGGCGAGCGGCACCAAGCGCCGTCGCACCGGATCGACGCTGCCCGCGATCGCGCCGTCGAACGTCTATCCGTGCAAGGACGGCGAATATCTGATCGGCGCCAATCAGGACGGCGTCTTCGCGCGCCTCGCTGCGGCGATGGGGCGTCCCGAACTCGCCAGCGACGAACGCTATGCGACGCACCGCGCGCGCGGTGCGCGGCAGGAAGAGCTCGACGCGCTGATCGGCGAATGGACCGCCACGCTGACGATCGAAGAGCTGGAGAAGAAGATGGTCGAGGCGGGTGTGCCCGCGGGCCGCGTCTTCGATGCCGAGGACATGATGACCGACCCGCATTTCGCCGCGCGCGAGGCGCTGGTCAGCATTCCCGACGCGGAACTGGGCGAAATCCGGATGCAGGGCGTGTTCCCCAAACTCTCGGCGACGCCGGGCAGCGTCCGCCGCCCCGCCCCGCTGACCGTCGGGCAGGACAGCGCCGACGTGCTGAAACGCTGGCTCGGACGCGAGGGCTGAGGCGATGATCACGCTCCACGGCGGCCCCACCCCCAATGCCCGCAAGATCGCGATCGCGCTTCTCGAAATGGAGCTCGACTGGCGGCTCGAATATGTCGACATCCTCGCGGGCGATCAGCTCACCCCCGAATTCCTCGCGCTCAACCCGAACAACAAGACGCCGGTGATCGTCGACGACGAAGGCCCCGGCGGCGAGCGGTTTGTACTGTGGGAAACGGGGGCGATCCTGCTCTACCTCGCCGAAAAGACCGGCCGCTTCGTGCCCGCCGATCCGGCGAAGCGCGCGATCTGCTGGCAATGGCTGATGTTCCAGGTGTCGGGCGTCGGCCCGATGTTCGGGCAGGAGGCGCATTTCACCCACTATGCGAAGGACCGGCACGACTATGCCATCGCGCGCTACAGCCGCGAGGTCGACCGGTTGATGATGGTGCTCGACAAGCGCCTCGGCGAAGCCGAATGGCTCGCCGGCGAAGACTATACGATCGCCGACATGGCGACTTTGCCCTATCTGCGCCGCCAGTTGATCGAAAAGGCGGGTCGTTTTCCGAACGTCGACCGCTGGGGCGCCGCGATGCTCGCACGGCCCGCGGTCGCCGAAGGCATGCAGGCCGGCGTCGCGCGCGCCGAGACGATCGAGGGCGGCCTCACCGGCTTCACCGACGAGCATCGTGCGATCCTGTGGGGCGACCGCCAGCACGCGAAACGGTGATGCGGGCTGTCGGCTTCGGGGTGGGAAACGGACGTTGCCTTCACCCCACTTCGTCATCCCGGGCTTGACCCGGGATCCCGCTTTTTGACGCATCCGCAGGCGCCTGATTTCAAGCGGGACCCCGGATCATGTCCGGGGTGACGGGGATGGGTAGGTCAGCCTTCGGCCGAGAGCGGACGCTCAACCTGTTCCCGGCCTCAATCGCCCTTCACCGCCGCGCGGTTCGCGTCGCCGAACATGTTCGACCATTCCTTGTCATCGAGCTTTTGGTGCCGCCCGACATATTTCGCCGGCGCCTTAAGATCCTCGCGCGCCATCGCGCGTGCGACCGCCGGGCGTTCGCGGATGCGCTCGAACCAGCCGTGCATCGCGGGCCATTCGTCGAGCCCCATTCCCATCACGAACGCCGACGCGCGGCCGGGCCAGATCGCCATGTCGGCGATGCTATAGTCGTCGCCGCCAACATAGGCGCTCTTCTCCAACCGCTTTTCGAGAACGGTGAGGAGGCGCGTGAGTTCCTTCGTATAGCGTTCGACGGCATAATCCTGCCCCGCCGGGGCATAGCGCAGGAAGTGGCTCGCCTGCCCGCCCATCGGCCCGAGTCCCGCGACCTGCCATGTCAGCCACGATAAAGTCGCCGCGCGCGCCGCACCCGACGCGGGCAGGAAGCGCCCGCTCTTCTCGGCCAGATATTGCAGGATCGCGCCCGACTCGAAAACCGTCACCGGATCGCCGCCACCCGCCGGATCCTGATCGACCATGGCAGGCAGCTTGTGGTTCGGATTGATGCGCCCGAATTCGGCGGTCAGCTGGTCGCCCTCGAAGATGTCGTAAGGGATGACGCGATAGGGCGCGCCGATCTCCTCGAGCATGATCGCGATCTTCTGCCCGTTCGGCGTGGCCGAATAATGAAGGTCGATCATCTACAGCACCTCGTGGATGACATGGCGGACGCCGAAATCGGTGCGCTCGCCGACTCCGATCGCGAGCACGCCGTTGAGCCAGCCATATTTCGCACTCGCGGTTTCGAACACGGGGGCGATTCGCAGATAGTATCGCGACGCGTCGGCATCGGGCACCGCCGGATCGGCGAAAGTCGCGCGCACATCGTCGGGGATGATGTTGCGCCCGGTATAGCTCAGATAGATAAGCTCGCCATCGTCGGTCTGCCATACCGCACGCGCGTCGAAAGTACCGACCGAGGCGGCGTCGCCGAGCCGTCCGCTCCGCGACCAGTTGCCCCCGCCGGGAAGGATCATGCCATTGATACGCGGACCGAAAAAACGGCCGCCGCTGATATAGCCGAGCCGCTGGTCGCCGAACGGCGACGCGCCGATCCCGATGATGCCGCCCCCTACCTCGAACTCCGCGGTGCACAGATGGCGCGTCGCCAGTGCAGCGGGAGCGCCGCGCGAATTTTCTTCGTTCATGATGCGAATCCTCTTCCTGCCTATGGACAAGCATAAAACCATTAGTATACTAAGGGTCAATCAGATTGACGGATCGGAGCGCTTTCCGGGACCGGCGACAATAGCTCTATGGGAGGGTGAACATGAAGGCTCGCAACCAGTTTCTGCTGTCCGGCGTCGCGGCGATCGCGATGCTCGCCAATGCCGCACCGGCATTCGCGCAGACGGCGCCCGCCGACACGGCGGAGGTCGACGACAGCAACACCAACGAAATCATCGTCACCGCGCAGAAGCGCGAGCAGAGCCTGCAGGACGTGCCGATCTCGATGGAAGTCGTGAGCGGCGCCAAGCTCGCCGAATTCAACACGAGCGACATCAAGGCGGTGATGAACTACACGCCGAACGTCTTCGTCCAGTCGACCGCAGGCAACGACGTCATCTATATCCGCGGCTTCGGCTCGCCGCCGGCGAACTTCGCCTTCGACCAGTCGGTGTCGCTCTATGTCGACGGCATCTACGCCGGCCGCAACCGCCAGGCGCAGGCGCCCTTCTTCGACCTCGCGCGCGTCGAGGTGCTGCGCGGCCCGCAAGGCGCCCTGTTCGGCAAGAACACCGCGGCGGGCGCGGTCAGCGTCGTGTCGGCGGGCCCGACGAAGGATTTCGAGGGCGCGATCACCGGCCTTTACAATTTCGACCACAAGGGCACCGATTTCTCGGGCTATCTGTCGGGACCGATCTCCGACACGCTCGGCGCACGCTTCGCGTACAAGATCGTCAATCAGGACGGCTATATCTACAACCGCGCGACCGATCACGACGATCCCGAAATCAAGTCGCAGCTGCTGCGCCTGACGCTGAAGTGGGAACCCTCGAACAATTTCGACTATACCGCGAAGGTCGAATACGGGAACCGCGAAGTCATCGGCGGCATCACCGTGTCGAGCCCGCTCACCAGCGGACAGGACCCGCAAACGACACGTTATCTCGAACGCTCGGCGCTCGGCGACGAGGGCAATGACAACAAGTCGGTGATGATCTCGGGCGTCGGCAACCTCGCGCTCGGCGACTTCACGCTGACCTCGGTCACCGGCTACAGCTGGTTCAAGTCGAAGATCGTCAACGGCTTCGACCAGTCGATCCCGAACAGCGGCGGCGCACACACCGTCAATTCGGTCTACAACGCCTTCCCCGAACGCTTCGACCAGATTTCGCAGGAAATCCGTATCCTGTCGCCGATGGGCAAGACCTTCGAATTCATCGTCGGCGCCTATTACGACAAGTCGAACTACACGCTCGAACAATATCAGGGTTTCAACATCCCGAGCCTGAACATCCCCGGCGTGATCGTCGGCCCCTATTTCGGGCGCATCGACAGCACCTTCAACCAGAAAGCCGAAAGCTGGTCGGTGTTCGGTCAGGGCACCTTCAACGTCACCGACGCCTTCCGCGTGATCGGCAGCCTGCGCTATTCGCACACGAAGAAGGACGGCGATTTCGCCTCGCGCCTCGTTTACGGCTCCAACGGCGTCAACGGCCGGCCCTTTGCCCTGCGTCCCATCTCGAGCGCGGTCGGCAAGATCAGCGAAGGCAATGTCGACCCGTCGGTCACGCTGCAATATGACATCGCGCCGCGCGTCATGCTCTACGGGACGTGGGGCCGCGGTTCGAAATCGGGCGGTTTCGTCTCGAACACCCTCGGTACGACCAACGCAACCTTCACCTTCGAACCCGAACGGTCGGAGAATTTCGAGGCAGGCATCAAGTCGACCCTGCTCGACGGCAAGGTCGTCGCGAACGTCTCGCTCTATCACACCAAGTTCAAGGATCTGCAGGTTTCGGTCTATCAGCCCGCAACGTCGAGCTACCTGACCGGCAACGCCGCGGCGGCGACATCGAAGGGCGTCGAAGGATCGCTCAGCATCTATCCGGTCGAGAATTTCGACATCAGCGCGTCGGCGGCTTACTCGGATATCAAATATGACGATTATCCGGGCGCGGCGTGCCTCGCTTCGCAGGTGAACTGTACGCCTGCGACGAACAACCTCGCCGGTTATCCCGTCGCCTATTCGTCGAAATGGACGGGCAGCGTCACCGCGCACGGGCGCTTCGATATGTCGGACGCCCTGAAGCTCGACATCACCGGCGTCGCATCGGGACGGTCGAAATATTTCAATTCGGACAACCAGAGCCCGATCTTCGGCGTGCAGGACGGCTATGTGAAGCTCGACCTTCGCGTCCAGCTCGCCGACCGGGACGACCGGTGGCACGTCGCGCTCGTCGGCAAGAATCTGACGAACCAGAAGACGATCGGCAGCGCCTTCAACCTGCCCGCGCCGATCACGCCGGTTCCGCGTGCGATCCTCTATCTCGAACCCACGCGCAACATTTCGGTCGAGGCCGGGATCAAGTTCTAGGGTCGGATCCGATGTCCCAGGGATCGGCCGCGGTTGACGCTCTCCTCGACAGGGAAGCGGCGGCCGCGGTCGTGACCTGTTATGCGACTGCGCTCGACGCGCGCGACTGGGCCACCTATCGCGCGCTCTTCACCGACGAGATCGCGATCGACTATGGCGCGATCGGCTCGCTCGTCGCGACGGTGACCGCCGACGAGTGGACAGGGCGCTGCCGTGCGCTCGAAGGCTTCGATGCGACCGCGCACCAGCTCCACAATGTCATCGCGACGATCAACGGCGACCGCGCGACGGTGACGAGCATCGTCGACGCCGTCCATGTTGTCGGGGTCGAGGACCGCGCGCTCCTCGGCGACCTCATCGGCCGCTACACGCACCGGCTGGTACGGCAGGACGGGTGGAAGATCGCGGGCGTGACCCTGACCGTCGTCGCCTATCCCGCGGGGGAAGAGGCGTTCGAAGCCGCCTTCGCCGCCGCGCGCGCCATTTTCGCCGAAGGAAAGTCCGCATGATCGACGTCTATTTCACCCCTACGCCGAACGGCCACAAGGTCTCGATCATGCTCGAGGAAGTTGGGCTGCCGCACCGCCTTCTCGCGATGAACATGCTCGAGGGCGATCATCTGACCCCCGAATATCGCCGGATCAACCCGAACGGCCGCCTGCCCGCGATCGTCGATCATGAGCCCGTCGGCGGCGGCGCGCCGCTGCCGGTGTTCGAGAGCGGCGCGATCCTGCTCTACCTCGCCGAGAAGAGCGGCCGGCTGCTTCCCGCCGATCCACGTCGGCGCAGCCAGGCACAGCAATGGCTGATGTGGCAGATGGCAAGCTTCGGGCCGATGCAGGGTCAGGCGCATCATTTTATTCGCTACGCACCCGAAGGTCAGACCTATCCCGTCGAACGCTATCGCAACGAGACGCTGCGCCTGCTCCATGTGCTGAACGGGCGGCTGGGCGAAGCGGACTATCTGGCAGAGGAATATTCGGTCGCCGATATCGCGGCCTGGCCGTGGACGCGCGCGATCCGCGCGATCGGGTTGACGCTCGACGATTATCCCGCCGTTGCCGACTGGTTCGCGCGGATCGGCGAGCGCCCCGCGGTGATCGCGGGGACCGACGTCAAAAATGCCGCAAACCTGTCGAGCGCGCGCCCGGTGCTGACCGAAGAACAATGGTCGAACCTGTTCGGGAAAAACATGCTCGAAGCGCCGGCGCGCTGATCCTTTTGCTCCCCTCCCGCTTGCGGGAGGGATCATACCGTGTCGGCGTGGCCCCATTGATATTCGATCTGGCCGCTCAGCCGCCGCACCGCAACCCAGTCGCCACCCGCAAGGCTATCGTCCTCGATCAGCGCCACAACGCCGCCCGCGATATCCTCGGGCGCGCACGCCTCGTTGTTCGCGAGTACCGTCTTCATCCATTCGGACTTGCCGCCCGCGCCCGTCGTGTCGAGGATCGGTGTGTCGACCAGCCCGGGCAGCATGCCCGCGACGCGGACGTTGCATTCGACCTTCAACGGTGCGCAGCAGCGCGTGAACATCATCACCGCCGCCTTGGTCGTCGCATACATGGCATCATGGAAGCCGGTGCCGAGCGCGACGGTCGACACCGTGTTGACGATCACCCCGCCCCCGCGCGCCTTCATCTTCTGCACCGCGATCTGCGTCGCCGCGACGAGCGAGGTGATGTTGACGTCGATGATCCGGCGGATGCGCGTCGCATCGACGTCGGGAAACTGCGGCAGGCCCGACACGACACCGGCATTGTTGTGCAGGATGTCGACGTCGCCATGCGCCTGAAACCAGGCTTCGACCGCGGGCACGTCGGACAGGTCGAGGACGTGGGTGGTTGCGCGCGCGCCCTTCGCTTCGACGAGCCGCGCGGTTTCGGCAAGCGCGTCCTGTTTCACATCGACCAGCCTGATTTCCGCCGCGCCGCGCTGCGCCAGCATCACCGCGGTCGCGCGGCCGATGCCGCCCGCCGATCCTGTCACGATCACCGTCTTGCCCTTGATTTCCATGACCTTCTCTCCCGTCGACTTTGTCGCTACCGTAAAGCACATTGACAGATAAACTTAAATACCTAAGTATTTTTCGGCCGGGAAGACTCGTGCGTTTTGGGGAGAGTTATGTCGCAAGCCACCGCCCTCGATGGAGGCGCTCCCGCACCCGACGGCGGCCTTGCGCTGCGCCGCAATGTCGCGCTCGCGATGCTGTTCGTCGTCGGCACGATCAACTTCGTCGACCGCCAGCTTCTGTCGGTCCTCGTCGAGCCGATCCGCGCCGAAATGGATTTCAGCGACACGCAGTTCGGCCTGCTCACCGGCTTCGCTTTCGCGCTTTTCTATGCCGCCGCCGGCGTGCCGGTGGCGATGATCGCCGACCGCTGGAACCGGGTGAAGCTGATCGGCATCGCCTGCGTCGTGTGGAGCGGCTTCACCGCCGCGTGCGGCATGGTCTCGAATTTCTGGCAACTCGCACTGATGCGCTTCGGCGTCGGCGCGGGCGAAGCGGGCGGCACCGCGCCGTCGCTGTCGGTCATCGCCGACTATTATCCGCCCGCACGGCGCCCGCTCGCGATCGGCCTCTTTACCTGCAACGGTCCGTTCGGCGTCTTCGTCGGCGCCACCTTCGGCGCGTGGGCCGCCGCGAATATCGGCTGGCGTAACGCCTTCATCGTCATCGGCCTCGTCGGCGTCCTCGTCGCACCGCTGCTCATCTGGCTGGTGCGCGAGCCCGCACGCGGGGCGATGGACACGCACAAGCCCGCCGACGAAGCCCTGCCCTTCGCACAGAGCCTCGCGATGTTCTGGCGCCGTCCGTCGCTGCGCATGGTGATGATCGGCAGCGGCCTCGCCGCCTTCACCAGCTATGGCATGCTCAACTGGATCCCCGCCTTCCTGATGCGGACGCAGAAGATGCCGCTCGACGCGATGGCGACATATTTCGGCCCGGCGGCCGGCATCACCTTCGGCATCGGCATCCTCGGCGGCGGCTGGCTGGTCAGCCACCGCGCGAAGGTGTCGGCGCGGGCCTATGGCACCATTCCGGCGCTCGCGACCGCCGTTCTGATCCCCACCTTCATCGCCGCGCTGCTCGTCGACACATGGCAGCTCTCGCTCGCGCTGATGCTGATCCCGATGGCGGCATGCACCGCCTATGTCGCCCCCGCGCTCGCGCTGGTGCAGAACCTCACCCCGCCGCGCAGCCGCGCAACCGCCGCCGCCGTCCTGATGCTGATGTTCAACATCGTCGGTCTCGGCCTCGGCCCGCTGTTCGCCGGCATCGTCAGCGACGCGCTGAAGGATGCGCACGGCACCGACAGCCTCCGCTGGGCGCTGATGGCGCTGATGCCCTTCGCCGCCGCCGCGGGCATCGCGCAGTTTCGCATGACGCGCCATCTCGAAAAGGATTTCGCCGAATGACCGATGTCGCGGGCAAGACCGCCTTCATCACCGGCGGCGCCAGCGGGCTCGGGCTCGCGACCGCCCGGGCGCTCGCCGCCAGGGGAGCCTCGGTGATCCTCGCCGACATCGACGCGGCGGGCGCCGAAAATGCTGCGGCGGGACTGCGGAGCGAGGGTGCGAATGCGCTCGGCCTCCAGCTCGACGTCACCAGCGAGGACAGCTGGGCCGGGGCCGGAGCAAGGGCCCGCGAATTCGGTCCCGTCCGCATCCTCTTCAGCAACGCCGGCGTCGGCGGCGGATCGGGGCCGTTCGAACAATATGACACCGAGGTCTGGCGCTGGAACTATGCGGTCAACGCGCACGCGCATCTCTATGCCTGCCGCACCTTCCTCGGCGAGATGAAGGCGTCGGGCGAGCCCTCGCACCTCGTCATCACCAGTTCGATGGTCGCGATCGTGCCGCCGCCGATCTCGGTCGCCTATATCAGTTCCAAATATGCGACGCTCGGCATCGCGATGGCGCTGCGCAACGAACTCGCCGAAAGCTGCGTCGACATTTCGGTGCTGATGCCCGGCATGTCGGCGACGCGCATCGTCGAGACGACGCGCGAGCTGCGCCCGGTAGAGGTAGAGGTCGGCAAGGCCGCAGCAACGAGCCAGGCGATGCAGGGCGTGCTCGCGGGCGGCATGTCGCCGGACAAGATCGGCGCGCGCGTCGTGCAGGCGATCGAGGCGGGCGACTACTGGATCTTCACCCATCCCGAATGGAAGGCGATGGCCGAACTGGTGACGGCGGACATGCTGGCATCCTTCGGAACCTCGGCCGATCCGGCGTACCGGGGCGACGATATCGACGGGCTGATCGCGGCCAATGGCGGCCGCATGTTCGGCGCGAAAGCACAGGAGAGAGACATGGCCGAGGAAAATGACATCCGCGAAATGGCGCAGCGCTTTTTCGACGCGATCGAGGCGGGCGACATCGAGACGATGGTGAACAGCTTCACCCCCGACGCCGAGATCTGGCACAATACCGACGAACTGATCGTCACCCCCGCGCAGACCGCGCAGACGCTCACCGGCATGGTCGCGCGGATCAAGGACCGCGAATATGCCGAGCGCCAGCTCACCGCCTTTCCCGGCGGCTTCGTCCAGCAACATGTTTTGAAGGGCAAGCGCGTCCACGACGACGGCGAAGTCCGGCTGCCCTGCGCGATCGTGTGCAAGGTCGAAAATGGCAAGATCACGCGCCTCGACGAATATTTCGACAGCGCGCATGTCGCCGCATTCCGCAAGTTCGCGAACGCCTGAGGAGTATCCCATGCCCGTCCTGCGCCAGGTTCCCCGCTCGGAAGTCACCGACGAGACCGTCCTCGCCTATTACAACCGCCTGTTCGGCGACCGCGACCCCGTCGCCGAACCCGGCACCGCGACCGGCACGCCCGGCGACTGGTGGACGGTGTTCGCGCTGTCGCCCGATATCTTCGAACATGCGGTCAAGGGTTTCGCCGTCTATCGCAATCCCGCGCGCACGATCGACCCGGTGCTCCGCGAACTCGGCCAGACGCGCGCCGGCTGGGTCAAGGGCAGCCAGTTCGTCTTCTCGCAGCATTGCAAGTCGCTCCGCGGCCTCGGCGTCAGCGACGAGAAGATCGCCGCCATCGCTCACTGGACCGTCGCCGACTGCTATAATGAGCAGGAGCGCGCGGTGCTCGCCTATGCCGACTGCCTCGCGCAGGCCGGCGGGCGCGTCCCGCTCGAGGTCTTCGACAAGCTCAAGACCTTCTGGAACGACGAGCAGATTTTCGAATTCACCTACATCACCTGCCTCTATGACATGCACGCGGTGATCACCCGCGCGCTGCGCATGGAATATGACGCGCGCGAGGATCCGATCGTCGAGATCGCGGCGCCCGAAGGCTTCAACGCCGCCGACTTCCTCAGCGCGCCGCGGCCCGCGAACGGGTGATGAGCGGCTACGGCACCCCCGAGGTCGTCGCGACGGGCCTTCGCTTTCCCGAAGGCCCGGTGCCGATGCCCGACGGGTCGGTGCTGCTCGTCGAAATTGCGCGCGGCACGCTGACGCGCGTCGCACCCGATGGAGCACTGTCGGTGATTGCCGAGCTTGGCGGCGGCCCGAACGGGCTCGCGATCGGGCCCGACGGCGCCGCCTATATCTGCAACAACGGCGGCTTCCAGTGGGTCGAGGCTGGCCCCCTGCTCTTCCCCGGCCATGCGGCGAACGAAGCGGCGTGCGGGTCGATCCAGCGCGTCGACCTGACGACGGGCGCCGTGACGACGCTCTACGACAGTTTCGAAGGCGAGCGACTCAAGGGCCCGAACGACATCGTCTTCGACGCGCAGGGCGGCTTCTGGTTCACCGATCACGGGCAGGTGCGCGCCGCCGGCCGCGATCATGGCGCGATCTACCACGCCGCCGCCGACGGATCGGCGATCACGCGCCAGCGCGCCGACATGATGGGGCCGAACGGCGTGGGTCTCTCACCCGACGGCAACACGCTTTATGTCAGCGAGACGATGACTGCGCGCGTGTGGGCAATGGATGTGGTTGCGCCGGGTACCCTCGCCCCGCCTCCGCCCTGGGCTCCCGGCCGCTTCGTCGGCACCCCGCCCGCCTTCCGGCTGCTCGACAGCATGGCGATCGAGGAAAGCGGGCGCATCTGCGTCGGCACGATGGTCGAGGGCGGGATCACCATTTTCGACCCCGCCGGCGACGGTTCGGAGTTCCTGCCGCTCCCCGATGTCGGGATCACCAATATCGCCTTTGGCGGCGCCGACCGGCGCGATGCCTATATCACCGCATCGACAACGGGGACGCTCTATCGCGTCCGTTGGCCGCGCCCCGGCTTAATCGTCAACTAAGTTGACGATTAAGCCGCAAGATGATAAAAGGACTGCGAGAGGATAAGATGAAATTCTATAACAGCGTCGGCCCCAACCCACGCGTCGTGAAACTTTTCATGGCGGAAAAGGGTATCGAGATCCCCGAGGTCAGCGTCGACCTGCGCGGCGGCGAGAATCGGCGCGCGCCCTATAATGTCGATGTGAACCCCGCCGGGCAAACCCCCGCGCTCGAACTCGACGACGGCAGTTTCGTCTGCGAAATCACGGCAATCTGCGAATATCTGGAAGAGCGCTTCCCCGAGCCGCCGCTGATCGGCGCCACGGCGGAGGAGCGCGCGAACACGCGCATGTGGACGCGCCGCGTCGACCTCAAGATTTGCGAACCGCTCACCAACGGCTTCCGCTTTGCCGAAGGCCTGCCGCTGTTCGAGGCGCGGCTGCGCTGCCTGCCCGAAGCCGCCGATGGGTTGAAAGCAACCGCGCAGGACGGGATCAAATGGCTCGACGCACAGATCGCGGGGCGCGAATTCATCGCGGGTGACGCGCTGAGCCTCGCCGACATCATGCTCTTTGCCTTCCTCGATTTCGGCGCCTCGGTCGGCCAGCCGATCGACCCCGAAAATACAAATATCCTCGGCTGGTACGAGCGGATGAAAAGCCGCCCCAGCGTCACCGCAAACTGAACCACAAGGAGACGGATGATGGCTGCAACCAATAGCGAATTCGAGTTCTGCGGGGTCAACCACCTTGCGCTCGTGTGCAAGGACATGGCGCGGACGGTCGAATTCTACCGCGACAAGCTCGGCATGCCGCTCACCAAGACGATCGACCTGCCCGGCGGGCGCGGCCAGCATTTCTTCTTCGATATCGGCAATGGCGACAGCCTCGCCTTCTTCTGGTTTCCGAACGCGCCCGAGGCCGTTCCCGGCGTTTCGGCCCCCGCGGCGCTGCCGACGCAGGGCAGCTTCGTTTCGGCGCACGGGTCGATGAACCATATTGCGATCAACGTCCGCGCCGACCGGTTCGACGAATATTACAACCGCCTGATCGAGAAGGGCATCGAGGTGACGCCCGTGCTGAACCACGACGACAGCCCGACGCAAACCTCGGCCGAAATGCACGACGGCGTCTTCGTGCGATCGGTCTATTTCTTCGACCCCGACGGCGTCTGCCTCGAGTTCGCGGCGTGGACCAAGGAATTCGACGAACGCGACGTCGCGCACGATCCGGTGCAGGCCGACGGCACGAAACGCGAGGGCTTCATCGTCGGCCGCGCGCCGGTCCCCGCCGAATAGCTATCCCAAGGGTACCACTGGGAACTCCTCCTGACCCGGCCTTTTGGCCGGGTTCTTTTTTTGGGATCGGCGGTTTACGGCCGTGAACCGCCGTCTCCATCATCGTCACCCCGGACCTGATCCGGGGTCCACTCGAGCGACGTTTCGAAGAATGGATCCCGGGTCAAGCCCGGGATGACGACAGCGGATACGCCCGCTCCCCACCCCGACCGGCCCTCACCCGCCGAATTTGGCATCGTCGGGGATCACCGCCCAATTCTTCTCTGCCGCCGCGATAAGGCCCGCGCGGTCCTGATCCCACTTCGCCTTCACCTCCTGGTTGAAGTTCAGGTACAGCTTGCCGTCGACGATCGCATAGGCGAGCGGATCGCCGGGCGCGAGATAGCCGCGCGACATCGCCCAGGCGCAATGCCCGCCATAGCGCGGCATGAAGGCTTCGGGATTGGCCTGAAAGCGCGCGGCGTTCGCGGCGTTCGCGAAATGATAGACGGCGCCGTCATGCTCGACGGCAAAGGCCGCGTCGCCCTTCACCGGCACGCCCTCGCCGTCGAAATAGCTGACCGTGTCATAGCCGCTCACGGCGATGTTGCCGCCGTCGACGCCGACATAGACCGGCCTCGCCCAGGCCTGCGGCGTGAAGGCCGCGAGCGACAGCGGCACGGCGACCGCCGCGAGCAGTGCGAACAGCACTTGGTTTTTCATGATCGATCTCCATCTGGGTGGCATCGGCCCCGTGCCGGCCCCCTTCGCCATCCTGTTCGCGCCGAAAGTGCAACGGGTTACGCGAACAGTTCGGCTTAGGTTCATCTCTGCCACCGCATCTGGCAGGCAGGGGATACGGGGCCCGGGAAGATGATCTGAATGACGAAAAACGCCGGCCTCCTCCTCCCTCTCCTCGCGGCGCTCGCGTTCGCTGCACCGGCGCTTGCGCAGGATGACGGCAGCCTCGCGCAATCGGGCTCGCCGCCGCAGCGCACCTCGGTCCTCTACACCTATGGCGACGAGCCTTGCCCCGAACCGCAGGGCGACGAGATCGTGGTCTGCGCGCAGCAGCCCGAAACCGAACGCTACCGTGTGCCCAAGGAACTGCGCGAGGAACTGAAGGACGACGCCCCCGCGGGGGGCGGCAGCTGGGCCTCGGCCGTCGACGGCTATACCAACGGCGCCGCGGCAGCCAGTCGCCCGAACAGCTGCTCGCCCGTGGGCAGCTACGGTTTCACCGGCTGCGCCGCCGCCGCGCTCCGTAACTGGTTCGAGGCGCGCCGCGCGCCCTGACAAAGCGACGGGCCGTTCGCGCCATACCCCGGCCGGGGTATGTACCTTCTGTAAATCGCTGATATCGCGCCGCCCTGACGGGGCCTGATTGTGTGGGGGCAATCGAAAACCGGGCGTGGTCGCCCTTGCGATACTCGCGTCCGGCTGGGGGATATCGGCGGTTGCGACCCACCGTCGATATCCTTTCCGGGGCGCGCCGCCCGCGCGCCCTTCAACGCAGCAGCCGGTTCACCAGCGCGGTCAGTTCGGCCTCGCGCCCGACCTCGCTCTTGCGCAGGATCGACTTGATCTGCGTACCCAGCGTCTGCGCGCTTGTGCCGCGGTCGGCGGCAATATCCTCGCGCGCCTCGCCGTTCGCCAGCCGCAGCGCGATCGCGGCCTCCGCACCGGTCAGGCCCAGCGCGGCGCGCAGCGGCACGGTCCGCATCGCGGGAATGTCCGCAGCGCCCCGCGCGACGACAAGCACGCGCGGCTCGAAACCGAAATCCCAGTCGCGGCGCGGCAGGCGGAACCATTCGCAAAGCACACCGCGCCCGCCCCCGCTCTCGCCGGCGCCTGGCGATGCGATCCAGTATTGCTCCATCGCGCCATCCGCCGAAGCGCCGCCGAGCGCGCGGCCCAGCGCGGCCTGAAACCGCGTGTCGGCATCGCGCCGGGTCGCACCCAGCCGGCCGCGGCGCAAACACAGCGCGCCACCGGACCGGTCGCCGACGATCGCCTCGGCCGCCGACGACAGCGCCGCGACCGCGCCATGCCGGTCGATCAGAAAGGCCGCGACGCCGATCGCATCGAAGGCGCCGACGGTCATCTGCGCGCCGCGCTGCGCCATCGCCTGCTGCATCCGCACCGCCGCCAGCGCGTGCCGCGCCCCCGCCGCGAACAGCTTGCGGTCGCGCTTCCCGGTGCGCCCGTCGCGCTCCGAACGCAGCGCCGCCAGTCCGACGAGCAATCCGTCGCCCTCGACAAGCGCCGTCTGGCAACCGTGGACGCCGTCCCAGCGGCGGATATGCTCCTCATAGTCGTCGGTTCCGCTGTGCTGGCGCGCGCTCTCATAATGCGCCTCGCTCACTATCTCGAGCGGGCGTCCGCTCGCGGCGACGCGCCAGTTGACCTCGGGCCGCCATCCCTCGATCTCGAGGAATTCGCGCTGATAGGCGGGATCGATGTCGGGCATGAAATTGAACAGCGTCGCCTCGTCGCCGAGGCCGAGCAATTGGGTGCGCGACGACCCCGTGCGCCGCGCGAACAGGCGCAGCGCCTTGTTCCAGCCGTCCTCCTCGAACGGCGCCGCCAGAAAGGCGTTCTCGATCTCGCCCGCCTCGCGGGCAAAAAGGGAATCCATGACGCAAGGCCCCCCAGCCTTCGTGCCCAGCTTTTCCAGCTTTGCCGCATTGCAGCATGAAAAGCCGCGCGGCACAAGCGGCTTGCGACGCCGCCATTACGGAATCCGAAACGAAACGCAGCGTTTCGCCGGCGCTTGTTGACGCCGCGCGGTGCCTTCGCATAGCTTCCGCCTCCCCAACAGGAGATTGTCCCATGCGTCGCATCCTCCCCTATGCCGCCCTCGCGCTCGTCGCCGTCGTCGCAACCCCGATCGCCATCGCCCAGGGCGGCTCGGCTCCCGGGGCGCCCGACAAGTCGCGCGTCACCGCCGGCACCTACGCCGCCGACCCCGGCCACACGATGGTCGTCTGGGAAGTCGATCATCTCGGCTTCAGCCGCTACACCGGCATCTTCGGCGACGTCACCGGCACGCTCGTCATCGATCCCGCGAACCCCGCCGCGGCCAAGGTCGACGTGACGATCCCCGTGTCGAAGGTCACCACCGCCAGCGCGGGCCTCACCAGCCACCTCCTCCGCCCCGGCAAGGACGGCGGCAAGCCCGACTTCTTCGGCGCCAGCCCCGCCGACGCCAAATTCGTCTCGACCTCGGTCGTCGTCGATGCCGAGGGCGACGAGGCGAAGGTCACCGGCAACCTCACCCTCAACGGCGTGACCAAGCCCGTCACGCTCGACGTCGATTTCCATGGCGCGGGCGTGGGCATGAACAAGAAGGAAACCGTCGGCTTCAAGGCCGAGACGAAGATCAAGCGCAGCGATTTCGGCGTCTCGATGGGCATTCCCTACGTCAGCGACGAGGTCGAACTCGAAATCCACGCCGCGTTCGAAAAGCAATAAGCGCCGGTTTGAAATGCGCCCTCGGCGCATTTCCAGGCAGCCGCACCCAATCTGTCACACGCACCGCGTATCAGGGGGGCGGGACCAGCGCTGGTCCCGCCCCTTTTTCGTACAGGAGCCATGTCATGAGCGAACTGGTACGCGAAATTGTCAAAGTGAACGCGTCGATCGACGGCGACGAGGAAAATCCGCTGCTGGTCGTCGAGGTCGAGGGTCTCGCCCCCACCGCGGGCTGGACCAACGTCCGGCTCGAACCGCATGTCACGATCACCCCGCCCGACGACGGCGTGCAGGATTTCGACCTCGTCGGCGACCGCCCGGCCCCTGACCCTTCCGGCGCGGCCGAAGCCTTGAGCGAAGTCGAGGCCGCGTGGGAAGGCCCGCTCGAGGACTGGTGCATCGGCGTGCGCATCCACGCGGTCGACAACCTCATCGAGGACGAGATTTTCGAACCCTGGGACGAGGACGACGAGAGCGAAGCCGCCTGACGCTCTGCGCCATTTTCGTTCCGGCGACGATCCCCTGCACTGCGCCGGGCCGCCGCGCACCGCGCGGCCCGGCGACATTTTCGGTTCATCGCAGGGCCAGCAAGGCCGGCGTAGCCTCTCTTTCATTCAAGGGAGGATCCTCATGCGCACCCTGCTTCTCGCTCTCGCTGCCCTCGCCACCACGCCCGCGCTGGCGCAGGCCAATCCCCAGATCGACTATCCCGGCTTCCAGACGCTCACCGCCAGCGTCGCGCCGACACGCGCCACCCGCCTCATCGCCTTCGACGCGTTCAAGGCCGAGGCCGCAAAGCCCGGCACCCTCCTCCTCGACGCGCGCTCGAAGGACGCCTTCGCGCGCGGCCATATCAGGGGTGCGGTCAACCTCCCCCTCACCGACTTCACCGCGGAAAGCCTCGCCGCGGTGATCGGCGCCAACCCGGACCGTCCCATCCTCATCTATTGCAACAATAATTTCTCGAACCACCGGAGCCCCGTGCCGCTCAAATCGGCGGCGCTCGCGCTCAATATCCAGACCTTCATCAACCTCGTCGGCTATGGCTATCCGAACGTCCGCGAGCTCGCCGACGTCGTCGATTTCGACGATCCCAAGGTCGAGTGGGTGACGGGCTGAGCCCTTTATTCGTCACCCTCGAACGAGACACGTGGCTCGTTCGACCTGATCCGGGGTCCCGCTTGACGTCGAAGCCGGAGCGAGGATCAAAAAGCGGGATCCCGGGTCAAGCCCGGGATGACGAAGGAGTGTTAGTCACGCAATTTTCACACTCCCCCCTTGCCAAGCGCGACATTTTGCATCACTAGGGCGGCCATGCGCGGCAACGCCCTTCTTCTTCTGCGACTTACACGCCCTTGGGCGTGACACTGGCTGCGCGCTAGTCGCGGCCACCCGCTCAAGGGTCCGACCGACACCGACGCAACCACCAGAAGAAGTTATACCGACATGACCATGCTCCGCGACCCGTCCGCGAAATATTCGGCTTTCCCGCAAGTTCCCCTGACGAACCGCGAATGGCCGTCCCGCGTCACCACCAAGGCGCCGATCTGGCTCTCGACCGATTTGCGCGACGGCAACCAGTCGTTGATCGACCCGATGGACGCCGAGAAGAAGACGCGCTTCTTCGAGCTGCTCGTCAAATGCGGGTTCAGGGAGATCGAGGTCGGCTTCCCCGCCAGCGGCGCGACCGACTTCGACTATATCCAGGGCCTCGTCCGCAATGGCCGCATCCCCGACGACGTGACCCCGCAGGTGCTGACGCAAAGCCGCGCCGACCTCATCCGCACCAGCTTCGACAGCCTCGCGGGCGCGAAAACCGCGATCGTCCACGTCTATAACGCGGTCAGCCCCGCCTGGCGCAAGATCGTCTTCGGCATGGAGATGGACGAGATCAAGGGCATCGCGATCGAGGGCGCGAAGCAGCTCCGCGACAATGCCGCGCGCCTGTCCGGCACCGACTGGCGCTTCGAATATAGCCCCGAAACCTTCTCGACCGCCGAGCTCGATTTCAGCATCGCCTGCTGCGAAGCGGTGATGGACATCCTCCAGCCCTCCGCCGACAAGCCGATCATCCTCAACCTCCCCGCGACGGTCGAGGCCTCGACGGCGAACATCTACGCCGACCAGATCGAATATTTCTGCAAGAACTTGCCCAATCGCGACCGCGCGATCATATCCTTGCACACCCACAACGACCGCGGCACCGGCGTCGCGGCGGCCGAGCTCGGCCTGCTCGCGGGCGCCGACCGCGTCGAGGGCTGCCTGTTCGGCAATGGCGAGCGCACCGGCAACACCTGCCTCGTCACCGTCGCGCTCAACATGTACACGCAGGGCGTCGATCCCGAGCTCGACTTCTCGAACATCGACGAGGTCATCCAGACGGTCGAATATTGCAACAACCTGCCCGTCCACCCGCGCCACCCCTATGGCGGCGAGCTCGTCTACACCGCCTTTTCGGGCAGCCATCAGGACGCGATCAAGAAGGGCTTCGCCGCGCGCGAGCGCCAGAATGACGAACGCTGGGAAGTTCCCTATCTGCCCATCGACCCCGCGGACTTGGGGCGCAGCTATGAAGCGGTGATCCGCGTCAACAGCCAGTCGGGCAAGGGCGGCGTCGCCTGGGTGCTCGAACAGGACAAGGGCCTGAAACTGCCCAAGAAGATGCAGGCGAGCTTCAGCCATGTCGTACAGGCGCTCGCCGACCAGACGAGCCGCGAACTCGGCGCCGAGGATATCTGGCACGCGTTCGAGGGCCAGTATCTGGCGACCGAAGCCAAGCGCTTCCAACTCGTCGACTGGTCCGAAACGCACTCGGGCGCCGACCGCATCTTCGCCGGCAAGCTCACCATCGACGGCACCCCGCGCAGCGTCAGCGGCCGCGGCAACGGCCTGATGTCGAGCGTCATCGCCGCGCTCAGCGAAAGCGGCGGCCCGGTGATGGACATCGTCGACTATAGCGAGCACGCGATCGGCCAGGGCAGCAATGTGCAGGCCGCGGCCTATGTCGAGTGCCGCACCGCCGACGGGAAAAGCCTGTTCGGCTGCGGGCTGGATACCGACGTTGCGACGGCGAGTGTGCGGGCGATTTTGTCGGCCGCCAACGGCGCATAGAAGTCAGCCCCTCCACCACTTCGTGGTCCCCCTCCCCATCGCTACGCGACAGGGAGGATTGGCGCACTCAAATCCTCCCTGTGCCGAAGGCATGGGGAGGTGGCAGCGCGAAGCGCTGACGGAGGGGCATCTAGCGCGAAGCCAAAATCAACCGAACCACCCCATCCACAACAGCATCCACATCCTTCAAAACATCAACCGCCGTCACCCGAACCACAACAAACCCCTGCCCCCTGAGCCACTCATCGCGCAAAGCATCCCGCTCCACCCGAGCATCATGCGCCACCCCATCCACCTCCACGATCAGCCGTGCATCCGGCGCATAAAAATCCGCCACATAGGCCCCCACCGGATGCTGCCGCCGAAACTTCACCCCAGCCGGCCGCAATCGCAGCCGCTGCCAAAGCAAGACTTCAGGCGGCGACAAAACCCGCCGCAACCCCCGCGCGATCTTCACAATAGCCTTGGAAGTCGACCGCATCCCAACACTCCCACCCAATCCTCCCTGTGGCCGAAAGGCCATGGGGAGGTGGCAGCCGCAAAGCGGCTGACGGAGGGGCCAAAAGCGCCACGCCACCGCCCCTCCACCGCCTTCGGCGGTCCCCCTCCCCATGCCTACGGCACAGGGAGGAATAGCGGAAGCGCAACCAACCCCACCCCGGACCAAAACCCCCAAAATCCTCCCTGTCGCAAAGCGATGGGGAGGGGGACCGCTCGCGCAGCGAGTGGTGGAGGGGCGATGTTGGTGTAGAAAAGAACTGCACGTCGGAGTATCTGACAAACATGTTCGGTTCAAATACTGTCTTCGTTATAGGCGCAGGCGCAAGCGCAGAAGCCGACATGCCTCTCGGTGCAGCGCTTACCGGCGAAATCGCGAAACTCTTGTCTTTCGAACTTGAGTTTGGCCATAATTTGAAACGGGGCGATCACGAAATCTATCAAGCGATACGCCGATTGGTTCAACATAATGGTTGGGGCGATAATCAGTTCATCGGCTCAGGAAGGTCGGTAGCGGAGGCAATGGATCTTGCACTTTCTATTGATACTTTCTTGGAATCTCACGGAAATAATCGTGAGTTCGTCAAGTTGGGAAAGCTAGGGATCGTTCGGGCCATTTCGTTAGCTGAGAGCCGTTCGTTAATGCGCTATGATAAAAACGGATACACACCGTTCCGCATATCGGTGCTCTCGGATACGTGGTACTATAGCCTAGCAAGGCAACTATTTACCGGCGTTCCGGCACATAGTCCTGGATCAGCATTCAACAATGTGTCCTTCATCGTTTTCAATTATGATCGATGCCTTCAAACGTTCCTTATCCGAGCAGCTGAAAACTATTTCAGGCTTTCCCGCCAAGAAGCGGAAACTCTTATAAGCCGAGTGCGGATAATCCATCCCTACGGCACAATCGGTTCAGTTTTCTCGGGTTCGGAAAATTTCGTTCCGTTCGGTTCTCACGAGTTTGACATTAATCCGGTATCAGACCGTATTCGAACTTTCTCGGAAGCATGTGACCAATCCGCGATTCTTCAACAGTGGCTGTTCAACGCTGAGACCGTGGTATTTCTAGGATTTGGCTTTCACGACCAGAATGTCGCCCTCTTGGACATTTCAGCGCATTTAGAATCTGATAGTGGAATATTTAGGAGAGTTTTCGCTACGACCAAAGGCATGTCTAAGAGCGACGCCAACGTTGTCGTAAGTCGAATCTCGCACGCATTGCGAGGAGAGCCCGAGGATCCGGAAAATCCTCGAGAAATTTGGACAAATAACGGCAGCTGCGCAGACCTCTTTTCGACCTATTGGCGCAGTTTAACCCTATAAGGTGCATTCCCCCTTTCCTACAATTCACCCATATGGTTCATTCTGTCGGTTTCACCCAACCGAAAGGACGAATCGATGGAAGACTCCCCGCACAATCCCGCCTCTATCCCCGCCCCCGACAGCTATCACTGGACGCCGCAGCTCCAGCGCGCGTTTCTGGAGGCTTTCGCCACCAACGGGTCGGTGAAGATTTCGGCGGCGAAGGTCGGCATGTCGCCCGCCGCCGTCTATCAGCTGAGGCAGCGGCCCGAGGGCGCGGCGTTCCGGCTCGGCTGCGCCGCGGCGCTGCTGATCGCGCGCGGGCGGCTCGTCGACGAGCTGCTCGACCGCGCGATCTGGGGGCATGACGAGACCACCGAGCTGCAACGCGAGGATGGCCGCA
>Ga0209676_1000389_pt1 | contig 80341 bp, 70 predicted proteins | sample AraplaCvi_mLB_r2_FD_184282 | JGI IMG/M metagenome (GOLD analysis project Ga0209676, IMG submission 184282) | Arabidopsis root microbial communities from North Carolina, USA - plate scrape MF_Cvi_mLB_r2 (SPAdes) (version 2) | ecosystem: Host-associated > Plants > Roots > Endosphere | place: USA...
CCACCCAGATCCGCGGTCTCGACGTCGCCGTCCGCAATGCGAACGACGGCATCTCGCTGGCCCAGGTCGCCGAAGGTTCGCTGACGGAAATCGGCAACAACCTGCAGCGCATCCGTGAGCTGTCGGTCCAGTCGGCCAACGCGACGAACTCCTCGTCCGACCGCGCCGCGCTGAACGCCGAAGTCAAGCAGCTGACCTCGGAAATCGACCGCGTCGCCAAGCAGGCCGACTTCAACGGCACCAAGCTGCTGGACGGCTCGTTCACCAGCCAGCTGTTCCAGGTGGGCGCCAATGCCGGCCAGGCGATCGCCATCGACAAGGTCGTCGATGCCCGCTCGCAGTCGCTGGGCAACGTGAAGTTCGCTGCCGACGTCACCGGCACGGCCATCGCCGATGCCGCCGCCGACGGCAGCATCGCCGGCCTGACCGTCAACTCGGTCGCCATCGACACGGTGTCGTACAAGAACGGCGCACAGGGCGAGGACATCGCCAAGTCGCTGGCCACGGCGATCAACGCGAAGATGGGCGAGACCGGCGTGTACGCCTCGGTGACCGCCGACCAGGTGACCCTGAACTCGGTGAAGGCCGGCAAGGATCTGGTCGTCGGTGGCACGGTGACCGGCTCGGGCCTGACCGCCGCCACCACGACGGCCGCCGCCACCGCCACCGCGTCGTTCGCCAAGGACCTGGACATCACCACGTTCGAAGGCGCGCAGAAGGCCCTGGAAATCGTCGACGCCGCGCTGACCTCGGTCAACTCGGCCCGCGCCGACCTGGGTGCGGTGCAGAACCGCTTCACCTCGGTGGTCGCCAACCTGCAGACCAGCTCGGAAAACCTGGCCGCTTCGCGCAGCCGCATCCGCGATACGGACTTCGCCAAGGAAACCGCCGAACTGACCCGCACCCAGATCCTGCAGCAGGCCGGTACGGCCATGCTGGCCCAGGCCAACCAGGTGCCGCAGAACGTGCTGAGCCTGCTCCGCTAACCGCGGCGCCAGGCACCGGGGCGGGCGTCTCTCCCGCCCGCTCCGGCCCGGCATTCCTTCCTCGCTCCACTCCAGGACTTTCCCATGGCACAGGTCATCAACACCAACACCATCTCGCTGAATGCCCAGCGCAATCTGAGCACCAGCGGCGCGTCGCTCGCCACCACCATCCAGCGCCTGTCGTCGGGCCTGCGCATCAACAGCGCCAAGGACGACGCCGCCGGTCTGGCTATCTCCGAGCGCTTCTCCACCCAGATCCGCGGTCTCGACGTCGCCGTCCGCAATGCGAACGACGGCATCTCGCTGGCCCAGGTCGCCGAAGGTTCGCTGACGGAAATCGGCAACAACCTGCAGCGCATCCGTGAGCTGTCGGTGCAGTCGGCCAACGCGACGAACTCCTCGTCCGACCGCGCCGCGCTGAACGCCGAAGTCAAGCAGCTGGCCTCTGAAATCGACCGCGTCGCCAAGCAGGCCGACTTCAACGGCACCAAGCTGCTGGACGGCTCGTTCACCAGCCAGCTGTTCCAGGTCGGCGCCAATGCCGGCCAGGCGATCGCCATCGACAAGGTCGTCGACGCCAAGGCCGGTTCGCTGGGCGGCGCGATGTTCGCCACCGCCACCTTCACCACCGCCACGCCGGCCGACGGCGTGACCGCGCTGAAGATCGAAGGCCTGCAGCTGACCAACGCCGACGGCGCCACGGTCACCATCGACACCGTCGATGTCGCCGCACAGGGCTCCGCCGCGGGCACCCGCGACGCCGCCGCCAAGGCGCTGGTCACGGCCATCAACGCCAAGATCGGCGAGAGCGGCGTGTACGCCGAACTCGGCGCGGCCGGCGCGGTGAGCCTGACCTCGGTCAAGGACAGCGTGGGCACCAACGGCGCGTTCAAGGGCATCGCCATCGAAACCGGCACGTGGACCGGCGGCACCGCCCCGGCCGACGTCGCCGCCAGCACCGTCGCCACGACCAAGCAGTACGCCTCCAACCTGGACATCTCCACGTTCAAGGGCGCGCAGCAGGCGCTGGAAATCGTCGACAAGGCGCTGACCTCGGTCAACTCGGCCCGCGCCGACCTGGGTGCGGTGCAGAACCGCTTCACCTCGGTGGTCGCCAACCTGCAGACCAGCTCGGAAAACCTGGCCGCATCCCGTAGCCGCATCCGCGACACGGACTTCGCCAAGGAAACCGCCGAACTGACCCGCACCCAGATCCTGCAGCAGGCCGGTACGGCCATGCTGGCCCAGGCCAACCAGGTGCCGCAGAACGTGCTGAGCCTGCTCCGCTAATCGTTCAAACCGCTTCAACCGCTTCACAGGAATCGTTGCCCGACGCGGGCGTCCCGGACGGATTCGTCTCCCTCCGATTGGCGCCGGGATGGATGGCCCAGCCATCCATCCGCCCTCCACCGGTTTGGTGGCGGGCGCCGGGCGTTCCTTCTGTCCTGATTGCAACACCCCTTCTTCCAGGTCCGCGCCATGGCACAGGTCATCAACACCAACACGATCTCGTTGAATGCCCAGCGCAACCTGAGCACCAATGGTGCGTCGCTCGCGACCACCATCCAGCGCCTCTCGTCCGGCCTGCGCATCAACAGCGCGAAGGACGACGCCGCCGGCCTGGCCATCTCCGAACGCTTCTCCACCCAGATCCGCGGCCTCGATGTCGCCGTGCGCAATGCCAACGACGGCATCTCGCTGGCCCAGGTCGCCGAGGGTTCGCTGACGGAAATCGGCAACAACCTGCAACGCATCCGCGAACTGGCCGTGCAGTCGGCCAACGCGACCAATTCCTCCTCCGACCGCGCCGCGCTGAACGCCGAGGTCAAGCAGCTGACCGCCGAGATCGATCGCGTGGCCAAGCAGTCGGACTTCAACGGCACCAAGCTGCTGGACGGCTCGTTCTCCAGCCAGCTGTTCCAGGTCGGCGCCAACGCCGGCCAGGCCATCGCGATCGACAAGACCGTCGATGCGCGCGCCGGATCGCTCGGCAAGGCGCAGTTCGGCGCCACCGGCGGCGTCAACGTCATGACCGGCACGGCGACCGCCGACGGCAAGATCACCGCGATCTCCGTGACCAATTCCGCCGGCAAGACCGTCGCCATCGACGATGTGGACGTGAAGGCCGGCGAGACCGGCGCCCAGGTCACCGCCAAGGTCATGGGCGCGATCAACGCCAAGTTGGGCGAACACGGCATCTACGCCGAATCCACCGGCACCACCGGCACGTTCTCCACGGTGGGCGAAGCCGTGAACGGCAGCGGCGCACCGGCGGCGATCAGCATCGTCTACGGCACCAGCGGCGTGGCCGGCATCGCCTCCGGTACCGGCGTGAACGGCGGCACCCCCGGCGCAGGCGACATCAAGGGGTTGTCGGACCTGGATGTCACCACCTTCCTCAATGCATCGCGCGCGGTGACCATCGTCGACAAGGCATTGACCGCCGTGAACTCGGCCCGCGCCGACCTCGGCGCGATCCAGAACCGCTTCACCTCGGTGGTCGGCAACCTGCAGACCAGCTCGGAAAACCTGGCCGCCTCGCGTAGCCGCATCCGCGACACGGATTTCGCCAAGGAAACCGCCGAACTGACCCGCACCCAGATCCTGCAGCAGGCCGGCACGGCCATGCTGGCCCAGGCCAACCAGGTCCCCCAGAACGTGTTGTCCCTGCTGCGCTGACGCGTGGCCCGCAAGACCCGCAGTCCTCCTAGTTCTCTGTCGTCCACGGACGGATTCGTCTCCCTCCGTTTGGCAGTACCCCAACCCCTCCGGCGACGGAGGGGTTTTTTTATCCGCCGCCGCAGGTCTGGCACAAACCCTGCATCAGCTGCCGGGCCTGCATTTCTCACCAGCGGCCGGACCCACGGCCGCGGTGGGAGACGGAGAAATGCGGGCTAAAGAACGGCGCCCGCAGGCCGTTACTGGAACTGTACGGGCGGGCCGCATTCGCCAACGGATGACGGCCCGCCCGGCCACCCCTTTTGCGGAAAGGGCGCGACAGGAGAAACGGCAATGGCAGATTATTCGCTCGGTTACGGCGGCATCGGTTCGGGGCTGGACATCACCGGCATGGTCGAACAGCTGGTCGCGGCCGATCGCAAGCCGGCCGACAACCGCCTGAACCGCATCGAGACCCAGGCCAAGTTCAAGCTCTCCGCGATCGGTACGGTCAGTTCCGCGTTCAGTTCGCTGGATACCGCGCTCAAGGCGCTGAAATCGGCGACCGCGTTCGACGTCCGCACGGTCAAGTCCGGCACGGACACCGTGGTCGGCGCCAGCGTGGCGAGCGGCACGCCCAACGGCATCTACAACGTGCAGGTGGGCTCGCTGGCCACCGCCAACAAGTGGATCACCAATACCCCGGTCACCGCCGGTACCACCTTCGGCGCCGGTCAATTGACGCTGACCGTCGGCGGCGAGTCGCTCGCCATCGACGTCGCCGAAGGCGCGACCCTGCAGGACGTGCGCAGCGCCATCAACACCGCCGCGCGCAGCAAGGGCGTGCAGGCCGCGGTGCTGACCTCCAACGACGGCCAGTACCTGTCGGTGTCGTCCGACAAGACGGGCGCGGCCAACGGCCTCACCCTCGCCTTCACCTCGGGCGGCAGCGACCTGCAGAACCTGGTCACCAGCCTGCAGGAGCGCGTGCCGGCGGCCGATGCCGAAGTGACGATCGACGGTCTCACCGTTACCGCCAGCACCAACAAGATCACCGACGCCGTCCCCGGCCTGACCCTCGACCTGAAGACCGAGGGCACCAGCACGGTCACCGTGTCCACCGACACGGCGGCTGCCAGCAAGCTGATCCAGGACTTCGTGACGGCGTACAACACGGCAATCGGCGCCATCAACGCCACCACCAAGTACGACGTCGAGAACAACGAACCCTCGGCCCTGACCGGCGACGCGCAGATGCGCAGCGCCTCTGGCCAGTTGCGCAACCTGATGGGCAACCTGCTGGGCGACCTCGCCGCGCAGGGCCTCGACGCGAAAACCCTGGGCCTGCAGACGAAGGGCTATCCCTCGTCCGACGGCACCCTGGTGTTCGACAGCAGCAAGTTCACCGCCGCCCTGACCAAGGACCCGGAGAAGATCCGTACCGCGTTCACCGGCGATACCGCGTTCGCAGGCACGCTTCAGAAAGCGGTCACCAGTTATGTCGGCACCGATGGCGCCTTCACCCTGCGCAGCAACGGGCTGAACGCGCAGATCAAGGATGTCGCCACCCAGCGCACCGCGCTGGATGCGCGTATGGAAGCCGTCGGCAACCGCTACAAGGCGCAGTTCGTCGCGCTGGACAGCATGATTTCGCAGATGAATACCACCAGCAGCGCGCTCGCCCAACAGCTGGCGACGCTCGCCAACCAGACCGGATAAGCCTCGCCGGGCCCGCATCGGTGCCCCACCGGGTGCCGGCGCCCCAGGAGAAATGGAATGTCACTTCAATCGTATGCCGCGCAGTACCGCAACACCGGCCTCAGCAGCGCCGTGATGGAGGCCGACCCGCATCGCCTCGTCGCGCTGCTGCTGTCCGGCGCGTGCGAGCGCCTGCGCCTGGCGGAGGCCTGCGTGGAGCGCGGCGAACTGGCGCGCAAGGGCAAGGCCATCGGCGAGGTCAGCGCGATCATCGGCCACCTCAACGGCTCGCTGGACCACGAGGCGGGCGGCGAGATCGCCGGCAGCCTTTCCGCGCTGTACGACTACGTGCAGACCCGCCTGATCGAAGCCAACCTGCACAACGACGCGTCCGCCCTGCGCGAATCGCTGGAACTGCTGGGCGAAATCGAATCGGCCTGGAACGCGATCCCCGCGGAACAGCGCCAGGCACCGGCCATGGCGGCCGCGCGATGAACGCCACCCCGGCCCTCGCCGACCTGTTCGACCAGTTGGATGCCATGCGCGTCGCGCTGCATGCCGACGAACTGGATGGCGTGGAAGCCCTGCTCAACCGCCACGACCGCGACGTGCGCGCGTTCCTGCACGCCGATGGCGGCCGCAGCGCCGGCTACGACGCGCTGGCCACCTTGCTGCGCGCGCAACTCGAACTCCAGCAGGACATGCAGGCCGCGCGCGAGCAGGCCCGCGTGCGGATGGCGTCCACGCAGCGCGCGGATCGCGCAGCGCGCGCCTACCTGTCGGTCGTCGGGGGCTGACCATGGCCGCGCCTGTCGTCCTGGTGGAGCACCCGGCCGAACACACGCTGTTCGACGGTGCGCTCACCTGCGACGTGGTGCTGCCCGCCCGCTTCGCCCTCGGTGCGCGCCCGGTGATGCAGGCCCCGGCCGAAGCCCTGCTGCAGGGCCTGGCCGTGGCCGAAGACGTCCGTGGCGACGACCCGGAAGACCGCAAGGAAGCGACACCGAGCCAACAACGCATCGAAGCCAAACTCGATCTCGTCCTCTCGCTGCTCGGCCGCCTGGCGCGCCGACACGACGACATGCTGCCGGTCACCGCCCTGCGCTGGTCGCATCGCGGCCTGCGCTTGGACATGGCGTCCCCGCTTGATGCCGGCACAGGCGCCGACGGCGTGGTGACGCTGCAACCGGCCAGCTGGCTCAGCGACCACATCGAACTTCCCGCGCGCGTGCTGGCGCAGGTCGAAGGCACGCACGCGCACCATCTGTGGCTGCAGTTCGAAGGGCTCGGCGCAGGCCTGGCCGAAGCCATGGACCGGCATCTTTTCCGCCTGCATCGCCGCCAGATCGCGGAAGCGCGGCAAGCGCAACTGACACCTCGCAGGTAAACGCGTTTCGCGCAATCGTCCGCGACGGCATGCACGGAAGGTGCAGCCATCACACGCGACGGTTGCTTCACGCCCGCCTTCATCCTGGCGTCGCGGCACTCAAATGTGACCCGCGTCGTGGTTTCACGTCTCCGTCGCGATTGTGAATTGGCGTGGCAGGACGCGACCGTTATCGTGACATGACCTGCAAAGCGGCAACGACTGGCTCCTCCCCGTGCGTGTACTCATCGTCGACGACCACACCCTGGTCCGGGCCGGCATCAGCCGGCTGCTGCAAGCGCTGCCCGACGTGGACGTCGTGGCCGAAGCCTGCAACGCCCAGCAAGCGCTCGACATGGCGGCCATCCACCGTCCCGACGTGATCCTGCTCGACCTGTCGCTGCCCGACCGCAGCGGCCTCGACCTGCTGCCGCTGCTGCACGAATCGCTGCCGCAGGTGCGCGTGGTGATGATGTCGATGCACAACGATCCCACCCAGGTGCGGGTCGCGCTCGATCGCGGCTGCGCGGGCTTCGTCGTCAAGGAAGCCGCACCGATGGAACTCGAACTCGCCCTGCGCGCCGCCGCCAGCGGCCAGGTGTTCCTGAGCCCGCAGGTGTCCTCGAAAATGCTCGCGCCGATGCTCAATCCGCAGCGCCCCACCGGCATTGCGGCGTTGTCGCCACGCCAGCGCGAGATCCTGCGCCAATTGGGCAGCGGCTTGAGCAGCAAGGAAATCGCCGCGCAGCTCGGCATCAGCGTCAAGACGGTGGAGACCCACCGTGCACGCATGATGGAATCGCTGGGATGCCGCCGCGCCAACGACCTGCTGCTGCTGGCCGCGCGCCACCAGAACGAATTGGCCTGAGCCTTGCAGTACTCCGGGGGCGACACCGCTTCCGTGACGGAATCCAGTGATCGCCACGCCCCGTCGGGCATCCACCTTCGACATTAAACCGACGCTGTAGGGGAAACCCTGACGGCCGGTAGGGCGTGCCCGCATCACAACCAGAAACGCCCCGATTTTTTTTCCGTCACCCGAGGCGGAAAGTAGTCACACGATGAGACGCCGCCCTGGCACGCCATCGATTCGGGGATTACGGGGATGAAGACGGGACTTTCCGCCCAACTGGGCCAACAGCTCCACCTGACGCCGCAGTTGCTGCAGTCCATCCGACTGCTGCAGCTCGATGGCCTGCAGCTGGAAATGGAAGTGCGCCGCGCGCTGGAACTCAACCCGCTGCTGGAGGTCGAGGACACCCACGACGCCGCCACCTCCAGCGAACTGGACGAGATGCCCGCGCAGGACGTCGCCGCCAGCGAGACCGCCGCGTTCGACGAACTGCCGGAGTCCAACCTGTGGGACGTGCCGGGTGCCGGCTGGCAGGACGGCGACGACGACCGCATGCAGCGCGTGGCCGCCGGCGAATCCACCGACCCGCACGTGCGTGTGCTGGATCGCCTGGCGCTGGAGCTCGACGAGCGCGCGCTGGAAGTGATCGCGTTCTGGCTGGAACACACCAACGAGTGCGGCTACCTGGAACAGGCGCCCGATACCCTGGCGCTGCTAGCGTCGGCCCGTTTCGATCTGCGCACCGACGTCGTGCTCGGTCTGCGCGACCGCCTGCTTCGCGGCGAATTCCCGGGCCTCTGCGCCGCCGACGTGCGCGAATGCCTGCTGGTGCAGCTGGACTGCCTGGACGGCCGCGTGCCGGCCCGTCGTGTGGCCCAGCGCATCGTGTCGGAGGGCCTGGCCCTGCTGGCCGCCCATGAATACGACGCCCTCGCCCGCCTGCTGGACCTCGATACCGACCAGGTGATGGAAGGCGTGCGCCTGGTGCTGTCGCTCGATGCCCGCCCGGGCGCCTCGCTGGCACCGGCCCCGTCGGGCTACATCATCCCGGACGTGGTCGCCTGGCACGCCGACTGCGCCTGGCGCGTGGCCCTGAACCCGGCGAGCACCCCGCGCATCCGCGTCAATGCGATGCAGGAACGCGCGCTGGAGCAGGCCGAAGCCTCGCCCGGCGCCGGCAAGCTGCGCGAACTGCTGCAGGAAGCCCGCTGGCTGACCCGCGGCCTGTCGATCCGCTACGACACCCTGCTGCGCACCGCGCGCGCCATCGTCGAACGCCAGGCCGGCTTCCTGGCCCACGGCGACGAAGCGATGGCCCCGCTGACGCTGAAGGAGATCGCCGACGAGATCGGCATGCACGAATCCACGATCTCGCGCATCACCACCGGCAAGTACATGCAGACCCCGCGGGGCACGTTCGAGCTGAAGCATTTCTTCGCCGTGCGCCTGGAAGGCGCCAACGTGTCCGGCCCGGCGGTGCGCGCCATGGTGCGCCGCCTGATCGATTCCGAGCCGGCCGGCAAGCCGCTGGCCGACGAGGCGATCGCCGGCCTGCTGGCCCGCCAGGGCATTCATATTGCCCGCCGAACTGTGGCGAAGTACCGGGAACAGCTCGATATCGCTCCCGCCCGGGAACGCCGACGCGCTACCGTATCCGTCTTGGCCAAGGCCGGATAACGGAGCGAGACCGCAATGAGCAAGATCACCGTACTGCTGGTGGACGACCACGAAGGATTCATCAACGCCGCCCTGCGCCATCTGCGCAAGGTGGAGTGGCTGGATGTCGTGGGCCGCGCCAGCAACGGCCTGGAAGCCATCGAGCGCTCCGAGACCCTGCGTCCGGACGTGGTGCTGATGGACCTGGCCATGCCGGAGATGGGCGGCCTGCAGGCCACGCGCCTGATCAAGACCCAGGACGCGCCCCCCTTCGTGGTGATCGCCAGCCACTTCGACGATGCCGAACACCGCGAACACGCCATGCGGGCCGGCGCCGACGATTTCGTCAGCAAGCTTTCCTACATCCAGGAAGTCTTGCCCATCCTCGAACGATTCAAAGAGCGCCGCCATGAGTGAATCCCGCATCCTCGTCATCGACACCGACGCCGCCCGCGCTGAACGCCTGGCCGGCCTGCTCGAGTTCATGGACCTCACACCGCGCTGGGTCGTCAGTGCCGGTGACGTGGATCTGCAGCGTCAGCGCCCGCATGACTGGCTGGCCGTCGTGGTCGGCTCGCTGGAAGACCAGAAGGCCGCCGACGCGTTCTTCGGCTGGCTGGGCAAGGCGCAGCTGCCGCCGCCGGTGCTGCTGCTGCAGGGCGACACCGCCGCCTTCGCCGCCGCCCACGGCCTGCACGAAGCCGGCGTCTGGGCGCTGGAAAGCCCCATCCGCCACGCGCAGCTGGAAGCCTGCCTGCGTCGCGCCAGCCTCAAGCGGCTGGACACCGAACACCAGGCCCAGCAGGTCACCACCAGCGGCCCTACCGGCAACAGCCCGGCCGTGACCCGCCTGCGCCGGATGATCGACCAGGTCGCCGCGTTCGACACCACCGTCCTGGTGCTGGGCGAATCCGGCACCGGCAAGGAAGTCGTCGCCCGCGCCATCCACGACCAGTCGCCGCGCCGCGACGGGCCGTTCGTCGCGATCAACTGCGGCGCGATCCCCGCCGAACTGCTGGAAAGCGAACTGTTCGGCCACGAGAAGGGCGCCTTCACCGGCGCACTGACGGCGCGCAAGGGCCGCTTCGAAATGGCCGAAGGCGGCACCCTGCTGCTGGACGAGATCGGCGACATGAGCCTGCCGATGCAGGTCAAGCTGCTGCGCGTGCTGCAGGAGCGCAGCTTCGAGCGCGTCGGCGGCAACCAGACCATCCGCTGCAACGTGCGCGTGATCGCCGCCACCCACCGCAACCTGGAACAGCGCATCGCCGACGGCCACTTCCGCGAAGACCTGTTCTACCGCCTCAACGTGTTCCCGATCGAGATGCCCGCGCTGCGCGAGCGCGCCGACGACCTGCCGTCGCTGGTCGCCACCATCGCCGCGCAGCTGGCCCGCACCGGCCGTGGCGAGGTGCAGTTCGCCCACGACAGCCTGCAGGCGCTGCGCCAGTACGCCTGGCCGGGCAACGTGCGCGAGCTGACCAATCTGGTCGAGCGCCTCGCGGTGCTCCACCCGGGCGGCCTGGTGCGCGTGCACGACCTGCCCAAGCGCTACCAGCCCGAACACATGCCGGAAGCCGAGGCCGTGCCGGTCGCTGCGATGCCCGCGCTCGCGCTCAGCGCCGCGCCCGTCGCTGCGGCCGCCGTCGCGGCACCGCCCGCGGAGCGCCTGCCGGAAGCCGGCATCGATCTGCGCGAACACATCGCCCAGATCGAACTGAACCTGATCCGCGATGCGCTGGACCGCGCCGGCGGCGTGGTGGCCCATGCCGCGCAACTGCTGGGCCTGCGCCGCACCACGCTGGTGGAAAAGCTGCGCAAGTACGGCGTCGAGCGCGAAGACGCCGCCCTGGCGACGGAAAACTGACTGGCGACGGGCGACGGTTCCGGCACAGGTCTTGCAGCTGATACCGCAAGACACACCGACGACCGAAGCACCCGCCCATGTCCGACGTCACCTCCATCCTCTCGCAGATCCGCAGCTACCAGCACCAGCTGGGCACCCGCGCCCTGGAACCGATGCCGAACCCGGGCGCGTTCACGCCCAACGGGGTGGGCTTCGAACAGCCCGGCGTCAAGGCACCCAGCTTCGGCGAAACGCTGCAGAACGCGCTGGAAGGCGTGAATGGCGCCCAGAAGAACGCCGGCGCGCTGGCCCAGGCCTTCGAACTCGGTGACCCGCGCGCGGACCTGGCCCGGGTGATGGTGGCGGCACAGCAGTCGCAGGTCGCCTTCCGCGCCACCGTCGAAGTCCGGAACCGCCTGGTGCAGGCCTACCAGGACGTCATGAACATGCCGTTGTAAGCCGTACCCGCTGACCTGCCCTCTCCACCCACCGACCTATCGCCATGGCCCTCACGCTGTCCAAGGAAGCCCTGAAGGAATCGCTGACCGCCGACAAGGCAGGCGCGGCGCTGACCAAGATCGGGGATGCGCGCGTGTTCAAGCAGATGGGCACGCTGCTGCTGATCGCCGGCGCCGTGGCGCTGGGCCTGTTCGTGTTCTTCTGGTCGCAGAAGCCGGCCTACACCCCGCTGTACACCGGCCTGGACCCCAAGGCCACCGCCGAAGCCACCGACATGCTGCGCGCGGCGCAGATCCCGTTCCAGCTCGACCAGGCCACCGGCGCCATCTCGGTGCCCGAAGAGAACCTGCACGACGCCCGCCTGAAGCTGGCCGGTGCCGGCCTGGCCGAGAGCGGCCGCCTCGGCTTCGAGATGATGGAGCGCGACCCGGGCTTCGGCGTCAGCCAGTTCGTCGAGAACGCGCGCTACCAGCACGCGCTGGAAACCGAACTGGTCCGCACGATCACCACGCTGCGCCCGGTGCGCGACGCGCGCGTGCACCTGGCCATCCCCAAGCCGTCCGCGTTCACCCGCCAGCGCGAAGTCGCCAGCGCCTCCGTCGTGCTGGACCTGCGCTCCGGCGCGATGCTGGAGCGCAACCAGGTCGATGCCATCGTCCACCTGGTCTCGTCCTCGATTCCGGACCTGGCGCCGGAGCGCGTCACCGTGGTCGACCAGAGCGGCCGCATGCTGACCATCAGCGACCCGAACAGCGAAGCCGCGCTCAATGCCGCCCAGTTCGAACGCGTGCGCAAGCTGGAAACCTCCTACAACGATCGCATCCGCGAACTGCTCGAACCGCTGACCGGCCCCGGCCGCATCAACGCCGAAGTCGCGGTGGACATGGACTTCTCGGTCACCGAGGAAGCCCGCGAGACCTTCGCCAACGATCCGGCCAAGATCCGCAGCGAGCAGGTCAGCCAGAACACCGTCGCCGCCGCCGGCCCCGAAGGCGTGCCCGGCGCGACCAGCAACACGCCGCCCGGCCCGAATGCCGCCGCCGCGCCGAACCCCGCCGCGCCGACCGAAACCGCCAGCAGCGCGACCCGCAACTTCGAAATGGACCGCACGCTGCAGCACACCCGCCAACCGGCCGGCCGCGTGCGTCGCGTCACCGCGGCCGTGCTGGTCGACCACGTGCCGCGCACCGGCGAGAACGGCAAGGTCGTCATGACCGCGCTGGATGCCGCCACGCTGACCCGCATCGAGGCGCTGGTGAAGGAAGCCGTCGGCTTCGACACCGCGCGCGGCGATTCGGTCTCGGTGATGAACGCGCCGTTCGTGCGCGAGACGGACAAGGTCGAGGACGTCCCGTTCTGGGAAAGTCCCTGGCTGCACAACCCGATGGTCCGCGACATCGCCCGCTATGGCATCGGCGCGCTGGTGGTGATCCTGCTGCTGTTCGGCGTGCTGCGCCCGGCCATGCGCCAGATCATCAATCCGAAGACGAAGAAGGCCCAGCACGACGACGACGACGGCATCGACGTGACCGTGGTCGACGACGACGAACACCACGCGCGCGCCGCCACCGCCCTGTCGCACGACGAACTGCCGCCGATGCGCGCCCTGCCCTCGGATGCCTATGAAGACCGGCTCCGCCAGGCGCGCGACGCGGTGAAGACCGACTCCAAGCAGGTGGCGCAGGTGGTCAAGGACTGGGTGGCCAGCGATGAATAACGCACAGGACAATGCCCTCAGCGGCGTGCAGCGCGCCGCGGTACTCCTGCTCTCCCTCGGCGAGCAGGACGCCGCCGAAGTGCTCAAGCACATGAACGCGAAGGAGGTGCAGAAGCTCGGCATCGCCATGGCGACGATCTCCGGCGTCAGCCGCGAGCAGGTCATGCAGGTGATGTCGAACTTCGGCGAGGCGCTCGACAAGCAGACCTCGCTGGGCATGGGCGCGGACGACTACGTGCGCAACGTGCTGGTGCAGGCGCTCGGTGCCGACAAGGCCGGCAGCCTGATCGACCGCATCCTGCTGGGACGCAACACCACCGGCCTCGACACGCTGAAGTGGATGGACCCGCGCGCCATCTCCGACCTGGTGCGCAACGAACATCCGCAGATCATCGCCATCGTGCTGGCCCACCTGGATGGCGACCAGGCCGCCGACACGCTCAAGCTGCTGCCCGAACGCACCCGCACCGACGTGCTGCTGCGCATCGCCACCCTCGACGGCATCCCGCCGAACGCGCTGAACGAGCTCAACGAGATCATGGAGCGCCAGTTCGCCGGCAACCAGAACCTCAAGGCCTCGAGCATCGGCGGCGTGAAGGTGGCCGCGAACATCCTCAACTTCATGGATTCGGGCCAGGACCAGGCCATCCTGGGCAACATCACCCAGGTCGACGCCGACCTCGGTGCGCGCATCCAGGACCTGATGTTCGTGTTCGACAACCTGGCCGACCTCGGCGACCGCGAACTGCAGGCGCTGCTGCGCGAAGTCCCGAACGACCGCCTGGGCCTGGCCCTGCGCGGCGCAGACGCCAAGGTCAAGGAAAAGATCACCCGCAACATGTCCCAGCGCGCCGCGCAGATCCTGCTGGAAGACATGGAAGCCCGCGGCCCCGTGCGCCTGTCCGACGTGGAAGGCGCGCAGAAGGAAATCCTCGCGATCGTGCGCCGCCTGGCTGACCAGGGCGTCATCTCGCTGATGGCCGGTGCCGAGGAAATGGTATGAGCGCGCCCTCGCCGATCCGCTGGATGCCCGCACCGCTCGACATGGTGGTCGCGGCCGCCACGGCCGCCCAGGACGTGCCGCCGCCGGTGCCGCCGACGCTGGAGGAAATCCAGGCCATCCAGGACGCGGCCTACCGCGAAGGCCTGGAGCGCGGACTGGCCGAAGGGCATGCCGAAGGCTTTTCGCATGGCCAGGCCGACGTGCGTCGGCTCGCCGCGCAGATGGAAGGCATCCTCGACAATTTCTCGCGGCCGCTGGACCGCCTCGAGAACGAAGTGGTCGCCGCGTTGTCCGAACTCGCCGTGCGCGTCGCCGGCGCCCTCGTCGGCCGCGCCTACCAGACCGATCCGGTGCTGCTGCAGGAACTGGCGACCACCGCGCTGGATGCCGTCGGCGGCGCGCAGCGCGAAGTCGAACTGCGCCTGCACCCGGACGACATCGCGGCACTCACGCCGGTACTGGCGTTGACGCCCAATGCCCGCCTGACCGCCGACACCAGCCTCAGCCGCGGCGACCTGCGCGTGCACGCCGAGAGCGTGCGCATCGACGGCACGCTGGAAGCGCGGCTACGCGGCGCGCTCGAGACGGTCCTCAACCGCGGGGTGCGCGCATGAGCGCCCAGCCGCTGGAATGGCTGACCGCGCGCGACCTGCGCCTCTCGGCGCGGCTGTCGCAGATCAATCCCGAACTCGGCGGCCGAGGCCTCATCCGCGAAGGCATCCTGCGCCGCGCCGTGGGCCTGACCCTGGAAGCCATCGGCTGCGAAGCGCCGATGGGCGCCACCTGCAAGGTGGAAGTCGTCGACGGCGGTTGGGTCGACGCCGAAGTCGTCGGGTTCGCCGGCGAACGCACCTACCTGATGCCCAGCGCCGAACTGCACGGCCTGCTCCCGAATGCGCGCGTGGTGCCTTCACGGCGCCGCGGCGGCGTCGAAGTCGGCGAAGGTCTGCTGGGCCGCGTGATCGACAGCGACGGCGTGCCGCTCGACGGCCGTGGCCCGATCCGCGCCGAAGGCAGCGTCGGCCTGGCCGGCGTGGCGATCAACCCGCTGTCGCGCGAACCGATCACCCAGCCGCTGGATGTCGGCGTGCGCGCGATCAACGCACTGCTGCCGATCGGCCGCGGCCAGCGTGTCGGCCTGTTCGCCGGTTCCGGCGTCGGCAAGTCCACGCTGCTGGGCATGATGACCAAGTACACCGCCGCCGACGTGATCGTGGTCGGCCTGATCGGCGAACGTGGCCGCGAAGTACGCGATTTCGTCGAAAGCACGCTCGGCCCCGCCGGCCTGGCGCGCGCCGTCGTCGTCGCCAGCCCCGCCGACCGGCCGCCGCTGGCGCGCCTGCAGGGCGCGTATCGCGCCACCGCCATCGCCGAATGGTTCCGCGACCAGGGCCTGAATGTCCTGTTGCTGATGGACTCGCTGACCCGCTTCGCCCAGGCGCAGCGCGAGATCGGCCTGTCGGTCGGCGAGCCACCCACCACGCGCGGCTATCCGCCGTCCGTGTTCGCGCGCCTGCCCGCACTCGTCGAGCGCGCCGGCAACGGCGCCAAGGGGCGCGGTTCGATCACCGCGTTCTACACCGTGCTGACCGAAGGCGACGATCCGCAGGATCCGATCGCCGACGCCGCGCGCGCGATCCTGGACGGCCACATCCTGCTCTCGCGCCGCGTGGCCGACAGCGGGCTGTACCCGGCGATCGACGTGGAGTCGTCGGTCAGCCGCGTGGTCACCGAGATCGCCGACGAGACCTGGCGCGACCGCATCCGCAAGCTCAAGCGACTGCTGTCGGCCTACAACAGCAACCGCGACCTGATCGCCATCGGCGCCTACCAGCGCGGCAACGATCCGACCGTGGACGAAGCCCTGGAACGCTGGCCGGAGATCGTCGAGTTCCTCGGCCAGGACGTGGCGCGCGCCGCCGACCTGCCGAGCAGCCGCGCCGCCCTGGAAGCCCTGATCCAACGCAACGCCCCCGTCGGCATCCCGATGCCCGACGGTCTGCAGTAACGCCAAGGACCCCCCGTCATGATGCAGTCCCGCCGAATCGATCCCCTGCTGCGCCGCGCCCAGGAGCACGAGGATTCCGTCGCCCGCGAGCTGGCCGACCGCCAGCATGCGCTGGCGATGCAGGAATCGCGGCTGGAGGAACTGCGGCAGTACGCCGAGGAATACGCGAACAGCCAGATGGCCGCGACCAGCCCGGCGCAGCTGGCCAACCGCCGCGCGTTCCTGGACCGCATCGACCAGGCGCTGAAGCAGCAGTTGCAGACCGTCGACCGCAGCCGCGCCAACGTGGACATCGAACGCGACCGCCTGCTGCTGGCCAGCCGCGACAAGCAGGTGCTCGAGCAACTGGCGGCCAGCTACCGCGTGCAGGAAAAGCAGATCGTCGACCGCCGCGACCAGCGCGAGATGGACGACCTCGGCGCGCGTCGCGCGCGCCTGGCCGCGACCGCGTCCGAGGGCGACGCCTGATGCCGTCGCCGATGGCCACGTTCTCACCCGCCGCCGCCAGCGCGTCCGCATCGCCGGGCGCCAACAAGCCTGCGGCGCAGGACGGCGCGAAAGACGGCGCCAAGCCTGCGTTCGACGACATGGTCCGCCGACCCGCCCCGCGCGATGACGCACCCGTGCGCAAGCCGGTGGCGCGCGACGGGGAACCGCGCGAGGTCGCCAAAGGCGATACGCGCGTGCTCGGCCGCACGGACGGCGCAACGGACACTGCCGTCGCCGAAGACGAGATCAAGCAGGACGACGCCGCGCCGATCGCGCTGCTGGCCCTGCTCGATGCGGCACCGACCGCCGTAACCACCGCGACGCCGGCGGCAGGCACGGCCGTGCTCGTGGATGCACCGCTCACGCCGCCGCCCGCCGCCACGACGCCGCCGGCATTCGTACCCGTCACCGATGCGGTGCTGGGCCAGGGCGCGCCGCGCGTCGGTCTGCCGGTCGAGGCGATGCTCGCCACGTCCGCGTCCGAGGCCCCTGCCCCCGACGTCGCCACGACCACGACCACGGCCGCCTCCGTCACACCCAACACCGATGCGTCGGCAAAGGCCCCGCTGCAGAACCTGCTCTCCTTCGCCACCCATCTGGCGACCGGCCAGGTCGCGGCCGCCCTGCCCGAGGTGGTAGCGCTGGGGCGCGACGTCGTCGAGGCGTTCCGCAGCGACGACACCGACGGCACCCTGCCGACCGGCAACGTACTGGCGGGCGCTGGCGCCTCCAACGCGTCGCTCGGCCTGTCCCGCACCGAAACGGTCAACGCGATGTCGGCGCCGAGCGCCGATCTGCATGGCGGCCATTTCGACGAGGACATCGGCGATGCCGTCCGCTGGATGGCGGACCAGAAGATCGGCCACGCCCACATCAAGGTCACCCCGAACGACCTGGGCACGGTCGAGATCCGCCTGCGCCTGGACGGCGACCGCGTGCACGCCGATTTCTCCAGCGCCCAGGCAGAAGTCCGCCAGGCGCTCGAGAGCAGCCTGCCGCGTCTGCGCGACATGCTGGGGCAACAGGGCTTCCAGCTCGCGCATGCCGACGTGGGCCACCAGCATGCACCGCCGTCGCAAGACGGCAGCGCCCGTACCGGCGAAGACCGTGGAGACAGCGCCGAACCCACCGTCGAGACGCCCCGCGCCGTCCGTATGACCGCCCGCGGCCTGGTCGACGCGTACGCTTGATGATCTCGCGCGTATGTAGGAGCGACGTCAGTCGCGACCGCACGCCGTACCGACCCGGGACGACCGTTCAAGCAAGGGGCGCTTGACCGTCAAAGGATGCGTGCGCCGGATTTCAGCGGTCGCGACTGACGTCGCTCCTACAGAAAGCCGTCCCGTCAAAACCCCGTCGGACCCGCCTCCACGCCACGGCACGCCGCTTGCATCACCTGGGCTGACCCCTCAGGAGATCCACCGCCGTGGCAGCCGCAGACAAGAACGCCAGCAAATCCAAGACCGACAAGGCCGACAAGCCGAAGGGCGGCAAGTCGTTGCTGACCATCGGCCTGGTCGCGCTCATTGCGGCCGGTGCGGCCGGCGGCGGTGCCTGGTACTTCACCAGCCACGGTGCGAAGGAAGAGAAGCCGGAAGGCCCGAAGGCCGCCAGCCCCGGCACCGTGCCCGCGCCCGCGCAGTACTTCGCGCTGGAACCGCCGTTCGTGGTCAACCTTGTCGGCGAGAGCGGCGGCGCGCGCTACCTGCAGGTCGAAGTCCAGCTGATGACGCGCGACCCCGAGTCGCTGAAGGCCATCGAGCTGCACGCCCCCGCCATCCGCGCGCGCCTGCTGATGCTGTTCGCCCAGCAGGACGCCGCCGGGCTGATGTCGCGCGAGGGCAAGGAACGCCTGCAGAACGCCGCACTCGGTGAGGTGAAGGCGCTGCTGGTCGCCGAGACCGGCAAGCCCTCCGCCGAATCGCTGTTGTTCACCAGCTTCGTGATGCAGTGACCGGAACCCGCCGCCATGACCAGTGACCTGCTGTCGCAAGACGAGATCGACGCCCTGCTCAACGGCGTCGACTCCGGCGCGATCGAGACCGAGGAACCGCTGCACGACCCCACGGTCGCGCGCACCTACGATTTCGCCAGCCAGGACCGCATCGTGCGCGGCCGGTTGCCGACGCTGGAGATGATCAACGAGCGTTTCGTCCGCACGTGGCGCATCGGCCTGTTCAACCTGCTGCGCCGATCGGCGGAACTGTCGGTACGCGGCATCGAGACCATCAAGTTCGGCGACTACCTGCACTCGCTGTACGTGCCGACCAACCTCAACCTGATCAAGTTCAAGCCGCTGCGCGGCGTGGGCCTGATCGTGTTCGAACCGAAGCTGGTGTTCACCATGGTGGACAACTTCTTCGGCGGCGACGGCCGCTATCCGGCCAAGATCGAAGGCCGCGAGTTCACCCAGACCGAAATGCGGGTGATCCAGCTGCTGCTCAAGCAGACCTTCACCGACCTGATCGATGCCTGGGCGCCGGTGATGCCGGTGGATTTCGAGTACATCACCAGCGAGGTCAATCCGCACTTCGCCAACATCGTGAGTCCGCGCGAGTACGTGGTCGTGAGCCGTTTCCACGTCGAACTCGACGGCGGCGGCGGCGACCTGCACGTCACCCTGCCGTACTCGATGCTCGAGCCGATCCGCGAACTGCTGGACGCCGGCATCCAGTCCGACCGCGTCCACGACGACGACAGTTTCCGCGAGACGATGCACCAGCAATTGCGCCAGGCGGAAGTCACCGTCTCCAGCGTACTGGCGGAGAAGCGCATCAACCTGCGCCAGCTCACCCAGTTGAAGGTCGGCGACATCCTGCCGATCGAACTGCCCCGTTCCGTGCCGGTCTGCGTCGAGCAGGTGCCGGTGTTCACCGGCGAATTCGGCATCTCCAACGGACACAACGCCGTGAAGATCCTCGCCAAGCACCCGCCCGGCAGCGGCAAGGCCCCGCAGGCCTCGCGCCAGGCCCTCACCCCGTTCGCCTTCCAGGACGCCACACCATGATTCCCGAGAACGAAGACCTCGCGACCCTCGACGACGCTCAGGCCGAGCACCGCACCGACGAAGCCGACATGAGCCTGGACGTCATCCTCGACGTGCCGGTCACCCTGTCGCTGGAAGTCGGACGCACCCGCATGCCGATCCGCAACCTGCTGCAGCTCAACCAGGGTTCGGTGGTGGAACTGGAACGCGGCGCCGGCGAACCGCTGGACGTGTTCGTCAACGGGACGCTGATCGCGCATGGCGAAGTCGTCGTGGTGAACGACCGCTTCGGCGTCCGCCTGACCGACGTGGTCAGCCCCAGCGAACGCATCCGTCGCCTGCGCTGAGCCCCACGATGCACGCCTTCTCCCTCCTCGCCGCCGCTGCGGCGCCCGCCCAGAAGATCGGCCAGCACGCGCCCTCCACGCCCGGCATCGGCGGTGCGCTGGTCGGCCTGATCCTGGTGCTGGGCCTGATCCTCGGCCTGGCGTGGCTGCTCAAGCGCCTGCCCGGCGCCGGCCTTGGCATCCGTCCCAGCGAACAACTCCGCGTGGTGTCGATGCTGTCGGTCGGCGCCAAGGAGCGCGTGATGGTAATCGAGGTGGGCAAGGAACAACTGCTGATCGGCGTGAGCGCCGGCGGCATCAACGCCCTCCACACCCTGTCCGAACCGCTGGTCGTCGCACCCGCGCCGACGATGCCGAATTTCGCCGAGCTGCTGGCCAAGCGCCTGCGCAAAGAGACCTGAGATGCGCCGTTTCGTCCTTTCCCTGATCTGCCTGCTGTGGCTGTGCGCGCCGGTGCTGGCGCTGGCCCAGGCCGCGCCCGCCGCGCTGCCGCCCGCCGCTGCGCCCACCGCAGCGCCGGCCACGCCCGCCGCGCCGACGGCACCGACCCTGCCCGCGCTGCCGAAGGTCAACGTCGGCCAGGTCGGCGACAACACGGTGAGCCTGCCGCTGCAGACGCTGTTGCTGATGACGGCGATCACGCTGATCCCGTCGGCGCTGCTGGCGATGACCGCCTTCACCCGCATCATCATCGTGCTCGGCCTGCTGCGGCAGGCGCTCGGCACGGGCCAGACGCCCTCCAACCAGGTGCTGGTCGGCCTGGCGTTGTTCCTCACCATGCTGGTGATGATGCCGGTCGGCGAGAAGGCCTGGGCCGAGGGCATGGCGCCCTACCTCAATGGCCAGATCGACTTCTCCACCGCGTGGACGCTGACGACCGGTCCGCTGCGCGACTTCATGCTGGCGCAGGTACGCGAGACCGACCTGATGACCTTCGCGGGCCTGGCCGGCCACGGCGCCTATGCGAGCGCGGCAGACGTGCCGTTCCCGATCGTCGTGGCTTCGTTCATCACCAGCGAACTGAAGACCGCGTTCGAGATCGGCTTCCTGATCTTCATCCCGTTCGTGATCATCGACCTGGTGGTCGCCAGCGTGCTGATGTCGATGGGCATGATGATGCTGTCGCCGATGCTGGTGTCCGCGCCGTTCAAGATCCTGTTGTTCGTGCTGGTCGATGGCTGGGTGCTGATCGTCGGCTCGCTGGCCGCCAGCTTCAACGGCGTCTGAGGAGACCGACATGAGCCCCGAACTCGCCCTGACCGAACTGCGTGGCGGCCTGGAAGTCGCACTGTGGGTCGGTGGTCCGTTGCTGCTGGTCGTGCTGGTCGTCGGCGTCGTCGTCGGCGTGATCCAGGCCGCCACCCAGCTCAACGAACCCACCATCGCCTTCGTCGCCAAGGCCATCGCGCTGACGGCCGCCCTGTTCGCCACCGGCAGCTACCTGCTCGGCGTGCTGGTCGAATACACGACGGCCCTGTTCCAGCGCCTGCCGCACCTGATCGGCTGACGACGGTCGCACCGCGATGGATGCCGCCACCCAGATGGTGATCGATGGCCAGCAGGCCTTCGGCATGATCAACGCCATCCTGTGGACGATGTTGCGTACCGGCGCGCTGCTGATGGCCGCGCCGCTGATCGGCACGCGCGCCATCTCCGTGCGCGTGCGCGTGATCATCGCCGGCGCACTGGCCATGGCGCTCGCACCGCTGCTGCCGGGCACGCCGGACCGCATCGTCTTCGATGCCGCCACCGTCCTCAACGTCGCACGCGAACTCGCGGTCGGCGCGAGCATGGGCTTCATGCTGCGCCTCGCCTTCGAGGCGGGCGCGCTCGCCGGCGAACTGATCTCGCAGGGCACCGGCCTGGCGTTCGCGCAGATGTCGGACCCGCTGCGCGGCGTGAACTCCGGCGTGGTGGGCCAATGGTTCTACCTCGCTTTCGGCCTGATCTTCTTCACCCTCAACGGCCACCTGGCGATGGTGTCTCTGCTGGTCGACAGCTATCGCTCGCTGCCGATCGGCAACGCGCTGCCGGATGTCCAGCAGATGCTGGAAGTCGCGCCGATGCTGTTCACCCACATCCTGCGCGCGGCGGTGGGGCTCGCATTGCCGGTGATGGTGGCGATGCTGGCGGTCAACCTCGCCTTCGGCGTGCTGGGTCGCGCCGCGCCGGCCCTCAACCCGATCCAGCTCGGTCTGCCGACGGCGCTGCTGTTGGGCCTGTTCCTGTTGGCGCTGCTGGCCGGTGAGCTCGGGCCGCCGGTGCAACGCGTCTTCGATCTCTCTTTTGACGCAGCGCGGCAAATCAGCGCCTGACGAAATCGTCATTACTGTGTGAAAACGTGTCCGCGTGCGCTATTTGCGGCATGCGCGTGCGCGTTTCACGGCGGATGTGCGCAACCTGTTCCAATAAATGCATGAATCCGGGCAGAATGCGACAGAGGGAGGGGCAACATACGCCAGCGAACGGAATGGGCCGACGCCCATGCCGGCGGCGGACCGCCTTCCCACGCGAAACCGGAGGATGCCTGTGAGTTCCAACCCTACACACAAGCGACGCACCAGCCAGGAGACACGGGAAGCCGTGCTGGCCGCCGCACGCCGCCTGTTCTTCACCAAGGGGTTCGACCAGACCACGCTGATGGACCTGGGTGAGGAAACCGGACTCAGCGCGCGCGGCGTCATCCTGCATTTCGAAACCAAGGCGGACATCATCGCCACGCTGCTGATCCGCGACTACACCGCACGGCGCGCGCCGATGGTGGAACGTCCGCAGGGATCGACGCACGCCCAGCGCATCCTGGATTTCTATTTCTGGATGGCGCGCGAGGATGCGGCCAACTTCATCGCGTTCCCGGCGCTGTGGAGCGTTTCCGCGCGCTGGTCGCCGGCGGTCGAAGGGGACATGAACACCGCGCTCCGCCGCATGCGCGAACCCGTGCGCAACGAACTCAGCCGCGGCATGGCCGCGGGCGAATTCCGCGGCGTGGACATCCAGCATGCCGACGACATGATCTGGCAGAGCTACCAGCACGGCCTGCGTGCCGTATCGGTCAACGGCGGTACGCCGGCGATGGCCGTGCCACAGGTGTTCAAGACGCTGGAAGCGCTGACGGCCTGAGGCCGTCTGCGCGTCACCAGTCGGCGCGCACGCCCAGGCTGCCTTCCCACGCACGCTTCGTACCCGCGGTGTTGCCGACATCGCGCGTGTGGTCGACCGCGATGTACAGGCTGACATGCGCACCCAGGCGCGCCGCCACGCCGCCGCCGAGTTCGATCGCGTTGTAGCGTTGTGCGGTGGCGACCTCGTCGGCGTCCAGCCGCACCCGGTCGTCGCCGCCGAAGCCATGCCACAGGTTGAGTTTGAGGTAGGGCTGCCAGTGACGGTTCCCTCCGGCGAAGTCGCCCGCGAACCTCAGTCCAACGCGGCTGCTGAGCGCGGCGTCGGTGCTGATCGACACCCGTGCGAACGCATCGTCCTGATCGTCCAGCGACGCCCGGTGCCAGATCACCTGCCACTGCGGCTCCAGTGTCCAGCGCGAATCCGCGCGCCAACGGATCGGCAAGCCCGCCTCGATCGACGCAGTCAGGCCATCGCCTTCCAGATCGATGCCCACGCCACGGACGGAGGTGGCCTCGCCGTCGTAACGGCTCGCCATCAGCACGGCATCGAGGTAACCGCCGGCTGGCCCGACGCGTGTCCAGCTCAGGCCCAGGTGAGTGTCGTCCAGCTTCACCGTGCCGGTGGCGAGATGCTGCCAGCCCAGCGCGAACCCGCGCACGTCGCCATCCGCGCGCACGCGGCCGAGGAACAGCCCGAGGTGATCGCGACGCCCGCCATCGGTCTCGCGCGCATGCAGGTCGACGCCCGCCTGTACGCCCCACACCGTGCCGTCGAAGGTGGGATCGACGCTGCCTGACCACGTCTGCTCCACGTCCTGCCCAATCACCCGGCCCCAGGCTGCACTCAGCCCGCCATCGTTGCGCATCAGTGCCTGGCCACCGAGTCGTTCGTGGAAGGTCCCCAGCGCTGTCATGGCGAGTTGATGCACCACCGGCGGCACGACGGCGTACGTGGGTGTCTCGACGCGATAGAGCAGGATCACCGGCCCCGTTGCAGGCACAGCCTCGGGATTCGGACGTGGCGGCGCAGGCGGCACCGGCGCATCCGGCTGCGACGGTGCGGGAATCGCGGGAGGATCCTCCGGCACGTGCGGGATCGGCGGTGGCGGCGCAGGCGGGGGGACGTCCGGCGGTTCCGACGGCGGTGCCGGTGGCGCGGGTGGCGGTTGTTCCGGGTTCGGTTCGTCCACGCCCTCCGGTGGTGGCGGTGGCGCCGGTGGCAATGGCGGTGGCGGCGGCACGACCGGCGGCGGTGCGGGAGGCGCGGGGCCATCACTATCGGGCTGCGTGGGGTCCGGTGCCGGTGCCGGTGTGGGAGGGGGTCCCGCAGGCGGCGCAACCAGCGTCGAGCGCAGGTACCAGTTTTCGGACGTACCGTCGGAAACACCGCCCTTGAAGAGGAAGTACTCGAACGCCCCTGCCGCCACCGGGCTGAACAAGGCGAACGCCGTATCCGTCGAACCCGCACCATTGAGCGCCTGCACCACCAGGATGCCATCCAGCAGCGTCACGCCGCCCTGCCCGCCCAGGTTGACGATCTCCAATCCGGTGGTGCCGCTCGCCGTTCCACCGGACAGGATCAGCCGGTCCGACGCGGAACTGTCGTCGCCCAGCACCGTCTGCAGGAACACGGCCGCGTTGTGGCCGACGTAATTGCCGACGATGGTGAAGGTATCGCTCGCGCCGGACGACCCATTGGTCAGGTCGATGCGCCCCGCATTCACCAGGCTTGCCAGTTGGCCGTCGGCGAATCCGCGCAGCGAGGCATGCGCCCCTCCGCCGGCAAACAGCGTGCTGCTTCCATCCACGTCCAGCGTCCCCGTGCCGCTGCCCGCATCCCCGAGCACCAGATCGCCATCGAAAACCAACTGACTGTCGTTGCGCGCGACGATCGACTCCCACCCCTGGTACCGGGATATGCCAACGGTGGTCACGTTGTCGAGTTGCAACGCGTCGGTGCCCGCGCCACCGGCGAACGCAGGCATCGCGCCGAGATGCGCGTTGCCGAGGTTGCGCAGCGACGCGCTGTCGTCGCCCTCGCCCAGGTCGATGGCGCCGTAGATGATGCCACCGCCATCCCATACGAATCTGTCCGCGCCCGTGCTGACGCGGACTTCGCCGCGGACGACACCGCCCGTGACCGTGACGCTGTCGTCGCCGCCGCTGACGCTGATGTTGCCGCCGATATAGCCGTCGCTGAGCACGATGGTGTCGTTGCCGAAGCCGGTCACCAGGTTGCCGTCGATGGTGCCGCCGGACATCAGGAACGTATTGTCGTCCAGCTTCATGTTGACGCGGCCGATGCGTCCGCCCGTCATCACGGCGTAGTCGCCATCCTCGAACGCACCGACGATGTGCCCGCCCGTCATGCTGAACGTGTCCAGCGCATCGCCCTGCAGCAGAGCGCCGATCTGGCCGCCGCTCATCACGAAATCATCCGTGCCGCCGCCCTGCTGGACGATACCGGTGACCGTGCCGCCCCGCATGTCGAACCGGTCGTTGCCGCCGCCCTGGTCGACCTGCTGCAGCGTGCCGGCCTCCATGACGATCGCATCGTTGCCTTCGCCCTGGCTGACGCCGCCGGTGATTGCGCCACCCAGCATCTCCAGACGATCGGCGCCCGCGCCGAACTCCACGCCGCCTGCCGTGCCACGGATCGTGCCGCGATTGACCAGCGTGCCGTTTCCGCTGCCGGCGAACACGACGCCCACGCCGCCGAGCGCCTCGATGAGGCCGTCGTTGGTCACCGTCCCGCCGCCGACCAGCACGACGCCACGACCGGACTGGCTGCTGATACGCCCGGAGGCTTCGTTGGTCACGCGCGAGCCGATGCCCGTGGCGCTTATGCCGTGACCGGCACCCCCGAGTGCGTTCAAGGTTCCGCGATTCACCACGCGGTTGTCGGCACCGCCGTTGACCTGGATCGCGCTCGCTCCCGTGCCACTGACGGTGATGGTGCCGGCGTTCTCGAGCGTGTTCGTGCTGCCGCCCAGCGACAGCAGGCCATTGGCGTTCGCACCGGTCGTGGTGATGATCCCGCTGGCGGCATTCGACAGGAGGTTGCGGCTGCCGTTGGTCTGGATGCCGTCGGACGTCGTGCCTGCCGTCGCGATGCGACCTTCGTTGGTCACGACGTTGTCGTTTCCCTCTGCGAATACGCCATCGAGCGAATTTCCCGCGGCGAGTTCGATGACGCCCTGATTATCGACCGTGCTCCCGTCCCGGATCTGCACGCCCGGGCCGCTCGCAGGGGCGACGACGGCACCCGGCAGCACCGTGATGCTGACATCGGTACTGCCCGGCGCGGCGATCACGCCCGCCGTCGTCGGATTCGGCGTGGCCGTATCGCAGACGACCCGCTGGCCAGTCACCGGCGAGAGCGAATCGCACGCGGCCCACGCAGACGGCATTACGGTCGCAGCGGTGCAGCCCAGCCACCATGCGATGGCGAGGGACAGTCGGTCATTCCTGGGAGGCGGCATGGCAGTGCGTCCTCGTTCCAACGGTGCGATGCAAGCGGCGTCGGGTGGAGCCGGGCCATCGGGCCCTCGCCTGCAGGGTCGGCAGGCGGATGTCGTGGCATCGACTATGCGACACCGGCTTTCAAAACCCTTTCACACAGCACTCACGCGCTCGCGGGAGCCCCCGGCGACCTTTCACCAAGGCACCGCGCGTGCTGGCGCGCGGCGTACCCCTGAAACGAGAACGGCCTCCCGATGGAGGCCGTTCGTCGTGCCAGCTAACGCAGCATCAGTCGCGCCCGTTGCCCTTTCCGTTGTTTCCCTTGTTGCCGTTGCCCTTGTTGCTGTTGCCCTGGCCCTTGCCACCATTGCCCTGGCCATGACCAGCGTGGTCCTGTTTAGCGGGACCGGACTGCGAAGCCTTGCCGCTGCCGCCACCCTTGCCGCGGCCGGGGCCATGCTGCGACCAGTCCACGCTGACGCGCTCGTCGACGCGGATCGGATAACCCCAGCGGTCGTAGGTGCCGACGGCGCCGTTCTTCAACGCGTGGAACTCGCGCGAGCCAGGCTTGATGCCCATCTGCTTGGCGAGGTTGCCCCAGCCGATACCGGGATTACGGTCGTAGCGTTGCACGACCTCGAGGCACGGGATGCCCAGCGCACGCGCGATCGAGCAGGCGAAGTACACATCGCCCGGTGCCCAGCCGCGGCGATCAAGCAGGTCGAGCACCAGCGAACGCGGCGCCCCGTAATGGCCGGTCATCTCCGACACGAATGGATCGCGATACCGACGTCCGTAATCGTTGATCTCGCCCAGGCGCGTGTCGACCCACACATCGCCGGTGCGGATGTTGTAGCCCACGGTCTGCGCGTGGACCGGCATGGCGTTCGCCATGGCGAAACCCAGCGCAGCCACCATCACAGCCGTCTTCAATGCCTTCATGCCCAACCTCCTCCACTGCGGTGGCGAGAGTTTTGGTGCGGCGCGCTGAACACGCAATGAGGGCGCGGGCATTCTGTGAGGAGTTCCAACCGCCCCGCATGCCGTCGCCCTGCAAGCGTGACCGTCATCACTCCCCACTTCCCGCGAGCGCCTACACTGCGCGGGCGCCGGGGTGGCGCCCTTGATGCCGTGTCCACGTTGAGCGACGACTCCACCGATTCCCACCGCCCGCACCCGGCCCTCGAGATGAAGCCGAAACGCCGCGATTTCCGCTTGGACATCATCCTCCTGCTGGGATCCATCACGGCGGTGACGATCGCATCGTTCGGCGTGTATCGCTGGGCGAAAGGCCAGTACACGATGGCGGGGCTCGACCTGGCCATCGTCGTCGTGGTGTGCCTGCCGGTGTTGTACGCCTGGCGCAGTGGCGACAGCCGTCGCGCAGGCAACGCGCTCGCCGTCCTCAACTCGATGGCCACGTTCGCCGCGTGCGTTTTCAGCGGACACACGGCGCTGAGCTGGACCTATCTCGTCCTGCTGACCAATTTCTTCATTGCCCATCGCTGGCTCGCCGTCGCGTGCAACCTGGCATTGATCCTCGGCATGCAGGTGCTGCCGGGCTTCTTCCACGATCGCGTCCATGCCGCCTCGGTGTTGATCAGCGCCCTGCTGGTCACCGGTTTCTCGCACGTCTTCGCTTCGCGGACGCAGGACGACCGCGCACGACTGGAGCGCCTGGCGGCGCTCGACGCGCTGACCGGGCTGCCCAATCGCCGCAGCATGGAACGGGTGCTCGCCGAAGCGGTCGACGCCTTCCAGCGCAATGCCCGCGGCTTCGGCCTGGTGGTGCTGGACCTGGACAAGTTCAAGGAGGTCAACGACCTCTATGGCCACGCCGCCGGCGATGCGGCCATCGCCGATCTCGCCTCGATCCTGCGCTTCGAGATGCGGCGCAACGATCAGGTGTTCCGCTTCGGCGGCGAAGAGTTCGTCGTTCTGCTCGAAGTCGATTCCAGCGCCGACCTCGAGGCCGCCACGGAGCGCCTGCGCAAGGCGGTGCGCGGCGGCCTGCGCGGACCAGGCGGCCGCATCACGATCTCGCTGGGGGCTGCACTGCTGCGCGACCAGGAGAAGACGTGGCACGACTGGTTCTCGCGCGCGGACGCCGCGCTGTACCGCGCCAAGTCGGCCGGCCGCGACAACTACGTCATCGCGGACGACCTGTTCTAGGCGCTCTCAGCCGCGCGCGTCCTCGCCACGGTGCCACCACCGGTACAGCACCGGCAGCACCAGCAAGGTCAGCAGGGTCGACGACACGATGCCGCCGATCACGACGGTCGCCAGCGGACGCTGCACTTCCGAGCCGGCGCCCACGTTGAAGGCCATCGGCAGGAAGCCGAGCGACGCCACCAGCGCGGTCATCAGCACCGGACGCAAGCGACCCAGCGCACCGTCGACGACCGCCGTATCGAGTCCTGCGCCCTGCTCGCGGAGCTTGCGGATGAAGGCGATCATCACCAGGCCGTTGAGCACGGCCACGCCCGAGAGCGCGATGAAGCCCACCCCGGCCGAGATCGACAAGGGGATGCCACGCAGCGCCAGCGCCACCACGCCGCCGGTCAACGCCAACGGGACGCCGGTGAACACGATCGCGGCGTCCTTCGCCGACCCGAATGCCCAGAACAGCAGCGCGAAGATGATGACCAGGGTGACTGGCACCACCACGCCCAGCCGCTGGCCGGCAGAGATGAGCTGTTCGAACGTCCCGCCGTAGTCCACCCAATAGCCGGCGGGCACCTCGATACCGACATCGATCCGCTGGCGGAGCTCGGCCACGAAGCCACCTAGATCCCGACCGCGCACGTTGGCGGTGACCACCACGCGGCGCTTGCCGTTCTCGCGGTTCACCTGGTTCGGGCCCAGCGTGGTCGCGATCGTGGCGACCTCGCGCAGCGGCACCGTTCCGGGCGCACCGGAATCCCAGCCCGGCTTGCGGGTGGATTCGTCCAGGTTGCCATCGCCTCCCAGCGGGATCGGCAGATCGTGCAGCGCGGCGGGATCCTGGCGCAATGCTTCCGGCAAGCGCACCACGATGTCGAAGCGGCGGTCGCCCTCGAACAGCTGGCCGGCCACTTCACCGCCGACAGCGGTGGCGACCGTGTGCTGCACATCGCCCGGATTGAGGCCGTACCGGATCAGCGCCTGGCGGTCGGGCGTGATCGTCAGCAATGGCAATCCGGTGGCCTGCTCCAGCCGCACGTCGGCGGCGCCGTCCACCGCCTTCGCCACCGCTTCGACCTGTTCGCCGAGCTTGACCAGCGTATCCAGGTCGTCGCCGTAGACCTTGATCGCCACGTCCGCGCGCACGCCGGAGATCAACTCGTTCATGCGCATCTGGATCGGCTGGGTGAACTCGTAGTTGTTGCCGGGGATCTGCTTCACCGCGGTTTCGATCTCGGCCACCAGCGCCGCCTTGGTCTTGCGTGGATCCGGCCACGCCTCGCGCGGCTTGAGCATGACGAAGGTGTCGGCCACCGACGGCGGCATCGGATCGGTCGCCACTTCCGCGGTACCCAGTTTGCCGAACACGCGGTGCACTTCGGGGAACTGCATGATCCGCGCTTCGAGCGTGGACTGCATGTGCACGGCCTGGTCGAGGCTGGTGCCGGGAATGCGCATCGCATGCATCGCGATATCGCCTTCGTCCAGGCTGGGTACGAACTCCGAGCCCAGCCGCGTCGCCAGCAGCCCGCACAGCACCACGGTCGCGAGCGCGCCGGCGACCACCGGCACGCGCCGGCGCAGCGCCCACGACAACGCAGGCGCATACGCGCGGCGCGCCCACTGCATCAGCCGCGTATCCTTCTCCTGCACCTTGCCACGCAGGAACAGCGCGATCGCGGCGGGCACGAACGTCAGCGACAGCACCATCGCACCGGTCAGGGCCAGCACCACCGTGATCGCCATCGGATGGAACATCTTTCCCTCCACGCCGGTGAGCGCGAAGATCGGCAGGTAGACCGCGGTGATGATGCCCAGGCCGAACAGGCTGGGCCGGATGACCTCCGCGGTCGCGGATGCCGTCGCGTCCAGGCGTTCCTCCTCGGTCAGTGCGCGCCCGAGCACGTGCTGCAGCTCGCCGAAACGGCGCAGGCAGTTCTCGATGATGATGACGGCGCCGTCCACGATCAGGCCGAAATCCAGCGCACCCAGACTCATCAGGTTGCCGGACACACCGCCCCGGACCATGCCGGTCAGCGTGAACAGCATCGCCAGCGGAATCACCGCCGCCGTGATGAGCGCCGCACGCACGTTGCCCAGCAGCAGGAACAGCACCGCGATGACCAGCAACGCGCCTTCCACCAGGTTCTTCGCCACGGTCCGGATGGTGCGGTCGACCAGCGAGGTGCGGTCGTACACCGGCACGGCGCGCACACCGGCGGGCAGGCTGCGCCCGGCGTCGGCGAGTCGCTTCGCCGTCGCCTGCGCGACCTCGCGGCTGTTGGCGCCGATCAGCATGAAGGTGGTACCGAGCACGACTTCGCGCCCATCCATCGTCGCCGCACCGGTGCGCAGCTCCGGCCCCTCCCCGACCTGCGCCACGTCGCGCACGCGGATCGGCACGCCGTCGCGCCGGTCGAGCACGATGTCGCGGATGCCGTCCAGGTCGGCGACCTGGCCGGGTGCGCGCACGAGGAACTGCTGGCCATTGCGCTCGATGTAGCCCGCGCCGACGTTCTGGTTGTTGGTCGCGACCGCCGTGACCACGTCGTGCAGGGTGAAGCCCAGTGCGACCAGTCGCGCCGGATCCGGCGTGATGTGGATCTGCCGTGCGAAGCCGCCGATCGTGTTCACCTCGGTCACACCGGGCACGTTGCGCAACTGCGGACGCACCACCCAGTCCTGCAGGGTGCGCAGGTCGGTAGCGGTGTACGGCGTGCCATCCGCCTTACGCGCCGTGTCGTCCGCTTCCACGGTGTACATGAAGATCTCGCCCATCCCCGTGGCGATGGGGCCCATCTCCGGCTCGAGTCCTTCCGGCAGCTGGGACTTCACCTGCTGGATGCGCTCGGCGACCTGCTGCCGCGCGAAGTACAGATCGGTGCCGTCCTTGAAGACCACGGTCACCTGCGACAGTCCGTAGCGCGAGATCGAACGCGTGTAGTCCAGACCAGGCAGGCCGGCCAGCACCGTCTCGATCGGGAACGTCACGCGCTGTTCGGCCTCCAGTGGCGAATAGCCATCGACCTGGGTATTGACCTGCACCTGCACGTTGGTGATGTCGGGCGTGACATCGATCGGCAGCCGGCTGAAGCTCCAGCTGCCGACGGCGATCAGCGCGACCGTCAGCGCCAGCATCAGCCAGCGGTGCGCGATGGCGAAGCGCAGGATGCGTTCCAGCATCCCGTGCGGTTCGAAGGGTGTGGGCTCAGTGGTCATGCGAGGCCCCCGACTTCTCGATATCGGCCTTCACCAGGTAGCTCTGCTCCACCACCACCTGATCGCCCGCCTGTAGGCCGGACAGTACTTCGACACGCGCAGCATCGCGCTTGCCCAGTTCGACCGGGCGAATTTCGTACGTGTCGCCGACACGCACGAACACCACGTCCCAATCGCGGAACGTCTGCAGGGCCGCCACCGGCACCACGAGCGCGGCGGGCTGCTGTTCCACCGTGATCCGCGCCTTCACCGCCGAACCGGGGCGCCAGAGGCCATCGGCGTTCGCCAGCGTGGCGCGCGCCACCGTGCTCTGGCTGGCGGTCGCCGTGCCCGGCAGCACGCGCTCGAGCGTGGTCTGCGCCGTGACGCCATCGCTGAGCCGCGTCACCGTCACCGGCACGCCCGGGACGATGTGCTGGGCATCCGCGCCGAAGATGTGCAGGTCCACCCACAACGAAGACAGATCGGCGACCTCGAACAACGTGGCGCCCTCGCCTGCCACACCACCCACCGTGGCGTTACGCGCCAGTACCAGACCGGAGATGGGCGTGGTGACGGTGTAGGTCGTCAGGCTGAGATTGCTTTCCACGGTCGCCAGCGCCTGCCCGGCCTGCACGCGGTCGCCGACATTGACGGCGAGACGGCGGATCGGCCCCGGGAAACGCGCGGCGATGTTGGCCACGCGGCCTTCCACCGGCGTCAGCAGGCCCTGTACTTCGTGCTCGTCGGCGATCACGCCCGCCTGCGCGGGCGCGACGCGGATGCCCGAATCCTCCGCGATCTTCGCCGCGATGGTGGTGCGGCCTTCGTAGCTGTCGTAGGTCCAGCGCAGCGGCTTGCCTTCGACCTTGGCCAGCACCTCAACATCGAAGGAATGCGGTTCACCGACCACGCGCTTCGCCAGCAGGCTGCCATCGGGCTGCGGCAGCAGTACATGGTTCTCGCGCACGTTGCCCAGGCGGACGAGGCGGACTTCGACCGTGCCCGCCGTCGCCGGCAAGGGTTTGCCATCGCGGTAGAGCCAGGCCTGGTAGGTGGGCGGCGTACCGCTCTCGGCGATGGCGAGTTCGACGGTGACGCCGTCCTGCGTCAGCAATCGGCCGCCGTGTTCGCCGCGCGCGGCGTCTTCCGCACCGTGGTCGTCGTCTGCGTGGCCGTGGCCATCTTCGGCGTGGTCGTCCTTGCCGCCGCAGGCGGCCAGCAGCAGGGAAAGCGCGAGCGCGCCGATCAGGGGTCGCAGGGTCATGGAGTCGTTCCTTCCGGTGAGGCGGCGGGAGCGGCGACGAACGCCTGCCCGGTGAGCCGCTGGAGTTCGATCAGGGCCGCCTGCGCATCGAGCGCGGCGTCCAGTTGCTGGCGACGCGTCGCCGTGGTCTCGGATTGCAGCTGCGCCCATTCGAGGTAGCTGATGGCGCCCGCGCGATACGCGCGCTCGGCCGCCTGCTCGGCACGCTGCAGGCGCGGCAGCACATCGGTGCGCGTGCGCTGCACATCGAGCTGTGCCACGCGATAACGCCCGTGCGCATCGGCCAGGGTCGAGTACAGCGCCATATCGCGGGACTCGCGCTCGACCTCCAGCGCCGCGAGGTCGGCCTCGGCGGAGCGGATCTCCGGCGCGGCGCGGCGCGCACCGCCCAACGGCAACGACACGCCGCCGACCAGCGCCATGTCGCCGCTGTCCTGCATGCGACGCACGCCCACCTGCCAATCCAGGTCCGGTGTCGCCGAGCTGCGCGCGAGGCGCACACGTGCTTCGCGCACGCGACGCTCATCCGCGAACTGGGCCAGTTCCGGCGTGCCGTCGAGCAGGGCTGCCAGCTCTGCCGCACCGGCGATGTCGGGCAATGCGAGCGGATCTGCGGGAACGATGTCGAACCGCGGTGCGCGCTCGCCCCACAACGCCGCCAGATGCTGGCGTGCTGCGACCTCCTGCTGCTCCGCGCGCGCCAGTGCGAGTTCGGCGCGTGCCAGGGCGGCCTGCGCCGTCAGCACCACGGATTCCGGCGACGCACCCGCCTGCAGCCGCTGCCGCGCGCCGGCGACGGTTCGCTGGCGCTGCGCGATGTCCTGCACGGCGATGGTCTTCTGGGCTCGCGCCGCCGCGACGGCGAGGTACCGGCGGGCGACGTCCGCCAGCAGGTCCAGTCGCTGCGTTTCGCGCTGCAGGGCGAGCGCATCGATGCGGGCCTGCGCAAGCGTGCGCCGCGCATCCAGCTTGCCGCCGCGTTCGAGCACCCCGGCGAGGGTCAGGGTGGCCTCGGCCTGGCGGAAGGCGCGGGCCTCCCCGCTGCCGAGGGCGTTCTCGATCTCCAGCCCCGCGCGCAGGGCCGGCCGCAGTGACGCAGCGTCGTAGTCCGCCTGCAGTGCGCCACGGCGGGCATCGATCAGGCGCAGATCGGGATGGAGACGCGCGACGCGCGCGATGGCGTCGTCGAGCGTGAGGACATCGGGGGGAACCGCGGGCGATGGCGCCTGTGCGTGCACGCACGGCGCGATCGCGAAGGCGGCCAACGCCGCCAGTCGCAACCACATGGGGAAATCTCCGGAAAGTCGGTGATGGACGCCGGACGACGGAACGTCAGCCCGGCACGGGCATCACGCGACGATCGGAGGACGCAGCAGGGAAGTCGGCTGCGGAGAAGGCACCGGTACGGTGTCGGCGATGGGCGCCACGGACGCGGGCGCCATGCCCGGCAACGCGAGCGGCGCCGGCACGATGGCGGTCAGGTGGCCGCAGCAATGGCTCGCATGCATCAGCGCGTGCAGCAGGTCGCCCTCGTCTTCGTCGCCATCGGCGTGTCCGTGGGCCGGGCCGGCGTCGCCATGGTCGCTGACCGCGTGGAGATGCTCGCCGCCGCCCATTTCGTGCAGATCGCCGAGCGACGCCAGCACCGGATTGGCCAGCACCGCCAGCAACAGCAGCGCCAGCGCGGGGAAGCGCAGCAGGAAGCGGCGTTGGCGGAGGACGCGGAACAGCATGCGCACATGCTAGCCGCGCGGCACGCCGTTAGACAATTCCACGTCGCCGCTCGCCCGCCGACTGGAACGGGACTTGCACGAATCGCCCCGACCCCGTCGGAAACACGCCATGTCTGAGCAGGACGAAAGCGGCGAACGCACAGAACTTCCCACCGAAAAACGTCGCCGCGAAGCCCGTGAACAGGGCAACATCCCGCGTTCGCGCGAGTTGGCGACGGCGGCGGTGTTCGGGGCGGGCGTGCTGGCGATCACCGCCATGGGGCCTTCCCTCGCCCGCAACACGCTGGGGTGGATGAAGATCGCGCTGACCCCCGACCCGGCGCTGATGCGCCAGCCGGACCAGCTGTTCGGCCACGTCGGCCTGCTCCTGCTCAAGCTGCTGGCGGTCGTGGCCCCCGTGGCCGGGATCTGCGTGCTGGCCGGCCTGGCCGCGCCGATCGCGATGAGCGGCTTCCAGTTCTCGCAGAAGGCGCTGATGCCCGACTTCAAGCGGCTCAGCCCGGCCGCCGGCCTCAAGCGCCTGTACGGCGCGGAGAGCGTGGCGGAACTGCTGAAGTCGCTGCTGCGCGTGGCCCTGATCGGTGGCGCCGCGGCCATCTGCCTGAAGATGGGCCTGAATCCGCTGCGCGAGCTGCTGACGATGCCACTGGAACAGGCCGTGCGCAGCGGGCTGGGCTTCACCAGCACCCTGCTGCTGGCGACCACCGGCGGCCTGATCCTGTTGGCTGCGCTCGACGCGCCGTACCAGAAGTGGAACTGGCTGCGGAAGCTGAAGATGACCCGCGAAGAGCTGCGCAAGGAGATGAAGGAGAGCGAGGGCAGCCCGGAAGTGAAGGGCCGCATCCGCCAGATGCAGCACCAGATGTCGCAGCGCCGGATGATGGAAGACGTCCCCACTGCCGACGTGATCGTGGTCAACCCGACCCATTACGCGGTCGCGCTGAAGTACGAGGCCGGCCAGATGGGCGCCCCCCGGGTCGTGGCCAAGGGCGTGGACGAACTGGCCCTGCGCATCCGCGAAGTCGCCGACGCCCACCGCATCGCCATCGTGTCGGCGCCGCCTTTGGCACGCGCCTTGTATCGCGAAGGTCAGCTTGGCCGGGAAATCCCCGTGAGAATGTACGCCGCCGTCGCCCAGATCCTCTCCTACGTCTATCAGCTGCGTGCCTGGCGCGTGGGCGAAGCCCCGCTGCCCGACCTGCCGACCGTCGACGTCGATGAGCACGGAGGCAAAGCATGAGCGCGCAACCGGCGACCGGCGGCCTGCGCTGGATGGACATGCTGAAAAACGGCCTGGGCGCACCCCTGGTCGTGCTGGCGCTGCTGGCCATGGTCGTCGTGCCGCTGGCACCGGCCGTGCTGGACGCGCTCTTCAGCTTCAACATCGCCATCTCGCTGGTGGTGCTGCTGGCCGTGATCTACGTGAGGCGGCCGCTGGACTTCACGATCTTCCCGATCATCCTGCTGATGACCACGATGCTGCGCCTGGCGCTGAACGTGGCCTCCACCCGTGTGATCCTGCTCAACGGCCAGGATGGCCACGAGGCCGCGGGCAAGGTGATCGCGGCCTTCGGCGAATTCGTGGTGGGCGGCAACTACGCCGTCGGCATCGTGGTGTTCGCGATCCTGACCATCATCAACTTCGTCGTCATCACCAAGGGCGCCGGCCGCATCGCCGAAGTCTCGGCACGCTTCATCCTGGACGCGATGCCCGGCAAGCAGATGGCCATCGACGCCGACCTCAACGCCGGCATCCTGACCCGCGAGGAAGCCAAGGCCCGCCGCGAGGAAGTCCGGGCGGAAGCCGACTTCTACGGCTCGATGGACGGTGCCAACAAGTTCATCCGCGGCGACGCCATCGCCGGCATCCTGATCCTGTTCATCAACCTCATCGGCGGCTTCGCGGTGGGCATGTTCCAGCACGGCATGCCGGCCGCCGAGGCCGCGTCGACCTACACGCTGCTGTCGATCGGCGACGGCCTGGTCGCCCAGCTACCCGCCCTGCTGGTGTCCTCGGCGGTCGCCATGCTGGTCACCCGCGCCTCGCGCTCGGAAGACATGGGCCAGGCCGTGATGGGCCAGGCCTTCGGCCAGCACAAGGCGCTGGCGGTGGCTGCCGGCGTGCTGGGCCTGGTCGGCCTGGTGCCGGGCATGCCCAACGTCGCCTTTTTGACGCTGGCCGCGATCCTCGGCTATCTGGCCTGGAAGATGTGGAAGCGCACCCAGGAGGGCCCCGAGACCGCCGGCGGCGATATCGCCGCGCTGCCCGCGCCGGGCGCACCCGACCGCAACGCCGAACTGACCTGGGACGAACTGCGCCCGGTCGATCCGCTGGGGCTGGAGGTTGGCTACCGGCTGATCCCGCTGGTCGACAAGCACCAGGGCGGCGAACTGATGTCCCGCATCAAGGCGGTGCGCCGGAAGCTGACCCAGGACCTCGGCTTCCTGATTCCGCCGGTGCACATCCGCGACAACCTGGAACTTCCCTCCAACGGGTACCGCCTGCTAGTGCATGGCGTGCCGGTCGCCACCGCCGAGATCCACCCGGACCGTGAACTTGCGCTGGACCCCGGCGGCGCCTTCGGCACCATCGACGGCATTCCCGGCAAGGATCCGGCGTTCGGCCTGGATGCGGTGTGGATCCAGGCGCACCAGAAGGCCACGGCCGAATCGCTGGGCTACACCGTGGTCGATCCGGCCACGGTGATGGCCACGCATCTGTCGCACCTGGTGCGCGAACACGCCCCCGAACTGCTCGGCCACGAGGAGGTACAGCAGCTGCTGTCCCAGCTCGGCCGAAGCGCGCCCAAGCTGGTCGAGGACCTCACGCCGAAGGCGCTGGCGCTGGCGACCGTCGTTCGCGTGCTGCAGAACCTGCTGATCGAGCGCGTGCCGATCCGTCAGCTGCGCCGCATTGTCGAGGGGCTGGTGGAATTCGCGCCGCAGAACACCGATCCGGCCGCGCTCACCGCCGCCGTGCGCACCTCGCTGGGGCGTTTCATCGTGCAGGAGATCTCCGGCATGGCCCCCGAACTGCCCGTCTACACCTTGGCGCCGAATCTGGAACGCGTCTTGCAGGACAGCACCCAGGGAACCGGCGCGGCGCTGGAACCGGGACTGGCGGAACGCCTGCACCAGAGCCTCGCCGACGTGGTGACCAAGCAGGAAGCCCGCAGCGAGCCTGCGGTGGTGCTGGTACCGGGAACGGTCCGCGCCGCCCTCGCCCGCCTGGTCCGCCACAGCGTTCCCTCGCTGTCGGTACTGGCCTACAGCGAGGTTCCCGAGGACAAGCGGTTGAAGCTGGTCGGCACGATCAGCTGAGACCGGGAGCAGCAGAACCCGACGCGACACCGAACCGGATAGCACGCCATGAAAATCAAACGCTTCGTCGCTCCCGACATGCGCACCGCCTTCGCCATGGTCCGCCAGGAACACGGCCCGGATGCGGTGATCCTGTCCAACCGCGTCACCGAGGACGGTGTCGAGATCGTCGCCGCCAGCAATTACGACGAAGCGCTGGTGAAGCACACGCTGGACGCGATGCGCCCGGCCAACGCCAGTGCACCGCTGCATCCGCTGCTCGATCCGGCGCCGTCGAACCGCGCCACGAGCACAGACACGAACGCGGCGGCTCCCGCACCGAACGCACCGGCCCTGTCGCCCGCCGAAGCCGCCGCCAGCTACTTCGCGCGCCGCCAGAACGCGCCTGCGCCGGCCGCACAGGTGCCGGCCCGCGCTGACACCACGGTCGCCACACCGCGCACGCCGGCAGCACCGGTCATCGCTACGCCGGCGTCCGCCGCGAACGAAGCCCCGCCGCGCTTCACCCCCAGCCAGCCGGTACGCGAGATCGCGCCGCAGCTGATCGAACCCGAATCCTTCGCCGCCAAGCTGGCCGCCTGCCTGCCGGAGGCGCCCGCCAACGAACCGGCACCCGCCTTCGCACCGGTCGCCGAATCGGTCGCGCCGCCGCGTGCCCGGACCGCCGTGCGGGCGGACGCCGACGACACCCTCGACCTCGACACACTGCTGCCGTCGATCGCTCCTCCCGTCGCGCTGCCGGAACCGGCGCCCGCGCCGGTGGTGGCCACGCTGCCGGCCGCGCGTGCGGCCAAGGCGGTCGCCATCCCCGCGCCGGCCGCCGTCACCGTACCGACGCTGACGGTCGTGACCGACGACACGGCCGATGCCCGCGAGAGCGACGAGCAGCTGGTGCACATGCGCGGCGAGCTGGCCGCGATGCGCGAGATGATCGAACGCGAGATGCACCGCCTCACCGACGAGCGCCTGCGTGGTTCGCCGGTGCGCATGCAGGCGATGGAACTGATGGAGGACTACGGGTTCGATGCCGGCATCACCCGCGACATCGCCCTGCAGATCCCCGCCGACACCGAGGCCCATCGTGGCCGCGGACTGATGCTGGGCCTGCTGTCGAAGAAGCTGCCCGTCACCGAGATCGACCCGCTGGAAGCCGGCGGCGTGATCGCCCTGGTCGGCCCGACCGGCGCCGGCAAGACCACCACCATCGCCAAGCTGGCGGCCTGCTTCGCGCAGCGCCACAACGCACGCGACGTGGCCCTGGTCACCACCGACACGGTGCGCGTCGGCGGCCGCGAACAGCTGCATGGCTACGGCCGCCAGCTCGGCATCGCCGTGCACGAAGCCGACAGCGCGCAGAGCCTGGCGCTGGTGCTGGAGCGCCTGCGCGACTACAAGCTGGTGCTGATCGACACCGCCGGCCTCGGCCAGCGCGATCGCAACCTGGTCGGCCAGCTCAACTGGCTGCGTGCATCCGGCCAGGTGCAGACACTGCTCTGCCTGCCGGCCAACTCCCACTTCTCCGACCTGGACGAAGTCGTCCGCCGCTTCAGCACCGTGCAGCCGCAAGGCGTGGTGCTGACCAAGCTCGACGAAACCGGACGCCTGGGCAGCGCGCTGTCCGTGGTCGTGGACCACCAGCTGCCGATGGCGTGGGTCACCGACGGCCAGCGTGTCCCCGACGATCTCCATCGCGCCAACAGCGCCCACCTCGTGCTGCGGCTGGACCAGCTGCGCCGCGAAGCCGACGAACCCTGCTCGACCGAGGCCACCCATGTCGCCTGACGACCTGCTGCAGACCAATCCCCGCAGCACCCCGCCGATCCCGTCCGCGTTCCATCCGGTGCGCGTCATCGCCATCACCGGCGGCAAGGGCGGCGTGGGCAAGACCAACGTGTCCGTGAACCTGGCGATTTCGCTGGCCGAGATGGGCAAGCGCACGCTGCTGATGGACGCCGACCTGGGCCTGGCCAACGTCGACGTGCTGCTCGGCCTGTCGCCGAAGTTCACGCTCGCCGACCTCGTCGCCGGCCGCTGCCAGCTCGAGGATGTGCTGCTCGAAGGCCCGGAAGGCCTGATGGTGGTGCCGGCCTCGTCGGGTTTCCGCCACATGGCCGAATTGACGCCGGCCGAGCACGTCGGCCTGGTCAACGTGTTTTCCGAGTTGCAGCGCGCCCTCGACGTCATGGTCGTCGACACCGCCGCCGGCATCACCGACAGCGTGCTGACCTTCTGCCAGGCCGCGCAGGACACCGTCGTGGTGGTCTGCGACGAACCGGCCTCGATCACCGACGCCTACGCACTCATCAAGGTCCTGGCGCGCGAGCGCGGCCTGGACCGCGTGCACGTCATCGCCAACATGGTGCGCGACCCCAACGAGGGCCGGAAGCTGTACGAGAAGCTGGCCCGCGTGTGCGAGCGCTTCCTCGGCGACGTCGCCCTGCACTACCTGGGCGCCGTGCCGCAGGACGACTGGCTTCGCCGCGCCGTGCAGCGCCAGCAGGCCGTCGTGAAGGCCTATCCGGGCAGTCCGTCCGCGCGCGCCATCACCGACATCGCCCGCGTGACCGCCCGCTGGCAGCCGCCACAGGGCGCCCGCGGCAACGTGGAATTCTTCGTCGAACGCCTGATCCAGCGCGGGGTGGCCGCATGAACACCGCCGCCGCCCAGTACCGCGCCGTCCAGCGCAGTGCCGCCACCGACTGCGTCACCCAGCACGCCGACCTCGTGCGCCGGATCGCCCACCACCTGGCGGCGCGCCTGCCGGCCAGCGTGGAGATCGACGACCTGATCCAGGCCGGCATGATCGGCCTGATCGAAGCCTCGCGTAGTTATGACGCCGAACAGGGCGCCTCGTTCGAGACGTACGCGTCGATCCGCATCCGCGGTTCGATGATCGACGAGATCCGCCGCGGCGACTGGGTGCCGCGCTCGGTGCATCGCCGCGCGCGCCAGGCCGCCGCCACCGTGCGCGAGATCGAACAGCGCACTGGGCGCGCCGCCATCGCCACCGAAGTCGCCTCGGCGATGGAGATGCCGCTGCCGGAATACCTGCGCCTGATGGAAGACGCCGCGCGCGGCCAGGTGCTGAGCCTGGAGTCGCACATCGACGACCACGGCGAGCCCAACACCGCGCGCACCGGCGGCCCGTCGCCGCAGCAGAACCTGGAGCGCAGCGAATTCCGCCAGCAGCTGGTCAAGGCCATCGGCCACCTGCCGGAACGCGAACAGCTCGTCCTCTCGATGTACTACGAGAAGGAGCTCAACCTGAAGGAGATCGGCGCGGTGCTCGGCGTCAGCGAGTCGCGGGTCTGCCAGATCCACGGCCAGGCCATGGTCCGCCTGCGCGGCCGCCTGCAGGTCTTCGAGAAGGCCGACGCCGGCTTGGAAACCGACGACTGAAGAATCCCCGCGGCCTGCCGATAAAGCTCCGGTAGGCCGCCGCGTGCAGCCCCTGCCCTGCCCTTGCCCCTGACCGGGCACGCTTTACTGGAGTTCGATGTGACCGCCAACAAGAACATGCGCATCCTGATCGTGGACGACTTCTCCACCATGCGCCGCATCATCAAGAACCTGCTCAACGACCTCGGCTACACCAACACGGCCGAGGCCGAGGACGGCAACAGTGCGCTGACCGCGCTGTCGCAGGGCAGCTTCGAATTCGTGGTCACCGACTGGAACATGCCGGGCATGACCGGCATCGAGCTGCTGAAGGCGATCCGCGCCGACGACCGCTTCAAGACCCTGCCGGTGCTGATGGTCACCGCCGAGGCCAAGCGCGAGCAGATCATCGAAGCCGCGCAGAACGGCGTGAACGGCTACATCATCAAGCCGTTCACCGCGCAGACCCTGGAAGAGAAGCTCGGCAAGATCTTCGAACGCCTGGGAGCGGCCGCCTGATGAATGCCGTCGCCGACATCACCGGTGCGCGCGCCGCGCTGGTGGAACGGCTGCAGCACGCGCTCGACGCCCTGGAACAGGGCGACGAAGCCGGCTGGCGCCGCGAACTGGACACCATCGCCGCCTGGCGCACGCAGCCGATGATGCAGGGCCTGGGCCGCCTCGCCCGCGAACTGGCGCAGACCCTGGGCGAACTGCCGCCGACCGACGCAGGCGAGCTCGACGACGCCTGCTCGCGCCTGGACCACGTGGTCGAGATGACCGAACAGGCCAGCCACAAGACGCTGGACCTGGCCGAACAGTGCCGCGGCTACGCCACCCAGTTGAAGGGCACGGCCCTGTCGGCCGAACAGGCCGCGCTGGTGGACAGCATCGGCAAGGGCCTCTCGGAAATGGCGCTCGCGCAGAGCTACCAGGACCTCACCGGCCAGATCATCCGCCGTGTCGCCGGCATCGTCCGCCGCGTGCACGAGGGCTTCGGTGCACTCGGCCTGCCGCCGCCGGAGAAGAAAGAGACTTCAGAACTCGCCGGTCCGGCCGTTGCTGGTCTTGACCGCAACGCGTTCTCGCAGGACGACGCCGACGACCTGCTCTCCGGCCTGGGCCTGTAGCCCACCGCCGGGCGCTGCGGAACCGGAGACCTGCCATGCGCCACCGTTCCGTCCATCGTCATCCGCTCCTCCTGCTGTTCGTCGGGCTGCTGCTGGCCTGCGACGTGATCGCCCGGCGCCTGACCGCGCGCCGCGCCGCCGCACCGCGCCTGGTCCATCCCGCCCGCTGAACGTCCGCTTCCGGTAACCGCCCGTCCATGTCCGCCGTCACGCCCGAAATCGCCGCCGACTTCCTGATCGAAGCCCAGGAAATCCTCGACCGCCTGGGCGAGCAGCTGGTCACGCTGGAACAGGACCCGTCCGACAGCGAACAGCTCAATGCGGTGTTCCGCGGGTTCCACACGCTCAAGGGCGGCGCCGGCTTCCTCGGCATCCAGGCGATGGTCAACCTCTGCCACGCGGCGGAGGAGACCCTCGGCCTGGTCCGCGCCGGCCAGGCCGCACTTGAACCCCATCATTTCGACGCCGCGCAGCAGTCGCTGGATTATCTGCAGCAGATGCTGGACGCGATCGGCGCCGGTGAAGAGCCGCCGCATGCGCCGCAGGCGCTGATCGACCAGTTCGACGTGCACGGCAGTGCACCGGCACCCGCCCCGGCCGCCGCGATGGCGACCGCACCGGCTGCTGGCGATCTGATCAGCGACGACGAATTCGAAGCGTTGCTCGACCAGCTGCATGGCGACGCCGCCCCCACCCAGGTCGTGGCCGCGGCGCCCGCGCCGACGCCGCGAGCCGCGCCCGCCGCCGCCAAACCCGCGCCGGCCGCGAAACCCGCGGCGAAAGCCGGCGGCGAAGCCGAACAGACCATCCGCGTCGACACCAAGCGCCTGGATGCCATCGTCAACCTGGTCGGCGAACTCGTGCTCTCGCGCAATCGCCTGAAGACCCTGCGCGCGCGCATCCGCGACGAAGAACTCGACCGCGCGGTGAGCAGCCTCGACATCGCCACGGCGCGCCTGCAGAACGCGGTGATGCGCACGCGCATGCAGCCGGTCGGCAAGGTGTTCTCGCGCTTCCCCAAGGTGGCGCGCGACGTCGCCCGCCAGCTGCAGAAGGAAGTCGACCTTGAGCTGGTCGGCGCCGATACGGAACTGGACCGCAACCTGGTCGAGGCGCTGGCCGATCCGCTGGTGCACCTGGTGCGCAACGCCATCGACCACGGCATCGAAGTGCCCTCCCTGCGCGATGCCAGCGGCAAGCCGCGCCAGGGCCATGTGCGCCTGTCGGCGCAGCAGGAAGGCGACTTCGTCACCATCGAGATCCGCGACGACGGCGCCGGCATCGACCCTGAGCGTCTGCGCGTCAAGGCGCTGGAGAAGGGGCTGATCGACCCGGAGGCCGCCGCACGCCTGTCGCACGACGAGTGCCTGCAGCTGATCTTCCTGCCCGGCTTCTCGACCAAGGCCGAGGTCACCGACATCTCCGGCCGCGGCGTGGGCATGGACGTGGTCCAGTCGCGTATCCGCGAACTCAGCGGCCAGATCACCATCCATTCCGACGTCGGCCGCGGCAGCCGCTTCGTCATCCGCGTGCCGCTGACGCTGGCGATCCTGCCGACGCTGCTGGTGCAGGCCGGCGAACCGGTCTACGCCCTGCCGCTGGCACGGGTGCTGGAAGTCCTGCATGCACCCGCCGCCAGCCTGCGCTGGTTCGACGGCCGCGCCGTGCTGGATCGCCAGTCGCACACCCTGCCGCTGGTCGACCTGCGCGACTGGCTGCAGGTGGAGCCGACGGCCACACCGCTGCTCACCATCGTGGTGCTGCAGATGGGCGACCAGCGCTTCGGTCTGGTCGTCGACCAGGTGCGCGGCCGCGAGGAAGTGGTCATCAAGCCCCTGCCGCGCGCGGTGCGCGGTCTGCCCGGCTACGCCGGTGCCACCCTGATCGGCGACGGCCGCATGGCGCTGATCCTCGACGTGGACGGCCTGCGCGCGACGGCGTGAGGTTCCGGCGTCCTGTAGGAGCGACGTAAGTCGCGACCGTACGCCCTGCACACCATGACATCGGGATGGCGGTGTGATCCCGGTCGCGACTTACGTCGCTCCTACAAGAAGCCCACCTCAAGTCCCTCTCGACCGGGCCGATAGATCAGCACATGGACATCTTCAGCCTCATCGGACTCCTGCTCGCGCTGGTCGCGCTGGTCGGTGGCAGCATCCTCAAGGGTGCGGGCCTGTCGTCGCTGTGGTCGTCGGCCGCGTTCGTCATCGTGATCCTGGGCACCATCGCCGCGATCCTGATCCACACGCCGCCGCCGGTGTTCAAGCGCGCGCTGTCCATCGCCCGCTGGGTGATCCGGCCGCCGGGCAACGACGGCGAAGCGCTGATCGCCGAGATCGTCGAGTGGAGCAACATCGCCCGCAAGCAGGGCCTGCTGGGCCTGGAACCCCTGGTCAACCAGCAGGACGACGCCTTCCTGAAGAAGGGCCTGCAGATGCTGGTCGACGGCGTGGAGCCGGAATCGATCCGCCACATGATGGAGATCGACCTCAACGGCCAGGAGCACCAGGATCTGGCGGCCGCGAAAGTGTTCGAGGCCATGGGCATCTACGCGCCCACGCTGGGCATCATCGGCGCCGTGTTCGGCCTGATTGCCGTCATGAAGAACCTCGCCGACCCCAGCAAGCTGGGGCACGGCATCGCCGCCGCGTTCACCGCGACGATCTACGGCATCGCCTCGGCCAACCTGTTCTTCCTGCCCGTCGCCAGCAAGCTCAAGAGCGTGATCGGCGGCCGCAGCCGCGAGCAGGAAATGATCATCGAAGGCCTGATCGCCATCGCGCAGGGCGAGAACCCGCGCAACATCGAGGCCAAGCTGGCCGGCTTCCTGCACTGAGCCGGGGCGACGATGGCACGCCGGCACAAGCACGAGGAACACGCCAACCATGAGGCCTGGGCGATCCCCTACGCCGACCTCATGACCCTGCTGCTCGCCTTCTTCGTGGTGATGTACGCCATCTCGACGATCAACGAAGGCAAGTACCGGGTGATGGCCGACGCGCTGACCGCCGCGTTCGGGGGCGCGCCGCGCACGATCAATCCGGTGCAGGTGGGCAACCACCAGCTGCAGGGCGCCGATTTCGACCGTCCCTCGCCGATCAAGTCCGGCGCCAAGGAGGGGCCGTCGGCGCCTTCGCCCTCGCCCAACGTCACCCTGCTGGCGGCGATGGCGTCGCAGATGAACATGTCGCTGGACGTCAAGGGCATGCAGAACGCCCAGGGCGAGCTCAAGCGCATCGCCGACGATCTCGAACGCGCCCTCGCGCCGCTGATCGACGAGAAGCTGGTCACCATCAAGCGCTCCACCCTGTGGCTGGAAGTACAGATCAACAGCGACATCCTGTTCGCGACGGGGTCGGCGACCCTGGACCCTCAGGCGCAGGAGACCGTCGGCAAGCTCGGCGCGGTACTGGCCCGGGTCCCGAATTCGGTGCGGGTCGAGGGCTATACCGACGACCGGCCGATCCGGACCGCGCAGTTCCCCTCGAACTGGGAACTGTCGTCCTCGCGTGCGGCCAGCGTGGTGCACCTGTTCGTCCGTGACGGAATCCCGCCGGAGCGGCTGGCGATGATCGGCTACGGCGAGTTCCGCCCCATCGCCGACAACACCACGATCGAGGGCCGCAACGTCAACCGCCGCGTGCTGCTGATCATCCTGGCCAGCCCCGGCGGTCCGGCACCGGACTTGCATGCACAGCAGGACACCGTCGCCGCGCCGTCAGTGATCTCACTGCCGCCGCTGCCGACGCACGCCGCGACGCCCATGCCCGGAGCGCCGCCGGCGCCCCAGGTACATGAAGGAGTCCAGTGATGCGCGTGTGGGCGATCGCCAACCAGAAAGGCGGTGTTGGCAAGACGACCACCACCCTCGCCCTCGGGCGCGGGCTGGCGATGCGCGGCTATCGCGTGCTGCTGGTGGACCTGGATCCGCATGCGTCGCTGACGCGTGCCTTCGGCGTACCCGCCGATCCGCAGCCGACCGGCGTGCTGGACCTGTTTGAAGAGGCACCGCCCGAACTGGCGCGCCTGGCACGCGCCACCGAAATCGAGAACCTCGCCTTCGTCGCCGCGCAGACGCCGCTGGCCACGCTGGAGCGCCGCAGCGCCACCCAGCCCGGCCTGGGCCTGGCGCTGTCGAATGCGCTGTCGCGGGGCGGGGCCGCGTACGACTACGTGCTGTTCGACTGCCCGCCCACGCTCGGCCTGCTGATGGTCAATGCGCTGGCGGCCGCCGACCACGTGATCATCCCCACCCAGACCGAACCGCTGGCGCTGCACGGCCTGAAAGGCATGTGCCGCACCACCGAGATGATCGAGCGCTCGCGTCGCCGCGCGCTGCCGGTGTCGATCCTGCCGACGCTGCACGACAAACGCACGCGCACCGGTGCCGACACCCTGAAAGCCATGCAGGAAGCCTACGGCGAGTCGGTTTGGAACGATGCCATCCCCAACGACACCCGCATCTGCAGCGTCGAAGCGCTGACGCATTCCGCGCCGGCCGCGCAGTACCCGGGCCGCGGCCTCTCCGCCTACCGTCGCGCCCTGGACTGGCTGCTGCTGAGCGAAGCGCGCGCCACGGAGAAGGCCGCATGACGACGCCCGCCGTCCTCGACGATTACCTGCAGGACCTGCTCGGCGATGTCGGCCTTGCAGCGGCGCCCGTGGTGGACGCGCCGGCCGTTGTCGCGGCCACCATCGAACCCGCGCCCGCTCCGCTGGCCGCAGCGCCGGTCGTGGAAGCGCCCGTCATCGAACCGGTCGTGGCCGACGTGGCCGAGATCGCGCCCGACGCCCCCGCTCCTGCGCCGGTGCTGGCCGTTGCGCCCGTGCGCGCCGGCGCCGACGCCAACCTGATCACCGACGACGAATTCGAAGCGCTGCTGGACCAGCTGCATGGCGATGGCGCACCGCAGGCCGTGGCGGCACCCGCTGCCGCATCCGTGGATACCGCGCCCCCCGCCCTGGCCATTGCCCCGGCTCGCGCGCAGGCCGGCGACGCAATCACGGACGACGAGTTCGAAGCGCTGCTCGATGACCTGCACGGCGGCGCCGCGCCGACCGCGCGCGTAACGCAGCCCGTTTCTGCACCGGACATGGCGCCCGCACCCATCGTCGCTGCTCGACCGGCCATGCCGCGCGCGCTGCCGCCGCTGCCCACCCATCCCTATCTGCAGACGCCCGTCGACACCGGCGAGCGTCGCCGCGCGACCGAGCGCAAGACGCGCTGGCTGCGGCTACGCTGCGACCAGCAGCACTACGCACTGGAACTGCTGAAGGTGCAGGAAGTCGTACGTCCCGCCACCCTGCTGCCGTTGCGCGGGGCCGCCTCGCACATGCTGGGCGTGATGAACCTGCGCGGCCAAGTGGTGCCGGTCCTCGACCTCGGCCTGTACCTGGGCCGTCGTGCGATCGAGCCCGATACGACCACCCGCATCGTGGTGCTCGAGGAGCACGGCGAGATCCTCGGCCTGCGCGTCAGCGCGGTGGAGGACGTGGCCAACCTCAGCGACCACCAGATCGAATCCCCGGACAACGCCCGCGTGGGCCGCATCGCCAACCCGCTGTTCCGCGGCGTGGCACGGCTCAACGAACGCGCGGTGATCCTGCTGGACGCCTCGCAGCTGCTCACCTGATCCCATGCACCACACCCTGCGACAGTCCGACGCGCGTCACACATTCACGCGTACCCCTCAAGAGCCATCGGCCCGCGCCGATACCTCCTCCAGAGCCGCCTTTCCGGAGACACGATGAGCGCAGTGCCCCTGGGTGACGACCTCGGCATCGAGGCTGCCACCGACCTCAAGCAGCATCTCGCCCTGCACGTCGCCGACGCGGCGCCGCTGGTGCTGGATGCCGGCACCGTGCAGCGCATCCACACGGCCAGCCTGCAGGTGCTGTGCAGCTTCGTGCGGCAGCGGCAGCAGGCAGGCCTGGCCACCGACTTCGGTGCGGTCAGCCAGAGCTTCCGCGATGCCGCGCGCCTGCTGGGCGTGGGCCGCCAGCTGGGGCTGCCGGCCGCCGACGACAACAACATCAATACGCAACAAGTGGAGAACGCCGCATGAGCGCACGCATTCTGGTAGTGGACGATTCGGCCTCGATGCGACAGATGGTCGCCTTCGCCCTCAGCTCGGCGGGTTTCTCGGTGGATGAAGCCGAAGACGGCCAGGTCGCGCTGGGACGCGCGCAGGGCCAGCGCTTCAATGCCGTCGTCACCGACGTCAACATGCCGAACATGGACGGCATCTCGCTGATCCGTGCGCTGCGCGGCCTGCCGGACTACAAGTTCACGCCGATGCTGATGCTGACCACCGAATCGGCCGCCGACAAGAAGGCCGAAGGCAAGGCCGCCGGCGCCACCGGCTGGCTGGTCAAGCCGTTCAATCCGGAACAGCTGGTCGCCACCGTCCAGAAAGTCCTGGGCTGATCGCCCCACCCCTCTCCCGTACACCGTCTTCCGCCACAGGTCTCCGTCGCAATGAACATGGACATGCAGCGCTTCCACGCCACGTTCTTCGAGGAAAGCCGCGAAGGACTGGAAGCCATGGAGGCGGGCCTGCTGTCGCTGGAACAGGGCAGCCGCGACGGCGATCTGATCAATTCCATCTTCCGTGCGGCCCATTCGATCAAGGGCGGCTCGGCCACCTTCGGCTTCGATGCGATCGCCGGCATGACCCACGTGCTGGAAACGCTGCTCGATGAGTTGCGCGCAGGCCAACGCGCCGTCAGCCCGCCGGCCGTTGACGCGATGCTCGCGTCGGTGGACGTGCTGCGCGCGCTGCTCGCCGAAGCCGAACACGGCACGCCGGCCGATCCCGCCGCCGTGCAGGCGATCAAGGACCGCCTCAACGCGGTGCTGACCGGCGAGGAAGCCCCCGCCGCGATCGTGGCCGCACCGAAAGCCGACGAGACTCCCGAAGGCTGGAAGATCGGCTTCACCCCGGCACCGTCGCTGTTCATGAGCGGCAACGATCCGCTGCGCATCATCCGGGAACTGGAACACCTCGGTCCGCTGGATGTCGCGTGCCGACTGGACAAGCTGCCGGGCTTCGACCAGATCGATCCGCTCGAGGCCTACCTGGCGTGGGACCTGGGCCTGATCGGCAAGGTGCCGCGCAGCGCCGTTGACGATGTCTTCGCCTGGGTCGTCGACGATTGCGAGCTGGATATCCAGCCGATGCAGCGCGACGCCATCCCGGTGGCCGCCGTCGATGCCGCGGCATCCGCGGCTGCGGCCGTCGTCGGCGTGGCACAGGCCGGCGCGGCACCCGCGCAGGCTGCCGCCAACGACACCGCCGAAACCTCGATCCGCGTCAGCGTCGACAAGATCGACGGCCTGATCAACCTGGTCGGCGAACTGGTCATCACCCAGGCCATGCTCAAGCAGGTTTCGGGCGTGCTCGACCCTGCCCAGTGCGAACGCCTGTTCGCCGGCCTCGACCTGCTGGAGCGCAACACCCGCGACCTGCAGGAAGCCGTCATCGGTGTGCGCATGCTGCCGGTCGATGCGGTGTTCCGCCGTTTCCCACGCCTGGTCCGCGATCTCTCCGCCCGCCTTGGCAAGCAGGTACGCCTGCGCACCGTCGGCGAAGGCACCGAACTCGACAAGGGCCTGATCGAACGCATCGCCGATCCGCTGGTGCACCTGGTGCGCAACTCGATCGACCACGGCCTAGAAATGCCGGACGTGCGCACGCAGGCCGGCAAGGACGAGACCGGCACGATCACCCTGGCGGCGTCGCACCAGGGCGGCCACATCGTCATCGAAGTCAGCGACGACGGCCGCGGCCTCAACCGCGAACGCATCCTCGCCAAGGCAGCCGAGCGCGGCATCGCCGTGCCGGAGAACCCGACCGATTCGCAGGTCTGGGACCTGATCTTCCAGCCGGGCTTCTCCACCGCCGACGCCGTCACCGACCTGTCCGGTCGTGGCGTGGGCATGGACGTGGTCCGCCGCAACATCCAGGCGCTGGGCGGCGAAGTGCAGCTCGAAAGCGCGGCCGGCCAGGGCACCCGCGTGGTGATCCGTCTGCCGCTGACGCTGGCCATCCTCGACGGCATGGCGGTGTCGGTCGGCGACGAAACCCTGATCCTGCCGCTGACCTACGTGCTCGAGGCACTGCAGCCGGTGGGCGAAGACGTGCGCACGGTCGCCGGCGACGGCCGCGTGCTGCGCGTGCGCGGCGAATACCTGCCGATGGTCGCGCTCAACGAGTACTACCGCTACGGCGACCGGCGTGCCGAAGACCCGCTCGTCGTCGTGGTCGAGGCCGATGGCCAGAAACTCGCGCTGGAAGTCGATGAACTCATCGGCCAGCAGCAGGTGGTGGTCAAGAACCTCGAGAACAACTACCGCCGCATCGACGGCATCTCCGGCGCCACCATCCTCGGCGACGGCCGCGTCGCCCTCATCGTCGACGTGGGCGGGCTGGTCCGCTCGCGCCGGATGCAGCAGGCCGCCTGATCTTTTCCTCCGCGTGACCCCTCCGTCGCCGCACCCCGGCGACGACGATGACGCACGCCCTTACACTCCCGGTATCCGCATGAAGTACGCACACTCCCTGCTCGCCCTGGCCCTCGCGGCCGCCCACACGCCCGCGCACGCCGCTGACGGCGCGACGAAAGCCACCGCCTGGCCGCCGAAGATCAGCTTCGCCGACGGCACCGAACCCAGCCTCGGCGGCAACCTCCAGTACGACCTCAACCAGTTTTCGGGCGACGGCTACAACGGCACCGCGCTGGAAGACGACGACGCGTGGCGCCGGCAGGAACTCGGTATCACCCTGCGCCGCAAGGGCGTGTACGACCTCGGTGTGACCTACGATTTCCAGGCCAAGAGCTGGAACGACGTCGCGCTGCGGGTGGAAACCAAGGCCCTGTTCGGCCGCGATCTCGGCAAGGTGCGCATCGGCCAGATGAAGGTACCGCTGGGCTTCGAAGGCAATACCGCCACGCGCGCGGTCAGCTTCCTGGAAGCCTCGCTGCCCACCCAGGCGTTCTACGAGAACCGCCGCAGCGGCATCGACTGGTCGTTCGAACGCGACCGCTACCTGGCCAACGCCGGCTACTTCTTCGAATCCGACCTGCTGGGCAACAACAAAGGCGAGACCGCCGCCGTGCGCCTCGCCTGGACGCCGCGCAAGGCCGCCGGCGACGTGCTCCACCTCGGCGTGGCCGCGTCGCAGGAACGGCCCGACAGCGAGGTCAACGGGCTCGGCGTCACCGTGCACCCGAGCGTGCGCTGGCGGGCCAAGCCGGAAGCCGCACTGACCGCGGTAAGGCTGGTGGATTCCGGCACGCTGACCCGCGTGGACCGCATCGATCGCACCGGGCTGGAAGCCCTCTGGATCCATGGCCCCTGGTCCGTGCAGGCCGAGTATCTGCACCAGGAGACCACGCGCGACCTGGGCCTGCCGTCCTACTCGGCGGACGGCGCGTACGTGTTCGGCAGCTGGTTCGTCACCGGCGAGTCGCGCGGTTACAGCGGTGGCAACGTCGCCAACCCGAAGCCCAAGGGCGCACACGGCGCACTCGAGCTGCTCGCGCGCTACAGCCGCATCGACCTGGACAGCGACGGCATCGCCGGCGGCCGCCAGTCCGACTGGACGCTGGGCGCGAACTGGTACCTGACGCAGTACTTCAAGTTCCAGGCGAACTACGTCAGGACGGACGCCACGCGCGGTGCATTTTCCGCCGATCCGTCGGTGTTCGAACTGCGCGCACAGCTGCAGTTCTGACCGCTCCGCCCCCCCGCCCGACGCTGCCGGTCACGGTTTGCGCGGGCCGCCGCCGGCAGTTTCGTAAGCACGCTTACCTTTCTGTCAAAACGCCGTAAAGAAGCCCCCCGATACGCCGCTACTCCACGTGCAGACAGCGCCATGTCGCTGCGCAGGCACGGGAGTGAGGCATCGATGCCTGGCGTCATGGAAGTCGTAACCGACTTCCGCCGCATGCACGCCTTCGTTGTTCCACCGGAGAGTTCCTAGATGACCTGGTTCCAGAACCTGTCCATCGCCCGCAAGCTGGCGCTGGCCTTCGCTTCCACCACGCTGCTGACCCTGCTGCTCGGTGCCTTCTCGCTGTGGCGCCTCAACGACGGCAATGCCCAGATCCGCGACGTCAACGAGAACTGGATGCCCGCCGTCCAGCACCTCGGCGAAATGCGCGCGCAGCTGGGCGAGTACCGCACCTTCGAGCAGGCGCAGCTCGGCAAGCAGGGCGATGCGGCCGAACTGGCCGACTACGACAAGCGACTGAAGGACACCCGTGCCCTGATCGACGCCGAGGAAGCCGCCTACAACGCGATCCCGGCCGAGTCCTCGGACGAGGAGCTGGCGATCTACAAGAAGGTCGAAAGCTCCCGCGCCGCCTACTTCCAAGCGCATGACCGCATCGCGGCGGCGATCGCCGTCGACGACTTCGACACCGCCAAGGCGATCTCCGGCAGTGATTCGCGCAAACTGCGCCGCGAGCTGTTCGACAACCTGAAGACACTGTCGCAGTACAACGTGGATCATCTGTCTAAGAACGTCGAAGCCTCGCGCCAGGCGCACGAGCGCACGGTGATGACGCTGATCGGTGGCCTGGTGCTGGTGCTGGTACTGGCCGCGCTGCTGGGCTTCAGCATCAGCCGCTCGATCGCATTGCCGGTCGCCGACGCGGTGCGCGTGGCCAACGACGTCGCCGCCGGACGCCTCGACGGCAAGATCGACACCCGTCGCCAGGACGAAGTCGGCCAGCTGCTGTCGGCCATGCAGCGCATGCAGGTGCAGGTGGTCTCGCTGATCGCCGCACTGGCCGAGATGACCCGTCGCCACGACGAGGGCCAGATCAGCTTCCGCATCGACGATACCCACTTCCCCGGCGACTACGGCCGCATGGTGCGCGATACCAACACCCTGGTCGCGCAGCACATCGGCGTGAAGATGAGCGCGGTCAACGTCATGCGCCGTTATGCGGTCGGCGACCTGTCCATCGACATGGACCGCCTGCCCGGCGAAAAGGCCGTCATCACCGAAGCCATGGACATGTGCAAGGCCAACCTGTCGGCGATCAATGGCGAGATCAAGCGCCTGTCGAGCGCGGCCGCGTCCGGCGATTTCACCCAGCGCGGCGACGTGGACAAGTACCAGTACGACTTCCGCGACATGGTGCAAGGCCTCAATAACCTGATGGAAACCACCGACGGCAACCTGGGCGAAGTGTCCGAGCTGCTGCAGGCCATCGCCCGCGGCGACCTGACCGCTCGCATGGAAGGCGACTTCCACGGCGTGTTCGCCACCATGCGCGATGACGCCAACGCCACCGTCAGCCAGCTGACCGAGATCGTGGGCGGCATCCAGATGGCCGCCCTGAGCATCAACACCGCCGCCGGCGAGATCGCCTCCGGCAACTCGGATCTCTCGCGTCGTACCGAGCAGCAGGCCGCCAACCTCGAAGAGACGGCTGCGTCCATGGAGGAACTCACCTCCACCGTGCGCCAGAACGCCGAATCGGCCCGCCAGGCCAACCAGCTGGCCATCGGCGCCGCCGGTGTCGCGTCGCAGGGCGGCGAGGTGGTCGGCAAGGTCGTCTCCACCATGACCGACATCGAACAGTCGTCCAAGAAGATCGCTGAGATCATCTCCGTGATCGATGGCATCGCCTTCCAGACCAACATCCTGGCGCTCAACGCCGCGGTGGAAGCCGCCCGTGCCGGCGAGCAGGGCCGCGGCTTCGCCGTGGTCGCCTCGGAAGTGCGCACCCTGGCCCAGCGTTCGGCCAGTGCGGCCAAGGAGATCAAGGGCCTGATCGAGACCTCGGTGGACAAGGTGGCCGATGGCTCGGCTCTGGTGAACCAGGCCGGCGCCACGATGGGCGAGATCGTCGCCTCGGTGCAGCGCGTGACCGACATCATGGCCGAGATCTCGGCGGCCTCGCAGGAACAGTCGGCCGGCATCGAGCAGGTGAACCAGACCATCACCCAGATGGACGAGGCCACTCAGCAGAACGCCGCGCTGGTGGAAGAAGCCACCGCTGCCGCCCGTTCGATGGAAGAGCAGGCCCAGGCGCTGACCGAGTCGGTGTCGGTGTTCAAGCTGCATGCCACGGTCAGTGCACCGGTGCGCCGGGTGATCGCCGACGCGACCGCGCCCAGGCCGGCCACGGCCAAGGCGGTGGCCCGCAAGCCTGCGCCACGCAAGCCCGAACCCGCCTTCGCCGATGGCGACTGGCAGGAGTTCTGAGTCGGCACGTTGATGCCGCTCCGCTGAAACAACGGCCCGGATTTCCGGGCCGTTTTCGTTCCGGGCCCACGCCGGCCTGACAGGGAGGCACCTACCGCTCGTCGGGAAGTACGTTCATGTACTTAATGCCGGAGGCCTGGCGCCGATATCGCTTCTGATACCTCCGGCCACCTGCCCCTGCCCCCATGAATCGACTCGCGCGCCTTTCGCTCGGCAGTAAACTCTCGCTCCAGGTGACGGTTGCTGTCGCCCTTGTCCTGTTCCTGCTCGCCTTCGTGGTCCAGCGGCAATCGAGTCGCGCGATCGAAGAGCGCGCCCTCGACGATCTCGATGTCGCCGCCCAGATCATGCTGGAGTCGGTCTCCCTGTATGACCGGACCCTCACCGACGGCACCCAGCGCATGGCGGACAGCTTCCGCGCTTCGCTGCCGGTCGGCGACGTCTCGGTCGATGCCGCGCGCGTCACGACCATCGGCGATGTAGAGGTACCCGAACTCCGGTTCGGCCCGCAGGCCGTCAATCTGGATTTCACCGATGTCGACCGCTTCACCCAGGCGACCGACGTGGTCGCGACGCTGTTCGTCCGCAAGGGCGACGACTTCATCCGCGCCACCACCTCGCTGCGCAACACCGACAACGAGCGCGTCATCGGCACGGCGCTGGACCACAAGCATCCCGCCTATGCGCTGATCCTGGAAGACAAGCCGTACACCGGCCGCGCGCGGCTGTTTGGCCGGGACTACATGACCCACTACGAACCGCTCGCCGATGCGGAAGGCAACACCGTGGGCATCCTGTTCGTAGGACAGAACTACGGCGACGGCCTGGCCGCATTGAAGGACAAGCTGCGCACCACCCACCTGGGCAAGGCCGGCTACTTCTTCGTCGTCGATCTGGCGGAAGGCGACCACCAGGGCATGCTGGCGGCACATCCGGCCAGCCAGGAATCGCCCTACACGACCGTCGTGGACGCCGATTCACAGCCCGCGATGAAAGCCCTGCTGGAACAGGATCACGGGCATGCCGTGCTCGACATCGCGCCGAAGGCCGGCGATGAGGCCGAACCCGCGCTGGTCGCAGTGAAACGCTTTGCCCCGTGGAAGTGGGCCCTCGTCGCCGTGGAACCGCGCGAAACCGTGCTCGCGTCCAGCCATGCGCTGACGATCAGCATCATCGCGCTCTCGCTGCTCGCCCTCGTCGTGATCGCGGTGCTCACCTCGATCGGCGTACGCCGGGTGGTCTCGCGTCCGCTGCGGGCGGCGGTCGGCATCGCCGAGCACGTCGCCGCCGGCAAGCTGGACGGCAAGATCGACACCAGCCGCCAGGATGAAGTGGGCCAGTTGCTGTCGGCCATGCACCACATGCAGACGCAGGTCGTGTCCGTGATAGGCGCCCAGACCGAAATGACGCGCGCACACGACGAAGGCCGGATCAGCCATCGCATCGACGACAGCCGGTTCCCCGGCGAGTACGGCACCATGGTGCGCGCCACCAACGCGCTGGTCGCATCGCACATCGCGGTGAAGATGCGCCTGGTCGAGGTGATGCAGCGCTACTCGATCGGCGACCTGTCGCCGGACATGGATCGCCTGCCGGGCGAGAAAGCCGTCCTGACACAGACGATGGATGCCACCAAGGCCAACCTGTCGGCGATCAACGCCGAGATCAAGCGCCTGGCCTCGGCCGCAGCCGCCGGCGACTTCTCGCATCGCGGCGACGTGGACAAGTACCAGTACGATTTCCGCGAGATGGTCGACGGCCTGAACCGGCTGATGGAGACCACCGACGGCAACCTGGGCGACGTGTCCGACCTGTTGCAGGCCATCGCCCGCGGCGACCTGACCGCACGCATGGAAGGCGATTTCCATGGCGTGTTCGCCACCATGCGCGATGATGCGAATGCGACGGTGGCCCAGCTGACCGGCATCGTCGGCCGCATCCAGGACGCGTCTGCGTCGATCAACACGGCCTCGGGTGAGATCGCGTCGGGGAACCTGGATCTTTCGCGCCGCACCGAACAGCAGGCCGCCAATCTCGAAGAGACGGCCGCCTCGATGGAGGAACTCACCTCCACCGTGCGCCAGAACGCCGAGTCGGCCCGCCAGGCCAACCAGTTGGCCATCGGTGCGGCCGGTGTCGCCTCGCAGGGTGGCGAGGTCGTCAGCAAGGTGGTCTCCACCATGACCGACATCGAGCAGTCGTCGAAGAAGATCGCCGAGATCATCTCCGTGATCGATGGCATTGCCTTCCAGACCAACATCCTGGCGCTCAATGCGGCGGTGGAAGCCGCCCGTGCGGGTGAACAGGGCCGTGGCTTCGCGGTCGTGGCGTCCGAAGTGCGCACGCTGGCCCAGCGCAGTGCCAATGCGGCGAAGGAGATCAAGGGCCTGATCGAGACCTCGGTGGACAAGGTGGCCGACGGCTCCAAACTCGTGCACCACGCCGGCACCACGATGAGCGAGATCGTCGCCAGCGTGCAGCGTGTCACCGACATCATGGCCGAGATTTCGGCGGCCTCGCAGGAACAGAGTGCCGGCATCGAACAGGTGAACCAGACCATCACCCAGATGGACGAAACCACCCAGCAGAACGCCGCGCTGGTGGAGGAAGCCTCCGCCGCCGCCCGCTCGATGGAAGAGCAGGCCCAGGCGCTGGCCGGATCCGTGTCGGTGTTCAAACTGCAGGCCACGGTCAGCGCGCCTGTACGCCGGGCCAGCACCGGGGCGGCGATGCCGAAGCCAACCGCACCGAAAGCGGCCGTGCGAAAGCCCGCCCCGCGCAAGCCCGAACCGGCGTTCGCCGACGGTGACTGGCAGGAGTTCTGATCGCCTGCGAGGGTGTTCGATAGCGCGTCACGTGCGGCCCGGCATTCCCGGGCCGCACGCGTTTCCGGCGTCGCTAAAGATCGTGCGACGCACGCCGATACAGCAGGTGACGCCTTCCGTCAGGCCTGCGACCCTGTCTCTGCACGTATGACCGACTCCACCGACGCCCCGCTGGCCGAGCCGATCCGCTACGAGGACGAGGAAAAGTTCCTGGTGCGCGGCGAGCATGCGATCCGGCAGATCATGCAGTCGCTGATCGACAAGCGCGCACTCGTGAGCGGGTGCGCGATGCCGCGCAATCACACCTTCCCGACCTCCCTGGTCGAGGTGCTGGAAGACGAAGACGCTGTCCTGATCGACGGCAGCGCCAGCGAGACGATCAACCGCAGCATCGAAGAGGCCTCGCACGTCACCTGTGTCTCGCGCCTGGATCGCATCCACGTGCAGTTCCGCCTGCAGGGCCTCACCCGGGTGACGCAAGGCGGCCAGATCGCCTTCCGCGCCGACCTGCCGGAGACCGTGCTGCGCCTGCAGCGCCGCGAGTTCTACCGCCTGCAGGTGCCGGTGACGCAACCGCTGGAATGCGCCATCCCCCAGCACCATCCCGACGGTGAAACCACGTACGAACGCTACCGCGTGCTGGACATCAGCGGTGGCGGCATGGCCCTGGCCGTGCAGGCCGAGAACCCGCTGTTGCGTCCGTACAAGGAGTTCTCGGACTGCCTGCTGCACCTGCCCGACAGCGGGCCGTTGAGCATCCGCCTGATGGTCAAGAGCCTGCACAGCCAGCTCAACCAGAACGGCACCGAAAGCTGGCGCGCCGGCTGCCAGTTCACCGACCTGCCGCGCGGCGGCGATGCCCTCCTCCAGCGTTACATCTTCCGCCTCGAACGCCAGCGCAGCGCCCGCGACCGCGGCGCGGCGTGACCCCGGTCGACCTTTCGTCGATCCACCGACGCATCCGCTCAACCTCGCGCCCGGTGCGCCGATACCGGTTGTGACGCTGCCGTGACGGTCCGGCCCTGACGGATCCGCTGCGCGCATCGCACCGCCCTATCGCACAGCCCCGAGGTTGCCATGCCCGCTCCGCTTCGCCTGTCTTCCCGCAGCATCGCCACCCGGATGATGGCCGGCACCGCCGTCCTGGCCCTGCTCGCCTTCGGTGTGGCCGCCACCGCCAGCTACCTGCGCAGCAGTGAATCCCTGCTGGCTGCCGCCCGCACGTCGATGGACGGCCTGGCGAACCTGGAGGCCGAGCGCATCTCGGGCGAACTTACCGGCGCGTTCGACACGAACGAGGCGCTGGCGCATGCCCTGCTCGCGCAACGTGCCGGCGACGGTATCGACCGCGCTGCCGCCAGCGCGATCTTCAAGCGCCAGCTGGAAGCGCATCCGGAGTGGGTCGGCGTGGGCACGCTGTGGGAACCGAATGCCTTCGACGGCAAGGACGCCGACTTCGTCGGCAGCGAAGGCCACGACGACACCGGCCGCTTCATGAGCTACTGGGCCTGGAGCGACGGCGCGCCGCTGCTGGAAGCGCTGCGCGACTACGAAGTGCCGGGCGCCGGCGACTGGTACCTGCGTCCGCGCGAACTGAAGCGTGCCGTCGTCGCCGAACCCTACGTCTACAAGATCGCCGGCAAGGACGTGCTGATGACGACCCTGTCCACGCCGGTGGTGCAGGATGGCACCTACCTCGGCGTGATGACGGTGGACTTCGCCCTGCAGTCGTTGCAGGAACGCATCGGCAAGCTGACGCCGATGGGCGCGGGCTTCGTACGGCTGGTCACCCCCGGCGGCGTCCTGATCGCGGACCGCGATGCCGCCCGCGTGGGCAAGCCGTTCGACGACGGCAATGCCAGCGCCGTACTGAAGCAGATCGCCGCCGGCGAGTCGGTGTTCCGGGAAACCAAGGGCAGCGATGGCGAAGCGCTGGTCGAGGCCTACGTGCCCCTGTCGATCGGCCAGGCGCAGGAGCGCTTCATGCTGGGTGTGGTGGTGCCGCGCAGCGTGGTGATGCAGGACGCGCGCGCCGTGCTGTGGACCATCGTGACGGTCGGCCTGCTGGGTGCGCTGCTGCTGTGCGGAGCCATCTACTGGCTGCTGCGCCGGCAGGTCGCCGCCCCGCTGGCGGGTGCGGTCCGTGTCGCCGACGACATCGCACGCGGCAAGCTGGACAGCGTCATCGACGCCGGGCGTGGCGACGAGATCGGCACCCTGATGCAGGCGATGCGCACCATGCAGGGCAACCTGCGCGAACGCATCGAGCGCGACGAAGTCGTCGCGCGCGAAAGCCTGCGTATCCGCACCGCGCTGGAAGAAGTGACGGCCAACGTCATGATCGCCGACGCCGACCGGAACATCGTCTACGCCAACCGTCCGCTGATGAAGATGCTGGCGGACGTCGAGCAGGATCTCCGCCGCGACCTGCCCGCCTTCGACGTGCGCACCGTCGTGGGCAGCAACATCGACATCTTCCACAAGAAGCCCGAACACCAGTCGCGCATGCTCGCCCAGCTCCAGGGCACGCACCGCGCGCAGATCACCATCGGTGGCCGCATCATGCAGCTGATCATCAGCCCGGTGACCGACGCCAACGGGCAGCGCGTCGGCTACGTGGTCGAGTGGACCGATCGCACCGCCGAAGTGATGGTGGAGCAGGAAGTCACCCGTATCGTGCAGGCCGCCGTGCAGGGCGACCTCAGCGGACGCATCGGCGAAGCCGGCAAACAGGGCTTCCTGCTGGGCCTCTCGCAACAGGTCAACAGCCTGCTGGCCACGATCGCGGGCAGCGTGGATGCGGTCTCCGGCGTGCTGCGCGCGTTGTCCGCAGGCGATCTCACTGCCCGCATGGAAGGCGACTTCCACGGGGTGTTCGCCACCATGCGCGACGATGCGAATGCGACGGTGGCCCAGCTGACCGATATCGTCGGCCGCATCCAGGATGCCTCGACCTCGATCAACACCGCCGCCGGCGAGATCGCCTCCGGCAACTCGGACCTCTCGCGCCGTACCGAGCAGCAGGCCGCCAACCTCGAAGAAACCGCCGCCTCGATGGAGGAACTCACCTCCACCGTGCGCCAGAACGCCGAGTCCGCCCGCCAGGCCAACCAGCTGGCCATCGGCGCCGCCAGCGTAGCCTCGCAGGGTGGCGAGGTCGTCAGCAAGGTGGTCTCCACCATGACGGATATCGAGCAGTCGTCGAAGAAGATCGCCGAGATCATCTCCGTCATCGATGGCATCGCCTTCCAGACCAACATCCTGGCGCTCAACGCGGCGGTGGAAGCGGCGCGTGCCGGTGAGCAAGGCCGCGGCTTCGCGGTCGTGGCCTCCGAAGTCCGCACGCTGGCCCAGCGTTCGGCCGGTGCGGCCAAGGAGATCAAGGGCCTGATCGAGACGTCCGTGGACAAGGTGGCCGACGGTTCGGCGCTGGTAAGCCAGGCCGGTGCCACGATGGGCGAGATCGTCGCCTCGGTGCAGCGCGTGACCGACATCATGGCCGAGATCTCGGCGGCTTCTCAGGAACAGAGCGCCGGCATCGAGCAGGTGAACCAGACCATCACCCAGATGGACGAGACCACCCAGCAGAACGCCGCGCTGGTGGAAGAAGCCTCCGCCGCCGCCCGCTCGATGGAGGAGCAGGCCCACGCGCTGGCGGAAGCGGTCTCGACCTTCCAGCTCGATGCGGGCAGCCAGGTCGCCCGCCTGGTGCAAGAACGCGTGACCCGTATCGCGGCGGACGGGGCATCCCGTTCCAGTCCGGTCCATCCCCCCTACTGACCCGCTAAAGAAACCCCGCCCGGGGCCGATCTAGGCCGTGACAGGCCCCGCCCCGGGCAATCCCACCCTTACCGGCTGCAACAGGAGCCCGACGAATGAGCGACAAGAAGAGCCAGGCCACGGTGACCGCCGAGGAATTCCTCAGCTTCACCCTGGGAGACGAACACTACGGCGTCGATATCCTGAAGGTGCAGGAAATCCGTGGCTACGATTCGGTCACCCGCCTGCCGGATGCGCCGGACTACATCAAGGGCGTGATCAACCTGCGCGGTACCATCGTGCCGGTGATCGATCTGCGCCTGAAACTGCGCCTGAAGGAAGCACGCTACGACGCCTTCACCGTGATGATCGTGCTGAACGTCGAGGACCGCGTGGTCGGCATCGTCGTGGACAGCGTGTCCGACGTGATCGCCCTCGCCGCCGAGCAGATCCGCCCGACGCCCGAGTTCGGCGCCAGCGTCGACACCCGCTTCATCTCGGGCATCGGCACGGTGGACGACCGCATGCTGATCCTGCTCGACATCGAGACGCTGATCGACAGCGCCGATTTCGGCCAGCCGCTGCCGGAGCAGGCCGCCGCCTGACCGCGCAGCACGGAAGCCTCCAGGGGACCGCGGGCCGCGAGGCCGGCGGTCCTTTTTGTTTGCGCGAACGTCGTCCGCGGCGTCTGCGTCTTTGGTCGTAAGGGCCACGAACCTCCCTGAATTTCCTGCAGCCGCCGCCGCTATTGCAGGTACGGGCATTCCGCCCGCGCAGGCCGTGCGCCTGACCCCCGAGATCCCGCATGAACATCAACGCCAAGCTCGCCTACGCCCTCTCCAACGTGCCGCTCAAGCGCAAGTTCTTCCTCCAGACCGTCCTGGTCGCCATCGGCACGGTCGCCCTGGCCGTGGTCGCCGCCCGCATGCAGTACCTCGACCTGACCGGCACCCGCCAGGCAGGCCTGAAGGCGCAGACGGAGATGGCGCTGGGCGTAATCCAGGGCTACGCCAAGCAGGTGGAGGCCGGCACGCTGGACGAGGCCGCGGCGAAACAGGGCGCGCTCGCGACGCTCGCCACGATGCAGGCGAACGCGGGCGTGGACTACTTCTTCGTCACCGACGAAGCCCCGGTGATGCTGATGCACCCCACCCGGCCCGACCTGATCGGCAAGCCGCTGCAGGACGTGCTGAGCCCGGATGGCAAGCGCATCTTCCCGGAGTTCGTGCGCGTGGCGAAAGCCGGCGGCGGCAATGTCGACTACAGCTGGGCGAAAGCCGGTGAAGAGGATCCCGTGCCGAAGACTTCCTACGCCGCGCTGTACCAGCCGTGGGGCTGGGTGATCGGCACTGGCGTGTACATCGACGACACCCAGGCGCAGGCGCTGCAGTTCACCTTCATCATGACCCTGGCCGGCGGCGCGCTGGTGCTGCTGAACATGCTGATCGGCTTCGTGATCGGTCAGTCCGTCCTGCATCCGGTCTCGCGTGCGCTGGCCGCGATCAAGGGCGTGTCGCGCGGCGACCTGACCGTGCGCATCGGCCACCATGGCCGCGACGAAGTCGGCCAGATGCTCAAGGCCACCGACGAGATGGTCCACATGCTGGAACGCTTCTCGCTGGAGACCCGCGAGATGATCCGCCTGCACGAAGCCGAGGACATCAGCCACCGCATGCCCGACGACTTCCCCGGCGTGTACGGCGAACTCGCCACCGGCATCAACACCATGATGTTCGAGCACCTGGACGCCTTCCGCGATGCGATCGGCATCCTGCAGCGCTACGCCAACGGCGACCTCAGCCAGGACGCGCGCCGCCTGCCCGGTACGCGCGCCTTCCTGCACGAAGCGATGGATACGGCGAAAGCCAGCCTGCTCGCCATCAATGCCGAGATCAATCGCCTCGCCCAGGCCGCGGCGGCCGGTGATTTCGGCGTGCGCGGCGACGAAGCGCGCTTCCGCGACGACTTCCTGGCGATGGTGAAGGGCCTGAACGCGATGATGGCCACCAGCGATCGCAACCTGGCGCAGCTGTCCGGATTGCTGCGTGCGATCGCCGATGGCGACCTGACCGCCCGCATGGAAGGCGACTTCCACGGCGTGTTCGCCACCATGCGCGATGACGCCAACGCCACCGTCAGCCAGCTGACCGAGATCGTCGGCGGTATCCAGATGGCCGCCCTGAGCATCAACACCGCCGCCGGCGAGATCGCCTCCGGCAACTCGGATCTCTCGCGTCGTACCGAGCAGCAGGCCGCCAACCTCGAAGAGACGGCTGCGTCCATGGAGGAACTCACCTCCACCGTGCGCCAGAACGCCGAATCGGCCCGCCAGGCCAACCAGCTGGCCATCGGCGCCGCCGGTGTCGCGTCGCAGGGCGGCGAGGTGGTCGGCAAGGTCGTCTCCACCATGACCGACATCGAACAGTCGTCCAAGAAGATCGCTGAGATCATCTCCGTGATCGATGGCATCGCCTTCCAGACCAACATCCTGGCGCTCAACGCCGCGGTGGAAGCCGCCCGTGCCGGCGAGCAGGGCCGCGGCTTCGCCGTGGTCGCCTCGGAAGTGCGCACCCTGGCCCAGCGTTCGGCCAGTGCGGCCAAGGAGATCAAGGGCCTGATCGAGACCTCGGTGGACAAGGTGGCCGATGGCTCGGCTCTGGTGAACCAGGCCGGCGCCACGATGGGCGAGATCGTCGCCTCGGTGCAGCGCGTGACCGACATCATGGCCGAGATCTCGGCGGCCTCGCAGGAACAGTCGGCCGGCATCGAGCAGGTGAACCAGACCATCACCCAGATGGACGAGGCCACTCAGCAGAACGCCGCGCTGGTGGAAGAAGCCACCGCTGCCGCCCGTTCGATGGAAGAGCAGGCCCAGGCGCTGACCGAGTCGGTGTCGGTGTTCAAGCTGCATGCCACGGTCAGTGCACCGGTGCGCCGGGTGATCGCCGACGCGACCGCGCCCAGGCCGGCCACGGCCAAGGCGGTGGCCCGCAAGCCTGCGCCACGCAAGCCCGAACCCGCCTTCGCCGCTGGCGACTGGCAGGAGTTCTGAGTCCCCGGGAGGTGGCCGCGGCCTCCCGCGGCGCCGCCCGGTCCTGTGACCGCCTTCAAGTAACGGCCTACCCGGCCGATATGTCACCAGAAGGCACTCTTCCCTGGCCCCCGATGACCGTCGCAGTTCCCGCTACCGCCGACGCCAGCCACCCACGCAAGGACATGCCATGCTCCGTCGCACGTTGACGTCGCTGACATCGCTGCGTGACGCACCTGCGCCCCCCGCGGAAACCCCGCAGGGCAGCCTGTGGCAGGTCCTGGAGCAGTCGGTGGACGCCGCCTTCGTCATCGACGGGCGGCACCGCGTGGTCCTGTTCAACCCGGCGGCCGAGGCTCTCTGGCGCTGCCGGCGCGAGGATGTGCACGGCACACCGTTCGCCCGCCTGTTGTCCAGCGCGCAGGTGGACCCCGGTGCGGCCCCCGAGGCCACGCTGGCCCAGCTGATGGGCAGCCACCGGGATGCGGTGATCCGCCGTCCCGACGGCAGCGAAAGCGCGTGCTCGGTGTCGATGTCGAAGATGGTGGTCGACCAGCAGGTCTTCCACACGGCCTTCGTGCGCGATACCAGCGATCAGCAACGCCAGCTGGAACGTCTGCGCCAGCTGTCCATCGTCGTGGACAAGAGCGACAACGCGATCTTCGTGAGTTCGCCCGACCGCGAAGTCGTCTACGTCAACAGCGGTTTCACCCGCATGCTCGGCTACCGGCTCGAGGAACTGCGCGGCATCCGCCCGGCGGAACTGCTGTCCGGACCGCATACCGACGGCACGCTGGACGAGCGCATCAGCCGCTGCATGTCGGCCGGCGAGGGCCTGCAGACCGAAGTCCTGCTGTACACCAAGGCGGGCCGCCCGCTGTGGTTGTCGGCCGCGATCAACCCCGTGCACGACGAGGATGGCTCGCTGCTGGGCCTGGTGAGCGTGCTCAGCGACATCACCCAGACCAAGATGCACCAGGTACTGCACAACAAGGTGCTGGACGCCCTGGTGCACGAATGGAGCGTCGCCGACGTGATGACGCTGATCTGCCGCGAGGTGGAGCACATCGCGCCGGAACTCGTCGTCTCGATCATCACGGTGGACAACGAAGGGCTGATGCATGCCCTCGCCTCGCCCAGCCTGCCCGAAGCCTGGGCGCGCAAGATCGACGGCATGGCGATCGGACCGCGCGCGGGCATCTGCGGCGCCGCTGCCTGGCGCGGCCGCACGGTGCTGGTGAAGGACATCGCCAGCGATCCGCTGTGCGCCAACACACGCCACCTAACCACGCCGCTCGGGCTGCGCGCGTGCTGGACCCATCCGATCAAGTCCAGCAGCGGACGCGTGCTCGGCACGCTGTCGTTCTACTACCGGGAGAACCGCGGGCCGGACGAGCTCCATGAGCGCCTGGCCGATACCTGCCTGCACCTGTGCTCGCTGACGCTGGAGCGCGAACAGACCAACGAGCGCGTGCACCAGCTCGCGTTCTACGACACCCTCACCGGGCTGCCGAACCGCATCATGTTCAGCGCCAAGGCCGAGCAGGCGCTGGCCAACGTCGCCCAGGCCAATGGCACCGCCGCGGTGCTCTTCATCGACCTGGACCGCTTCAAGCGGGTCAACGACGCGCAGGGCCATTCCGCCGGCGACGGCCTGCTGCGCGATGTCGCTGCACGCCTGAGCGAGGAGCTGGGCGGGGTGAACATCGTCGGCCGCCAGGCCGGCGACGAATTCGTTGCCGTGCTGCCCATGTGCAGCGCGGAGCAGGCGGGCAGCGTGGCCGAACGCCTGCTCGGCGCCGTGTCGGCGCCCACCGCCGCCGGCCTGATGACCCTCCATCCCAGCGCCTCGATCGGCGTGGCGATGTTCCCCGACGACGGGCGCGACATCGATCTGCTCGTGCGCCATGCCGACATGGCGATGTACCGGGCCAAGAGCGACGGTGGCGGCGGCTTCCGCTTCTTCAGCGTGGACATGAACCGGCTGGCACAGGAACGCGTGTCGCTGGAAACCGCGCTGCGCGAGGCCCTGCGCCTGGACCAGCTGCAACTGCAGTACCAGCCGCAGGTCGGCGGCTCCGACGGGCGCCAGCTGTATGGCGTGGAAGCGCTGCTCCGCTGGCATCACCCGGACCTCGGCGTGATCCCGCCTTCGCGCTTCGTGCCGGTGGCCGAGGAATGCGGCCTGATCGCCGACCTCAGCCTGTGGGTGCTGCGCCAGGCCTGCGTACAGATGGCCGACTGGCGCCGGCGCGGCGTGGACATTCCGCGGGTCTCGATCAACGTCTCCGCCATCAATTTCCGCGACCCGCAGCTGTCGCTGCAGATCTCCGATCTGCTGGACGAACACGGACTGGAACCCCAGCACCTGACGCTGGAGATCACCGAGAGCGTCATGCTGGACCCGGACCCGGACGTGCTCGAGAACATCGAGGCGATCTACGTGCTGGGCGTGCGCCTGTCGCTGGATGACTTCGGCACGGGGTATTCGAGCCTCAGCCACCTGCACCGCCTGCCGATCAGCGAACTCAAGCTCGACCAGAGCTTCGTCCGCGACATCGATACCAGCGCCATCGCGCGCACCCTGACCACGTCCGTCCTCCGCATCGGCGAAAGCCTGGGCATGAAGGTGGTCGCGGAGGGCGTGGAAACCGAATCGCAGCATCGCTTCCTGACCGAGCAGCGCTTCCCCGTGCTCCAGGGCTACCTGTTCTCGCCCCCGCTCCCGCCCGCACCGCTCGAGCAATGGCTGCTGGCGCAGCAGTACACCGCCGCGCGCGAAGGCAACGCCGACCCCGTGGCCGAGGCCTGAGGCACGCGCCCGCGCGGGAAATGTGACGCGCTTCTCAGTAGATGCCTTGCCGTCCGTACCGGGCGAACAGCGGTCTCAAGTTTGCGCCACGCGCGCCGATCTCAGGCACTGAGCCTTTACCACCCTTCTGTCCCTCCGGAGACATTCGACATGAAAATCGCACCCGTCCTGACCCTGTCCATCGTCGCCGTCGGCGCCGCCCTGCTGATGCCGGCATCTCCGGCCAACAGCCAGTCGCAGGTGGACAACGCGATCCCGGCGGACATGGCCACGCGCTTCACCGGCAAGAGCGGCACCGTGTGCGGCAAGGTCGGCAAGGCGCGCTTCGCCGAGAACACCGAAGGCACCCCGACCTTCCTGTACATGGGCGGCAACTTCCCGCGCCACACCTTCACCGCGCGCATCCCGGGCGACGCCCGCGCCAAGTTCAAGCCGGCGCCGGAAGAACTGGAAGGCAAGGACGTGTGCGTGATCGGCACGATCGAGCGCGACAGCTCGCGCGCCGAGATCGTCGTCAGCTCGCCGTCCAACCTGAAGCTGGCCACGATGCGCTGATCCGTTCCCGGCCAGGGCGCCCTGCCCTGGCCTGATCGCTTCTGATGGTGGCGCGTGCGCGCCCGGTAAAGGAAAGAGAATCCCATGCAGCGGATCAAGAACTTCAAACTGACGACGAAGATGATGCTCGCCTTCGGCGTCGTGCTGGCACTGATGCTGGTCCAGGGCGTGACCGCGTTCATCGGCCTGAACTCGTTGAACGGCGTCACCACGCAGGTCACCGGCAACGTGTTGCCCAGCGTGAAGGCGGCGGGCGACCTGCAGAGCATGCTGGGCGAGTACCGCACCAACTCCTACCGGCAGCACGTGCGCGCCAGCGATGCGGTCAAGGCGGAAGCCAAGGCCCTCGCGGCGACCACCGAGAAGAAGATCGAACAGTCGATCAACGACTACAGCAAGCTGATCGCCAGCGCCGAGGAAAAGAAGGCGTTCGAGACCTTCACCAAGGAATGGAAAGCGGCGCAGCAGTCCTACGCCGACGTGCAGGAAATGCTGGACCTCGGCCTGCCCGACGACGCCGTCGACACGTTCATCGGCGCCACCCGCGACCAGCACCGCAAGTCGACGGCCGCCCTGACCGCACTCATCAACGTCGTCGACCAGCAGGCCAAGGCCGCCAGTGCCGACGCCGACAGCACCTTCACCGCCTCCAGCACGCTGATGATCGTGATGCTGGTGGCAGGCATCGTGGGCGGCCTGGCATTGGCCTGGTTCTTCGCCCGTGCGATCGCCAACGCGGTCGGCGAAGCCGTGCGCGTGGCCAACGACGTCTCCGCCGGCAAGCTGGACGGCAAGATCGACACCAGCCGCCAGGATGAGGTGGGCCAGCTGCTCACCGCGATGCAGCGCATGCAGACGCAGGTGCAGTCGGTCATCGCGGCGCAGAGCGAAATGGCGACCCGCCACGACGAGGGCCAGATCAGCTATCGCATGGACGACAGCCAGTTCCCCGGCGAGTACGGCCGCATGGTGCGCGACACCAATGCCCTGGTCGCATCACATCTGCAGGCCATCGGCGACGCGTTGAAGATCATGCAGCGCTATTCCGTCGGCGACCTGAGCCAGGACATGCCCAAGCTGCCCGGCGAGAAGGCCAACCTCACCGAAACGATGGACGCCACCAAGGCCAACCTGTCGGCGATCAACGCCGAGATCAAGCGCCTGGCCATGTCGGCCGCCTCGGGCGACTTCACCCAGCGTGGCGACGTGGACAAGTACCAGTACGACTTCCGCGACATGATCGACGGCCTGAACCAGCTGATGGAGACGACCGACGAGAACCTGGGCGAAGTGTCCGAGCTGCTGCAGGCCATCGCCCGCGGCGACCTGACCGCACGCATGGAAGGCGACTTCCACGGGGTGTTCGCCACCATGCGCGACGATGCGAATGCGACGGTGGCCCAGCTGACCGACATCGTCGGCCGCATCCAGGATGCCTCGACCTCGATCAACACCGCCGCCGGCGAGATCGCCTCCGGCAACTCGGACCTCTCGCGTCGTACCGAGCAGCAGGCCGCCAACCTGGAAGAAACCGCCGCCTCGATGGAGGAACTCACCTCCACCGTGCGCCAGAACGCCGAGTCGGCCCGCCAGGCCAACCAGCTGGCCATCGGCGCTGCTGGCGTCGCCTCGCAGGGTGGCGAGGTGGTCGGCAAGGTCGTCACGACGATGCGCGATATCGAGCATTCGTCGAAGAAGATCGCCGACATCATTTCGGTCATCGATGGCATCGCCTTCCAGACCAACATCCTGGCGCTCAACGCCGCGGTGGAAGCGGCGCGTGCCGGTGAGCAAGGCCGCGGCTTCGCGGTCGTGGCCTCCGAAGTCCGCACGCTGGCCCAGCGTTCGGCCGGTGCGGCCAAGGAGATCAAGGGCCTGATCGAGACCTCGGTGGACAAGGTCGCCGACGGCTCCAAGCTCGTGAACCAGGCCGGTGCCACGATGGGCGAGATCGTCGCCAGCGTGCAGCGCGTGACCGACATCATGGCCGAGATCTCGGCGGCCTCGCAGGAACAGTCTGCCGGCATCGAACAGGTGAACCAGACCATCACCCAGATGGACGAGACCACCCAGCAGAACGCCGCGCTGGTGGAGGAAGCCTCTGCCGCCGCCCGCTCGATGGAAGAGCAGGCGCTGGTGCTGTCCGAATCCGTGTCGGTCTTCAAGCTGCACCATGCCGCGGCACCGGTGGCGGGCAAGCCTGCTGCCGCCCACAAGCCGGCCGTCGCCGCGGTCAAGCCTGCCGCCCGGCCCGCCCAGGCGGCGCTGGAGCCCGCGCTGGCCGATGGCGACGACTGGCAGGAATTTTGAGGCACACCGCTTGCATTGCCTCAGGCCAGCAGTCCCGGTTCCCTGTCCCCGTGACAGGGAACCGGCCATGGACCGGCCCTAGCCCTACCGTCCCGAGAACCCGATGTCCGTCAGTACCCGCCCCTCTCCCCCGGCTGCCACGACCCGACGGACGACTTCACCGCCCACCCGTGACGGCGATGCGCCGACGGCGGCGCGCGACTTCGAATTCGATGACCGCGATTTCCGTCGTGTCGTCGAGCTGATCCGCCAGCGCGCCGGCATCGCGCTCGCCGACGGCAAGCGCGACATGGTCTACGGCCGTCTGTCCCGGCGCCTGCGCGCCCTCGGGCTGCGGACGTTCAAGGACTACCTGGACCAGCTCGAACGCGATGGCGGCGACGAGTGGCAGGCGTTCACCAACGCGCTGACCACCAACCTCACCTCGTTCTACCGCGAACCGCATCATTTCGAACGGCTGCACGACGAGTTGCAGCGGCGCGCGCATGAAGGCCCGATCAAACTGTGGTCATGCGCGTCGTCCACCGGGGAAGAGCCGTATTCGATGGCGATCACCGCCTGCGAGGCCTACGGCACGCTGACGCCGCCGGTGCGCATCCTCGCCACCGACGTCGACACCCAGGTGCTGGCGACCGGCGAACGCGGGGTCTATCCGGTCGAGCGCATCGCCAGCCTCGACGCCAGCCTGAAGAAACGCTATTTCCAGCGCGGCACTGGGCCCAACGAGGGCTTCTGCCGTGTGCATCCGGCGTTGCGCCAGCTGATCGAATTCAAGCCGCTCAACCTGTTGTCGTCGCGCTACGACGTTGCCGGCCCGTTCACTGCAGTGTTCTGCCGCAACGTGATGATCTATTTCGACAAGCCCACACAACGCGCCATCCTGACCCGGCTGGTGCCGCACCTGGCCGACGACGGCATGCTCTACACCGGGCACTCGGAGAACTACCTGCACGCCGCCGACATCATCCAGCCCTGCGGGCGCACGCTGTACCGGCGCGCGACGAGGGCCGCATGAGCGCCGCGGCCGCCGCGATCGCCGAAGGCAGCGTGATGCGCTATCACGATGCGCGCTTCAAGACCGAAGCCGCCAAGCTGCTGCCCACCCAGTACCTAGTCATCGACAACGACACCGCGCTGGTCACCGTGCTCGGCTCGTGCGTGGCGGCCTGCATCCGCGACCCGCTGCTGAAGCTGGGCGGGATGAACCATTTCCTGTTGCCCGACGGCAACGTCGGCGACGGCGCGCCGGCGCGCTACGGCAGCTATGCGATGGAACTGCTGATCAACGACCTGCTCAAGCGCGGCGCGGCGCGCAGCCGGCTGGAGGCCAAGGTCTTCGGTGGCGCCAACGTGCTGAAGGGCTTCACCAGCAATCCGGTGGGCACGCGCAATGCGGAGTTCGTCCGCCGCTACCTCGACGCCGAACGGATTCCCGTGATGGCGGAAGACCTGCGCGGGATCCACCCGCGCAAGGTCTGGTACTTCCCCAATTCCGGGCGCGCGGTCGTGCAGCGGTTGCCGCATGCGCACGATGCCGAGGTGCTGGCTGCCGAGTCGGCCGCCCGCGCCCGCCTGTCCAAGGCCCCGGTCACCGGAGGCGTGGAGCTGTTCTGATGAGTAGTGCCTCTCCCTGCCGCGTACTGATCGTCGATGACTCGGCGGTCGTGCGCCAGATCCTGACCGAGATCCTCTCGCGCGACCCGGGCATCGAGGTCGTCGGCTCCGCCGCCGATCCCCTGCTCGCCCGCGACAAGATCAAGCGGCTCAACCCCGACGTGATGACGCTGGACGTGGAAATGCCGCGCATGGACGGGCTGGCGTTCCTCGAGAATGTCATGCGCCTGCGCCCGATGCCGGTGGTGATGATCTCCTCGCTGACCGAGCGCGGCGCCGACACCACGCTGCAGGCGCTGGCCTTGGGCGCGGTGGACTTCGTGTCCAAGCCCAAGCTCGATGTCGCCAGCGGCCTGCAGGCGTACGGCGACGAGATCGTCGCCAAGGTCAAGGCCGCTGCCAAAGCGCGCGTACGGCCGTTGGCCCGCACCAGCGCACCTCGCGTGGGCCTGGATGCGACGCTGCCCGCGCCGCCCGCGCTGCGTTTCCGCACCACGGACCGGATGATCGCGATCGGCGCGTCCGCCGGCGGCACCGAGGCGCTGCGCGTGGTGCTGGAGCAGATGCCGGCCGACGCACCGGCCATCGTCCTGACCCAGCACATTCCCGCCGGTTTCAGCCGCGCCTTCGCCGAGCGCCTGGACCGGCACTCCGCGATGGCCGTGCGCGAAGCCAGCGATGGCGAAGCCATCCTCCCCGGCCACGCCTACCTGCCGCCGGGCGGCCAGCACATGCGCGTGATCCGCGATGGCGCCCGCTGGCGCTGCCGCATCGACGACGGTCCGGCGGTCAATCGCCACAAGCCCGCCGTCGACGTGCTGTTCCGCTCCGTCGCGCAGAGCGCCGGCGGCAACGCGGTCGGCGCGATCTTGACGGGCATGGGCGATGACGGTGCCCGCGGCCTGCTCGAAATGAGCCAGGCCGGTGCGCCGACCCTGGTGCAGGACGAAGCGAGCAGCGTGGTCTGGGGCATGCCCGGCGCCGCAATGCGCCTGGGTGCCGCGAAGGAAGCCGTGCCGCTGGAACGCATTGCCCAGCGCCTCCTCGACCTGGCCGCGCAGATCGCCTGACAGGGCCCGCCGGACCGGGCCCGCACGGTCATCACAGTTTCACGGAACCCCGGAAATCCGGGGTTTTTCCGCCTAAAGAGCCGTTGGCCACGGCCGATACTCACAGTGAGCTTCATCAGAGAGCATCCATGTACTCGCGCATCCTGGTTCGACTGGCGGCACCCCTCATCCTGACCCTGCTGTTCCCCCTGTCGGTCGGCTTCGACTGGCCCAACGCCCTGCAGTGGGCGCTGCTGACCTCGCTCACCCTGGCGTGGCTGATCTTCGCCTGGTTGACGGTGGCCAACAGCCACGTCGTGTCGCCCGAACACGCCAGCGTCATCCGTGAACAGGACGCGCTGCTCACCGAGCTGCGCCGCTTCGTCAACAACGAGATCGAGGGCTCGCGCCACGAGATCGATCGTGCCCGCGAACTGATCCGCGAAGCGGTCAACAGCCTGGGCGGCAGCTTCGACGCCATGAACCGCAAGTCGCGCGAACAGAGCACGGCCATCTCCCGCATCATCGACCGCAACGGCGACGGCGACCGTGCCGGCGTGGACGTGGCTCGCTTCGCCCAGAACGCCAGCCAGCGCATGGAGCAGCTGGTCGAAGCGCTGGAACAGGTCGCAGGCCAGAGCGGCACGACGGTGCACCACATCGACGACATGGCGCAGCACCTGGACGGCATCTTCTCGCTGCTGGAAGACGTCAAGTCGATCGCCGACCAGACCAACCTGCTCGCGCTGAACGCGGCCATCGAAGCGGCCCGTGCCGGCGAGGCCGGTCGCGGCTTCGCGGTGGTCGCCGACGAGGTGCGCAACCTGTCCGAGCGCTCGACCGCCTTCAACGAGCAGATCCGCAAGCTGGCGCACAGTTCGAAGGAATCGATCGCCAAGGTGCGCGATACCGTCTCCAACATGGCGTCCCGCGATCTGGACCGCTCCCGCGAGGCGCGTTCCGAAGCGGCCGGCATGCTGAACCAGGTCGCCGCGATCAACGCCTCGCTGGGCGATGGCATGCGCGAAGTCTCGATGTGCGGCCACGCCATCGACGCCAGCGTCGCCGATGCGGTCCGCTCGCTGCAGTTCGAAGACATCGCCACCCAGTCGCTGGGCAGTGCGGTGACCCACCTCGACCGCCTGACCGCGATCAACAAGGAAGCGCTGGCCCTGCAGGAGCTGCTGCACCGCTCCGGCGGCGCGACCGACAACGAACTGCTCAGCGCGCTGCGCCTGATCGGCAACCGCCTGCGCGACCAGCGCACGGAGTGGGAGCGCCCGCCGCACAAGCCGGTGGCGCAGCAGAACATGGGCGCGGGCACGGTCGAGCTGTTCTGACCGCCGGTCCACGACCTGGCTGATGTCTCCACGGGGCGATCGCGATGCGGTCGCCCCGTCTTCGTTCCGGGACCGCGTTTCGCATGCGCGCGCAGCACGGCTGGCATACTGCGGCATCCGCCCCGTCGTGCTCGCCGATGCCCACGCCACCGCCTTCCGCGTTGCTGCTCCAGCTGTTCCGCTTGCAGGAAGCCGAACGCGCGCACGTCGGTCGCGCGCTCCACGACCAGGTCGGCCAGGCGTTGTCGGCGATCAAGATGGGCGCGCACCTGGTGCAGTCCGAAGAGGATGCCGCCACCCGCGCCGAGGACCTGCACGAGATCATCCGCGCGAGCGACGAAACGGTGGCGATCCTCCGCGACCTGCACGCCACCCTGCATCCTCCCCAGTTGGACGCCATCGGCCTGGATGCGGCGCTGCGCGCCGAGATCGAGCGCAGGTTCGCACCCGGCGCGGTGGCGTTCCAGTTGGAGCCGCTGCCGCAGGCACCCGACACCGGCGTCGCGCTGGTGGCGTTCCGCATTGGCCAGGCGCTGCTGCAGCAGGTGGTCGCACCCGCCGCGCACCTCGCGCTGGCTGCCGACGGCGACGGTTTCCTGCTGACCGTGCGGGACACCGCGGCAGAGCCGCCCGAGGCCGCACTGTGGCGTGCGTTGGCGGCGGCCAGCGGCGGGCGGCTCGACGACGAGGGCGGCACGCGCTGGCAACTTCGCCTACCCTATGGCCCCACGTCCGCGATGCCCGCCGATTCCGCGTGAATACCGAACACGCCCATCTGCCCCGCCTGCCGCGCCTCGGCGCCGGCGAACCCGACCTGCAGCGGATGCTCGATGCGGCGAACGCGGGCGGCACGCCACTGATGTTGCTGTACCTGGATATCGACCACTTCCGTTCGATCAACGAGAACATGGGCGTCGAGGTCGGCGACGAGGCACTCGCCATCCTCAGCGACCGCCTGCAGCGTGCGCTCGGCCCCGACGCGCGCGCCTGGCGACATGGCAGCGACGAGTTCATCGTGGCGGTGCCGCGCCAGCCCGGCACGCTGGCGCCGGAAGCCTTCGGCGACTTCCTGCGCGAGCAGATCGAACTGCCGATGACGGTGCTGCCCTACACGCTGTTCCTGACCGGCACGCTGGGCGTCGCCCTGTGTCCTGAGCATGCCGACAACGCCTCCAGCCTGCTCCAGTGCGCAGAGAGCGCCATGGAGCAGGCCAAGCACGAAGGCATGAACCTGGTGCGCCTGTACCGTCGCGGCGCGGCGATCACCGCGCGCAGCGACAGCATCATCGCGCGGCAGATCGTCAACGCCATCCAGCACAACGAACTGCGGCTGTTCTACCAACCGCAGATCAACGCGCACGACGGCCGCGTGGTCGGCATGGAAACCCTGCTGCGCTGGTACTCGCCGGCGCTCGGCCTGCTGGTGCCGGAACGTTTCATGCACGTGGCCGAGAAGCTCGGCGTGATCGTGCAGATCGGCGACTGGGTGCTGCGCAACGCCTTCAAGCAGGCGCGCGTGTGGCGCGACTGGGGCTTCGACGACTTCGAAATCGCGGTCAACGTCTCCACCCTGCAGCTGCTGCGCCCCAGTTTCGTCTCGGAAGTGCTGGAGGCCCTGCAGGAAGCCGGCATCCCTGCGCAGATGGTGGTGCTGGAAGTCCGCCAGAACGCGCTGGCCAAGGACATGAACCTGGTGCACCGTACGCTCGCCCAGCTGCACCGCGAAGGCGTGCGCCTGACCCTGGACGATTTCGGTATGGGCGATTCCAACCTGGATTCGCTGGTCCGTTTCTCGGTGGACAAGATCAAGATCGACCGCAACTTCGTCAAAGGCGTGCCGTCAGGCAACCGCGAGGTCGCGATCACCTGCGCCATCATCGCGATGGGCCACCAGCTCGGCATGAAGGTCATCGCGCACGGCGTTGAGACCGACATGCAGCTGGGCTTCCTGCGCCGCAACCAGTGCGACATGTTCCAGGGGCATCTGTTCGGTGAACCGATGACGGCCGAGGACGCCGGCGCCGTGCTGCGCCGGCGCTACCTGCGCGCGGATGCCTTCGCCGCCACCAAGCCCGACCGCACCCTGCTGCTGCTGGACGACGAAGAGAACATCCTGCGCTCGCTGGTGCGTCTGTTCCGCCGCGACGGCTACCGCATCCTGGCCGCGAGCAACGTCACCGACGCCTTCGAGCTGCTGGCCACCAACGACGTGCAGGTGATCCTGTCCGACCAGCGCATGTCCGACATGAGCGGCACGGAGTTCCTCGGCCGCGTGCGCATGCTGTATCCCGATACCGTGCGCCTGGTGCTGTCGGGCTACACCGACCTGGCCACGGTCACCGAGGCGATCAACCGTGGCGAGATCTACCGCTTCCTGACCAAGCCGTGGAACGACGATGACCTGCGCGAGCACATCCGCCAGGCCTTCACCACCCACGAGAACCAGCCCCACCACCGCGCGCATGCCTGAGGCGGCAGCCTGGTGCCTGTACCTGCTGGAGTGCCGCAACGGCGCGTATTACGCGGGCATCACCAACCGCCTCGACGCGCGTTACGCCGCGCATGTGGCCGGCACGGGTGCCAAGTACACGCGGGCGAACCCGCCCGTGCAGTTGCTGGCCAGTCGCGCGTATCCCGACCGAAGCGCGGCATCGCGCGCGGAAGCGCAGCTCAAACGATTGCCGCGGGCGAAGAAGCTCGCGTTTTTCGACTAGGCGTCTTGTAGGAGCGACGTAAGTCGCGACCGCGGAAATGGAACCATCCCACTGCCGGCGGTTGATCGCCCGGCCATGTGCTCACGCCAACTGCGCCCCCACGGTCGCGACTCACGTCGCTCCTACAGGGGGACGCGTTCGCGGCTCACGCCGCGTCGGCGGTCGGCTGGCGGATCGGCAGGGTGATGCGGAAGCACGCGCCGGCGCCGGGGATGTTGCGCGCCTCGATGCGGCCGTTGTGCTTCTTGACGATACCGTAGGAGATCGACAGGCCCAGGCCCGTACCGCTGCCGACCGGCTTGGTGGTGAAGAACGGGTCGAAGATCTTCTGCAGGATCTCGTCCGGGATGCCGTGGCCGCTGTCCTGCACGTCGATCCACACCTCGTCGCCTTCCACGCCGGTGCTGACGGTGATGGTGCCGCGTTCGTCGATGGCGTGGCTGGCGTTGAGCAGGATGTTCATGAACACCTGGTTCAACTCCGAGGGACGGCACTGCACCAGCGGCAGCTTGGCGTAATGCTTCTCGAGCGTGACCTTGTACTTGAGCTCGTTCCAGATGATGTTGATCGTGGAATCCAGACCCGCGTGCAGGTCGGTCGATTTCCAGCTGTCGTCGCGGCCGGAATAGGAGAAGTCCTTGAGGTTGCGCACGATCGCGGTAACGCGCTCGATGCCCTCGCGCGACTCCGACATCAGCTGCGGCAGGTCGCCGGTGATGAAGTCGATGTCGTAGCGGTCCCGCATCTCCTGGATCTCGGGCAGCATCACCTTCGGGTCCGGCAGGCGCAGCGCGCGCTCGTAGACTTCGATCAGCGAGAACAGGCTGTGCAGGTACTCCTGCAGCGAGCCGAGGTTGGAGTGCACGTAACCGATCGGGTTGTTGATCTCGTGCGCGACGCCCGCGGCGAGCTGGCCGATCGACGCCATCTTTTCGGACTGCACCAGCTGTTCCTGCGCGCCCGCCAGGCGCACCAGCGTCTGCCGGAGCTGCGCGTGGCGACGCTGCAGCTCCTGCTGGCGCGCATGCGCTTCGCTGACGTCGTGGAAGACGATCAGGCAGTAGCCGCCGTCGCCGGTGTCGTGGCAGTAGGCCCGGACCTGCAGGACCAGGCCATCGGCCAGGGTGAGGTCGCCGTTCCAGCGCCCTTCCGCACGGGCGACGCGGATCGCATCCGGCGGCAGCAGGGCCACGAGTGCATCGAGCGCATCGCCCTGCTCCGGCACCAGCGCGCGCGCGGATGCATTGGCATGCATCGGCCTGCCGTCGCCGTGGCACAGCAGGTAGCCGTCATCCATCAGTTCGCCCAATGCCATCAGGTCGGCAAAGCGCGGTGCCCGCTCGTGCGGGAGGGAATCGTGGGGGGGGTGCGGAGCGGGTGCGGTAGCCACGGTCGCGATCGGCGCCGGCGATGGGGGGCCAGTATCGTGCGGTGCCGGGAAGCCGGCAAGTTGCGGCGTCGCAGTTCGCGACGCCGGAGGCGCGGTGCTCAGGCGACGGCCAGCGGGCGGACCGCGGAGACCGCCGTGGTCTGGCCCTGCGCGTCGTAGGCGCCGGTGCTTTCGCTGCGGCCCAGATGGCGCAACGCCCAGTTCACTTCGCGGCGGCGACGCGCCAGGAGGATGCCGTTGGCGTGGTTCATTTCGGCCAGTTCGGACAGGCGCGCCTGCAGCTCGGCCGGGAAGCCGAAGCCTGCGGCGGCGGCTTCCAGTGCGCGCAGCGCGTCGAGCTTCTCCTGGGTGGAGCGCACGAGCGCTTCCACATCGTGCTCGACGATGGCGCGGCGCTCCTCTTCCAGGGCCGCGGACAGTCGCTGGAGGGGCGCGGTGCTCATCCGGTTCAACCGCCCAGCTGGTCTTCCAGGCCGAGCATGCCGTCGGCGATGGCCTCGGCGTTGATCTGGTACGTACCGGACTGCAGGGCTTCGCGCACGGCCTGCACGCGGGCCTGGTCGATCGCCGGAGCGGTCGACAGTTCGCGCTGCACGGCCTGGAGGCTGGCGGCCTCACCGGTCAGGCGCAGGCTGTCGCTGCCGCTGCTGGCTTCCACCGCCTGCGAACGGTCGGCACCCGCCGGGGCGACACGGCCGCCCACGGGACCGGTGCTGCGTACGGCGGCGGGGGGAGTGCCTTCGATTTTCTGGCTCATGTTGGTTCACCTGTAACAGGGTTCATCGAGGTTATCGGCCGTGGCCCCGCCAACTTTAGTGACGGATTCCACATTTCCGCAGAAGGCCGGATTGTCGCCGGTCCTTCCACCCAGCGTCGGTATCGGCCCCCTCCCGGACAACTTGAGGGGCCATGCGAACTTTTTTTCATCGGCTCACCCAGACGTCGCCGCCGGGGCCCACCACGCCCTGCACGACCCGGCGGGACGACAGGTTTTCCACGGTCACCCGTTCGTTCTCGCCGGCATCGCCCAGCGCCTTGCCGACCACCCGCACTTCCACTCCCCCACGGCGGGACACCAGCGCGACGTTGTCGCCGCGGCGGATCAGTCGCTGCGCGACCAGATCGGAGGCGGACAGCACGGCCCCGGCCGACAGCGTGCGGCGGGCGACGCGGCCGATGGCCTGGGCCGGATCGGCGACGGCGGCACCCACGATGCGCGAAGCATCGCGGGTTTCCGGCATGAAGGCGTCGGCGGTGATCGTTTCACCCGGCGCGATGCCGCGGCTCAGCACGAGTACGGTCTGGCTGCGGCGCACGCGCACGGGTACGAACAACCGCCAGCCATCGGGGCAGCTGACTTCCACGCTGTTGCTGCCCTGCACGCGTGCGACCAGCGCCGCGCCGCAGCGTGGCAGGCGGAGCGCGGGATCGAGGGTGGTTTCAGCGTCGGCGCCGGCGGGCATCGCGCCGAGCGCCGCGGCCTTGATGCTGTCGACCGGCTGGAAGTCCGCCGCCATGACGGCGCACGCGGTCAGTCCGCCGATCAGGGCGGTGGTGAGGCGCAGCAGCATGGGCGGGCTCCGTCGGTTCATCGGCGAGGAAGGTGCAAGCGGTGTGCCAGAAGGATGTCTCCCTAAGAGTCTCACCAGGGATACGGGTACTCCAGCATGGTGCCGCTCGCCGCGGGGGCCTCCTTTCTTTGCTTGTGCAAAGAAAGGAGCAAAGAAACACACCCCAGGCGGCATGCCCTGCGCTTCGCTCCGGGTCCGCGAGCGGTCCGGGAATTTTCGTAAGGCACATCCATGTGCCATACGAAAACGCCGCCCATCCAGGGCGGCGCCCTTCGGGTTTTACCCGGCCCACTCGCCGTGC
>Ga0209676_1000390_pt1 | contig 80030 bp, 84 predicted proteins | sample AraplaCvi_mLB_r2_FD_184282 | JGI IMG/M metagenome (GOLD analysis project Ga0209676, IMG submission 184282) | Arabidopsis root microbial communities from North Carolina, USA - plate scrape MF_Cvi_mLB_r2 (SPAdes) (version 2) | ecosystem: Host-associated > Plants > Roots > Endosphere | place: USA...
TCATGGCGTTGATCGCTTTGTTAATGGTACAACGCTAGTTGAAAAATGGTGTGCCGACCGGTTAAATCGGAAATTTTGTCTCAAAAGAGTGACGTAATGCGATTGTTTCGGACAAAATGGCAAGAAATCAATGGCTTTTCTTCTCGATCTTCTTGTGGATTTCGAGTGTTTCGGACAGGGCTGCGGAGCCGTACCACATCAATAAGTCCATGTCGAGAAGCTTGGCCTGAACGGCCGGGTCGGTTTCAACGAGCTTCCTGCCTTCCTCGATAGAGTCCGCATTGAGGATGAAAATGCCCCGGTACTTATCATTCTTGAAGAACGGACCTGCTACCACGAGCTTTCCTGTCTCGGCGAGGTGGTTGATGTTCTGCATGTGCCCGGCAAAGGCGCTGTCGGATTTGCTTTTAGGAACGTTTGTCGCGCTGCCGGTTTTGAGGAAAACCATCACATACTTTTTCATACCATATTCATCCGCATTCAGTTTTTTGGCAAGCGTGGAATCGTAGGCTGTGTTGGCGGACTGGGCAATGCTCGTATGGGAAATAGCCGAGAGGCAAGCCAGCAGGAGTGTGGCGTACAGTGTTTTCATTCGTCATCTGTTTAGGTATAGGTTAATGACTAAATGTATTGAAATTTTGACTGAAAAGGAATGCACGCCGGTACCAAAAACAAGAAGCTGCACAGGTACTTTTGTGCAGCTTCACTTATGTATTTATAGCTAATTCTTAAAGATCGGTTTGCGTTCTCAACAAATCCTCCATCGTTTCGCGGCGGCGTACCAACTTCGCCACGCCGTTGTCGATCAGCACTTCGGCTGGCCGGAAGCGCGCGTTGTAGTTTGAACTCATCGTCAGGCCATAAGCGCCGGCATTCAGGAACACCAGCACATCGCCCTTACGGACTTCCGGAAGCTCGCGGTCGGTCGCGAAGGTGTCGGTTTCGCAGATGTAGCCTACCACATTGTAATGTTTTGCCTCACCTTTCGGATTTGAAATATTGAGAATGTGGTGGTAAGAACCGTACATCATCGGGCGGATCAGGTGATTCAGGCCCGAATCGACATGTACGAAGTTACGCGCCGGGTCTTCTTTTACCACGTTGGTCGTTACAAAAAGGAAGCCCGATTCGCTTACCAGAAACTTGCCCGGTTCAAACCAGAGTTGCAACTCACGGCCATATTCCTGGCAGAAAGTCTGGAATCGTTTTGAAATTTTTTTGCCCAGCAAGTCCATATCCGTAATGGCGTCGCCCGGCAAATAGGAAACTTTGAAACCGCCACCCAGGTCCACGACTTGAAGGTCGGGAAAATGCTTCGCGGTTTCGAATAGGATATCAGCCACTTTCAGAAATGGCTCGGCGTCTTTGATATCCGAACCGGTGTGCTGGTGCAGCCCGATTATTTTAATGTCATACTTTTTGATTACCTCCAAAATCTGATCCAGCAGCAATACCGAAATCCCGAATTTGGAATCGGCATGAGCCGTCATGATTTTGGTATGCCCGCCCGCAGCGACGTTAGGCTTAATGCGGATCATACAGGGCTTGGTATTGCCGTAAGTTTGTCCAAACCATTCGAGCAGGGGAATGCTGTCGACGTTCACAATAGCGCCGGCTTCCACCGCCTCGCGTACTTCCTCGAAGTCCACACCGCTGGGTGTAAAAGTGATTTGGCCAGCGTTGTAACCCGCCATTTTCCCCATTTCAAACTCGCCAGGCGATACCACGTCCAGCTCCACCCCGATTTCACGCATCAGTCGCAGCACGGCCAGGTTGGTATTGGCCTTGCACGCATATTTGATCTTCATATTCACGCCGGCAAATGCATGTTGCAGCTCGGTCGCTTTCCGGCGAATGGTCGCGCCGTCGTACACGTAGAGCGGACTTCCGTACTGGTTGATGAGCTCGACAGGGTCTATTCCCTGGATCGAATAGGGGTAATGATCAGAAAGTTGCATTTTTGATATAGGCGGCAGTGACGCGCCGGAATGATTGGATTATAAATATTTGTCGAGATAGATGGCCATTTCCTGTTGCAGCGCTGCTGCCTCCTGCTTCGCTTTTTCGGCAAAATCGGTACCGTTGCTGGCGTAGATAATGCTGCGCGATGCATTCACGAGCAATCCGCAACTTTTGTTCAATCCAAACTTTGAAACCTCTTCCAGGTTACCGCCTTGCGCGCCTACGCCGGGTACGAGCAGGAAATGATCGGGGATAATGGTGCGGATCTTCTCGAAATCGGAAGCCTGTGTCGCGCCTACTACGTACATCATGCGTTCCGCTCCCGCCCAGGCCTGCGATGTGCGCAGGACGTTTTCATATAATGCCGCGCCTTCCACGTCGAGCCGCTGGAAATCGGCGCTGCCCGGGTTGGAAGTCAATGCGAGCAGAATCACCCATTTGTCTTCGAATGCGAGGAATGGTGTCACCGAATCGCTGCCCATGTAGGGTGCCACGGTAATCGAATCGAATTCGAGGCCGGAGGAGGATTTGTCGAAAAACGCGCGGGCATACAAGCCCGACGTGTTGCCGATATCACCGCGTTTGGCATCGGCTATTGTGAAATGGCTTTTCGGAATGTACTCGACCGTCTTTTGAAGGCTCTCCCAACCCTTGGGCCCCAATGCTTCGTAGAACGCGATGTTAGGTTTGTAAGAAACACAATATTCGGCTGTTGCGTCGATGATCTGCTTATTGAATTCAAAAATCGGATCGTCGGTTTTTAACAAATGCGCCGGGATTTTATGGATATCTGTGTCCAAACCCACACACAAATAGGACTTTTTGGTCGAAATTTGCTGGAAGAGCTCTTGATAAGTCATGATTTTGTAAATATTGCGGCGAAATTACAACCTCTTCCAATAGATTCATAAATTTGCCCCAACATTAAACTTTGCTCCAACCAACACATAATCACAATATGCAGATTAGGGAAACTTCCATTGCCGGTCTAGTTGAAATATTTCCAAGGGTCTTCGGTGACGACCGTGGGATATTCTTTGAATCGTATAATGAGGAGACATTTAAAAAACTCGGTCTGCCTGTCAACTTCGTTCAGGACAATCAGTCGTTCTCCAAAAAGGGTGTGGTAAGGGGCTTACACTTCCAGAATGCGCCTTTCGCGCAGGGTAAGCTGGTGCGCGTGATCTCGGGCAGGGTACTGGATGTGGCTGTGGACATCCGCCCGGATTCGCCGACATTCGGTAAGCACGAAGTATTTGAACTGAGCGGGGAACAAAACAATATCGCTTATATTCCGGAGGGCTTTGCGCACGGGTTTGTGGCTTTGGAAGATTCTGTTTTCAGCTACAAATGCACCAACCTTTACAATAAGGAATCCGAGTCGGGCATTCTGTGGAATGATCCCGATTTGAATATCGACTGGGGAATTGCCGATCCGATCGTTTCGGAAAAGGACCTGATCCTGCCTACTTTCCGCTCACTTTTCGGTGAGTTGATCAAGTAAAATCCGGCATCTATTTTTCAAAAAGTTCTTCCAGTGCTTTTGACGCTACTTTTCGGGCCGAATGCGAATTTTGCCCGGTAATGAGCCGTTCATCCATTTCAATGAATTCCACAAAAGGGATCATGGCTTTGGTGTAATGCGCGCCGCGTTCCTTCAATTTGTCTTCGAGGTAAAAAGGGACTTCGCTTACAAAGCTCACCAGCGCTTCTTCGACGTTGGAATAGCCGGTCACATACTTGTCCTGAATGAGTAATGTGCCGTCGGATAACCGGACATTGAGCAGCCCGCAAACGCCGTGAGCGACGGCTGTGATCATACCATTCCGCTCATAAATAGCCTTCGCGATGTTTTGCAGCTCGGTATTCTCGGTAAAGTCCGACATTGCACCGTGGCCGCCCGCGAAATAGATCAGGCGGTAATCGCTGGGGTTAACATCCGATGGTTTAAGGGAGTTTTGAAGCTTTGCACGAAAAGTGGCATCTTCCCAATACCGCGCATTACATTCGTCTTTCAGGTCGACGCTTCTTTCATCCACGGGAATAACACCGCCCAATGGGCTTACGATGTCCATCAGAATGCGTCTTTTGGCCATTAAGTCATAAAAGTGCGTCAATTCATTCAGCCAGAGACCTGTTTTAGAGGTTTTGGTGGGATATGAGTCGTGGTTAGTGCAAACGATCAGGACTTTCATAGCTATACATGGAATGGCTCCGGGAAATATAATATAAACCCCGGAAGTTTTCACCATGAAAGCGTTATGCTTAGCTCAGTAGCTGGTTTTTATAGGCGAATGCCACTGCGGCTGCGGTGCTTTTTGTCCCGGTTTTTTCCAAAACACGTAATCGGTGCCCTTCGACCGTGCGTACGCTGATGAAAAGTTTGTCGCCGATTTCGGTAGTTGAAAGCCCGTCGCAGATCAATTGAAGTACTTCTTTCTCGCGGGACGAGAGTGCTACATTACACGCATTCGGGAAGAACGGGTGCTTGTTGACTTGCCGGTTTACCATTTTCCGGTGCATGGCCTTGGAAACGAAGTCGTTGTAATAGAAACCTTCTTCGTGCACCCTTCTGATCGCCTTTTCGACTTCATCCGGGCTGGTATCTTTCAGCAAATATCCCTGCACGCCCTTTTCGAGCATGTGTATCACGAAACGGTCCTCATTGTACATCGAAACGACGATGATTTTGATGTTGGGAAAGCGTTCAAACGCAGCTTCCGTGGCCTGAATGCCGTCCATAACAGGCATTTGCAGGTCCATGAAAACGATGTCGGGCGTATTGGCGGGCAGGCGGTCCAGCAATTCCTGGCCGTTGCCGGCTTCCAGTATAAATTCGAAGTCGGGAATGCCGCTCAGCATGGAGATAAACCCCTTTCTGAATAGTTCGTGATCGTCGGCAATTCCTAGTTTAAGGGTGCTCATAGCATTAAATATTCACTCGTTCCCGGCGGAATGGATGTAATGGTTCAGGTTTATTACCGGATGCCGGGTTCACCGGAATCCTCGCGATGGCGCTGGAACCGCCCTTGGCCGGCTGCTCGTACTGGACCGTTCCATTCACAATAGCCAACCGGCTTTCGATTCCAAGCAAGCCCAGCCCTGCCAGGTTGCTTTCCTTTATTTTTTCCGGGTCGAAACCAACGCCGTTGTCGGTTACCCGCAAACCTATCATTTCTTCGTCGATTTCCAGCACAATATCGATTTTTGTGCAGCTTGCATGCTTAATCGCATTGTTGACCAGCTCCTGCATAATGCGGTAAAGCGTCAGTTCCAGTTTCTGGCCCTGACGCGGAAATTCCTCGGTATTAGATTGAAAAGCGATGATCAGATTATTGTCCTCTTCCAGCTTATGGATAAACTCCTCGATCGCCTCCATCAGCCCGAACCGTTCGAGGGTCGTCGGTACCAGGTCGCGCGTGATGCGCCGCACGTGCAAGATCGTTTCTTCCACAAGTGACTGCGATTTCTTCATGATGCTCTCCTCTTTCTCGTCACCTGAGTTTGCTACCAGCTTGCTCAATTGGTTGAGACTTAGCTTGGTGAGCGATAGCATCGTGCCGATGTCGTCATGCAAATCCTGCGCGATCCTGCGTCGCTCTGTTTCCTCGGAGTTCAGCGCAGTATCGAGGAGCAGGCGGTTGTAGTTTTTCTCGATGTCGCTGATTTTCTTTTCTTCTTCGAACCTGCGCTTCTGGTAATACATTACGAAGGCGATCATGCAAAACGCCATGGCCAGCATAGCCAGTGAGGCTATTAAAAGGGCCCATTTTAGTTCTTCACTGCTTTGCATAATCCTTTGGTGAGTAATGATAAATACCTACGCTGAAAAGCAAGGCACAGATAATTTCGAAAATGCTGGGAATGACCTCGGTTATCCCCAAATCCATCGTGTTATTCCAGGTGTATGCATAATGGATGACTGGTGCTATAAATATAAGACTCGAATAATAAAGCAGCAGTCCCGAACAAACCCAAAAGAATGGGAACGTCAGTAGGTTAGGTATTTGGAGGGATTTGATAATTTCATAGAAGTACAAAAGGATCAATAAGATCATTAGAACGCCCTCAACGGTTTTGGAATACAGCACAACCCGGTGTTCTCTCATGTTGTGAAGGTCTTCGTTTGAGTTAACCACATCCCAAGCGCAAAAAAAGAAAAGCCCAATTATGGAAGCGATCAAAAATCGCCGCCGTGACCTTTCTGAGAATTTGAAATAAAACATCCCGCCAAGTAGTGCGTAAAAAAGCGGGATGCTCAGATTGTAAAACAGGATATTGTTGGTCCTATGTGACGCAAAATGTAGCATCGCAAGGTCAATTATCAACTTCGCCACAAGGTAACAGAAAAGCAATCTTAGCGATTGATCGAAAAACGCTTTTCTTACAATAGTGAGTGTTAATGGTAAAACTGTGACAAATACTGCAATAGAAGAAATAGGATTATTGACAATATATGCAAAGTGGCTATCGAACATACATTAATCGATTTTCGAACTTTCCTGTTCTTAACATTGGCGTGGGCAAAGCGGCCCGCCTGTCATGGCCTCGCCACCGGTTGGCATATCTTTCAAGCCGCCTAGTTGTGCAGTTCTGATGATATCCTTGCCGTCAGCGTCGACAGGAACCAGAACAAGTCTTGGAGTTGGCTTTTTTGACTTCTTTGTTTTGGTATCGTCATCTTCTTCTTCGTCTCTCAGTCCGTAATACACTCTGAACCCCACACAGTTGTCGCCGTGTAATTTAATCAACTCGTTGAATGTGTGAATGCCGAAGAACTCAGCCTTCACGTAGTTTTCACCTTTGTCTGTGAAGTAACGTTCCCTTTTTTGATGTGGAATAGTAAGCTCCTGGGCTTCCGAGGCTGAAATCAGCCGACCTTCCCGACCTGTAAATTTCTTGCTGTCCATAGTTTTAGTTAAAGTATAACAATTAGTCAATGTAAATGTAAATAGGGATGCCGCGAAGGGCAAGTCAACCATTTGCAATTGATTTAACGGTTAGTTTGTAACTAATTGTAAATCAATTCAATTTGTTCCTGTGCTCTGAAAATCACGTAATTTTACGTATGGCGTTCGGGCAATAATACGATGTCATACTTGTAAGCCTACCCACGCTGAAAATCGGGGATTTTTGCGCTAAAATGCTTGTGCAGAGCCGTGTACATTTGTAAAGCGTTAGGGAAGACTTTTCAAAAGCTTTCTCATCAAGATTAAAGGGTTAGGTTATAGTCGAAAGCCGCAAGGGGATGTCCCTGGCGGCTTTTTTGATTCTTTACCTGCAATGCCGATTTTTGGTATTTGAAAGCAAATGAAGATATGAAACCAACCATAGAAATTGAATATTGCCCCAAATGCGGCTGGCTGCTGCGGGCAGCCTGGATGGCGCAGGAGCTGCTTACGACTTTTAGCGATGATATGCATGCCGTGCAATTGCGTCCCTCGGAAGTGGCAGGGCGGTACACCATCATGCTGGGCGAAGAGCTGCTTTGGGATAGAAAGCGGGAAGGGCACTTTCCCGAACCGAAGGAAATCAAGCAGCGGGTGAGGGATATTATCGCGCCTGATCGCAGCCTCGGGCACAGCGACCGCTAATAAGTTTTGTATAGAAGGTGTCATTTTGGCGCAGTAGCTTGGGTAAGGCTGTAATTTTGGCATTTTGTTGTATGCGCTGATATCGCCACGGAAGAATAGCAAATCAATGTGCATTGGTTTGCTTTAATGGCTGGTTACAAGGAAATAAAAGCCGATTCTAAGCCTCGCCGTCCATCACATTTTTGTCGGAAAACGATCTTTGGCACGCAGTTTTTCGTTAATAAGTAAAACTTGTGAACCTAAAACGCGATAGCTATGGAAAGCAAACTGAAAATACCACGGGAGATGTTGATGAACATAGACTTTATCAACACAGTGAACGGTGGAATGAGTGAGCCCTCTATCAAGCTTGACAAAGGATCGGACGGTTTTGAAGTAGTTGTGAAAATTCCAGGCATCGAGGTTGAGGATCTTCAATTAGAGGTTGTAAAAGGCAAGAGGAACTCAAATAACTTAAAGCTTTTCCACTTGCTGCCCATATTTTCACAGGAAAACTTGCCCGACGAAGAGCAGTGGAAGACAATCCGTTTCATCAATACCTTCGTCATCCCGGACGGAGTAGATATAGACAATATATCAGCAAGGTACGACGATGGTCGTCGTCAGTTGGTTCTGTTCCTTCCTTTCGGGGATGAACAGGGAGATTATCACCGCAAGGTAGATATCGAACGTTGGTAAAATATCGACAGATTATAAAGAAGCCTGGTAAATCGCCAGGCTTTTTTGCTGCTCAGGAGCCTCTCAGGCGGCTTTTTGACAACCAATACGAAGTAAACAGAGGTGATATATGGTACTAATCCTGGTAGGGTTTGTACGCTTCCAATAGAATGCATTAAGATTGAGTAAAGATTCCACACTTTTTCTAAAAAGGAATTACATATCTGTATCTTGCACTATTAATTCCCTTAGTGCTCGTCAATCTCAACGTTATGAAAAAGTCTAATATTTTTGCTTTTATTGAGCTTACCAAGTTGGTCGAAGAACTCAAAGTTGACCAGTCCAAACTAAGGCAGAAACTGAAATCGCAGTCGGCCTACTTCAACATTATCGAACCAAGGTATTTTTCGGAAGGATTGATTGGAGAATGGGAAAGCATTCTCAGCGTAATCAAGCAGAAAGGCGCCAAGGTGAATGAAGAAGGCCGTGTGGTGTCGAATGCTGTAAGTAACACGATCGACCACCTGAGCGACAAGGAGTGTTTGTCGCTGGTAGAGCGGGTCAACTCGATCTACGACTCGGTGAGAAAAGAGTTTCAGTAAAAAAGGGCCCTGCATGGTACTCCGCCAGTGCAGGGCCGATGAGTTTAGTTCACCGTTCCTCCGTTCCAGACATTTTTGCCGGGTTGAACGAATGCAAGGCTGCCGTCGCGGTCTTCGGCCATGAGGATCATTCCGTGGCTTTCCATTCCCATCATCTTTCTGGGAGCCAGGTTTGCCAGGTATAGCACTTTTTGGCCTATAACCTCTTCCGCTTTGAAATGCTCGGAAATGCCGCTCAAAACGGTGCGTTGCTCCGAGCCGATATCGATCAATAGCTTCAATAACTTCTTGCTTTTGGGGACATTTTCCGCTTCGAGGATGGTTGCGATGCGAATATCCATTTTCGAGAAATCATCATATTGGATTTCAGGTTTGACTGGAAGCACGGTTTTACCTTCCAATTCATTCTGACGTTTGGCATCGTGAAGCTTCTGCACCTGTTTTTCGATCACGCTGTCTTCTATTTTTTCGAAAAGCAGTTTGCCTTCCAAAACAGGCTGACTCACGGCGAGCAGATCTGCATTACCTGCGTCCTGCCAGCTTTTGCCTGATAGGCCCAGTTGCTCCTGAATTTTAGCCGAAGTAAACGGCAATACCGGCTCGGAAACGATCGAAAGCGTTGCTGAAATCTGCAATGCAATATTCAAAATTGTGTTCACACGCTCCGGTTCGGTTTTAATCGCGTGCCATGGCTGGGTATCCGCCAGGTATTTGTTTCCGGTGCGGGCGAGGTCCATAATCAATGCAAGTGCCTCGCGGAACCGATAGTTTTCCATCGACTCGGCGATTCTTGCCGGAAACGCGGCCAGTTCGTCGAGCGCGGCACGGTCGATATCCTGTAATTCGCCCCGTTGAGGCACTTTGCCGTCGCAGAACTTCTGCGTGAGCACCACCGCCCGGTTAATGAAGTTGCCATAAATACCTACTAACTCGCTGTTATTGCGGGTCTGGAAGTCCTTCCAGGTGAATTCGCTGTCTTTGGTTTCGGGCGCATTCGCGGTGAGCACGTAGCGCAGTACATCCTGCTTGTCGGGAAGTTCTTCCAGGTATTCGTGCAGCCATACAGCCCAGTTGCGCGACGTCGAAATTTTGTCGCCTTCGAGGTTCATGAATTCGTTGGCGGGCACATTATCGGCGAGGATATAGTTTCCTTCGGCCATCAGCATTGCCGGGAAGATAATGCAGTGGAAAACGATATTGTCTTTTCCGATGAAATGCACGAGCTTGGTTTCACCCTCCGACGCATCCTTGGCAGGCTGCCACCATTTCTGCCAGCCCTCGGCGGTGCCGTTCTTTTGGATTAACCAGTCTTTGGTTGCCGAAATGTATCCGATTGGTGCTTCGAACCACACATAGAGGACCTTGCCTTCCGTATCTTCGACAGGTACTTTAATACCCCAGTCGAGGTCGCGGGTCATAGCGCGGGGTTTGAGGCCGTCTTTCAGCCATGACTGACATTGCCCGAATACGTTCGTTTTCCATTCGGAATGGCCGTTCACATAAGCCTCAATGTCCGGCTGCATTTTGTCCAGGGGCAAATACCAGTTTTTGGTTGCCTTCAAAACCGGTTTCGCGCCCGAGAGCGTCGAGCGCGGGTCTTTCAATTCCAATGGGCTCAATGTGGAACCGCAACGCTCGCATTGGTCGCCGTAAGCATTAGGATTGGCGCAAACAGGGCAGGTACCTACGATATACCGGTCGGCGAGGAACTGCTGTGCTGTTTCATCATAGTATTGCTCGGTCGTTTCTTCAATGAATACCTTTTTATCATACAAATCCCTGAAAATTTCGCGGGAAGTTTCGTGATGAATCGGCTTGCTCGTGCGCGAATAGATGTCGAATGAAATCCCCAGCGATTTAAATGAGGCGTCGATTTGCTCGTAATATTTATCGACCACCTGCTGGGGAGTGAGACCTTCCTTTTTAGCGCGGATGGTAATGGGTACGCCATGCTCGTCGGTGCCGCTGATAAACGCAACTTCCTTGCCTGAGGAGCGCAGGTAGCGAACGTATATGTCGGCAGGTACATAGCAGCCTGCCAGGTGGCCGATGTGGATCGGGCCATTGGCGTAAATCAACGCTGCCGTGACGGTATATCTTTCTGGATTTGAAATCGGCATTTGAATTCAGGGATTTGGTTCAATCATTGGAGCATACATTGGAGCATAGGCTAGCTCCCCGGTGTGGCCGGAGCGTAAAATTAGTAAAAAGGCTTGCAATGGTGTGACAAACTACTTTTTTACTACGAACTTTGACCCAAACAATTTGTTTCGCTTACATGAAAGTTCTCATTACCGGTGCGACGGGCTTGGTGGGCAGTGCAGTAGCCAGAAAGTTCTTGTCGGAAAATCATGAAGTATACGCACTCGTGCGCCCCGGTGCGGACAAGCGCCTGCTCGCGGAGGTACATCCGAAGCTGACCTGGGTTGAAGGTGATATCCTCGACATTCTATCACTGGAACAAGCCATTCGGGAAGTGGATTACGTCGTTCACACAGCCGCAGTCGTATCCTTCGTGCCGCGCGACCGGAAAATGATGTATAAGGTAAACCAGGAGGGTACTGCCAACGTGGTGAATGTGTGTTTGAAATACAAAACACAAAAACTGGTGCACGTAAGTAGCATTGCCGCCATTGGTCGTCCCGATCCGCGCAAGCAGGCAACCGGGCAGGACGTGGTTTTGAACGAGGAGCAGCGCTGGGAGGATTCGCCCGAAAATTCGGAATATGCCAAAACCAAACATATGGCCGAGCTGGAAGTGTGGCGGGGCATTGCGGAGGGGCTCAATGCCGTGATCGTAAATCCCACGATTATTCTTGGCGAGGGCGATTGGGCGAAGAGCAGTACACAGCTTTTCAGGTACGTATATAGAGAAAAGCCATTTTATACCGACGGCATTGCAAACGTTGTGGACGTAGTGGATGTGGCCGAAATTGTGTACCGCCTGGCAGGCTCGGATATCACCGGCGAGCGTTTCCTGCTCAATGCGGGGAGCATTTCGTACCATAATTTGTTCAATATGATAGCGGATAAAATGCGCCGTAAAAGACCTTCGTTCAAGGTTGGTGCTGGTTTGGCTGGTGTGATATGGAGGGTAGAGGCGGTGCGGACCTGGTTGTTGGGTACGAAGCCGCTGATTACCAGAGAAACAGCTCAATCAGCCGCCAGAAAAATCAACTACGACAATGGCAAAATCAGGAAAGCATTGGATTTTCAATTTAAGTCGGTTGAGGAAACGGTGTCCCGCATTAGTGAAAGTTTGATTAGGAGGATTTGAAATCCGGGGAATTATTTTATAACTTTCTTTCATTAACAGTGGTGCATTTGCCCTCGATTCTAACCTAGCGGTTCGTATGATGGAGAAAAATTTTGGTGAAAGGAAGGATTATATGAAGGAGACACTGCTCAGGTTCGAAAGAATGCTGAAAACCAGCGAGCCGGTCTTTTTTGATTTGGACACTTACGAAAAGGTTACAGTACATTACATAGAAAAGGGGGATTGGGAAAAAGCTTTCAGAGCTTGTGAGATGGGCCTGTCGGATTACCCCTATTCGCTCGACCTGCTGCTCAGCATGGTCCAGCTGCACGCCAACCGCGGCGAGCACGAAATGGCCCTCGAAATATTGGAGCGCGCATCACTTTTTCATCCCGGCGATATTGAAATCTCTTTCATGCAAGTGGCGGTAGCCAACATGATGGGAGAGTATGAAGAGGCCATCGAAATTCTCGAAAACCTGCTCGGCAGGGTAGAGGACAGGGATGAAATTTACTTCCAGATCGGGCAGACTTACCAGAACTGGGGCAAATATGAAGACGCGATCAAATATTATAAGCGGTCGCTTCGCAATAATCTGAACAACGAGAATGCGCTGTACGAACTGGCCCATTGCCTTGATCTGGTAGGGCAGCTCGAAAGCCATTTGGAATATTATAACGACCTCGTCGATCGCGATCCATTCTCGCATCATGCGTGGTACAATCTCGGGATTGCATTCAGCAAGCTGGAACGCCACGAGGATGCCGTGCACGCATACGAGTACGCGACGCTCATTAAGGATGATTTCGCCTCTGCATTTTTCCAGCTCGGGAACTCCTACATGAACCTGGAAAAGTACGAGGATGCCAAAATCCAATACCTGCGTGCGATTGAACTCGAAGGCGACCAGCCCGAAACTTGCTGTTGCCTGGGAACCTGCTACGAGAAACTGGGTGAATTTGAAACAGCCATTAAATACTACCGCCAAACCGTCAAGCTGGATAGCCAATGGGACGACGGCTGGTATGGCCTCGGTATCTGTTTCAGCGAGCTCGGTCGTTGGTATGAGGCGGTAGGTTTTCTCCGCAAGGCAATCCAGATCACCGAGCTGAACCCCGATTACTGGCTGGCTTTGGCCGAAACCGAATTCAAAGTAGGTAATGTCGTTTCGGCATTCGAAGCATTTGAAAAAGCAGCAGAAATAGAGCCTTCCAACCCGGATATCTGGTTGAAATGGTCATACGTGCTGTTCGAGCAAGGCAACTATGCCCGGGCGTGCGACTTGCTGCAAGCTGCGATCGATGAAATGTCGGAGGAAGCGGATTTATACTACCGCATGGCTGTTTACCAGATCCATGCAGGACAATACCGCGAGGCATTGGTGAATCTCGAAATCGGCCTGACGCTCGATTACGATGCCCACGAGCAGCTTTTCGATTTCTTCCCTGATCTGGAAAAACAGAAAGCATTGTACCGCATTATCGAGCAGTATCGTGAGAAATAATTACCTCAGGCTTTCATAAAGCTGAACAAGCTGCCGGGCGATGTGTTTCCCTGAAAATTGTTGAACATATTGCTTGCCGGCCTCGGATAAGGTTCTTCTAAGATGAACATCAGTGACCAGCTTTTGTAGCTGTTCGCTGATGTTTTCTGTTTGAAAGGGATCTGCATAAAGCCCGCCCGGGCCACCGGCTTCCTCCAGGCAGGAGCCTTTGGCGGCCAACACTGCCGTGCCACTGTGCAATGCCTCGACGATGGGAATTCCGAAGCCCTCATAAATGGAGATATAAGCAAATACTTCTGCCTGTTGGTACAATGCGGGCAAGTGCGGTGTAGATACGTTATGGAGCAGCAGTACCCTGTTTTCGAGTTTCAGCCGTTGGATTGTATCCTTGATTTTTTGCAAATAGCCGGTTGGCTTTCCTACTAATATCAGTTTGAAATCATGGTCTTTCAAATGGGCAAATGCTTCTACCAGCCGGTGCTGATTTTTGCGTTCTTCCAATGTGCCTACGCAAAGAACAAATGGACCGCCGATCCCGTACTCAGCGCAAATGCGGCTGCTTTCTTCCAAAGTAAGCTGTTTTTGAAATACCGGGTTGCAATCCTGGTAAATGACTTTGATTTTGGCGTCATCCACGCTGTAAAGCTCGATCAGGTCACGGCGCGTTTGATCGCTTACTGCTACCACGGAATCGGCTCGCTTGCAGGCGGACTGGAATTTGTGGCGGTAAATGGCGCGGTCGACCGGTTTGAAAAGATGCGGCAACCTTTCGAAAATCAGGTCGTGAATGGTAACAACGGACCTGATGCCCGCCTGGCGGAGCCCCTGCGGGATTTCATTGCTAAGGCCATGGTAAATGTCGACATGCTCCGCGTGCAGCTGTCGCGTAATCCGCGAGTACCTCCAATAGGCCGACAGCTTCTGGTCGAAGAACCCTCTGGGGTAACGGATTGATCCGCTGGGAAATCCGTCGAACAGATGTTGGTTGTTTTTGGGGGTGTAGGCAAGATATTCGTGGCCAGGTTCATGCGTTGTTAATGCATCGAGCACGAAGCGGCTGTAATTTCCCAGACCAGTTTTATTGGCAAACGCTCTTTTGGCGTCGAATCCGATGCGCATCATGTATCACTGCAAGGCTTTCCGGGCAAAAGTCCGTATTTTTGCGGATACCACCGAAAATTATTGGTGGCTATTTTGTGTTAAAAAGGAATGAAGAGAAACAATGTCCGCAAACGGAGTAACCCCAAAGCATCCTCCCTTTCAACAGCCGAAGAATATCAGATACACACGCTGGCCAACGGGATCCGCATTGCACATAAGCAGGTTCCTTACACGCAAATAGCGCATTGCGGCATTATGCTGGATATCGGCAGCCGCGACGAACAGCCGCATCAGCAAGGCCTGGCCCATTTTTGGGAACACATGGCTTTCAAGGGTACTGAAAAACGAAGCTCCTACCATGTGATCAACCGACTTGAAAACGTCGGCGGAGAGCTGAATGCTTATACTACCAAAGAGAAAATATGCTTCCACGCCTCGGTACTCGACGATCATTTCGAGAAAGCGATGGATTTGCTGGCCGACATTACCTTTCACTCCGTGTTTCCCGATAAGCAGATCGAGCGGGAGCGGAATGTGATTTTGGAAGAAATGTCGATGTATGTCGATTCGCCGGAAGATGCCATTCAGGATGATTTTGATCAGCTGATCTTCCCGGAGCACGCGTTGGGTGCCAATATCCTCGGCACGGCCGAAACAGTCAACTCATTTGGTCGCGAGCATTTATACGAATTTATTAATCATAATATCGACACCGAGCGCATTGTGGTGTCGTCGGTGAGCCGGCTGCCGTTTTCGAGGGTGGTACGCATTGCCGAAAAGTATTTGGGCGGTGTGCCGCACCGCACGACCAGCAGAGAGCGTATCGCGCCGCTTATCTACACGCCCGTGCGTCAGGAACGCGAGCGCCCGATCCAGCAGGCGCAGGTGGCGATGGGTCAGCCTGCCTATGCGTTGCTCGATGAGCGCCGTTTGCCGTTTTTTATGCTGGTGAACCTGCTCGGAGGGCCGGGAATGAACTCCCGCTTTAACCTCTCGTTGCGTGAGAAATATGGGTTTGTGTATTCGATCGAAGCGAATTATACGCCTTATCTTGACAGTGGATTCATGGGTATTTTCTTCGGCACGGAGAAGAAACAATTGAATAAGAGCATTTCATTGATTAACAAAGAGTTGAAGCGAATTAGAGAAGTGCCTTTGACCACGCTGCAACTGCATCAGACCAAGGTGCAGCTCATGGGCCAGCTGGCGATGTCGGAAGAAAGCAATATGAGTTTTATGCTCATGATGGCGAAAAGCATTCTCGACACGGGGAAGGTCGACTCGCTGCCGGAAATTTTCGGCGAAATCGAGCAGATTAGTGCGGCCCAGTTGCAGGAAATCGCGATGGAACTGTTTAATGAGCAGAATTTCAGTTATCTGACGTTCCTGCCAGAGGAATGATTAGTTTATATTAACACAAAAAGCGCTGCCGTCCATTGCAAACGGCAGCGCTTTTTTGTGTTAATCTCTTCTTATTTCGCTTCGGTGCGGTAATACATTGTCGACGTATTCTCAGGCCTGAGAATATTCTTTGCGGCATTGTTAATATCATCGGTTGTGAGCGCCCTGATAATATCGGCATCGGCATTGGCCCAATCCACATTACCCGCGTTGGCGGCAAATGCAAGGTTCATCGCCCGGTTGAGCAGCTCTACCTCCGAGAATGCCAGAGACGCTTCCGATTGGTTTTTTACCTTGGTTACCTCTTCTTCCGAAGCGCCATTTTCAACGATTTCCTGCAAAATTTCAGTCACGGCGGCATCTGCTTCTTCCAATGTGACGCCGGGGTTCAGGTTTCCTTTGACCATCAGCAGTCCCGGGTCGAGCGATGAAATGATGCTGCCGCTCACACTGTTGAACAGTGCTCGCTCTTTCAACAATTTCTGATACAGGCGTGAAGATTTCCCTCTTCCCAAAACATCACTAAGCAAATCGCCCGCGTAAAAACCGGGCTCGTACCTTCCCGGCATGTGGAAAACCTTGATCAGCGAGTTGAGCGGGACATTGGCGGATGTTTCGAGGAACCGGGCCTCGGTTTGAACCGGTTCGGCTGGGAGATTGCGGATGTAAGCCGGGCCTGCCGGGATTCCACCAAACCATTTTTCGGCCAGCTCCTGTACTTTTTCAAATGACACGGCACCCGCAACGACCATTACCGCATTGTTGGGACGGTAGAAACGGAAGAAGAAATCCTGCACATCATCCATGGTTGCACGCTCGATATGACCGATGTCCTTACCGATCGTCGCCCAGCGATAAGGGTGTGTTTTGTAGGCCAATGGACGCAATTTAAGCCACATATCACCATAAGGCTGGTTGAGATACCGCTGTTTGAACTCCTCGATCACGACTTTGCGCTGCACTTCGAGCACATTAGGGTCAAACGAAAGACTCAGCATCCGGTCGGATTCCAGCCAGAATGCCGTTTCTACATTATCTGCCGGTAATGTGATGTAGTAGTTGGTAATATCGGGAGAGGTAAATGCGTTGTTCTCGCCGCCCACGTTCTGCACCGGAATATCGTAACTGGGAATGTTTTTGGAACCGCCGAACATCAAATGCTCAAACAAATGGGCAAAACCGGTACGTTCTTCGTCTTCATCCCGCGAGCCTACGTTATACAGGATATTTACCGCAGCCATGGGTGTTGAAAAGTCTTCGTGGACAAATACCCGAAGGCCGTTACCCAAAGTAAACTGCTTGTAGCGAATCATATTTTATCAAAAAGGAAGTTGAATAGAGAGAATATGCCCAAAATAAAACCTGCGATCGAAACCCGCACCATCGATTATGGGTTATAAACAAAGCTACTGTTCAGCTGGGATACCACCAAACCAATTTGAGTTGAAAGCCATGCAAATTACACTTCGTTCCCTATGCCTGGGAATTTTACTTGCCCTTTGTTCCATCCAGGCCAATGCCCAATTGCTGAATGACCCCGCCTCATTAAAAAACATCCAGAACAGCCTCGATAAAATCTATAATTACGAGTTCGACGAAGCGGTTCAGATCATCGATCAGGTAGAGAAAAAATATCCTAACCACCCGGTTTCCTACATCCTGGACTCGTTTATCCTCTATTGGAAATACCTGCCGATTAAAGACAATCCGGCCAAATCGAAAGAGTACATCCAAAAACTGGATCAGTGCCTGGAAGCGATCAACAAGCGCTACGGAAAGAATAGTACTGATCCCGAAGCCGTTTTTTATACCATGGTAGCGCGGGGCTATATGGCCATGATGTACAATTACCGCGGCGAAATGATGGCCGCAGCAGGTGAGGGGAAAAAAGCCTACAATGCGTTTGTGGAAGGCTTCAAACTGATGCATAAGAACCCGGAGTTCTACTTCACATCGGGAATGTACAATTATTATGTGGAAGTGTATCCGGAAGAACATCCGATCGTAAAGCCATTGCTGGTGTTTTTTAAAAATGGGGACAAAGCGCTGGGGCTGAAACAGGTGGATACGGCTACAAAAGTTGGGACGATCACGAAAGCGGAGTCGTGCTATTACATTTCGCACATTTACCTGAAATATGAATCGAAGCCTGAGAAGGCGGTTTCTTATATGGAAAAGCTGGTGGAAATGTACCCGCGGAACCCTATTTACCTGATGAAGCATTTGGAAGCACAGCTGCTCTCGGGCAGGTACGACGAGGCGTATGAAGGTGTGCAGCTGCTCCGGAAGCAAAGCGCTGGTTTCTACCCGGCTGCCTGGCGGACTTTTCAGGGGATTTTGGAAGAGAAAGACCGGAAAAATGACGCTGCTGCCCAAAAGGAATACCTGGCCGCGCTCAAAACGCCTCACGACGATCAATACACGAAAGAATATCACGCATTTGCCTATGCAGGTCTAGCGCGCATTTCCGCGCGGGCGGGCAACAAGGCAAAAGCCAGGGAATATTACAAAAAATGCCTTGGCAAAGCCGAATATCGTTCGATTGTCCGGGAAGCGAAGGCATTCAAATGAGGCTGGAAAGTTAGTTTGGAAACTGGCTCTTGTCGAGTCCCGGAATGATTTTCAGCGCATTTTTGTAGTAAAGCTTTTTCAAAACTTCATCGGATAGCCCCATTCCGTACATCCGCCAGAACGCGTGGTACTTTTTGTGGTAGGGGAAATACTCATCTTCCGTTTCCAGCACGCGGAAATAGGTGGCATATTCGGCCGGCACCCAGCTGTCTTTTCCAAAAAGGACGCGGTCCTGGTATTTATCAAAAAACTTCTTGGCGGTGCGCGGCTGACGGCCGAGTTCGGCAATGACGGCGCCTATTTCCACATACATATTCGGGAAGGCGATCATCAGGCTGTCGAGCTTTTTGAGGTTGTTGGGATACCAGCCCATATGCGCATTGATAAAAGTCGTCTTCGGGTTCATCTTGAAAATATGGTGCTGTTCGGCGATGAGCGAGTCGAACGGGATGGGGTCGTTAGGACCGCGTTTGCGGCCGGGATGCGTTTTCAATTCCAGCCAGCGCTCGTTATAGCGGTCCATCGGATCCCAGAACGATGGCACGTCGGCTGTGTGAATCAGCACGGGAATACCCAACTCGCCGCATTTCTGCCATACCGGCTGCAAACGGGGATCGCTCACCGGCACACGGTTACCTTTGTCGTCCTTAATACCTGCAAAGCCGAGGCTTTTATAGATTTTCAGACCTTTAGCGCCCATTTTTACGTCTTCCTCCAATTGCTTCACCGCTTTTGCCGACCAGTCTTTTTCGCCAAAACCTTTGAATTGAAGGTTTGTAAAAACAGCAATACGCTTCGGCTCATTTTTAGCCACATTTTCCAGCGAGCCCTTCAAAGTAGCCGTGCCCTCCGCCCATTCCTGCGTCCAGCCTCGGCCGCTGAGGTTCACCATAATGCCCATATTCAGCGCATCCATCTCCTTTACCAGCGCTTTCAGGTCCTGCGATGGCATCTGGTACTGGTGGTTATGCACGTCGATAAATGGAAATTTCGCCTTTTTCAGGGGGTGCTCTTCCACTTTCAATGTGGAAATAGGGTCGTATTCTTCAAAACCGAGGGGTTGCTCGGCGAGCGGTGCGGATGATTGCTGGGCGCACGCGCTGAAAGTCACGCCCACCGAAAGGGAGAGGAACAGTACTACTTTTTTCATGCAAATCTATTTTTGACAGGAACGTTAGCTATGCAATACCGGCCATGCGCCGGGTTTATAGATCAATGCAACACAATGCGCGGCAATGCCTTCCTCTCTTCCTACAAACCCCAAATGCTCGGAGGTGGTCGCTTTGATCGAAATATCTTCTTCTGAAATGCCCGTCACTTCGGCCAGACAAGTCTTCATTGCCGGAATGTGCGGGTTAAGTTTGGGATTCTGCAACACGATAGTCACATCCACATTGCCCACTTCATAACCTTTTTCGCGGATCATTTCCAGTACTTTCGCCAGCAATATTTTGCTATCTACACCCTTCCATTGCGGGTCTTTGTCGGAGAAATGGTAGCCGATATTGCGCATATTAGCCGCACCCAGGAGCGCGTCACACATCACGTGACAAACCACATCGGCGTCGGAGTGCCCTTTGGCACCATGTGAATGGGGAATTAAAATACCGCCGAGCCAAAATGGCCGGCCTTCTGCTAACTGGTGAACATCGTAGCCCTGACCTACGCGGAATGGGAACATATATATTGTACTCGGAGTGTTATAAGTTGTCTAACTTTCTTTTGATAGCCTCGATACTGTCATCGAGCCTTTTGGTTTTGCCTCTATGTTTCGTTAATGCAGCTTCCAGGCGATCGATATGCCCCTTCGCTAGATTGTACTTTCTCATCATGTATTCGTACAACAGTGAAAGGTCGTCCTTCGCGAGCGTGTTTCTTGCGTAGTTTTCAATATCGATGGTGTTTTTTCGGGTAATTGCAAACACGTCGAGAAGCGTTCTATGCAACTTCGCATGTCTCATCTCGTAGATTTGCTGCTGACGCTTTGTCCGTGCCGCCATGGAAGCTACCGACCGGATGTCGTTCGCCTGGCTAATGTCGAGCAATCGTATCTTTTTGAGATCGTTGTCGATTCTGTCGAGGATAAGATAAATATCTGCCGTCATTTCTTCCAGATTACTGATTCTTTCGCTGTCTTTCATAAAAGATAGGTTAACAAATATAACAATTCTTTCCTACCTATACGGAACAACAGGGCTTTGGTAACGATATATCGAACGGCAATTTTCCTGTGGTGAAAAAAGTGATTAAAATCGCTTTTTTTGACGTTGCGGGGCAACTTTTTACCAACTAGCTTTGGTTACCTTTATGAATCAACACAATCAACACATCAAATACAGAGACGCATGAAAACCAACATTGGAATATCAGACGAGCATAGCCAGGCTGTTGCCTACCAGTTGAACAAATTGCTCGCCAATGAATTTGTACTGTATACCAAAACCCGTAACTACCACTGGAATATCGGCGGCATGAACTTCTTCGAATTGCACAAGCTTTTTGAAGGACAATATGAGCAGCTGCAAGTGATCCTCGACGATATCGCAGAGCGTATCCGCGCCATCGGCCACTATTCGGAAGCCCGCCTCGCGGATATCCTGAAACTGACCGACCTCCTCGAACCGGAGTACACCACCGAACCGAAAACACAACTGCAGAATTTGTTGGACGATCACGAAACGATCATCCGTTTGCTTCGTCCCTTGGTAACCGAATTTGCAGATACTTACAAGGACCTCGGATCAAGCGACTACGTGACCGGCTTGCTCAGAGAGCACGAGAAAATGGCTTGGATGCTCCGTGCATTCCTGAAATAGGGTTTTGTAATCAACATAAAAAAGCCGGTCGGATCGCAATGTCCGCCGGCTTTCGTGTGTACAGGTAGATATTTTTACTTGTTATGCACTTGTATCTCAGTTTTGATCTTTTCAATTTCCTCCTGCTGTGCTACCGATTTGAAATAGAAATATAGACCGGCAATCAGGAAGATTTTCGACAGGATGAAAACGGCAATGAAGGCAGGGCGCCATAGCTTGTGGACCTTCATATGCGTGTCGTTCACCTCCACATCAAGGTATTGCTTCGCATCGACAGGTTCTTCGTGGCTGCTACGGCCTTTTTTCTCGCGGATGCTTCTCAGCAATATAATTTCCCGTACGGCTTCGGGCGGAGGTACCGAGCCTTCCGCGAAGTACCGTTTGATGTCGTATTCGAGATCATTTACGTACTCGGCCATTTCACTGTCTGCCAGCATCATTTCCGCGACCTGCACCTGTTCTTCTTCGCTGGCAAGTCCCATTAAATGTGACTCGAGAATCCCGCTCTCGATAAATTCCTGTTTGCTCAATGGGTGTAAAATTTATGCGTTGCGATATGATTTGAAAAACTCGTGAAAAGAGCGAAGTACTTCCTTCTTGGATATGTTCAATTTGCCCGCGACCTCATCCGGCGTCAAACCCTGCCTGAATGCGAGATCGAAAATGCTTTGCGGAGAAGTGTCTCCCGGAGCATATTCGGCTCCTGTCGGTGCCAGGGCGGTCAGTTTGCGCTTGGCTTCCACGGCTTTGGCACGTGCCAGCTTGATCACACACGCTGCAAAGGTAAAAGGATAACTATTACAAGACTGCAATTGAGGAGAGGAGAATACACTTACCAGTACTTCCTGCGCTAAATGTACCTGTGGCAAAATTTGTAATATGATGCCGTATGCCATGGCGCCGTACTGGTCATAAACTTCAAGGGAAGTAAGCGTTTTTGGCTTCGAAAGTGCGTGACCGTCGACTCCATTGCCAGCTCGTTCTAATTCATTCATATAGGCAATTAATTGATCGGAAATTGGGTCGGTAAATCGGGGAGCTTTTAGTATGATGTTGAATTTAAGGAAGTTTAACACAAATAGTGTGAGGCGTTGTGGGTAAATTTAATAGAATGCTCCATAAAAAGGTCAGTTGCATGTAAAAAGTTTGTATTTAAATTGTCAAATTATTTCAAGTGCCGTGCCATTTTTAGTCCGGCAATTCATTTTCGTGAAGGATTTTCGATGGTTAACTTTGCAGGATGAAACAAAAATTAGCAGTCATTTTTGATATGGATGGTGTGATTGTCCATACCAATCCTTATCACTCCCGCGCATTCCGCGAGTTTTTTTCAAAACGAAACCTTTCACCTACCGAAGAGGAATTTGCCCAACATATGTATGGCAAAAGCAATAGCTATATTTTAAGCCATTTTTTGCAACGTGTAGTTGAAGGGGAAGAATTGCTGCAAATGGAGGAGGAAAAGGAAGGGCTTTTTCGTGAATTGTATGCGCCCTATGTGGAGCCGATCAAAGGAATCGTAGAATTCATGCATGATTTGAAAGCAAATGGGGCCGTATTGGGTGTAGCTACCTCGGCACCTCGGGCGAACCTCGATCTGATTCTGAGCAAGGTGCCGATCCAGGAAATGATCGGTTCGATTCTGGCGAGTGAAGATGTAAAAAAACATAAACCTGATCCCGAAGTTTACCTCAGTTCGGCAAAGAACCTGGGCGTGGAACCAGACCAATGTATTGTATTTGAAGATTCATTCTCGGGCGTTTCGGCCGCGCTCAATGCCGGTATGAGCGTGGTAGGTGTACTCAGTTCGCACACCCGTGAGGAACTACCGCCGTGTAATCTGTATACAAATGATTACAGCGACCTCTCGTACGAGAAAATCGCTGCGCTCTTCCAGACATTGGATTTCTGAAATGCTATAAAGTAACAGGATCGTCGACCCGCACATCGAATGCGCCGGTCAGGACCTTTTCGTTTCTTTTGATTTGAAGGAAAATTCGGTACTGACCGCCTTTCGGAAAGGCATAGGGGAACGAAATGCGCGTGCCGTGTTCCATGCCGGTCATACCGCCTTCGGAGGCATTGTACATGCCCATTTCCTTCATGAGGAATAGCTCCCGGTCGATGGTCGGCATGGCTTTGAGATGGGCTAAATGCCGGTCGATGCTGTCGCGGAAAACGTCCGGTTTGGGCCATTTAGCTATGTGGGCCGTATCCGAAATGCGATTTTCAAACGACTGCTCGGCAGCCATCGAGTAGGAGCCGCTCGGGTGCAGGTGAATGTAAACCGAACCATCGGAGCGCATGATCACGGCGTGGCCGAGCATGCCCAGGTACGGTTCCGGGAAACACGGGCTGTTGTCAGGATTGTATATTTCAAAATTAAGCTGATAGGGTTTCCCCGCTTCAAGCGCCTTGTCGGGCTTACCTTCCCAAATGGCGTAGGAACCGTCCTTGAAAACGGTTTTGGTGCCCGGTTTTCCGCAAATCACCACATTCTCGCCCATCGGTATCCTGCCGGGCGTATCGAGCGGGTCGGTAATGATGTAGGTATCGTCTTCGGATATTGCCTTGGCGATGTGTGAGGACGGCTTGGCAGCGACCACCAGCGTGTCGACGATCGTTTCCGCAAAGCCGGAATATTGAACAATATCCGAGTAAACCAGGTACTTGCCGGCAGGCAAATCGGGTAATGCCGCTTCAAATGTCAGGCTATCCTTGCGGTCGGGATGGACGTGTGCAAATGCGTCGAGCCCCGGCATGCGCACGAGGAACGTGTGCATGATCTTGCCATGATCGGGGATGAGGGTGCTGAGCATGCTTCTTTTCTTGCGGTGATCCCAGTCGGTCGTGTCGATTTTCAATTGAAACACACGCTGGGAATCAGCCTCGATGATCGCCGTTTTTGCACTCAACGGCTTGTACAGCCACTGCTTGTACTCGGCCGCCCAGCTATCCCACCAGCTGCTTCCACCATACAAAATCAGTGAGCAAACCACCGTGGCAATACCCATATTGGCCCATCGTTTACGTTTTTGGGCCACGGTGAGGTTTTGTCCGGGTTTTAAAAGGCCGTCGCTCACACTCGCACCGATGGTGGTGATCATCAGCAGGAAAAGCAACAATCCCACAATGCTAAGGCCAATTCCGAGTCCTTTCGGCATATCGCGCTCGGCGGTTGAAACGGCCACCACGGGGATAATCAACTCGGCATCACCCTGGACGCCTTCAATGCTGATCTGTGCGCTGGAAGAGCCCGGCTCCATGAGCCAGACCGCTCCCTGGAACTGACCTTTTTGTCCGGGGACGGGCGTCAACGCATCGGCGGTAGGCGCACCCTTATCGCCGGAATAAAAGTAAATCGGTCGCACTGATACTTTGCGGGCTTCACCATATTCAATAAAAACCGTAACCTGCGCCGTTCCCGGAATGACATCGGGCGGGGTCACGCTCACAAGCACCTTGTACGCGCCGGCCTGTGCCTGCATTTGCACGCCTGCGCTTCCTACGTGTGCGTACGAGGCTATGCTTTGCAGCAATAGGAGAAGGAAATACAGATTTTTTTTCATCGTTGAATCCGGTGCATCCAGTTACCCCACGCCAGTCCGATGCGGGTTGAGATTAATGTTAAAGCCAACGCAATGCCCAGCCCCTTGAGCAGCTGGGGTGTACCCTCTACCATCCAGGGGCCGAATTTGTAACGATATTCCCAATTGGGATCATTCCCGAAATACCAATAATGGCTTCCGAAGAACCAGTTGCGGGCATAGGGCGACTCCATCAGAAACCCTCCGAAGAACCATTGAACTACAAAAAATACAACGCAAAAGGAAACGCCTAGCAGCAATGTGAGTTTCCAGTCGTTCCAATGCCCGAACCGGCGGCGCAGGATGTCGATTACAATGGCCGGGGCGATGAGTAACAACGGGAAATGAAAGCCCTGGTAATGCGTAATGTGGTTTAGGATTGGCCCGAGTTTCGGCTCCGCGGGAAAGAGCGGAATGATCCAGAGAGTGCCGAGCATTAATGCCGTATAAACGCCCGCGACCGCCGTAATGGCCCATTTGTGGGAAACGGCTCTGCCCACCGCCACCAAAAGTAACGGAAACGCAGCGCCGGCAAATATGTAAAAGCTCGACCGGTGTGCGCGCATTCTTCCTAGTTCCTCGGATATCAATGTAAACCAGATGGTTAACAGGAATCCCGCCGACAATGCGAAAAGCCAGAAAAGTGTTTTGTCCAAATTCTTAACTCCTTCCTCGTCCGAAGCGCCGAAAAGCTTCATCTGGTTCTTTACGGCAATCACACTGATCATCGCACCGAACTGAATGCCAATAATGCCGAGGATCAGCACCGTATGCGGGGGAGAAAGGATCGTGACGTCCAGCCCGTAGGTATTATGCCACCAATCGTCGAAAGGGGCGGAGGTAAGCATTGATAACGCACCCCAAACGCAGAACAAGGAGCCGAGCGAACTGTAAAAAAAGCCCCAGATTTTAACACTGGCCGCTTTTTCAATGCCACTGCCCCAGAATGTCTTTCTCAGAATCTCATAGCCGGAAAACAAACCGGCTACCACGGCACCCAGGTAAATGACCAGGTGCGGCGGTGACAGCAGCCCGTCGCGTCCGATGCTCATATGCCAGCAAATATCCCAGATCAAGCCAGTAATCACGCAAAAAGATGCAAAAACAGTAGCGAAAATGTAAACAGGGATGCCCGGACTGGCCTGTATGGTCAATGTCCGGTCGCCGGTTAGCGGCGGAGGGGCTGCGGTGTCTTGCATATGGCGGAGAGGAAAATGGAGTTACGACTGCAAATTTCGAAAAGGACAACCAGATTCCGCGCTACCCCTATGATAGTTGTTTATTTTAATAAGGCAAATTGGTAAATGGTTGTTACGCTCAAAAAGGGCGCATAGCTTTCACGAAGCGACCTTTAAAATAAGTCGAAAACAGATTGTCCTCACGCACACCGCGGGAGGTGGAAGCGTGGATGAATATGATCTCGTCGCGCCCGCGCACATCGGTTACGATACCCGCATGCGAAACATAACCTTCCTTTCCCGCCTCGGGGACAAAGAATAGCCAGTCGCCCGCTTTAATCTCCTCTACGCTGCCCACTTCCTGTCCGAACTCCGATTGCTGCCACGAAATGCGGGGGACTTTTACGCCCATTTCGGAGTAGACCTGGCAGATGAGGCCCGAGCAGTCGATGCCTTGTTTGTCGTTACCGCCGGAACGGTAAGGTGTACCGGTGTAAGTCCGGGCGATTTGCACCACTTGCGGGATATTCTCAGTATTTGCATCGCCGGGCCGCGCGTATGTCGGGGTGGTGTTACGGGCAGGTGCCGGTTTTTTAGCTGGTGCTTTTGCTACCGGTTTCCGGGCGGGCGGTCTGCGGTCAGACGGTCTGCGGGCAGGTGCCGTGCGGCCTCGTGACGCCGTGCGCGATGATGTATTGCGTTCGGGCGTTGTCCGGAATACTTCGCAGGAAAGCAATGTGGTGATCAGGAGGATGAAAATCGTGCAGGAAAGGGATTGGGAAAGGTACTTCTTCATGCGTAAGCGAAATTGGCCTGATACTTTTTCAAAAATAGCAATTAATGTGTTTACTATTTTAACTGCATTAGGTCTGAAAAATTGTAACAAATATTGTGAGGCCCCCGCTTTGTAAGTAGCTTTGTCCCTGACGTTCATTCCTTTTAAATTAGCATTTGACCCCTGATGAAAATTATTTGTGTAGGCCGGAATTACGCAGAGCATATTGCCGAACTGAACAACCAGACGCCCGATTCCCCGGTTATATTTCTGAAACCTGAAACCGCACAGCTTCGTCCCGGCGAGGATTTTTATTACCCTGAATTTTCAAAAGACGTTCATTACGAAGTCGAACTGGTGGTGAAAATCAACCGGGCAGGGAAAAACATCGAAGAAAAATTCGCTCATAAATATTACAGTGAAATCGGAATAGGTGTCGACTTCACGGCCCGCGATCTGCAATCCGAACTGAAAGCAAAAGGGTTGCCATGGGAGCTAGCCAAAGCATTCAATGGCTCTGCGCCGGTGTCGGACTTCGTGCCGGTTTCGGACTTCGCGGATATTCAGGACATCAATTTCAGTCTGGATGTGAATGGCGAAACGCGGCAGAACGGCAACTCGTCAATGATGATCTACCGCATGAATTATCTGATCTCCTTTGTTTCCAGATATTTCATGCTCAAAACAGGCGACCTCATCTTCACAGGCACACCAAAGGGCGTCGGCCCGGTGCAGATCGGCGATAAGCTGACGGCCTCTATCGAAGGCAAGAAGATGCTCGAACTGTTCGTTAAGTAAACCGTACTCGTCATATCACCCGGTCGTCGTACCGGCTATTCAAGCACTTTTTCATGCGTCATTATTTTCGGGCCTTTGTCCGTTCGGGGTTGTTTGTATTGGGGTTAGCAGGTGTTGCGGGGGGAGCATTGGCTCAAAAACAATCCTATCCGAAAGGTTATTACCAGTTTCCGATCCGTCCAGATTTGCCCAATTCCCTGGCCGGTGGCCTCGGCGATTTGCGGAGCAACCACTTCCACGCGGGCCTGGATATTCGTACGCAACAGCGCGAAGGCTTGCCTGTGTACGCGGCAGCCGAGGGTTATGTTTATAAAGTGGCGGTTCAGAGGACAGGTTATGGAAACGTGATCTATTTGCGCCACCCGAACGGACAAACCACGGTTTATGGGCATTTGTTGAAATTCAGCGATCCGCTGGCATCATGGGTGCGGCAGGAACAGTATAAAAAGCAAACATTTGAAATCGATCTTTTCCCGGAAGCGGGCCAGTTTACATTCAAGAAAGGTGAAGTAATCGCATTGTCGGGAAATACAGGCGGTTCGGCCGGGCCGCATTTGCATTTTGAAGTGCGGGATTCGAAGGATAATTATCTGAACCCGCTGTATTTCGGGTTTACTGAAATCAAAGACGTTACGCCTCCGAAGTTTGTGAACCTGGCGATCAGGCCGATGGATATTAACGGGCGGGTGAACGGACAGTTTGATCGCCGGGTTTATACGCCGGTCAAATTGAAAGATGGTACCTGGCGTTTGGCTGAGCCGGTTTCTGCTACCGGCATCGTAGGCCTCGACCTCATTGCATTCGACCAGATGACCGGTACCGGCTTCCGATATGGTTTGCAATGCATTGAGATCAAGATGGACGGGCAGGAAGTGTTTTCCTATAATATTGAAGTGTTTCCAAACGCCTCAACCCGGGATTATAACAACCTGATCGACTACGAAACAGAGCAGGCGACGGGCCAGCGTTTCTTAAAATGCTACGTGCCCGATGGGAATCAATTCAATTTATACAAAACGAATGCGATCAACGGCAAGCTGCATATTGCGGATACGCTGAGCCATGAAGTGAAAGTGAGGATCTCGGATTCTTACGAAAACTTCTCAGAGCTGATATTCACGATCAAGGGCGAGCCGCAAAACCCGCCGCTTCCTGCATTCAACACCGAAGTGAATCCGGAATATGTGCAGACTGAGATCCGCGAAAACACATTGGTAGTGAAAGCGAAATACTACCGCAGCCAGGACCCGTTCGCGACTTTTTATATTAAAGGAAAACCCGAAAGGAAAGTGCCCAATCTATATGCCGGAGAATCGGCGGTTTTTTTGACTGATTTGAGGAAAGAAATGCCGGATTCGGTGAAAGTGGGCACTACTACTGTCAAGACTTTCCTGCGCAGTCAGGTGCTGCCAGGCGTTGCGTCGTCATTCAAGGAAGCGAAATGGTCGGTGGACCTGGATAACACCAGTCTTTTCGACACGCTTTTTTTAATGGGCCAGCAGAATTTCAACGCATTAACCATTAACAATCGCGGAACGGCATTGAACGATTACATTCACGTCACGTTCACACCCGAGAAAGCGCCCGAAGACAAATCGCGCACGTATGTGTACCGCTACCTGAACGGTGATTACCGGTTCCTGGGCGGCAAATGGGACGGCGACCTGATCCGCTTTGACACCCGCGAGCTCGGCACTTTTGTGATCCAGGAGGATACCGTTCCGCCGCGGGCACGGCTGGTGGAGCATAGCAAGCATCGCATACGCGGGTATGTGGGCGACGGGCTGTCGGGGATCGCGAATTTCAAGGCGATGGTGAATGGTGAATGGGTTTTGCTGAATTACGATTTTAAAAAGGGCTACATATGGTCGGAAAAACTGGATGATAGCCAGCCATTTGAAGGAGAACTCGTGTTGGAAGTGACGGATAGGGCGGGAAATAGTACTATCTTGCGAACAGAATTGGTAGACCTGGTTGTTAAACCTAAGAAAACCAAAAAACGTAGAAGATAGATTATGGGACTACAAGTCGGTGACCCCGCACCCGCATTTTCAGTAAAAGATCAGGATGGAAACCTAGTAAAGCTGTCGGATTTGAAAGGAGAGAAAGTTGTTTTGTACTTTTATCCCAAAGATAACACACCTACCTGCACCAATCAGGCCTGCAATATCCGCGATAACTACGGAGCGCTCCTGAAAAAAGGCTACAAGGTATTCGGGGTGAGCCCCGACAGTGAGAAATCGCACCAGCGGTTTATCAAAAAACATAACCTCCCATTTCCCTTGCTCGCCGATACCGAGCATCAGATGGTAGAAGCGTACGGCGTCTGGGGAGAAAAAACAATGTTCGGGCGCACCTACATGGGTGTACTCCGCACGACCTTCGTCATCAACAAAAAGGGGATCATTGAAGAGATTATTTCCAAAGTGGAATCGTCGAAACACACTGATCAAATTCTTGGAAAAACTGAATAATAATCAGTCATTTTACCATTCCGAATAGCAGGACATTTACGCCGCCTAAATCGTCCCGCTTCGGGTAACCCGATTAAGGACAGTCCAATAGAAAATAAATAAAAATGGAAATTGAACAATTAGAAAAAGTAGCATCCCAGGTTCGCAGGGACATCGTACGAATGGTACATGGTTGTCAGTCGGGTCACCCTGGCGGTTCGTTGGGTTGCACCGAATTGTTGGTAGCATTGTACTTTGAGCGCATGAAGCTTAAAGAGAATGATGGCAAGGTTGTATTCGATATGGACGGCAAGGACGAAGACCTTTTCTTCCTTTCGAACGGCCACATTTCCCCGGTTTGGTACAGCGTATTGGCACGCAAGGGATATTTCCCTGTATCGGAGCTGGCTACTTTCCGTAAGCTGGATTCACGTCTGCAAGGACACCCTACGACGCACGAACACCTCGAAGGTATCCGTATCGCGTCGGGCTCACTGGGCCAGGGATTGTCGGTAGCGCTGGGCGCGGCAACAGCGAAGAAACTGAACAACGACAAAGGAATCGTATATGTACTGATGGGCGACGGCGAGCAGCAGGAAGGCCAGGTTTGGGAAGCCGCTACTTTCGCACCGCACCACCAGGTAGATAATCTGGTTGCATTCATTGACCTGAACGGCCAGCAGATCGACGGCCCGACTGTCAAGGTAATGAACAACCGCGACCTGGGTGCCAAATATGAAGCATTCGGATGGGAAGTAATCAACATCGAAGAAGGAAACGACATGGCCGCGGTAGTGAAAGGCCTGTACGAAGCCAAAGGCCGTTTGGGACATGGCAGACCGATCATGGTATTGCTCCACACCGGCATGGGCTACGGCGTCGATTTCATGATGGGCAGCCACAAATGGCACGGTGTAGCGCCAAACGACGAGCAATTGGCGGCGGCACTGGCTCAGCTGGACGAAACTTTGGGAGATTATTAATATCCGGACCAGCGTGGTAATGCACGCGGTTTCATAAAACAGACATATTCAAAATGAAAAAATACACCTTCACTGAGAAGAAAGATACGCGTTCGGGCTTCGGTGCCGGAATGCACGTGTTGGGACAACAGAACCCGAACGTCGTAGCGCTATGCGCCGACCTCGTTGGTTCTTTGAAACTCGAACCGTTCATCAAAGAAAATCCTGAGCGTTTTATCCAATGTGGTATTTCCGAGGCTAACATGATCGGTGTTTCAGCCGGTTTGACCATCGGAGGCAAAATTCCTTTCGCTACTACTTTCGCGAACTTCGCGACGGGCCGTGTATACGACCAGATCCGTCAGAGCGTAGCGTATTCGAACAAAAACGTGAAAATCTGTGCTTCACACGCAGGTTTGACTTTGGGTGAAGATGGTGCTACCCACCAGATCCTCGAAGATATCGGTATGATGAAAATGCTTCCGGGCATGACCGTTATCAACCCTTGCGACTACAACCAAACCAAAGCGGCTACCATCGCTATTGCTGACCACGACGGACCAGTTTACCTGCGTTTTGGTCGTCCGGTAATCCCTGTTTTCACTGATGCTGACCAGAAGTTCGAAATCGGTAAAGCGTGGATGGTAAACGAAGGTACCGACGTGAGTATCATCGCTACTGGCCACATGGTATGGGAAGCGATCCAGGCCGGTGAGATCCTCGAAGCAGAGGGGATCAATGCAGAGATCATCAACATCCACACCATTAAGCCGCTGGACGAAGAAGCGATCTTGAAATCGGTTGAGAAAACAGGCTGCGTAGTAACGGCAGAAGAGCACAACCGCATCGGTGGATTGGGCGACAGCGTTGCACAGGTTTTGGTTAAAAACAAACTCGTTCCGCAAGAGTACGTGGCTGTAAACGACAGCTTCGGAGAAAGCGGTACACCGGCGCAGTTGCTCCAAAAATACGGATTGGATGCAAAGCATATCGTAGAAGCAGCCAAACGCGCGATCGCAAGAAAATAGTATCGTTGCAGTTTCATCATGCCGTAGAACATCATGACATCCTGCAAAAAATGCATCTCCTTGCCGTCGACTTAAGTCGACGGGAATAGATTAAATAGATTGAGCTCTGAGAATGTAAAAAGCCATTTTTGCATTCTCAGAGCTCTTTTATTTGTCCTGCACAAAAAAATAAACTATTATTGATCGGCGTTGACTTCGGGCTCCGGTACAATTATTGGTCACGCGGATTTCCCCCTGTAAAAAAACGATCGGGTTAATATTGATTAAATGTCCGACGAAGAATTATTATCCCTTTTTGAGAATCCCGAAACGCGGCGGAACGCTTTCAATCAGCTGGTGCGGAAGTACCAGCAAAAAGTATATTGGCTGGTAAGGAAGATGGTGGTCGATCACGATGATGCCAATGACATTACCCAGGATGTATTTATCAAGGCATGGAGTGCGCTGGAAAATTTCCGCGGCGACGCCAAGCTGTACACTTGGCTGTACCGCATTGCGAGCAACGAAGCCATCAATTTTCTCAATAAAAAGCGGAGGAAATATTTCATTCCGATTTACGATGTCGAGAATGAGCTGAGCGAAAAACTGGAAGCCGACCCTGACGTGAGCGGTGATGCCATTCAGCTGAAATTACAGAAGGCATTATTAAAATTACCAGAAAAGCAACGTTTGGTATTTAACCTGAAATATTTTGAAGATTTACCCTATGAAGAGATTTCAGAAATCACCGGAACGTCGGTAGGAGCGTTAAAAGCCTCATATCATTGGGCTTCGAAAAAAATTGAGGATTTTTTGAACGACACTGATTAAACTATTTGCATTCAATTTGGTCAAACCTTCACAAGACAGGAAATATAAATAATCATGGACAAAAAACGTATACGGCTGGATGATCTGAAGAGGGAGACGCCCTTTTCCGTGCCGGAAGGTTATTTTGACAAGCTGCCGCAAATGATCCAGGCCCGGATCCCCTCGGAGCCCGTCCGTAAACCCCTCGTAAGCTGGTCGTGGCAACGTTCTGTCGGATTGGCGGCAGCATCGGCACTGATTCTCGTGCTCGTGTGGGTAACGGTACCGGAACGCCAGGGATCGCTGGGGCAGGAGCCTCTGAGCGACATCAGTAACGCCTCTATCATCAGCTACCTGGAAGACCAGGACATCAGTTATTATGATCTTAGCGAACACAAGGTGGTTCAGAAAGCGTTCGAATCCGATTCGACCGTGCTGAATTACCTGGACGGCCTGGAAGACGATATTCTTCGCCAGCAATTGGAGGAAGTTATGGTTGCCCCGGAGAAGATTTGACCCTAACGAACAATCGAAATGAACTTACAAATTGAATTCAAACGGTATCGGAACACTTTTGCTTTTTTGCTCCTATTCATCGGAGTTGCATCCACGGCAGCTCAGGCACAGCGCCGTTCCGAGGAAGAAATAAAAAAGATCCAGGACGCCAAGGTGGCGATCATTACCAACCGCCTGAACCTCACGCCGGAGCAATCCACCGGTTTCTGGCCGATGTATAACGAATATTCCCAGAAAAGAAGGGAAATACACCGGGCGCAGCGCAAGATCATCAACGATAAAAAGGCAGAAGGCCAGAACGACGAGGCGGTGCTGGACAATTTGAAAGAAGTTCAGGAGCTTCGCCAGAAAGAGCTCGATCTGGAAAAGGAATATCAGAACAAGTTTTTAAAGGTTATTACAGCGAACCAGGTGATCGAATTGTACAAAGCCGAACGTACATTCAACGACATGCTGATCCAACGGTTAAAGCAAAAGAACTAAGTTAGCCTGCTTGTCGACTTATTACAAACAGAAAGGCCCGCTTTCTACGGAGGCGGGCCTTCTTTATGAAACAGGTTATGCTAATGAGCTCCCACAGCTGCCACTTCTCCCACACCCCGTGTTTCGACGGAGATATTGCGGAGCGGCGCCTGGTGTTTTTTGAAATCCTGGATGATTTCGAGCACGTCGTAATCGATGTTCATCGATTTGGAACCATCGATCACCACAGTAGCGCCGTCGGGCAGGTTATCCAGCGTGGCGCTGATGCTTCCTTTGTTCAGGAATGTAACTTCCTCAGAAAGCAAAAGCGTGATCACATCGCCGTCGCGGTGCTCTTCTTTGATATAGTGGTAAGAATGTTTGTGGTTCTTTTTCAGGATGAAATAGATCGCCACTACCATTCCGATACCGATACCTTTGAGCAAATCGGTACTCAGGATCGCGATGATAGTCACTACAAACGGAATGAATTGTTCGAGACCGAGCTTGTACATTCCTTTAAACAACTCGAATTTGGCCAGTTTATACCCTACCATCAGTAATATTGCCGCAAGCGATGCGAGCGGGATGTAGTTGAGGTATTTGGCAATAAACACCGCCGAAATAAGCAGAATGGTGCCGTGAACGATGGTACTCAGCCTGGTTCTTCCCCCCGAATCGATATTCGCTGAGCTGCGGACGATTACCTGTGTTACGGGCAGGCCGCCGAGCAGGCCAGAGACCATGTTGCCGGTCCCCTGCGCGATCAACTCGCGGTTGGTAGGTGTGGTACGCTTGAATGGGTCAAGACGGTCGGTCGCTTCCACGGAAAGCAGCGTTTCAAGGCTGGCGACGATAGCCAACGTCAATGCCACGGTGTAAACCTCAGGCTTACTGAATGCGGAGAAATCAGGTGTTTTAAAGAAACTGAAAAACTCCTGCGCGCTCGAAGCAACCGGAAGCTGCACCATATGCTCACCGCTCAACGCCCATTGCGGCGCTGCGGAACCGAATACAATGTTGAGGACAACGCCGGTAATCACGACGAACAAAGCGCCCGGAATGTACCGGAAAAGCTGAATGCGCTTCATGAACGGCTTATCAAACAGGATCAGCATCGCGAGCGAAATTGCTGAAATGATGATTGCTCCAGTGCTGTTATATCTGAACGAGTACCAAACCTCCGTGAAGGTATTGCGGCCGTCCTTCTGTGCAAAGGCTTCGTCACCCATGAAATCGGCATCGTAGCCGAATGCGTGCGGTATCTCTTTTAAAATAAGTGTAATACCAATGGCCGCCAGCATTCCCTTGATTACCGACGAGGGGAAATAGTAACCGATAATACCGGCTTTGAGGAAACCCGCGATTATTTGCAGTGCGCCTGCCAGCACTACGGCTAGCAGAAAAGCCTCGAAGCTGCCCAGGGTATCGAGCGCATTGAGTACAATCACAACCAGACCCGCTGCCGGACCTGCCACACCCAGGGAGGAGCCGCTCAGCGAGCCTACTACGATTCCGCCTACGATACCGGCAATTACACCCGAAAAAAGAAGATCTGAGCGTCCGGTCGAGGCTAGCGCAATACCGAGGCATAACGGCAGCGCTACCAGGGATACGACAAGCCCGGCAGGTAAATCGTATTTGATATTGGCGAACAAACTTTTATTATTCAATGACATACGATTGATTCAATAAGGATCAAAAATTGGACTACTCGGAATGCAGAACCGCTAGTCAGACAAGCTGCGGTATTTCGAGACGGTATACGTCGTCGGCAAAGTTGCTGGCGTCGATCGTTACGTCCATGTCTTTCAGGATACCGTTGGCAATATCGTAGACCATGCCATGTACCTGCAACCTTTTGCCGTTCGCCCATGCGGTTTGTACGATGGTCGTTTTGGCAAGGTCGCGCACCTGCTCCTGAACGTTGATTTCAACGAAGCGGTTGGCTCTCTCTTGCGGGTCTTCAATCGCATTCAGCTCCTGTGCGTGCAGTCGGTACACATCCTTGATGTGGCGCAACCAGTTGTCGATCAGACCTACCTGCTTGTTGCCCATGGCAGTGATCACCCCGCCGCAGCCGTAATGCCCACACACGAGGATATGTTCTACGCCGAGTACGTTTACCGAGTAGTCGAGCACGCTAAGCATGCTGATGTCCGTATGAATCACCATGTTAGCGATATTACGGTGCACGAAAATATCGCCTGGCTGAGTGCCGGTAAGCTGGTTGGCAGGCACCCGGCTGTCGGAGCAACCGATCCAGAGAAACTTCGGTGATTGCCCTTTTGCCAGATTGGAGAAGAATTCAGGATTTTCCTTCGTTGTTTCTTCTGCCCACTTTTTGTTGTTTTCAAATAACTGATTATAAGCCCTTATCATGATTTCTTGATTAGAATAATGGAATGAATAATAGAGGAACACGCACGCAGGGATGCAGAAATACCACATCGCGCTACGATGGCAACGAACCCCAAAAAGTTTGGATCAAAGAAATCAGATTAGCTCCGGAGGCGGAGAGAGCAGGTTGCGGTAAATCTCGTTATCGAAATTCGCAGAATAGAAGAATGAGCTTTTGACCGGGATAAGCGTTACGGAACGGTCAAAATGTACGCTATGTGAAATCAGGAGCTGGTCGTCGCTCAGCTTTTCGACCTCTGTTTTTTCCTCATTGTCGCAGGTACCTGAATCACAAACCACAGATGCCTTTTCCTTGGCCAGCAGCAGACTGGCAACATCTGTGGCTTTACAGATGAGGAAGGCCGTAAGCAGTATGAGACAAAGTGTTCTGAACACGGGAAAACAGTTTTTAAAGAACTAAGTTAACACTCAACGCGTCTAAAACGTTCAGTAAGGCATTTTTTAGTGTGGCGTTGGAATGAATTTTCTGTTAAGCATTCAAGCCGAAAAATAAAAAAAGGGTCGTATCAACAACCCTTACTTATTCGCTTTCCATTGCTTTTCATTGTTCTCCAACCAACGCCCAACCAGGAACGCCGAGCTCAGCAGAACGACATAGAAAGCAATCATAACAATGGTCATCATCATAGTTGTACTCGATTATAATGCAAAGTAGGATGAGCAAAAATAGCTAAAAAATGCCAGAACGACGCTCTGTCGGTGAAAAATTAAAGCACTCCTTTGGTCGATGGCATGAAATCCAGGGCTCTAAGGTCGCGCTTTACAGCCATTTTGATCGCCTTAGCAAATGCTTTGAAAATCGATTCGATCTTGTGATGCTCGTTGTCGCCTTCCACCTTGATGTTCAGGTTCGATAGCGAAGTATCTGAGAATGACTTGAAAAAGTGGAAAAACATCTCCGTCGGCATCTCCCCGATTTTCTCTCTTTTGAACTCGGCATCCCAAACGATCCACGGGCGGCCCGAGAAATCGATCGCAACCTGTGCAAGGGCTTCATCCATGGGTAAAAGGAAGCCATAACGGCTGATGCCGCGCTTGTCGCCAATCGCCTGGCGGTAAGCTTCCCCTAACGCGAGAGCGGTATCTTCGATCGTATGGTGCTCATCAATGTGCAAGTCGCCTTCAACGTGGATCGATAAATCGGCACCTGAATGGCGGGCGAGCTGGTCGAGCATGTGATCGAAGAAGCCGAGGCCGGTATGAATGTCCGAGCGGCCGCTGCCGTCCAGGTTCAATTCTACCTTAATCTGGGTTTCCTTGGTATTTCTTTCAACAGAAGCTTTGCGGGAAGGTAACTTTAAATGTTCATAAATAGCATCCCAGTCGCTGGTAACCAATGCTGTGGTCTCGTTCATCTGGTCGGTAATACCTTCTTCCGGTAGTTCCGAACGGAAAAGGATGGCTTTTGCGCCCAGGTTCACGGCCAATTGTACGTCGGTCAGGCGATCGCCGATCACATAGCTGTTGGCCAGATCATATTCATTCGAGAAATAAGCAGTGAGCATTCCGATGCCCGGTTTACGGGTAGGAAGGTTGTCTTCCGGAAAGCTGCGGTCGATATGCACGTCCGCGAAACGGATGCCCTCGCCTTCCAGCGTTTTGACCATCTTGTTTTGAGCGGGCCAGAACGTGTCTTCGGGGAAGGAGTCGGTACCGAGGCCGTCCTGGTTGGTCACCATCACTAGTTCATAATCGGTTTCATCCGCAATTTTGCGCAATGCAGAAATGGCTTTGGGCAGGAATTCGAGCTTTTCCAGGGAATCTACCTGAAAATCGGTGGGAGGCTCAACGATGATCGTACCGTCGCGATCGATAAATAGGACTTTTTTCATTAACGCAATGCTTATTTTCCCGCAAAGTTCGCAAAGAATGCCTAATTGAAAAGCAGTTGGACACGAATAATGGTGTCGATGGGAATTTTGTGCAATAGGAGAGCGGTTAGGAAATTGTAACTTTGCATTATAATCCGATATCAAAATGTTTACAGGAATCGTAGAATCAATCGCGGAAGTAGTGAATGTCGACACGGAAGGGACTAATAAAACCTTCACTTTCCGATCGGCCATTGCCAACGAGTTTAAAATAGATCAGAGCGTCAGCCATAACGGTGTTTGCCTCACGGTAGTTGCCACGGACGGCGACCAGTATAAGGTAACAGCCATCGAAGAGACTCTATTGAAGACCAACCTGGGAGACCTGACCCCGGGCAGCAAGGTAAATCTGGAACGCTGTATGCCTGCCAACGGCCGTTTCGACGGGCATATCGTGCAGGGGCACGTGGACCAGACCGCTACGTGTACGCAGGTACAGGAGCGTGACGGGAGCTGGCTGTTTGATTTTGAGTATAATGCATCAACCGGCAATATTACCGTCGAAAAGGGATCGATTTGCATTAACGGCGTGAGCCTCACGGTTTTCAACTCCGGGGAAAATACGTTCAGGGTTGCGATTATCCCTTACACCTATAACTTTACCAATTTCCATTCGTTAAATGCGGGAGATACGGTGAACCTCGAATTTGATATTCTGGGTAAATACATCAAGAGAATTCTCGGTTCGTATGCGGTTTAGCATATTGGCATCTTGGAATATTACGTTTATTTTTACCCGTTTATAATACAAAAAGCCCATCCAATATATTCATGGCCAAAATAAGTACACAGTCCAGAACTGATCTTTTCATACACATCGGAATCATTGTCTCGCTGCTTTTGGTCCTTTTTCTGGGGTTTTTCTTCGTTTACCTCCCTTTTACAACCAATCATGGTGAAGCCATTACCGTGCCGGACCTGAAAAAGAAGAGTGTAGAGGATCTCGACGACTTTCTCGGCGATCGCGACCTCCGGTACGAGGTCGACTGTACTTTTGTGACCAATGTGCCGGCGCTGACGATCATCTCCCAGTATCCATTGCCGGGTTCAAAAGTGAAAGAGGGACGGAAAATTTATGTGACGGTAGTTTCCCGCACCGCGCCGCTGATCAAAATGCCGAAGCTGACGGATATGACGCACCGTAGTGCGCAAATGTTGCTCAAAAGTGTAGGATTGGAAGAAGGAAATATTTCTTACGTTCCGGACATGGCGCAAAATGCGGTTTTGAGGCAGCTATATAATGGTAAGGAAATCCTGCCGGGCCAGCCGATCGCGAAGGGTACGAAAATCGATCTGGAATTGGGTGAAGGGCTGGGTACGGCACAATTTGAGGCGCCGTCGGTGATTGGAATGCCTTTGGATGAAGCGAAAATAGCGATTGTGGGAGCGGGGCTGAAAGTAGGCCAGGTAATGGAAGTACCCGCCGAGGAAGGCCAGGCACCAGGCTCGATCGTGCGCCAGAACCCCGACGCGGGTAATAAGGTAAGAATAGGGGACGTAATCGACTTGTGGGTAACCCCGCAGGCGCCTGAATCGACGGATAATGGGAATCAACCGGAGCAGTAAAAAATTCTTCACACACAGGATTTTTATTTGGATTTGTGTGCTGGCCATGGTACAAAGCCAGGTTGCGCGCGCGCAGTTACGCATTGTGCCGATTGATCAGACCAGGTACAGTCATGCAGACGATGAACCGGAAGCGCAGAACCTCCGTACCCAGGCTTCGCTGAGCCTGCCTTTTTTTGATGATTTTTCAACTACCAAAACCCTTGCACCCAGCGCCAAATACTGGATGCCGGGGAGTGGGGTTTATATCAATAACACACTCACCAGCTCACACCCGTCGGTCAATGTAGCTACGTTCGACGGCTTGAATGCCAAAGGTATTCCCTATAATCTGGTGAACCCGTTGGTACAGGGATATACCGACACGCTTACTTCGCAGCCGGTTAATCTCAATGGCAAAGTTGCTGCCGATTCCGTTTACCTCAGTTTTTACTGGGCGGCGAAAGGCCTTGGCGAATTGCCGGATTCCAGTGACTTTTTGCAGTTGGAGTTTTTCAACAAAGCAGGAGAATGGGTATCTGTATGGCAGCAGCTGGGATATGAGGTGGATACGCTGTTTCACCAGCAATTTGTTTCTATTAAGGATGCGGGCTATCTGCACGATGCATTTCAATTCCGGTTCAGGTCTTACGGCAGGAGTTCGGGACCCTATGATACCTGGCATCTGGATTATGTCTATCTGAATTCCAAACGATCGGTCAGGCAGCCGTATCTGTTCGACGTGGCTATGCGGAAGCCGGTCTCGAATATCCTGAAAAAGTATGCTGCAATGCCCCTGCGTCAGTATCGTATCAACCCGGCCGGAGCAACTGCGGATTCTGTCAAAACCGATGTTGTCAACCATTTCAACAACTTCAACGTTCTCACGAGTACCTACACGCTCACGGACGCGCAGCGTGGGACCGAGTTTGTACGCAATGTGCAGCGCTCGATCGTTGTTGAATCATTGAAGTCGCAGGTATTGCGGGCTAAAATAACGCCGGTCAATCCAGCCGCTCAGATCGATAGCCTGCATTTGATCAGTAAATTCTTCATCGCCACAACTGATACCATCTCCGGAGCGAACCTCAAAACGAACGATACCATCACCGCGAAAGCCGCATTGACGGATTACTTCGCCTACGACGACGGCAGTGCCGAATACGGCGTGCAGGTGAATCAGAAACTCGGACGTGTTGCCGTGCAATATGTGCTTGCCAAGGCAGATACAATCGGCGGGGTACGGATGTCGATGGTTTCATTCAACAAGGATATTTCAGGACAGGGTTTTACGATTCAGATTTACAGCAGCAAAGGCGGCAAGCCTGACCAAGTGATTGCGCAGCGCTCGGTAGCCGTGCGTTACCCGGCAGCTCGTGATGGTTTTATCGATTATGCGTTTGCTACCCCAGTTGCGGTGGCGGATACCTTCTACGTAGGCTGGTTGCAGATCAATGATCAGCCGGTGACGGTAGGTTTCGACCGAAATTCACTTTTGGGCAGGAATGCGGTGTATTATAATCTGGGAACTGAATGGGCGAAGGAAACATCGCTGAAAGGTTCGATCATGATCCGGCCGTACCTTGGCAAAAAGGCGCAAGGGATTATCACCGGTAATGAGCCAGCCGATCAGATCAATGCGATTTTTTATCCCAATCCGGCCAGGGGCGAAGTGCGCTGGAATAACAAATCGCTCAGAAAGATCGAAGTTTACAGCACCGGCGGCAACCTGGTCCATTCTCTCTTACCCACACGCGATCAGCAATCAGCGCCTGTTGGCCATCTGAGTCAGGGTATTTATATCTTTAAGGCTACCGATGGGAAACGTTCTTTTGTACAAAAAATGTTAATCTCTCAATAGACCCAGTCGTCACAAATTTTTGAAATATGGATATTACCGTTGAAGAATTAAAAGAGCGTCTTGAAAAGGGCGAAGATTTGCACTTTTATGACGTTCGTGAAGAACACGAATACGAAGAGGATAACCTCGGCGCGATATTGATCCCCCTTGGCGAGTTGCCCGATCACCTCGACGAGCTGGAACCGTTGAAGGATGAGGAAATCATCATTCACTGCCGTTCAGGGGCTCGCAGCGGCAAAGCTGCACGCTACCTGGAATCCCAGGGCTTCTCCAATGTACGCAATGTATTGGGAGGCATACTGGCTTACCGCGAGCTAGAAGACTAAGACCCGTTCATTTGACGGAGCGAAGGCTCCGTCAAATGCCTTATAGCAAACCTGTCTGTTGCCGCACATATTCCAGAATGCGGTCGTATTCGTCCGGGTGAAACCACTCAAAACTCCCCTGATGCCTGAACCACGTAAGTTGCCGCTTGGCGTACCGGCGTGAGTTCTGTTTTAAAAGCCGCACCATTTCCTTTTCGTCATACTCGCCGTCCAGATAGCCGTAAACTTCACGGTATCCCACCGTTTTGAGTGCATGATGTTCTCGGTATGCGATTACGCTTTTTGCTTCTTCCACCAGCCCTTCTTGCAGCATGCTGTCCATTCGCTGGTCTATTCTTTGGTAGAGTTCCGCACGGTCGCGGTCCAACGCGATATTAACGGGCAGAAACGGCCTGTTTCGGGTACTATTTAGTTTAAATTGACTGATGGGCTTCCCCGAGGTGTAAAAGACTTCCAGCGCGCGTACAACACGCTGCGGGTTAGCTAGCTCGGGTGTAGCCGCAAAATCCGGATCGATCTGGCGTACTTCCTCTTGCAAAGGGGAAAGCCCGTTGTCGTTCAGCTTCTGCATAAGCGATTCACGTAGCCCGGGAAGAGAGGCGGGCAGGTCGTCAAGGCCTTCCAACACTGCTTTGACGTAAAAGCCCGAGCCTCCCGTCATGACCACCATATCATGCTTCTGAAAAAGCAATTCTAGCAGGGCTAATGCATCACGCTCGAAATCTCCGGCACTATATGCTTCCGAAATAGAATGCGAATCGACAAAATGGTGCTTCGCTTGCATTAGTTCTTCGGGCGTAGGTTTTGCTGTGCCGATACTCAACTCGCGGAAGAACTGTCGCGAATCGGCGGATATGATTTCAGTACCGAGGTCCTGCGCAAGCCGGATGGACAGCGCGGTTTTGCCTACCGCTGTGGGGCCTGCTACGGTTACCAGATATTTCTGTGGGCTATTTGGCATTGTGCCGTTTTTATTTGAATTTTAATCAGTACAAAAATAGAGATATGGACTCCACTACACTATTTTTTTTGATCATTACCCTCATTGCCGGCGGCCTGGCCGGAGCTGCGCTCAACACCTGGTTGCAGAGCAGGAAGTCGAAGAAATATGTGTCTACACAGGAAGCTTCCGTATTGATCGAACGGATCGAGAAAGTATTTAAAGTGGTGATGGCCGAAGGCTATTTTACCGAGATTTATAATTACCAGAATGACAAAAACATCTGGAACCTTATTAATGATAAAAAGAAAGCCTTGATTATTGCGAAGGCCAAAGTGCTGGTAGGTTATGATTTTAGCAAATTGAAATTCCACCGGCCTGATGGCGAGCGCAAATTGGTAATAGATTTCTTTCCCGCCCCCGAAATTCTGTCCATTGATACCGATTACAAGTTTTACGATATCGAGCAAGGCTGGCTCAACCGTTTTCACAGTGATGATTATACAGCCATTTTGAATGAAGCTAAGCAAACGATGAATGACAAAGCGATGGAAAGTGATTTGCCTCGCATTGCTGGTAATCAGGTACAACTCATGATCTTCCAGTTGGCTGCTTCTATGAACTGGTCGGTTGAACTGAAGCTTCCGGATGGTAATGTAGCGATGCTGCGCGAGTTTACACATTACCGTACACTGGAAGCACAAATTGATTCTTTGGATACCCGAAAGGAATAGTTAATTTTTTTATATAATTTATGCGTTAAACGCCTCTGTCCTCGTCAGAACAGGGTTTGTCTGCGTATTAACTCATACAGTTTTTCAATTAATCACTTTCTAAACTTTAACAGTTATGCTCAAAAAATTATTACTATTTGCCTCTGTGGTGTTGATGATCGCTATGGTAAGCTGCAAGGGAGACGATGGGGCTGTCGGTCCGGCTGGTGCTACGGGAGCTCAGGGGCCAGCGGGTCCGGCAGGACCTGCGGGCAAGGATGGAGAAGACGGAGCCAGCAGCTCGGCAATCATTCTTTCAACAGGCCAGGTCGATACGGACAGTACAGGAGGGTTTATTACAGGTATCGAAAACCTGACAGCCGAACAGGATACTGCTCTCAGCAAATCTGTTGTATTGGTTTATTTAAAATCACAAAATGTTTACTGGCCAATGCCGGGGCTCGTTCTTTTCACGGGCAACAAGTTTAGCTCGTACACCTTTGTGCATGCTGTTCAGAACAAGACGTTTTTCGTTGAGCTGTTGGCTACTAACTGGGGTGAAGATCAGGACGACGCTCCTAAAAGAACTTTCCAGGATATCCGCATTGTGATCGTTCCTGGCGAAGTAGTAAACATGGGTCGTCTAAGTGCTGAAACACTCAAAGACTACAACAAAACAATTGCTGCATTGGGCTTGACAGATACCCAGGTGAAAGTGGCAACCAAATTGAAATTCAACCTGAAAAGGAAGTAATAAATTCAGCAGGTTAACGGGAAATCAATAAGTTAACAGCAAAGGTCAGTTGCAACGGATAATCCCGTTTTAACTGACCTTTTTCTATGCTGTGAAACGACTTTGGAAGATGGACGACCGGGGAGCCACGAAACAGCACATGCGTTGAAATGCGGCGATACGACTGCAAACAAAAAGAGCTTCCAAGTGGAAGCTCTTTCGCATTTTGATATCTGATGTTCTTAGTATTCCCAAAGACCGTGTTCCAGTTCCATCAGCTCCTGCTCGTAGTTCAGGGATTTGATAAGGGCCTCTTTTTCTCCATTGTAGATGTCGAGGAATGCCTTATCGTTGGCGTTCGAGAACTTGGTGATACGTCCGTAGAACAGGCGGAGGTCGAAAGCATCCGCGAGGTTTTTGTTTTGGGCGGTATTGTGGGTGTTATACCAGATATATTTCTTAGGATCACTTCTAAAAAGTCTTTCAACATCTTTCCAACGGAACGAGGCAACCGGCAATTCAAGTCCTGTTGCAGTCTGGTCAGATGGGAGAACGATTGTGAGCGTCTGGATGTCGGTATACAAACGTGAACGTTTCTTGTCGAAAACCCAGTCTTCTTTCACTTCCAGGATACTCAGCTGATCAGGGAAATATTCTTCTTCCGACGCAGCTATCTGCTGAGTTTCAAAAGAACTGCTATCCGGCTTGGGAGCTTCCACTTTGGGTTCTTCTTTGGCAACCTCAGTTTTAGCACCTTTTTTGGAAGACTTTTTCTTAGGAGGACCCCAACCGTCGTCTACGGGTTCAGCTTCTTTCTTGGCATCCTTTTTTGCATTGCCCCAGCCATCGTCTGTATTAGCAGCTTGTTTACTAGGATCTGTTTTGGCTTTCGAATCCCAACCATCTGCTTTGGCTGGCTCTCCAAAACCTGCGGCGATTTCCTCGGCAGAAAGGCCTGCGGTTTGGTTAGGGATCAAAACTCGTTTATGAAGTTCGTCACCAGTGATTTTGGTCGCGCAGGAGTCGTTTGTATAAGCATCGATCAACCCTGCTTTCGCCGCATCCAACAAGTAACGTGTGATCTCATTGTTTTTAGAGAACATGGAAATGTTCTGCTTTTCTTTCAAATCAACCCGTCTCCAGAGCGTTCTTTTCATCATCACGTCACCATCTGCAATGGGGCGTGACGAGAACTGATTCGCAGTCGAATCCTCTTTCTCCTGCGCAAAAGCGGCAGTACTTGCAAGAGACAGCGACAGCAAAGACCATGCAATCGTTTTTCCGTTCATTCTTCTCATATCATACATAAAGTTGTATTGTCCAATCAACGACTAAAAGCGGTGGATTAGTATAGCGTCACACTACGAGTTTGGTTACCCATTTCAACCTCGCTTACAGCGCCTTTAAAGTTCTGGCGTTCTACTTTCAGGATTGAAATTACATAACGGTCACCAGGTTGCGCTTGCTGCGCCAGAGAGGAAATGGAACCTCCTCCTCCGTTCAATGTCACACCATTAATGCGACGTGGGCCACGGGCAAGTGAAATTTCAACCTGAGATACCCGGAATTTAGCATCCTCAGGAGAGAAGTTCTTGAAGCTCTCGTCAGGAACAGCTACAATTTGAATGCTTCTGGTACCCGAGGCAGGAGCACCTCTGCGTTCGTCGAATGCCGCACCGTTCACGCGTACTTCGAGGGATGGTTTCGGTACGCGGTTCACTTTAAATGGCTCTGAACCCAGGACGTTACCTGCATTGCTTACGGTGATATTCAGGCTAGCCTTGTTAGGTACGATAGTAAATTTACCTTTCTGACCACTATTGATGATCTCACCGCCATCTGTTGTAAAGCTAGGTGCCCAAAGTGCTCCCAATGCGGGGCTTTGAATGCTAAGCTTGTTTGCACAACCAAAATACAACGGAGGCAGTGTTCCTGTTTCGATCTGGTAGGAAGGCTTCACTACGTAGTATTCCTGTGTCATTGTATAAGTAGTGTCTTTGCCGGATGGGGTAGGGATAGTGATTTGTCCGCGAAGCTCTCTTTTAGCAAGACCTTCTGCATTGTAACCGCCGCCCTGGGCAGTGAATTCAATCATACCGACGCCGTTTTCAACTTTAACAGGTGATCCATTCAAGCTCATGCGAGGCGTGATACCCGAAGCGGAAGCCGCAATGAACATCTGGCCTTTGAATTTGGTACCGGCTACCACTGTTTTAGCATCGGCACTTACCATAGCCAATACGCGGTCAAATTTGATATCCGCAGCACCTACTTTGGTAGCGAGATAGTTCAGCACTTCGCCTTCCATACGACGAACGTCGGTTTGTTTCTGGCTCAATACGGCCAGCGCAGCTGCAACAGGCGTAGATTCGAAATTCAGCTCGGCGAAGTCTTTGTTACGCTGGTCTTTGTTGTTTTTTGCCAGATCGTCTTCGCGACCATCCTGCGCCAGCATTTTAAATTGGTTGGGAGAAAACTTGTTAAGCGCTGAGGTGAAGGCATTCAATTTTTGTTTCAAAGCGTATGCCTTTCCATTCTTGCGTACGCCAATCATCAATTCCGCCACTTTTGTTTCTTCCTGCGGATTTTTGATCGCTCCCTCCTCGTTGTAGCCTGAACCTGCATCTTTGATAATTTCATCTTTCAATGCATTCAGTTCGTTCGCCATATCGGAAGAAAGCTTGCGTACTTGTTCGGCTTCTTTGATTACAGCCACATCGGCCGCACGGTTACCCGACTTCTCAACTGCCGCTTTGATTTTCAGCACAGTTTCCTGATTTATCCTGTTAGCGGCTCCGGAGGATAATTGCAATGAATTGTTCAGAAGGAGGAATTTTTCGATGATAGCTGAACTTACCTGCAATGCGAGCATCGCCGTAAGTACCAGATACATCATTCCAATCATCTTTTGACGGGGTGTTTCTTTTCCACCTGCCATATTGTTGTGTAATCGGTTTCAGTGATCGAATTATTTAACTAACAACAATGACTCCGCAATCCAGATTGGAATTACAGAGTCATCGCCTGAGCGCTCTTACGCATTGCCACCACGCATTGCGGTCAGCATATTTCCGTAAATGCCGTTCAATGAAGAGATATTGTTGGTCAGTCTCGCCATTTCGCTCTTGAACACCTGCGATTCCTTCGTAGCGTCAGCCATGTTTTCCATAGCAGCAGTGAGGTTACCGTAGAAAGCATTCATTGCTTTCAAGTGTTTGGTAGTGTCTTGCAATTCCAGTTCGTATACTGCGTTCAATGCACCCATGTTTTTGGTGATCAGTTGGAACTGGTCGCGGTAAGATTGTGCATCTTTCGTCGCATCAGCCATGGATGACATCGCGTTGATCGCTACGCCATAAGACTTGTTCATATCGCTGATAGCAGTTGAAGCGGTCTTTACATTTTTAGCGTAGTCGTTTGTAGCAACGGTTGCATCGGTAAGGTCGGTGATTTTGCCTACTGTTTCAGACAGGTTTTTGAAACCTTTGCCGAGGCTGTCGAAAACCTCAGGAGAGATTTTCGCATTGTCGAGCATATTATCCAGTTTTGCAGTGATATTGCTGCTAGGGGCCGAGCTTCTGGAAATGGCAGGACCTGAATAATCGTCAGCGAGTTCAGGATACACACGGGTCCAGTCCGGATCCTTGTCAACCGATTGGGTAAGCGTTTGCAATGCATAAAGCAAGAAGATCAGAACCTCGGTTCCAAGACCTGCTGTTAGCATTGGGCCACCTCCGTCCCAGTGCTGGATTTTGAACAAAGCTCCTAAAATTACGACGGCAGCACCCGCACTGTATATTGTTGGTACTAGTTTATCCCAAAAAAAATTAGGTCCGCTACTCTTAGCCATGTGAATTGAAATCGGTTACAGTGAAAAAATTATAGTAAGTAAAGTGTTGGATTGATTCGGTCTGATCGTAAAAAAGAAGCAGAGTAAAAACGCTGCTTCTTTTTTGATGAAAGTGTTTTCTAGCGACGACGGGCGCGGGCTCCTCCGCGGTCGTTTACATTATCCATTACACAGCGGAAGCCGATGAATGCACGGGTTTCAGTTTCAAACTCGTAGGTACGGGTACCGGTTTGCAGGTAGTAAGCAATATCTTTCCAGGAACCGCCTTTTACCACTTTACGTGGTTCGTTCGGGTCGTTGTATTGCGGGTTCATATCCCATACGATCGCTGTCGCATTGTCAGTGTAGGCATCCGAAGTCCATTCCGCTACGTTTCCAGCCATATTGTACAAGCCGAAGTCGTTAGGATTGTAAGCATTTGCAGGACCGGTGTAAGGATATCCGTCGGCATCGTAGTTCCCACGCTGGGGCTTGAAGTTTGCCAGGAAGCATCCTTTTGCATTCATGGTGTACGGGTTACCCCAAGGATATTTCGCAACGGCACGCCCACCTCTTGCAGCCCATTCCCATTCAGCCTCTGTCGGCAGACGGAAGCCGGTCGAATTGAACTGGCCCTCTTTGTTCTGGAAATCGTGGAGCAGGTTGGTGCGCCATTTTGAGAAGTAAGTAGCAGCGATCCAGCTTACGCCTACCACAGGATAGGTGTCGAAGCCAGGGTGCTGATAGTAATATTCTACGAATGGATCTCCGTTTGAATATGCAAAGTCCTTTTTCCAAACGGTCGTATCAGGATAGTATTTGGCCATGATTTCCTCCTCGCCAAGTACGGATACGGAGTCAACCAGCAACGCGTTCACGAACTGACGATACTCGTTGTTAGTGATTTCAGTGTCATCCATGAAAAATGAACTGATTGTCACGCGGCGGTTCATGTTGTTCATGGAGGAAGCGATGTCTTCGTCAGCCTGGCCCATCACAAAAGAACCTGAGGGGATCACGACCATCCCAGCTGGTGTGGTCTGTTTGAATCCTTTACGGGCAGTAGCAGTGATTTCACCGTTTTGAATACCGCTTTCTTCTTTTCCTCCCTTGCCAAACTTGCTCTTAAGAAAACCGCAGCTTTGCAAGAGCATTAATGCGGCTACCAGAAGCAGGCTTTTGACTCCATCCCGATAGAACACTTTCACATTCATAGTGGTTTTGTAAATTTTGATAATAAAATGCTAGCCTAAAAACGTCAACGAATGATATCTAGTATACTTGAAATAAAACAAAATGTGTACGCCTGTCAGAATAAGTGCCACTGGATTTCAGTGTTGAAATCTTCACGGATCGATTACTAAATCAGGTGTTTATCGACTAAACGTAAGAATAATGCAATTGGTATGGAAGCCGTACATTTTACAAATATAAATCAAAGTTTCGCAAACTGATTCATACGAGTTACCAAGAGGTTGGCAAAAAACGTCGATTTGACATCCAAATCTTAGATTTTTAATAATTTGGTGATAAAATATTAATATATCCGATAGCGTTTAGGCGGATTTCCTAAAAGCGGAATCGCGGTGTACGGATAGGGGCCTTTTTGCCGAATTTAGGCGAAGGCAGGGCATACGAAAGCATTACTTCGAAAGAAGAAGGTGACTTCGTTTTGTTGCCGCCAACCACCATATCGTAGGCACCCGAGAGACGCAAAGATTGATCAGCCAGCAGGTAAATACCACCCATGATGATGAAGTAAGTGTCTTGTTGGCGGTAAGTACCGCCTATCCAGTAACGTTTGTTATAGGTCAGTGTGGCTCCTCCTTCCACGGACACTGTGTTAATGTCCGATTTGACGAGGACGATCGGCTGGATATCCAGCAAGTAGCCGAGTTCGAGATTGACACCTGCATTGAAATACAATGTACGAGGAAGCGGGTTCGTCCCCGTTTCGGAGCCCAGTTGGTATTTAGGTTTTAGAAAATGGTTCAGCGAGAGACCTGCATAGAATGTCTCGTTCTCATAACGTGCACCAACGGAAAAATCGGGGTTGATTTCGGCAATCGTGCCGGTTTGGATCAAAGGATCATCCGGGTCGCGGGCGCGAAGCTTGCCGTAATCGATCGCCTGGCGGAAGAGCCCTGCGCTGAGGCCTACGCCTAATTTACCACCGCCAAGCGGTATATGGTACGCGGCAGTGAGTTTGAAATCCTGGTCTGTCCTCGGACCGCTTTTGTCGTTCAATGCATAGAAGCCGATACCGAAGTTTTTGACCGGCATGCTGAACGAGAACAGTTGTGTTGAAAGTGCACCACCTGTATCGTCGATGTTAGTCCCTTGATAACCTGCATATTGTGTCCGGTGGGTGAGCTGGAACTTGGTAAGTCCGTCGGCGCCTGCCGCAGCGGGGTTCAGGTAAAGCTGGTTCAGTGAGAACAAACTGAACTGCGCGTCTTTTTGGGCAATGGCACAGAGCGGTAGGAAGAACAGTAACGCAAAGGGCCGGATATATCTGGTACTTCGAAGAGTAAAGGTCAAAGTCATGCCGCAGGAATAGATTTAAGGATCACGCTGATATGCTTTCGGATTTAGATTGATAACGCATATTGCTTAAAAAAATTGATATATACATGAAAAAGCCCCGGATTTTTTCCGGGGCTTTTCGTGCGTTTTGTAAAGCTTTTTATACGTTGTTCGCTTTGCGGATGTACAAGTCGAGCGCGCCTGTCATCGAAGGTGCATTCGGTAGCGGGGCCTGGATGTCCAGAAAAAGGCCTGCGTCTTCGACTGCCTTCGCAGTGGTAGGGCCGAATGCTGCAATGCGGGTGTTGTTCTGCTTGAAGTCCGGGAAGTTGTCAAAAAGTGACTTGATCCCCGACGGGCTGAAAAACGCGATGATATCGTAGTATACATCTTCCAGATCGGACAGGTCAGACGAAACCGTCTGGTACATGGTCGCTTCTGTGAAGTGGAATTCCTCGGTATCCGCAAATTCAGGAATGTCGTTCTTTCTGACGTCCGAGCAAGGATAAAGGAATTTCTCCTTTTTATGTTTGCGCATGAGTTCGATCAACTCGGCAGCCGTTTTGGTGCCTGTGAAAATCTTTCTCTTCCGGATCACGATGTATTTCTGAAGGTAATTAGCGGTTTGCTCTGAAATACAGAAATATTTCATCGTAGCTGGTACTTCAACCCGGCCTTCATTGCAAATGCGGAAGAAATGGTCGATGGCGTTACGGCTTGTGAAAATGACGGCCGTATGGTCCAGGATGTTAACTTTTTGCTTGCGAAAGTCTTTGTAGGAAACCCCGTCGACCTGAATGAACGGCCGGAAGTCAACCTTGATATTATACTTTCTGGCTAATTCGTAATAAGGTGAATTCTCGTCTGCTGGTCGGGATTGACTTACCAAAAGACTGGTTACTTTTTTAAGCCTGTCCTGATCAAAATTGATGGTATCACTCATGTATAATCCTCATTAGTTTATTCCCAACTCATGTTTCCTGACTACAAAGCAAACTTCATACTCACAATGAGCGGGATTATTTCGATGACACAAAGGTAAGAAAATAAATAGAGATTAATCAACGAGCCGGCCGGCTTGGCTACAACATATAGCGCGACGAACCGGGCTGCATAGAAAAAAAGGAATGGCAAAAGGATATAAGGCCTGCTTGCTTCCAGCCAGTTGATATGGTTGGAATACAAGCCGAAAATGGCCAGAAATACGAGCGCGTAAAACAGGTATGTCGACTGTACGATTTTGATAAAAATAATGTCGACCTGCTTGTCTAGATTGAGCATATTCCCAGCCAGTACCATAAATATGTACTTCGCGTAGATCAGCAAAAAGAAAATTACCGACAGGATGCAAAAATCGCCCAGGATTTGTGCCGTATTCACTTTGTCGGAAAGTATCATACTGACAGAGAATAGGTTGAGCCGGTTGATCGACAAGTAAATCACCGTAAAGCCCATCATCATCGAACTGATCGCGACAAAGAAGATCACCGTGTTGCTGTAAGGTTTGTTGATCTTCGAAAGCTGGTCGCGCGGGTCGTTGTTGAAAAACTCAATAGGATTTATTAAACGGATAAAAGAAAGCGGGTTCAGGTTGAAGATCCACGCATTCAATACCAGGATAATAATCAATGCAATTCCGGCAAATGTGCCGAAAGGCGTGAAAGTAATCGGCTTGATATTGATGAACCCTGATCGCGCAGGCCCAATGGCCTCGGAATCGGTTTGCTTTTTCTTATTGCAGATGATCACCGTTTTGTCGACAACACCCGGGCTGCCATATAATGTCAGCAACAGTTCGTCTTTGTGATAAAGCCGATAAAGGCTGTCGAGACTGAGTTCCTGCCATTTGCCAGCTGCAATGCGGTTTTGCAACGCGCCTTCAAGAAACAGGTAGCTTTCGTTTTCGGAGTGTACAAGAAGCGAATATCTTCTGTTTTTAACGAGATCAATGTAAAGGCTTGCGAAGCGCGTGCCTTCATTGACACCCTGAGAGAAAGGTACGTAGTTCTTGTACTGCTCGTTGTACACGAGCCAGTCGTCTTGGTAATTATAGACCGGAAAGAACTGACCCGGCGGGTTTACTTTTGCCGCGCCCTGCGCCAGTGAGCCCAACAAGGTTACTGCCGTAAAAAAAGCCCAAAAAACAGCCGAAAATATGGACTTCATTGGTACAAAAAAGGCTGGGTTTCCCCAGCCCTTCGATCAAAGTCAGTTAGCAATGATTATTTCTTTCCGAGTGCAAGAAGCATCGTTTCTCCGATCAATGCAGGTGATTCTGCCACGAAGATGCCCGACTCCTTCATAATTCTGATTTTAGCTTCCGCTGTATCGTCGGCGCCGCCGATGATTGCGCCCGCGTGGCCCATACGGCGTCCTTTCGGAGCTGTCTGACCTGCGATGAAACCTACAACCGGCTTTTTGTTGCCAGTTGATCTAATGTATGCAGCAGCATCCGCTTCCATGCTTCCGCCGATCTCGCCGATCATTACGATCGCCTCAGTCTCGTCGTCATTCATCAGGAGCTCAACCGCTTCTTTGGTAGTGGTACCTATGATAGGGTCGCCGCCGATACCGATTGCCGTAGTTTGACCCAATCCGGCGCGTGAAAGCTGATCTACCGCTTCATAAGTAAGCGTTCCTGATTTAGAAACCAGACCGATCGTTCCTTTTTTGAAGATGAAGCCAGGCATGATACCTACTTTACATTCTTCAGCAGTAATGATACCAGGGCAGTTAGGGCCAATGAGGCGGCAGTTTTTACCTTTGATATACTCTTTCGCCTGAATCATGTCCTTGGTTGGAATACCTTCGGTGATACAAACGATTACGCCGATACCAGCATCAGCAGCTTCCATGATCGCGTCGGCAGCGAAAGCCGGTGGAACAAAAATGATCGAAACGTCTGCACCGGTAGCACGTACGGCAAGGTCAACAGTATTAAAAACAGGTCTTTCCAAATGAGAAAGCCCACCTTTGCCAGGCGTAACACCACCTACGACATTCGTACCGTATTCAATCATTTGCTGGGCATGGAACGAGCCCTCCGAACCGGTAAATCCCTGAACTATAATCTTGGAGTTTTTATTAACTAAAACGCTCATGTTGGTAAATCAGTTTTTTCGGTAAAAGTAGGACGAAAAGCACGAAGTAGCAAAATGTAGGCATAATTTGTAAATTGCTTTTTTGACATCATGATGGCTGTTTATGAACATATTTCTGAATCCGCATATATTTTCTAACCTCGTTTTAGCGATCACCAGTTTATTTGTCTTCTTCCGGTATTTCAGGCAGCAGCAGGTTTTGGTCCGGTGGCTCTGGGGGATTTTCTTCGGGAGCATTTCGCTCGTCGCATTTACGGATCTGTTGTTTTATGCCGGTGTCGAAGGGCTGGGGATGGCCCACGAAATATTCGAAGCGGGTGAAATGACGCTCGGTGCGCTGTGCCTGGTGACGGCCTCGTGGTGCCTCATCATGCGGTATGATAGCGGCTCTTTTCTCTTTTACTCGACGGTCGGACTAGGGGCGTTGCTGTTCTACTGCATTACCTGGTTCCAAGTGGAATATGTGGGGCTGATCATCAAAGCTTTTTGCATTCTCGTAACATTGCTCATTTCCTGCGTGGGGCTCGCCAACCGGCAGAAGAGCGCATTATGGACGCTGTTTTCGATGATGCTGCTGGCGCTTTCGACCAAGTCGGGGAAGCTGCCGTTGCCGATGGACCCGGTCGATATCAACCACTATATGATGGTGTTGTCAGTCATTTGCGTCGGAAGGGCCGTCCGCGATCAGTATAAGATCCTCTTTTAAGTTCAAACAATTGTTAATGGATTGCATTTTTCGGCACGCGTGTCGTAAATTGCACCTGTTAATCTTAACCAACACAAGTTTACTAATACTCAGAATATGAAAAGGACCAAGTATGGCGTAATGCTTCTTGCCTCAGTTTTGGCTTTCGGAGCAGTTACATTGAACCCTGTTTCGGCTAAAACATCTCCTGCAAAAGAAGTAGCAAGCGATGTGAAGCAAGCTAAGACGATCGTGATCAAAGGAAGTGATGCAATGCAGTTCGACCTGAAAGAGATCAAAGTAAAGGCGGGACAAAAAGTAAAACTGACGCTGACTCACTCAGGTAAACTTGCGAAAGCTGCTATGGGACATAACTGGGTTCTGCTGAAACCAGGTACTGATGTAGCTGCATTCGGTTCAAAAGCTGCTGCAGCAAGAGAAACAGATTATATCCCTGCATCAGAAAAAGCGAGCATCCTTGCGCATACCAAGCTGGTAGGCGGTGGCGAAAGCGACACTATCGAGTTCACAGCTCCTGCAAAAGGAACGTATACTTACATTTGCAGCTTCCCAGGCCACTACGCGCTGATGAAAGGTAGCTTCATCGTTGAATAAGCGAACCTGAAATTCATATAAAAGGCGTCACGCATTGGTGTGACGCCTTTTCTGTTTTATATCTCGGCGAGTTGCTTCTCGATCAGCTCGATCACCTCCGGTCGGTCCCACTGCGAGGCACCTATTTCCTGCGCGAGGATTTTACCCTTATATATAATGTACGTCCGGGGGATTGCATTGCCGTCGAGCTGGGCAGGGAAAGGACCTGCATATTGGTAAAACGGCAGATTGTAGCCTTTCCGGGAGATGAACGGATTCACCGTTTCCGCGTCTTCATCGGAGATGATGTAGAATGCGATCTTGCTGTGGTCTTTGTATTTGTTATAAAGGGTCTGAATGCCCGGCATTTCCATATTGCAAGGCCCGCACCAGGTGGCCCACACATTCACGAATGCGATTTTGTTTTCGTCCATCGCCAATTCCCTTCCTGCAAGGTCCGTGAGCGGCAAGTATACCGACTCCTGCGCTGCGGGCGCTTCCGCAACGGGGTTCCCCTCCTGCGCCGGAGATTTGAAAAACACAAAGTAGACAGCCGCTCCGGCCATTATCAGGAGCAAAATGAGCGACAATTTTTTGGTGGTTGAGGACATAATTAGTGTAGTTCTGGTGATCGGATGTGGATATGGACTATTCCAAAAATAGGGCTTTTCTTTTTTTGATGCTGACTCGGAATTTGAATACTTTTATACACTATTTAAAAAAACATCGATTTGAGGAAAAGGTTTACATTCATGAGACTTCAATTTACGGGCATTTCATTTCTCCTTGCGCTTACCTTTTATTGCCCTGCCTCCGCCCAACGTTCAGCTGCCGAATATTTCGAAGACGGGAATACCAAAGCCGGTACGGGTGATTTCAATGGGGCAATGCAGGCTTACACCACGGTGATTTCCTTGAATCCGGACCATGCGCCGAGCTATTTCAACCGCGGGCTCGCCAAAGCCAACCTCAAAGATTACCGTGGCGCGATGCAGGATTACGACAAGGCCATCGAGCTGAATCCCAAAGAAGCATTGTATTACCAGAGCCGCGGTGTGAGTAAGAGCTTGCAGGAAGATTTCCGCTCGGCGATCGACGATTATTCTAAATCCATTGAACTCAACCCCGAGGAACCCAAGGCGTATTACAACCGCGGTGTGAGTTATGCCAAATTGAAAAACCACCGCAATGCGTTGATAGATCTGGACCATGCACTTGCATTGAATCCCGATGAATTGGCGGCATTGTATGCAAGAGGAAACTGCAAGCAGGATTTGCAGGAATACGCCGGCAGCCTCGCCGATTTCACGCGCGTGATCGAGCTTAGTCCCAAGCGCACCGGTGCATATGCAGGCAGAGGCCTGGCCAAACTCGAACTCGGGGACTACCAGGGCGCTGCTGCCGATTTTACCCGTGCCATTGAACTTAGCCCGAATGAAAGCGAATATTACAGTAACCGTGGATTTGCCAAGAATAAAATAGACGATTTCCAGGGAGCTATTATTGATTTTGACAAAACCATTCAGCTCGACCCTGAAAACTACAATGCGTATTATGGCCGTGGGTTTGCCAAAGGAAAACTGAACGACCCGCGCGGTGCCATTGCGGACCTTACCAAGGCGATTGAAGTGAAAAATGCCTACACCGGGGATCCTAAGAAGAATGCATTTGCCGGAAAGATCAGTAAAGAGAAGCTCGACGAGCTGCGCGATCAGGTGCAGACGCATGTGAAAATCGAAAACCTCACCAATGAGCGTGCGGAGGCATATTATGTACGCGCAATCGCGAAGTCGAAAGTGGGGGAATTCAAAGGGGCCTTGGCCGACCTTACCACCGCCGTAGAGCTCAATCCAACCTATTCCAATGCCTATTTCTCCCGCGCGATGATCCGTTCTGCATCGGGCGATCAAATGGGGGCTGTCCTGGATTTTACCAGTTCCATCAAACTGCGCTCTGATTACCCGGAAGCATATTATTTGAGAGGTATTGTGAAAAATAGCCTCGGAGAGATTAATGACGGCTGCCTGGACCTGAGTAAGGCAGGAGAGCTGGGTTATCAGCAGGCCTATAAGGTTATTGCGGCGTATTGTAACTAAATTTTTGGGAGGAAGGAAGGAAAGGGAGAATGGAGGAAGGGGACGAAGGAGGATGGAGGATGGATAGAAAATATAAAAAGCGAAAGGGAGGACGGAATGACTTGATCAGCATTCCATCCTCCCTTTCCCCCTTCTTCCCTTTCCTCCCTACTAAGCCTTTTTCAAATTCTCAGCAACCTTATCCCAGTTCACCACATCCCAGAATGCCTTGATATAGTCCGGGCGCTTGTTTTGGTAATGCAGGTAATAGGCGTGCTCCCAAACGTCGATGCCGAGAATGGGTGTTCCTTTAAAATCCGAAACGTCCATTAGCGGGTTGTCCTGGTTGGGTGTTGAGCCTACGGCAAGTTTTCCGCCTTTGGCAACCAGCCACGCCCAGCCTGAGCCGAAGCGCGTAGCTCCTGCTTTCGCAAATTCTTCTTTGAACTTATCGAACGAGCCGAACTGTCCATTGATCGCGTCGGCAACGGCGCCGGTTGGTGCTGCGCTTTTTTTAGGGCCCATTACATCCCAGAAGAATGTATGGTTCCAGTGGCCGCCGCCGTTGTTGCGGATGGCAGCAGGCGCTTTGCTAACCGACTTGATGATATCTTCAAGGGATTTCTTCTCCCATTCAGTTCCTTTTACGGCGTCGTTGAGGTTTTTGACATACGCAGCGTGGTGCTTGCCATAGTGGATTTCCATCGTCAGTTTGTCGATGCTGGGCTCCAACGCGCCGAAATCGTAAGGAAGCGGAGCTTGCTTGAATGGAGCAGTTTCAGCCAATAGGGAACCGGTCGCGGAGGCGTTCGGTGTACCCGCCAATGATTGTTCGGCCAATGCGCCAACAGTGAGTGCGCTGCCGGCCAGTGTCCGCAAAAAATCTGTTCTATTCATAATAGTACATTAAGTGTTTAGTGTTAATCATAAGCCACCCGGCTTACAATGCTGCGGCCAAGCGTAATCTCGTCCGCATATTCCAGGTCTCCGCCAATGGGGATACCTCTTGCGATAGTACTTATCTTGATACCTGTGGCTTTCAGCTTTTTTTGCAGGTAAAAAGCTGTCGTATCGCCTTCCATCGTGGGACTCAACGCCAATATGACTTCCTGAACCGCCTCGTCGCCTTCCCGGCTCCCGATCCTCGACATCAACGAATCGATTTCCAGATCCGACGGGCCGATGCCTTCGAGCGGGGAAATAATACCGCCCAGTACATGGTACAGGCCCCGGTACTGATTCGTCGATTCGATAGCGAGTACGTCGCGCGTGTCCACCACAACGCAAATCGTTGTCTGGTCGCGCTTGTTATTGCTGCAAATATTGCAAAGTACGTCGTCGGCGATGTTATGGCAGCGGCTGCAATAGGTGGTTTTGGTACGCATGTTCAGCAACGCATCGGACAACGAGCGGGTTTGCTCTTCGTCCCTTTTTAGCAAATGTAATGCCAGGCGCAGCGCGGTTTTTTTGCCTATTCCCGGCAGGCGGGATATTTCGGCGACGGCTTCCTCAATAAGACGTGAGGGGTAGTTCATGAGAAGATGCTGAGTGATGGGTTTTGAAAGAACATCAAAACCCGTTTTGTTGATGCTGGCAGTGCGATAGGGGGTAAGAGGCTCAATGTACCTCCGCTGAAATGCCTCTCCGGCATATTTCGTTGCGCATACCCGCCAGCTCTTCAAAAGAACCTTCCTTAACGGAGCATTTGCCTTTATAGTGGATAATGATCGTGCATTGTTCCGCTTGCTCATTGCTATGACCGCAAACTTCGATCAGCGTATCGATCACCCAATCGAAGGTATTCACGTCGTCATTGTAGATAATCAGCTTTTTAATGTCCGTATCTACGGTTTCTTCCAGAATTTCCAGCTCTGTTTCTGTGAGCGCTTGCATAACAACCAAATTTCTGTTTGATTAGCAAATCTAATTAAAAACGGAGACTATCCGAAGCTTTTAAGCGCCTTTTAATCCACTCCTGAATCCTCAAATACCCACTTTAATGAACCCTTATATTTCCCTGCTGATACTGGTAGTTTATTTTGGAATGCTGATCACGGTGTCCATTTTTACTTCCAGGGGCGCGGATACCAATACTTTTTTTACCGCCAACCGGCAGTCGCCGTGGTACCTGGTGGCATTCGGTATGATCGGTACTTCGCTGTCGGGCGTTACGTTCGTGTCCGTGCCGGGCGCGGTCGCGAATATCCAGTTTTCCTATTTCCAGGTGGTGATCGGTTATATTCTGGGGTATCTCGTGATAGGTACGGTGTTGATGCCGCTCTACTACCGGCTGAACCTCATTTCAATCTATTCTTACCTCGAACAACGCTTCGGCTTCTGGTCCTACAAAACGGGTTCTGGCTTTTTCCTGCTCTCGCGCACGGTGGGGTCGGCTGTGCGCCTGTACGTGGCTGCGCAGGTATTGCAGCTCGCATTGTTTAAACCGCTGGGCGTTCCGTTTGAAGTGGCGGTGGCCATCACCATTTTCCTAATCTGGATTTATACATTTAAAGGAGGCGTTAAAACGATCATCGTAACGGACACGTTGCAAACCTTCTTCCTCATTACGGCTGTCGTGCTGACGATCGTGCTCGTTTCCAGCGAGCTGAACCTCAATGGGGTCGGCGATATCTGGACGACCGTTCAGAAAAGCGGGTATTCACAGATATTCTATTGGGATATCAACGATCCCAAAAACTTCTTCAAGCAGTTCTTCGCCGGGGTGTTCATTGCAATTGTGATGACGGGCCTTGACCAGGATCTTATGCAGAAGAACCTGACTTGCAAAAATATCGGAGAAGCACAGAAGAATATGTTCTGGTTTGTGGTAGTGCTCGTGATCGTAAACTTCCTGTTCCTGTCGCTTGGTGCATTGCTTTACGTATATGCGGAGGCGCAAGGCATACCTGCCACAGCGAAGACCGACGATTTCTATCCGATGCTGGCATTGAACCACCTCGGATTGGTGGTAGGGATAACGTTTCTGCTGGGAATTACTGCGGCTACTTATGCCAGCTCCGACTCGGCGCTTACCGCATTGACGACCGCATTTTGTATCGATTTCATGAATATTGAGAAACGTCCGGAAGAAAAGCGGTCTTCAATTAAATTCTGGGTGCATGTGGGCTTCTCGGTGATATTCTACCTGGTGATCCTGATATTTAATCGGATGAACAATAAGGAGGTGATCACCGCGGTATTCGATCTCGCAGGATACACCTACGGGCCGCTGCTGGGTTTGTTCGCTTTCGGCGCGTTCCTGAAACGGCCGGTGAAAGACCGCTTCGTGCCGTTTGTCTGCATTCTGGCCCCGATCTTCACCTACGTCATCAACGACCATTCCGCCGAATGGTTTAATGGTTATAAATTTGGATTCGAAAGGCTCATTATCAATGGGTTAATTACTTTTATCGGACTCTGGCTCCTGCGCGATCGCGCAGGGAAGCGCTATGTTCCACAGGCATAGGCGCGCAGTGAATCTTTTCCGTTATTTTGATATTCTGGAACCCTGGAAACGGTTACACAATTCCAGGGTTTTTTCTTGCATATATTCAAAAAAATCTTAACTTTCTGATAAAATCAGGCGTGTAATTCATGCCACCTGATGGATGTTTTGTTGAAAGATTGAGTTCGGTTATTTATTTAACAAACTAAACTTTTGCAGTATGAAAACACTGTCAGTCATGTTACTAGGCATTGTCCTTTTTGTTTCCTGCAAGGATAAAGCCGCAGAAGAGGAAGCTGCCCGTCAGGCTAACCTCGAAAAGGAAAAACAAGCCATTAAAGCAGTCATAGAGAATGAAACGAAGTCGTTTTTCGCCCGGGATTTCAATGCCTGGAAATCGAATTATGCACAAACCGATTATGCCTTTCAGGCTTGGAGTAATGATGACGGTACCTTCGATTCCAATGTAGGTTGGGCGGATATCAACAAGCAGGTCGGCAAGTATATTGCTGCCAACCCCGAACCGGTATCCAGCCACCCGATCGTAGAGCGGAAAAATATGATTTTCAAGTTTTATGACGACGACGTGGCCTACCTTACCTGGGACCAGTTCAATAGCGACAAATCCGAAAAGAATTTTCACCACAGTAAAGAGGTGAGGCTGCTCGAAAAGATCAATGGAGAATGGAAAATCGTATGCGTGTCGGCGTTCTGGGATTATCGTCACCCGATACCCGCCAGCCGGCTGCCGATGATCCAGAAAATTGCCAACGAAAGCAGAGGAAAAATTTAAACCATGCGGCCGGTGTGCCGTTTCAAAGCGTTCGGTTTCAGGCACAAATGTTCGGTTCTGAACAACCTGCTACCGGACACGAAGTTGCAGAAAAAAAATCAAAAATAAATGTAAGCTGCTCGTCATCAGTGTATTAAAAGTTGGGTGTGCCTCGATTTGGTCTGTTAAAACCAGGTTTGGCACATCCTTTTTTTATTTGAAGTCAACTGTGCGATTGTACAGTACCAAACTTTAAAATACTTATAGCCATGAAAATCTCCATTGTTTCCATCCTGACTAGCGCCTTCGCGCTCACCTTGTCTTTCACATCTTTTGCAGCTGACAAAAAGAAAAACAAAGAAGAAAAAGAGACCGCTAGTGTGGTTGCTTTCGACGCAGCATTGTACAAAATCGGTGATACCAATAAAGTCCGGTTGTCGGTCGACAAAAATGCCAATGAAAGACTGCGTGTGGTGCTGAAAGACAAATCGGGTAAGATCTATTACTCGGAAGTGTTCAACGAACGCGACACCAAATACCGCCGCGTGTTTAACCTCGACGAAATGACCGATGGAACTTACTATTTTGAACTGTCCCACAAGAAGGACAAAAAAGTGAAGGAAGTGAATATCGAAAGCACCAGTTCCAAAATGATCTCGCTGCAATGAAACACCGAACCCATAAAAAATCCCGGTCCGAAAAGACCGGGATTTTTTATGTTAATGCAATTCTTTTTCGGGGTCCCAGAAGCATTCCTCCCAGTTGACGATCCGGTTGTTTTCTACCTTTACACCCTCACTTTCGAGGCGTTCCTGCATGGTCGTCGGCGTTTCGAAAAGCTGGCTTGCGCTGAGTTCTCCGGCTTTGTTCACAACGCGGTGCGCCGGAATACCCTGCTCGTGGTAGCTGCTGCCCATTGCCCAGCCGACCATTCTTGCACCTCGTTTGTTGCCGAGGTAGGCGGCAATTGCGCCATAGGAGGTTGCCCGGCCTTCCGGGATTTGCCTTACCACGTCATAAACGTCATTGAAAAAGTCATTCCCCTTTTTCATGCTCGTTTGCGCGGGCTTGTTGTCTCTCGTCGATTTCTTCGGAAAGCTGGCGGTACCAATCTTCTCCGTATGCACGGATCAGTGGGTCTCTGAGGAATTTGTAAACCGGGACTTTTAATTGCTGGCCCAGGCTGCAAGCAGGGCTGCATATTTCCCAGCGGTCGTAATTAAGCGCGTGGTACTGCTCGTATTTCGTAACCCTGATCGGGTACAAATGGCAGGAAAGCGGTTTTTTATAGCTGATCTTGCCGTCGTTGTATGCTTCTTCGATGCCGCATTTGAGAATACCTTTCTGGTCATAAATGGCGTAGGCGCATTCGCGGCCGTTGATGATCGGTGTTACATAGTCCCCGTCCCAGTCCTTGGTCCAGGTGCCCTCGGCGGCGATCACCTTTTTGCCGGCTTCGGTCAGGTAGGGTTCTACCTCGGGATAAATCTCATCGAGAATCGCGAGCTCATCCTCATCCAACGGGGCGCCAGAGTCCCCTTCCACACAACATGCGCCCTTGCATTTGTCCAGGTTACAGACAAACTCCTGGTCTTCGATGTCGTCGCTAATGCAAGTATTTTCAATGAGAATCATAACTGGAACAGCTTATTGCTGAGGTATTTTAAGTTTTTGTCCCACCATAACACTGTTTCCGGACATATTGTTTAATTTCTTGATATCGTCCACACTGGTATGGTAAGTTTGGGCAATGCGGAAAAGGGTTTCACCTGGCGCAACGGTGTGTGTCTGGGAGCCTGACGGCTGGCTGGCAGCCTCCGTTTCGCCGCCTTCGCCTCTCTTTACACGCAGTTTCTGACCTGATTTCAGGCGGTCAGAATCATTCAGGTTATTCAAATCGAGTAGCTCCTTAATGGAAATACCGTAAGCTTTTGAAATGCTGTAATAGGTTTGTCCGCTCTGAACGGTATGGAATTCACTGCCCGGTGTAGCAGCGAGCCTGGTTTCTTCTTTGATCTCTTCCGGTGTTTTGAAAGTCGAAGCGGGAGCAGGGCGTTCCACCGCAACCTTCGCTGGTGTAGCTTCTTCACCCGATTTGGACACTAGCAGCCGTTGGCCTGATACCAGGCGGCTTTGCGCAGAGCGGTTGTTGATTGTCAGCAATTCGCGCAGCGACAGGTTGTATTTGCTTGCAATGCCGAAATACGTGTCACCTGGCTGCACGGTATGATATGCCGGCGCTGCAGAGGCAGTGGCTGTGCTTTTTTCTTCGTTGTTGTTCCAACGCGCAGGTTCAGCTTCTTTCTTCGCCGGGGCTTCGTTTTCTCCTTCTGCTGCGCGTTCTGCACGCATACGGGTGTACACGGAGCCGGATGACGCCGTTGTACGCGTAGTGTTAGGCGTTACTACTTTACCGGGCGCATTGGATTTGCCAGCGGGTTTTTCGTCTTCTGCGGATTTAAAAGTGCTATTGGTATCGTCCTGGGTGATGATCACCACGCGATCGTTGGTGTTGGCAGCCGTAGGCGCGGATGTTGCCGCATCTGACGTTTTGCCGGATGGCTTATAAAGCCCGGCGGCACTGCCCGCCGTTTTACCGGCTGACGCAGCAGTACTAGCAGGGACTGTGGCCGGCTCAGTTTCCTTAGCTGCACCGCTTTCACTTTTTTCAACCAAAACCGGGGTGTATTTCTTACGTCCGGAGGCATTACTTGGAATGTTATTGTTGGACGCTGCCGGTGATGTTGTTGCCGAGGCAGGCGTTTTTTGCGGAACAACTGATGTACCGGCCGCCGCGATAATCGAGTCTTTTTTAGCAGGAGCAGTGGGCTGCGGCGGAGCTATAATCTCTATTGGCTGTTTGCGCGGGCGTTTCTTGTTCAGGAAAAGTACCTGGCCGGTCTGGATAGGGTAGTTGCGGCTGGTAGTACGGTTGAATTTCAAGAGGCTTACCAAACGGATACCATATTGCTGCGACACGCTCAACCAGGTATCGCCGGGGCGGGCTACGTGCGATGGCGCGGTTGCCTTCTTGTGCTTGCGTGAGAGGTAATACACCTGGCCCGGAACAAGCGGCATGTCCGCGAGCAGGTCGTTGTAACGCATGAAACGGGGTGTGCGGATGCCTGCGGCTTTGGCCAGTGTTTTAGGCTTGTCGCCAGCGCGGGCTTCGATACCCGGCAAGCCGTTGATTTCGTAAAGTGTAGGTGAATTAGGCTCCTGAAGTTGAACAGCTGATTTTTTCAGGACGGGATAACCAGTATCCTCGTAAACCGACGCCACGGCGGTCTGGCGGGGAGGTAATGCAAGCTTTTCGCGAACAGAGGCCACCTGGTCTACCGGCACGGGCAAAGTAATGAGGTACTCGCGGTCGTTGGGGATCTTGTCGTCGTTAAGCCATTTGTTATGGTTTTTCAGTTCCGAAGCAGGAACATTCAGCGACCTGGCAATTTCATCGAGTGACTGTCCTTTACCATAGTCCGACTCCATCAAAATGTACGCATTGGGGGATTTATAGCGCTCGATACCCGATTCCAATGCAATTTTATGTGCAAAAAAGCGGAGCATATAACGGTCGGTTTTGCCGGTGAGCGTCACCTCGCGTGCGTATGCCCAGTTTGCAGGAACCACTTTTTTTACACCGCCTGCACCCTGATAGTAGGAATACAAAGTCGTTACCCAGTTGTTGAACTGCTGGTTGTTCTTTTTTAGATACCATGCAGCTGCGTGCGTGGAGGAGCTGATATTCTTTCTTTCATCCACATCGTTATCCACACGAAGGTTCAGTTCACGTGCAGTTTCGGGTTTGAACTGCCAGTAACCTACCGCATTGGAGCTCGAAACCACATCGGGGCGGAAAGAGCTTTCCTGAACGGCCAGGTATTTGAAGTCGATAGGCACTTCCTCATCCATAAGAATGCCTTCTACAATCGGGAAGTGCATAATGGCACGGTCCATTTTTTCTTCCCAAAACTTTCTGTTCGACATCAGGCTTTTGACGTCTTCCTCGATAATATCCTGCGCACCCCGGTCGAATTTGACGGTGATACCGCCGAAGGAAACGCTGGACGGGATTTCGGGGGCCTGCGCAAAAACTGCATGGGCGGTCAGCAGCAGGACGATAACAAAAGAGATGATGTTGTTAGTGGAAGTTCTGGCCATAAAAAATGTAAATGGTCGCCTGACTATTGAGTACTATAATTTCTGAAGAATCATCAACCCGTCGCGGATTGGTAGCAGCATGTTGGAAACCCGTGGATCTTCGTGTACCATCCGGTTGAAATCCAGCAATGCCTGCGTGTCTTTGTCAATCTTTTTCAACTGCTGTACGACTTTGCCACTCCAAAGCACATTGTCGGCTATCAGGAAGCCTCCTGTGCGGGTTTTGTCGAGACAGAGGTTAAAGTAAGCAGAATAATTGATTTTATCCGCATCGATGAACACGATGTCGAAGGTATCGGTGAGCGTCGGGATAATATCCAGCGCATTACCGATACGATAATCGATCTGGTCTTTGAAAGGCGTCTGGTCGAAATAGCGCCTGGTGAAGCTTTCAAGCTCCTCATTCACATCGATGGTGATGAGCTTGCCGCCGGGATTGAGGCCTTCGCAAAGGCAAATGCCGGAATAACCCGTATACGTGCCGATTTCCAGGATGCGGTCGGGCCGGATCATCCTGGAAATCATCGAAAGGAACCTTCCCTGCATGTGCCCGGAGAGCATACGTGGGCTGAGAACGTGTGCGTGTGTTTCCCTGTTAAGAGATTTCAGCAATGCATTCTCATCTTCCGTATGGGCCGCGGAATATTCTTCGATTTCCTCTACCAAAAACTTCATTCGAATATAATATGTGCTAATCCCGGTGCCGCCGCCTGTCAGGCATGGGCAACAATGCGTTCCAGATATGTGCCGTAGCCGCTCTTCAAAAGAGGCCGGGCGATTTCACGCAATTGTTCTGCATTAATAAAGCCCATACGGTACGCGATCTCCTCAATGCAGCCTACTTTTAAGCCCTGGCGCTCTTCGATCACCTGAACGAACTGCCCGGCTTGCATAAGCGATTGGAATGTACCCGTATCGAGCCATGCCGTGCCGCGGTTGAGGACACCAACTTTCAATTTTCCGCGTTCGAGGTAAACCCGGTTTACATCCGTGATTTCGAGCTCGCCGCGTGGGGAAGGAGGGATGGTTTTCGCGATTTCCACAACATCGTTGTCGTAGAAGTACAAGCCGGGAACCGCATAGTTGGATTTTGGTTCGACGGGCTTCTCTTCGATAGAAATCACATGATTGTCTTTATCAAACTCTACAACGCCGTAACGCTCCGGATCGTGTACCTGGTAGGCAAAGATCACGCCGCCGTCGGGGTCGTTGTTGGATTGGAGCAGGCTCGAAAGGCCCGATCCGTAGAAAATATTGTCGCCGAGGATCAATGCAACCTTGTCGTCTCCGATGAATTCTTCACCAATGATGAATGCCTGCGCCAGACCGTCCGGGCTCGGTTGCACCGCATAGCTGAACTGGCAACCCAAACGGCTACCGTCGCCGAGGAGTTTCTCGAAATGCGGCAGGTCGTGCGGGGTCGAAATGATCAGGATTTCGCGAATACCCGCCAGCATCAGGATCGATAGCGGGTAATATATCATCGGCTTATCGTAAACCGGCATGAGCTGCTTGCTTACCGCCAATGTAAGCGGGTGTAATCTCGTACCGGAACCGCCGGCCAGAATAATGCCTTTCATAAACAGAGTTTCAATTGAGTAAAGAAATGACCCGGATTAACGATCCTGGTACATTTCGTCATAATATTTCTGGTAATTGCCGGAGGTAACATTGTTCAACCAGTCCTGATTCGAAAGGTACCAGTCAACGGTTCTTTCCAGGCCTTCTGCAAACTGTAATGAAGGTTTCCAGCCCAGTTCTTCCGACAATTTGGTGGCGTCGATCGCGTAGCGCAGGTCGTGTCCCGCGCGGTCGGTCACGTAGGTGATCAGTTGCGCGCTTTCGCCTTCGCCGCGACCGAGCTTGCGGTCCATAATGCTGCAAAGCAGGTGTACGAGGTCGATGTTCTTCCACTCGTTGTGGCCGCCGATGTTGTAAGTATCGCCATTGGCGCCTTGATGGAAAATCACGTCGATCGCGATTGCGTGGTCTTCTACGAACAACCAGTCGCGGATGTTTTCTCCTTTTCCGTAAACAGGAAGTGGTTTTTGCTGAATGATGTTGTGGATCATCAGCGGGATCAGTTTCTCGGGGAAATGGTTCGGGCCGTAGTTGTTCGAGCAGTTTGAAATAACAACCGGCAATTTGTAAGTATTGTGATAGGCCCTTACAAAATGATCGGACGACGCTTTTGAAGCCGAATACGGCGAACGCGGGTCATAGCTGGTCGTTTCCACGAAGAATGTGCCCGGATCGTGCAGTTCACCGTACACTTCGTCGGTTGACACGTGATAGAAGCGGCGGCCGCTGAAATCGTCTTTCCATGCTTTTTTGGCAGCATTCAGCAGATTTACGGTGCCCACCACATTGGTCATCACAAATGACATCGGGTCGGAGATCGAACGGTCTACATGACTTTCCGCCGCAAGGTGTACCACGCCGTGGAAATCGTTTTCTGCGAAAAGCTTGTCGATAAACGCCGCGTCGACGATATCGCCTTTAACGAATGTGTAGTTCGGCGCATTTTCGATATCGCGCAGGTTTTCGAGGTTACCTGCGTAGGTAAGCGCGTCGAGGTTATATATATGATATTCCGGGTGAAAGTTGACAAACCGGCGAACCACATGTGAGCCGATAAAACCCGCTCCTCCCGTAATCAAGATTTTTTTCATTTTTCAGCTTTTGAGTTTTAGTTGCCAGTTCCATGCATCGCGCAATGCGTCTGCCATGGTTTTCTCGGCACGCCATTTCATTACATTATTTACTTTGTCGGACTGCGCGTAGATTTTCTCAACGTCCCCTTCGCGGCGCGGCCCGATGGTGTAATTGAGTTTCACGCCGTTTACTTCCTCAAAAGTATTAATCAATTGCAAAACGGTATAACCTTCGCCCGTTCCTACATTAAATACATCATAATAGTTAGTATCCGTCTGCGATTGGAGCAGGTCGAGTGCCTTCACGTGCGCCTTCGCGAGGTCCACCACGTGGATGAAGTCGCGGATACAGGTTCCGTCGGGCGTATCGTAGTCGTTCCCGAATACGGTGAGCGACTTGCGGAGGCCGGCTGCGGTTTGCGTAATGAACGGCACCAGGTTGCTTGGAACGCCATTCGGCAGTTCGCCGATGAGCGACGTTTCATGTGCACCGATCGGGTTGAAATAGCGAAGTGAAATCGCTTTCAGGCCCGGGTTGGAATGTACATGGTCGCGGATGATGTCCTCGGCGATGGCCTTGGTGTTACCGTACGGCGAATTGGCCGGCAGGCGCGGCGTGCTTTCAGTCACAGGCAGCTTTTCGGGCTGGCCGTAAACGGTACAGGACGAGGAGAATACAAATTTATCTACATTGAATTCTTTCGCCGCCCGAAGCAGTACGAGCAGGGAAATCAGGTTGTTTTCGTAGTAGTTCAATGGCTTTTCAACCGACTCACCCACGGCCTTGTACGCTGCAAAATGAATCACGCCGTCGAACTTTTCTTTTTCAAACAGAGCCCTTACCTTGTCGGCGTCATTGCAATCGATTTCGTAGAACGGAAACTCTTTGCCGGTGATCTTTTTGATTCCTTCTAAAACGTTGAGATTGGAGTTGTACAGGTTGTCGATAATGACCGGTTCGAATCCTGCATTGTGCAACTCTACAACGGTATGGGAACCGATAAAACCGGCCCCTCCGGTAACGAGAATTTTCATGCGTTATGCGCGTTTTTTATAAGAATATGGTGGTATAGATGGTATTCAAAACGGCTTTTAGCCCGCTTTTTTTCCGGGCAAAAGTAGAAAATTTGACGTCCATTAAAAAAAAATGTTTTTATTTATCCGTTGGTTGTAAAACGCAGATTTGAGGAAAATGAACCAGAAAGAAATCAAGGCACTGATATCCTTGCTTGATGATGAAGATCATGAAGTGAGTCAGCATGTTGAAGGGAAGATATTATCGTTGGGAGGGACAGTGATACCTTTTCTGGAGACCGAGTGGGAGGAGAGTTTCAACCCGATCGTGCAGCGTAAAATCGAGGAATTGATCCACGAATTGCAGCTCAGCATTATGATCGAACGGTTACAAGCGTGGAAAAACGGCGGCGGGCTCGACTTGCTGGAAGGCATGTGGATCATCGCCACCTACCATTATCCCGATTTGTCGATCGAGAAGTTGAAGACCACCATCGAACAGCTTTATTACGATATCTGGATACAGTTCCAGGAAGAAATGAACGCGGTGGATCAGGTGAAGCGGATCAACAGTATCTTCTTTGGCGTGATGAACTTCGCGGCCAATACCAAGAACTTCCACTCGCCGACGAACTCGATGATCAGCTCGGTGCTGGAAAGCCGGCGGGGAAACCCGATCACTTTGTGTGTGATCTATCTGTTGATTGCGAGAAAGCTCGGAATGCCGGTGTACGGCGTGAATTTGCCGAACCTGTTTGTATTGACCTACAAAAGCGATAAAACGCAGTTCTATATCAATGTATTCAACCGCGGGATCATCTTCTCCAAAACGGACATCGATCACTACATCGCGCAGCTGAATATCAAATCCAAAGACATATTCTACCAGCCCTGCACCAACCTCGAAATCGTGCAGCGCGTATTGCGCAACCTCATTTTGTCCTACGAAAAAACCAGCGAGCAGGACAAGATCCGGGAAATCGAGAAGATACTGAAATCGACGCTGGACGAGCTGCCGGAAGGCTGATATCAGAGCGCGATGGCGAGACAATGGCCGTCGAACCAGCGGATGTAAATGTTGGAGGGGATGTTAATGTCTTCGTCGGTAAGGCTTCCCCTGAGGATCATGTCGGCTTCTTCGAACGGGCTGATAAAGATAGAATCCCTGAAACTGATCTTTTTCTTTCCGTAGAGTTTATACAAAGCTTCCTTCGCGCACCAGTACATGCAAAGACGGTCCATTTCATCCTGTGCGTGATCGTACTCGGGTGGAGAAAGGTATTTTTTGGAAGTACGCTGCAGTTTCGGATCGGTCTTTTCCATGTCTATGCCCACCGCGGCTGTCGGGTTAATGGCCACGGCTACGAACTCGGCGGTGTGGGTAATGGAAATGTGCGAGTCGTTGTCGATCAGGAATGCCTTGCCGTGTTCGTCCTTGTGAATGCCCACGTAGTTAATGCCAAACTGCTCTGCCAATGACTTGATCAGCATCCGGCTGGCGAGCCACTCGCGTTTTTTTTGCGGGTGGGATATTTTGTCAAGCTCTTCCTGGTTAAAGCCGTTACCCAGAGCCGTTTGAAGTTCCGCTTCGGTTTCCGTCAGTTTCCAGAGCAGTAATGTGCTGCTATCTTCTATCTTTTCGGAATGAACGAGGGGCATGGTAATACTGTTTGCTACAAAACTAACAAGATGAATATTCGCAAAGTAGATACTTTTTCCGGTCATAGGGACAGTGTTTATACAATTATTTCTGACGGAAGCGGTCGTGGCTTTTATTCAGCCGGAGCCGACGGCTTTGTAATTCAATGGGACCTCCAAAAGCCTGATCTCGGAAAGCTCGTCGCGCGGGCAGGCACGTCCGTATACGCGCTAGCTCTGCACGAAAGCAGCGATTCGCTCTGGATCGGGCAGAATTTCGAAGGCATTCAGGTATTGAATACGAAAGAGAATGCGATTGAAAAGACCTCCAAAATCACAACCGCCGCTATTTTCGATATTCGCTTTGCGGGAGACAAGGCGCTTGTTGCATTGGGCGACGGAGTGGTGGTGGTGATGGATGTTCCGTCGTTTGCGGTTCAGAAGCATATCAAGATCGCCGGCAAGAGCATCCGGAGCATTGCGGTGAATATGGATACGAACGAATTCGCTACCGGCGACAGCGATTGCAACGTCCATATCTTCGATCTCGATGGTTTTAAATTAAAAAAGACCATACAAGCACATACAAACTCGGTATTTTCCGTTAAGTATTCACCGGACGGTAAATACCTGTTCACCACCGGCCGGGACGCGCACCTGAAAATATGGGACGTCAATGATGCATACGGCATCGTCTCCGACATCCCCGCGCATATGTACGCGATCAACGACATTACATTCAGTCCTGATCGCTCCCTCTTCGCTACTTGCAGTATGGACAAGTCCATCAAATTGTGGGATGCAGCCACATTCAAGCTGAAAAAAATTATCGACCGGGCACGTCATGCGGGGCATGGAACATCCGTGAATAAACTGCTCTGGACGGGTTTTGAAAATCAACTGATTTCGTGCAGCGACGACCGCATGATATCGGTTTGGGAGGTCGCGTAAGCTAATACTTATAATATGGTAATGTTGGTAAATACTTTGAAAAATGACACATATATCTTTAACTTACACGACCGTTTTTAACTAGGCATCAAAGCATAGAATGCATCATGAAAATATCCGCTATAGAGATACGCAAGCACACTTTTGAAAAGATTTTCAGAGGTTATGACCCGGACGAAGTAGATGCTTTCCTGAACTCTTTGTCTCAGGAATGGGAGCGGTATTCAAGCGAAAACAACTTGCTGAAGATGCAGCTGGAATACGCGGAGAAGGAATTGGCGAAGTTGAAAGATATCGAATCAACGTTATTCAGAACCTTAAAAGCGGCCGAAGATACCAGCAAGTTAATCGAGAAGGAAGCCAACGAAAATGCGGAAAAAAGAATAGAAGAATCACGCGTCGCGGCGAACGATCTGGTAACCGAAGCGGAGCAGCGCACGAGCCAGATTATTAAACAAACTGAGGACAGGCTGGCGAAATTCAAGGAAGATTTTGCACAGGAAGTGAAGGTTCAGGAACGTGATTTCCGAGCCATCGAAAACTTCCGTGATAACCTGATCGTCCAGCTCAGTTCACTGGCCAACAGCGCTCTCGAAACCGTCGAACGTTTCGAGCAGAAATATGATAAAGAATCGGTCCTCAATAAAATGGAGGACATCAAAAAGCATATCGCAGAGATCGAAATTCCGAAGAAGCCGTTGTACCAGGCCCCGGTGAGAATCGAAGTGGAAGAGAAGCAGGCAGAGTTGCCAGTAGAGCCGGAAGTGGAAGTGGTGTTGCAGGACGATAAGCCGGAATTGGTATTTGAAGTAGCAGAGGAACAAGAGCCAGAGGTAGACCCGGTTTTTGAGGTGGATCCTGAGTTGCCGGAAGTGATCGAAGAGGCACCCGCAGCCATTGCCCCGGAAGCGGCGGCTGCGGTGACCATCGCGCCCGAACCTGAACCAGCTCCAATTCCTGAGCCCGAGCCGGTGCGCGAAGAGCCGATTGCTTACAACAGACCGAGACAAACACAGAAAAGTGCCGCCGACGAGGCCGAAGAAGTGTTGGCGGAAATGCATAGGGTGGCGGAGAAGGCCAGGGATTCTTCGGCGGGTATCAACCGGCCGAGAGAAAGCAGCCAGCCGAAGAAATCAGGCGGCGGTTCATTTTTTGACCAAATCTAATAACCACCATTGGGAACGATCAGTCTCGAAGGACTCGAGTTTTTTGCATACCACGGCTATTACCCCGAAGAACAACGTATCGGAAACAAATATGCCCTGGATATTACCATTACCACCGACTTTTTCCGTGCCGCCCAGCACGATAAGCTGAGTGAGACCGTCAACTACGAAACCATTTACCAGCTCACTGCCAAGGTCATGAAAGAGCCGGCCAAGCTATTGGAACACATTGGTTTCAATGTAATTGAAAAAATACGGGAGCATTACCCGACGGTGGAGAAGGTGACAGTGAAAGTCTCGAAGTTCAACCCGCCGATAGGTGGGGTTTGCACCCGGGCGGTGATTACGATGGAAGGATAACAAAAAAGGCGGTTTTTAGACCGCCTTTTTGCTTATATCAATATTCGTGGGGAAGTTCGATGTTCACCGCTTCGTGCCATGGCAAGCCGTGGATGTTCAGCAGCTCCATGAAAGGATCCGGATTCAGCTCTTCGACATTGTAAACGCCCGGCTTCATCCACTCGTCGTTCGTCAGCATCAGCATCGCACCGATCATCGCGGGAACGCCCGTCGTGTAGCTCACAGCCTGCGCGCGTACCTCGCGGTAGCATTCGGCGTGGTCGCAGTTGTTCCAAACGTAATAAGTTTTCTCTTCACCGTCTTTGATACCCTTGATCTGGCAGCCGATAGACGTCTGGCCTGAGTAATTTTCGCCCAAAGTATCGGGAGCAGGCAAAACCGCTTTCAGGAATTCCAGCGGAACGATGTCGATACCGTTGAATTTGATCGGCTTGATGCTCGTCATACCTACGTTTTCCAGCACGTTCAGGTGCGTAATGTAAGCCTGGCCGAAAGTCATCCAGAAACGCGCACGTTTCAGGGTAGGGAAGTTCTTAACCAGCGATTCGAGTTCTTCGTGGTAAAGCACGTAGCTCTCTTTGGGACCGATGCCAGGGTAATCGATCGGCTTATGGATAGACATCGCGGGGATCTCAACCCACTCGCCGTTTTCCCAATAGCGGCCAGGCTGGGTGATCTCGCGGATGTTAATCTCAGGGTTGAAGTTGGTCGCGAATGCTTTACCGTGGTCGCCTGCATTACAGTCGATAATGTCCAGGTAATGCATTTCGTCGAACTGGTGCTTGGCAGCAAATGCAGTGAAGACCTGCGTAGCGCCCGGGTCGAAACCGCAACCGAGCACAGCCATCAGTCCCGCTTCTTTGAAGCGCTCCTGGTATGCCCATTGCCAGCTGTATTCGAATTTCGCAACATCTTTCGGTTCGTAATTGGCGGTATCGAGGTAATGTACGCCGGTTTCAAGGCAGGCATCCATGATCGTCAGATCCTGGTACGGCAGCGCTACGTTGATGAGTACTTTCGGTTGGAAACGTTTGATGAGCAAAACCGTTTCTGCCACGATGTCGGCATCCACCTGGGCGGTCTGGATATCAACCCCATGCATTTCCTTGATTTCGGCTGCTATTTTATCACATTTCGCCTTGGTGCGGCTGGCGAGCATTATTTCGGTGAAAACATTGCTGTTCAATGCGCATTTGTGTGCCACAACACTACCGACACCACCTGCGCCAATGATAAGAACCTTGGACATTTTAATAGGTTTAAATTTCCGGCAAAGATAGGACGACCGGTTAATTTTTCAATTTAAATTTCCGTTAACCACCTTCATCACTTTGCCTGCGCCGTAGTTCAAATAGTACACTTCGCCCTTGATATCCTGCCCGAAAGAAGAAATGTTACCCTTGCCTTCCATGATCAGTGTGTTGGATTTGCGGGTATCGCCGTCGAGTTCGAGTGCCCATATGCGCCCGCTCACGTAGTCGCCGTAGATGTACTTGCCTGCGAGTGCGGGAATGGCCGAGCCACGGTACACATGGCCGCCTGTAATGGAGCGGTCCCCATTGTCCTGGCTGTAATCGTGCACGGGTTCGATGAGGCCTTGTGTGTTGCAATTGGAGGATGGGTTGTAGCAATCGATGCCCTCTTTCATGCGCCAGCCGTAATTGCCGCCTTTGGTGATAATGTCGATTTCTTCCCGTTCGTTCTGGCCGACGTCGCCGGCGAAAAGCCTGCCGGTACCGCTATCGAAGCTAATGCGCCAGGGATTGCGGAGACCATAGGCGTAGATTTCGGGTAAATTTCCGGTGGTGCTGGCTGCATAGGGATTGTCGGCGGGGATGCTGTAATTCCCTTTCGCCGTGCCATTCACATCCACGCGCAGGATTTTGCCTAAATAACTTTTCAAATTCTGCGCATTGTTCTGCGGGTCGCCGCCACTGCCGCCATCACCCGTCGCAATGTAGAGGTAGCCATCCTGTCCGAATTGCAGCGAGCCGCCATTGTGGTTATCGTAAGGCTGGTTGAAAGTAAAAAGAATGGCTTCGCTGTTCGGATCGGCTTGGGTAGCATTAGTTGCTTTGTAACGGGCGATCACCGTTTTTAGCGGTGTGCCGGAGGTGTAATTGACGAAAAAATAGCCGTTAGTGTTAAAATTCGGGTGAAATGCGAGGCCTAGCAACCCACGCTCTCCGCCTGACTTTACCTTGCTTTTAATATCGAGAAAAGTAGAGCTAGCGGAGACATTTTCCGCATTGGGAAATACCTTAATGACCCCGCTCTGCTCGACGACGAAAAACCGGCTGCTATCGTCCGGTGCCTGCACGAGATCTACCGGCTGGCTAAACGTCAGTGCCGGAAAAATGTCTTTCGAATCGACGGTATTTTCTGGGAGCCCGGGATCTTCGGGTGTTTTCGGGTCGTCGGATTTGCAGGCGAAAATTGCCATTGCGAATGCCAGCGGAACGAGCGTCAGGCGAAGGATGGCTTTCATGAGGTCGTAGTAGTAAGTTTCTAGAACAACGTCATGAAAGCCTATTTGTTTTTGGAAATGATTTTAAATCAAGTGTTTCCAGATTACATCGTATACATCTACCGCTTCCAGTTCGGACTTTTCAGCAGCCCCGTCGGTGACGATGATCGGGTAATATTCTTTGGGAATGTTAATGCCGCCGTGCGAACCCTTTACTAGTGTGGCATCGAGCGGAATTACATCCATCAAATATCGGAATCCGAGCAGCTTTCGTGCCAGCTTGTAGCCCGCGCGCAGCTTAATCAATGGATTTTTAGGATCCATAAACATCTCCACGGGATCGTAACCCGGCTTGCGGTGAATATCTACCAAATGCGCGTAATCCGGTGCTTTGGCGTCGTCGAGCCAGTAGTAGTAGGTAAACCAGCTATCCGGTTTCGCAACTACTACAATATCTCCCGAGCGAGCGTGATCGATATGGTACTCTTTCTGTGCTTCCTTATCCAAAACAAGGTCAATACCCGGTGTTTTTTTCAAAACCTGTATTACCCGTTCTTTGACGGAAGGATCATTCAGGTAAACGTGCGCGATCTGGTGATCGGAAACGGCGAATGCTTTGGAAACACCCGCATCCAGCAGCTCATACCAGCGCTCTACACGCACCGAAATCAGCCCTTCATTGCGGAGAATGCGGTTGATGTGGATCGGGTTATTGACGGCATTAATACCATATTCCGAAAGCAGAATGATCTTCGCATTGCGCGCTTCATAAAACTGGATGAGGTCTTTCACGACTTCATCGATCTCATTCAGCTCCTTGCTGATCTTGGAAAAATCCGGACCGAATTTTTGCAGACAATAATCCAAATGCGGCAGGTAAATGAGCGTCAGCGTAGGGTTATGCTTTTTCTCGACCGACATCGAAGCGTCGGCAATCCAGCGGGTGGATTTGATATTCGCATTCGGTCCCCAGAAATTGAAAAGCGGGAACTGGCCGAGTTCGGCTTGCAATTCGTCGCGCAGCTCGGGCGGATAGGAGTAGCAATCGGGCGCTTTTACACCATCCGCATGGTATTGCGGGCGCGGTGTTACCGACCAGTCGGCGGTGGAGTACATATTATACCACCAGAACATTTTCGAAACCGTAAAATTCGGGTCTTGTTTTCTTGCATTATCCCAAATTTTATCGCCCTGCACAAGCTTGTTCGATTGCTTCCAGAATTTCACTTCCGAATCTTCGCGGTCGTACCAGCCATTGCCGACGATCCCGTTCTCGGCGGGCCATTTGCCCGTCACATAAGTGCTTTGGGAAGTAGTAGTAACGGCAGGAAGCACCGGTTTAATGGGTGTCAAATGCCGCTTTTTGACATAAGCATCCAGAAACGGCGTATGCTCGCCGATCAGATTGGCGCTTAGTCCGACAATATCTATAACTACGGTTTTATTCATAATTTAAAACTTTCTTCACCCATTCGAGCTCGCGCACGATGGATTCGCCGATGGGCTTCTGCATATCCTCCGGCAGCACGCCCCAGGTGTAGGTTTCCACTTCGAGATAGGCCGAGAACGGCGCTTCTTTTTGCAAGGCCAAAGTTTGAACAATGTCTCCCTGGGTCGAATCGAGCACGCCGTAGGTATTCACAAACAGTGGAACGTGGAAATGCACGCGCCATTCCTCGTGGGTTTCGTCCCAGTCTGTCAAAGCCTCTTTGAGATCGGGGTAATGCGTAAAGTGTCCGTCATCATGGCGGGCTACTACCTGATGCAGGTATACCGGCTCGTCGAAGGTCTCGATGGCTTTGCGTTTTACCTCGCGTTCGCTGGCGTAATTCACTTTCAAAGCCGAGCTCACCTGAATGCGGCCGACTTGAATGCCGTATTCATTGAGCGAATCGAGAATGTCTTCCGGTTTTTCAAAACCAACCGCGGCATGGCAAATGTCGTAGCACAGCTGAATGTGTTTCAAGATTAGCGCCTGCGCCGCTTCACCGTCGATTCCGTATCTTTCTACCAGATAAATGGTGCCTTTCGGAAGCAGCAGATTGGTATACCAGGTTACGAAATCCTCGGTGTTATCGAGAATGCCGTCCGGCTCCGGTTCGATGTCCAAATGCAGGAACTTGCCGGTTTCTTTTTCAATGCGGATCAGCTCGTCGAGCAGTTCGAGAATGTGATCGGTCGCTTGTTCGGTAGCTTGCAGCTTGTCGGCCTCGGTTTTCCACCAAAGTCTGTACGATAATGGGGGAGTTGAGACGCCGCCATGCATATCGGCAGGCAATAATGAAGTGAGAATATTGAAAAGGCGTTTCGTGTATGCGAGGCGGTCGGTGGTCGTCCAGTCGGGTGTGTGCACGTCGTCCTTTACACGGGTATTGTGAAAGCCGCCGTAAGGAAAGCCGTTAATCACAAAAACATACACATTTTGCGCATCGAGCCAGTTTTTGAATTCAGCCAGCACTTCCGGCTTGCTCAGCTCAATAGAGGCTTCATTCGCAACACGCAGCCCCAGCCCGAAAGGCTTACCAGGTGCTAATTGCTCGCGGATATAAGGAATGCTCTCGCGCAGCGACCGGAAATGGTCTTCCCATTTTTCACCGGGATGGATATTGCTGCAATAGGTAAGGTGTCCGTAAGGCGTGATCATGCGGGGATAATTTTGGAACTTTCGAGGTAATCCACCGACTGTGCGATAATGTCGGCGTCCAGTTCATGCACTTCCACTCCTTTTCCAATCTTTTCCAATAGCATGATGGTCAGCCTGCCGCCCAGGTGCTCGCGGAATTCCTGCAAGCCGTTGCGGAGGTTGATTTTATCGTTTTCAGCCAATTTTGAATGGTATAATTCAAAACCGACTTTGGTGAGCACATCGATAATGCGGTGCAGATCGCTCTCTGCCAGCATACCTATTTTATGGGCATACACACAATCCAATGCAATGCCGATTGCCACCGCTTCGCCGTGACGAACTTCAAAATTCGTCAGGAATTCGAGCTTATGCGCAGCCCAGTGACCGAAATCCAATGGGCGCGACGATCCGAATTCAAACGGATCGCCACCGGCAATGTGGTCGGTATGCATTTCGGCGCAGCGGTGGATGAGGTAACCCATCGCCTCTTCATCGCGGGCTGCCAATGCCGATGCGTGTTCTTCGATCCATTCGAAGAACGCCTGGTCCTTGATCAACGCTACTTTCACGGCTTCTGCCAGCCCGCCGCGCCAGTCGCGGTCGTCCAGCGTGCGCAAGAAGGTGAGGTCATTGAAAACGGCTACCGGCGGTGCGAATGTGCCGAGAAAGTTCTTTTTACCGTGGAAATTAATGCTGTTTTTAACCCCAACTCCTGAATCGTTCTGTGCGAGAACGGTCGTCGGAATGCGGATCAGCTTGATACCCCGGTGCGAAACAGCGGCTGCGTAACCCACGAGGTCAAGCACGGCGCCGCCGCCGATGCCTATCACAAACGAATGGCGGTCGATCCCGAAAACGTCGACGGCTTCCACGAGCTTGTCGAACTGCGACGGATCGTTTTTGCAAGCCTCTCCGCCCGGCACCGAAATAATTTCCGGCGCGAGCTGAACGTGCGCTGCATTTTGTGAGAAATAGGCACGGATATTGGATTTCAAATCCGGCTGTGTCTGTTCAAACCCCTCGTCCACGATCACCAGGGCTTTGCGTTGAAAGCCCTGCTCGGTATATTCTTGAAAAAAATCTTTCAGTAACGGGTTCTGGGTGTCAAAAAGGTGTTGGGTGAAGAATACGGCATAATTGTATTCCACCTGGAAACGTTGTTTTATGGTTTGCATTGAATCTGGCATTACACGCAAAATGGGTATTTAACATTAAAACGTTTGAAAGCACTATCCGTTCAAACGCAGCTCAAAATCATTGATATAAAGACTAAAATTAACAGGTTTTCCCCGTCCCATCATCGTCCAATTTATTTATTAGCCCGAAGCCACCGACCTTTCTTCCTTCCTCCATCCTCCTTCCTCCCTTTCCTTCATTGATCAAGTAACCGCAAACGCTTTCGCCAAATACATCGAAAGCGGCAGCAATGCGAGCACTGCAATGGCAATAGGTAGTAAGCCAAAAGCCGCGCACCACGAAGCATTCATCACAATGAGAGAAATTACCCCTGCTTTCACCGCCTTACCAATCAGCGGACCAATGTG